>JGI24708J26588_10000149_pt1 | contig 53224 bp, 54 predicted proteins | sample BioPla1DNA2_FD_26588 | JGI IMG/M metagenome (IMG submission 26588) | reverse complement strand
CCGAACACAGTAGTTAAGCCCATATACGTCGAAAGTACTTGGCTGGAAACGGCCTGGGAGGATAGAGAGTCGCTGGTTAATTAGCACTTGCCTTATGGTAAGTGCTTTTTTGCGTTCCATAAAATATTTTAGAAATATTTGTAATAGTATTACGCTTGGTCACGTATATTTATAGCAGATAAATTGAATTAAGCGGAGAGAGAAATTTAGAGAATCCGAAGCATGAACACACCTAGGTGTTCTGATTTGGGTTCTCTTTTTGTCTTAATATAAACATTTAAACTATTCTGCGGACTTATAAGTTTGGAGAGGGATACAAAGCATCCTATAAGGTGCCGAGTGGAAGTTTGCTTGGAAGGGGGGAGGCCAAAAAGATTAAGATTTGCCAATATCATTTTTGGTGATCCATTAATTAATTGGGAGGGTTAGAGATGACGAACTTATTTGGTGAATTTATGGGAACTATGATGCTAATGGTTTTAGGCTGTGGTGTTGTTGCGAGCTGTTTATTGAAGAAAACTAAGTCAGAAGGCTCCGGGTGGATGGTTATAACAACGGGCTGGGGATTTGGAGTTATCATGGGGGTATTTGTAGCTGTAGCAACAGGCGCTCCTCAAGCTGATCTTAATCCGGCGGTTACATTAGCAAAATACTTGATGGGCGGTATCTATACTTTGCCGCAGGCTATTATGACTATGTTTGCTGAATTAGCAGGCGGTATTGTAGGCGCAATTATTGTGTGGCTGGCGTTCTTACCACATTGGGAAATTACTGAGGATAAAGCAACAAAACTAGCTGTCTTTTGTACAGCTCCGGCAATTCGCAAAGCTCCCGCTAACCTGCTCTGCGAAATTATTGGAACTATTGTACTCGTTTTTGGGATATTCTGCATATTCTCTAAATCGGTTGGCGCAATTCCTGCAGGTTTAGGGCCTTATTTAGTAGGTGTATTGGTATGGGCCATTGGCCTAAGCTTGGGTGGTCCTACTGGATATGCTATTAACCCGGCTCGGGACTTGGGACCTCGTATCGCTCATGCTATTCTGCCGGTTGCCGGTAAGGGCGGATCGGATTGGGGTTATTCCTGGATACCTGTGGTTGGCCCGATGATTGGCGGTGGAATTGCATTTGTCATAGCTCGAGCAGCTGGTATAGTGTAGATAAGAGGTTAATAAAAAATTGCAAATGTAAGTGTTAAAAATTATTGATATTAAGGGAGAGATGAAAATGAGCGATAAATATATCTTAGCGCTAGACCAAGGAACAACTAGTTCGCGTGCTATTTTGTTTGCCAAAGATTCGAGTATCGTTGCTGTTGCACAAAAAGAATTTACGCAGATTTTCCCTAAAGCCGGTTGGGTTGAACATAATGCCGAGGAAATATGGGCTACTCAGATCGGCGTGGTTGCCGAAGTAATTGCAAAAGCGGGAATATCAGCTGCCGATATTGCCGCAGTTGGTATTACAAATCAGCGTGAGACTACAGTTGTATGGGATAAAAATACCGGCAAGCCAGTATACAATGCAATCGTGTGGCAATCACGCCAAACGGCCGGAATATGCGAAGAACTAAAAGCCAAAGGTCTCGAGCCAATGTTCCGCTTTAAAACAGGCTTAGTAGTTGACGCGTATTTCTCAGGCACAAAGGTTAAATGGATTCTGGATAATGTTGAAGGGGCACGTGCCAAAGCCGAAGCCGGTGACCTGCTGTTCGGTACAATTGAGACATGGTTAATTTGGAAACTAACCGGCGGCAAAGTTCATATAACTGATTATTCGAATGCTTCAAGGACTTTAATGTTCAATATCCGTGAACTTAAGTGGGACGAAGAAATACTAAAAGAACTCACCGTACCGGCATGCATGCTGCCAGAAGTTAGGCCGTCTAGTGAAGTTTATGGTTATACTGATCCGAGTGTTTTCCTTGGCGGCAGTGTTCCTATTGCCGGAGCTGCAGGCGACCAGCAGGCAGCCTTATTCGGGCAAACTTGCTTCCAACCGGGGATGGCGAAAAATACTTATGGTACCGGTTGTTTTATGCTTATGAATACCGGCAGCCAGGTATATGAATCTAAGCATGGCTTGCTTACTACCATTGCCTGGGGCATTAACGGCCGGGTCGAATACGCCCTTGAAGGCAGTATCTTTGTAGCCGGCTCTGCAGTTCAATGGCTGCGTGACGGACTGCGGGTGATCGACTCCGCCCCTGATTCAGAGTATTATGCCAAGAAAGTTAAAGACGCTGACGGTGTATATGTAGTGCCGGCGTTTGTTGGACTTGGTGCACCGTACTGGGACATGAAAGCCCGTGGTGCAATATTCGGCTTAACCCGCGGCACTAATAAATCGCATCTTGTAAGGGCTACGCTTGACTCGATGGCATATCAGACCAAAGACGTCCTGAGTGCAATGGAAGGAGACTCCGGCATTAGGCTGCAAGCCCTTAAAGTCGATGGCGGCGCAGTCGCCAATAATATCCTTATGCAGTTCCAGGCTGATGTACTACAGGTGCCAGTTGACCGGCCGCAGGTCATTGAAACGACAGCCCTTGGCGCAGCTTATCTGGCCGGCCTCGCAGTTGGGGTATGGACCAGTCAGGAAGACTTAATAGATAACTGGAAATTGGATAGACGTTTCGAGCCGCAGATGGCTGAGGAAGAGGTTGCAAAGCTTTATAAGGGCTGGCAGAAGGCCGTCAAGCGGACATTTGACTGGGAAGAATAGTACAGAGGAGATACTAAAATGGAAAAGGCATCCGTAGTAGTTATCGGCGGGGGTGTGACTGGGATCGGGATTCTGCGTGACTTATGCATGCGGGGTGTTGATGCGCTGCTGATAGAGCAGCGAGATTTAGCGCATGGAACAAGTTCGCGATTTCATGGCCTGTTACACAGTGGCGGACGTTATGCCGTAAAAGACGCGGAGGCAGCCAAAGAATGCATCGAAGAGAATAGTATTTTACGAAGGATTGGCAAACATTGCGTAGAAGCTACCGAAGGCTTTTTCGTTAGAACCGTTGATGATGATGCTCAATTCGAGAGAAAGTGGGTTGCAGCTTGCCATAAGGTCGGCATACCGGCTGCGGAAGTTTCCCCGAGTGAAGCATTGCGGCTTGAACCAAATTTAAGCTCAAGAATAAAAGCTATATATCGTGTACCTGATGCAGCCATTGACGGTTTCAGGCTTGTATGGCAGAATGCGGCTTCGGCGCAAAAATACGGCGGACGGATTAAAACCTATTGCGAAGTGCTTGGTATAGAGCACAGCAATGGCAAAATAAGCGGGGTGAAAATCCGTAACGTGTTAACAGGCGAGACAGAGAATATTGAGTGCGACAGTATTGTAAGTGCAGCCGGTTCATGGGCCGGAAAGATAGCAGCCCTCGCTGGAATCAACGTACATGTTCAGCCTGATCGAGGAACGCTGGTAGCTTTTAATCATCGAATTACAAGTCGGGTAATAAACCGGCTGCGACCGGCCGGGGATGGAGACATTTTTGTGCCGCATGGTTCGATAACTATATTAGGTACGACTTCCTCACCAGCCGAACAACCGGACGATACAGTACCATCAACTGAAGAAGTTCTGAAGATGCTGGATATTGGCGAGGCTTTGTTTGATGATTTAAAAGACTATCGCATTTTGCGGGCCTTTACCGGGACACGTCCGCTGTATAGCGCCGACCCTAATGCTACAGGACGGGGCGCCTCACGTAATTTTGTTATCCTTGACCATAGTAATGATGGGCTTAGCGGTTTTTTCAGCATTGTTGGCGGTAAACTAACAACTTTCCGACTGATGGCTGAAAAGATGACCGATGCTGTTTGCAAATATTTAAAGATAAATGCAGCATGTCGTACTGCGCTTGAGCCGTTGATTGAGGACCCGCCGCCAGAGCTGATTACGAAAGCCCGATCCTATTTTCCGGCTTACGGAACTAATCTCGCTGCCTCACGATTGGGAACAAGCGGTTTGGAAAGGGTGGTCAAGCGCATGCAAGACCACCCCGAAACCCGCCAATTATTATGTGAGTGCGAGAATGTAACAATAGCAGAGATGATTGAGGCGGCTTCGGATAGTTTCACCTATTCGCTAAGCGACGTTCGCCGAAAAACGCGAATTGGAATGGGAACCTGTCAGAGTGCTTTCTGTACTTACCGCAGTGTAGGCGAAGCCAGTGAGCTTGGCTTTGCCCAGGATTCCACCACGTTGTTTAAAGAAATCCTTGAAGAACGTTGGAAGGGCATTCGGCCGGTTTTATGGGGTAATGCCATCCGCGAGGCCGAACTCATGCGCGGAATTTATGGAGGCAGTCTGAATATACAGTGACTAGCCGAAATATTTTAAAGCCTAGCCCGATTCCGAGCTTAAGCGTCGGAATCGGGCTAGGCGATAAATGGGGCGATAAGATAATGCGGAAGAGTGACATTGTTGTAATTGGCAGTGGTTTAGCAGGTCTTGTTGCAGCCTCGACAGCGGCAGGGCAGGGCAAAAAGGTTACTCTTTTAGCGCAAGGCGCAGGGACACTCACAATTGCCGGAGGTATAATCGATATTCTTGGCTGCCTGGGTGATGGAAGCCCGGCAAATAATCCGATTGCCGCCATTCCCAGACTGGCACAAGAGCATCCCTATCGTAAGATTGGTGTTGAAACAGTAGAAGAAGCTATTAATTATTTCCTTAAGATATGCCAAGAAGAAGGTTATCCGCAAATTGGCAGCTGTAATCAGATACAATGGATACCGACTGCAGCGGGGACCTTGAAACCGACTTGCATAGTGCCTAGAACCATGGATATCAGTAGTCTTGAAAAAACAACAAACAGAATAATCGTAGGCTTTAAATATCTCAAAGACTTTTATCCCCGGTTAATTGCCCAAAATCTAGCTGCTATGCCTGGTTATGGCGGCAATTATGAAATCGTAACGATAACTCCTCCATTTGGCGGCCGCGATTTAAGCAACCTTGATATTGCGCGTTGGCTGGAAACAGATGAAGGACTCAAAGAATTTGCTGTTCAGCTTAGTCAAAAAGTGAAGCGGGGCAGTTTGCTAATCATGCCGCCGGTGCTCGGTACAAGTCCTGATTATAGGATTCTTAATTGGCTTAAAAAGAACCTTGAGTGCTATTTGCTGGAAACTGTGACGATACCGCCAGCAATAACCGGACTAAGGCTGCGCAGTTTGCTTATCAATCATGTGAAAAAGCTAGGTGTAAAAGTTATTGAGCAGGCTGTGGTAACCGGGTCGGTGATTGAAAACGGCAGATGCCTAGCTGTAGTGACTGAGAGTGCTGACCGTCAGCGTTCTTATTATGCAAAAAGTTTTATCCTGGCAACCGGCGGAATTTATGGCGGCGGACTTATTGCCAACTCTGATCAGGTGATAGAACCGATTTTCAACCTGCCGGTTAAAACTCCTTTAGAGCGGGATAATTGGACGAATCAGACATTATTTTCAAATCGGGAACAGCCATTTGCTAAGATTGGCATAGCAGTCGACCAGAGAATGCGGCCGATTGATGAAACAGGAACGACGATTTTATCAAATGTTTGTATCGCCGGTCGTACTTTAGCCGGCTACGACTATTGTTTCGAAAAGTCCGGGAATGGAGTCGCTGTTTCATCAGGATATAAAGCAGCTATGTCGGTCTAAGGGGAGAGGTACAATGAAGAAACATCTGAATAATCCGGATAAATGCACAGCTTGTACTGTTTGTGTTGCTCATTGTCCTGTAGCAGCAGCGACTCCTAATTTCCGCGGCCCGAAAATGGTTGGGCCAGCCTTAGAGAGGATGCGGTTATCGCAGGATGACTATGAGCCGTCATTAGATTATTGCACAAACTGTAAGAATTGTGATATAGCTTGTCCGTCCGGTGTACCGATTTCAACACTTAATATGCTGGCCAGAGCAAAATATTATAAAAGTTTTAAACCTAAGCTGAGAGACCGTCTGCTTTCGCATGGGGAGCGCATGGGCAAACTAAGTGAATCTCTCCCGGCTGTTTTTACGAATATGGGAATGGCAATTGGGCGTAAGTTAGGGCTGATGGACTTAGTCGGTATTTCCGATAAAGCGCCAATACCCCATTTTGTCGGCAAGTCGTTTATAAAACAGTTTAAAATGCTGCGCCAGCAAAGCTATCCTGATAAAGTGGTGTTTTATGTTGGTTGTTATATAAATTTTAATGATCCGCAAGTTGGTTTGGATATTGTAGCGGTAATGCAGGCCAATAAATACGAGGTGATAGTTGACGAAGCTTTCGCATGCTGCGGGTCGCCCTTGATTGTAAACGGCTTTTTTGACGAAGCTAAGCAAAATGTTCATCAGAATACTCAAACTTTACAAAAGTGGATCGATCTTGGCTATCCGATTATTATGGGTTGCACGAGCTGTCTTTTAATGTTGAAGCAGGAATATCAGGAATTATTCGCTTCTGAACAGGTTAATGAGAATGCCAAACATTTATATGATGCGTCAGAATTTCTACTAAAACTTCATGACGAAGGGCGGCTGAATACTAATTTCAGCCTATTAAATGAGCGGTATCTATACCATGCGCCTTGCCATCTGCGAGTTCAAGGAATGGGTCTGCCAGCGCTTGATTTGCTGGGAATGGTACCGGGCCCTACAACTCAAGATGTTGATGCCGGCTGTTGTGGGATTTCCGGCAGTTATGGACTTAAAGCAGATAAATATGACATTGCAATGAGGATTGGCCGAAAGCTTTTTGATAAGATTAAGGCCAGCAAAATAGACGCTGTTATCTCAGAGTGCGGAACATGCCGGCTGCAAATCGAGCATGGTTCAGGAGCAACGACATGTCATCCGCTATCGGTTTTACGGAGAGCATATGAGAAAAATAATCAAACTTAGTATAAAAAAGTCTTGACCCCCGCCACTTAATCTGTTACTATAAACAAAAATCAGTTATTACTTTGTATAATGGAAGTGTGCCTAGGGTTCCGGCTGAAAAGCGCAGGTCCAAGCGGCACAGGGCTCTTAAATGAGCCAACACCGTGGGTATAAAAGACCCTTGCGGAAAGTTCCATCATGGATTTTTCGTGAGGTTTTTTTTAGTTAGAAAATAATCAGAATATGAAACGTAAAAAGTTATGATTGGGAACATTGGTGACGGGATTGTAACAGAGAGCCGATGGCTGGTGGAAATCGGTACGATCCTTTACTGAACGCTCGCCCATGAACTCTTTTGCTGAATGTATATTGCATACTAAGTGTGGTATATTTTAGGCAAAAGCGGTGGTTCCGTTACAGCCAGCCGAAGATATTCGGCGCAATGAGATTCAAGTAGGGTGGTACCGCGTTGTTAACGCCCCTATTGGCAGGAAACTGCCAATAGGGGCGTTTTATTTTTTACCTTTTCTACCCCAGCACTAATAATTAGGAGGCGATTTTTATGGATACTAGAGTAATTAAAATTTTTGACACGACATTACGCGATGGCGAACAAACACCAGGTGTTTGCCTTGATGTACGCGAGAAAATTGAACTGGCTCAGGCATTAGCAAAACTGCGGGTTGATGTAATTGAGGCTGGCTTTCCTGTTGCCTCGCCCGGTGATTTCGCTGCAGTCAGCCAAATAGCGGCGGCTGTGAAAGGTACAGTAGTAGCGGGTTTAGCAAGAGCAGACAAGAAAGATATCGATGTTGCAAGGGAGGCACTGCGTCAGGCTGAAAATCCTAGGATTCATGTTTTCCTAGCATCGAGTGATATTCATCTTGAATATAAACTCAAAATGACCAGAGACGAAATGCTGGCGCGAGCAGTAGAAGCTGTTCGTTATGCAAAGAAGTTCACCTCAGACATTGAATTTTCATGCGAGGATGCCTCACGGTCGGATTGGAATTTCCTTACCCAAGTTTATAGCGCCGTTATTGCGGCAGGTGCTAATGTAATTAATGTCCCCGATACCGTTGGTTATTCGACGCCGGGCGAATTCGGCGCACTGATTGCTCATTTGAAGAATACTGTTAGTGATATCGACAAGGCGGTTATCAGTGTCCACTGTCATGATGATTTGGGGATGGCTGTTGCAAATTCGCTGGCTGCTATCGCTAACGGCGCCAGGCAGATTGAGTGCACTGTCAACGGAATCGGTGAACGGGCCGGAAATGCCGCGATGGAAGAATTAGTAATGGCCTTAGCAACCAGAAAAGAGTATTACCAGGCCGTGACTAATATCGATACTCGTCAGCTATACCGCACTTCGCGTCTAGTGAGCGGCTATACCGGAGTGGTCGTTCCGCCTAATAAAGCCATTGTAGGTGATAATGCTTTTGCCCATGAATCAGGCATTCATCAACATGGAGTTTTAAACAATCCTCTCACTTATGAGGTTATCAGACCGGAAACGGTTGGGGTCAGCCAAAACGCCATCGTGCTTGGAAAACACTCAGGCCGGCATGCTTTTGAGGATAAAGTTACCCGTCTTGGCTACGAATTAACCGACAAAGAGATTAGCGCCATCTTTAAAGAGTTTAAGGAACTTGCTGATCGTAAGAAAGTTGTCTATGACCGTGATATTGAAGCCCTAATTGCTGATTATCAGCATGCCATTGATGAACATTTCCGGCTGGCTTATCACCATGTTGCGAGCGGCAATCAGATGGTCGCAACAGCTTCGGTACGGTTAGAAACAGATGGTGGTGTCGTTGAGGAGGCCAGCTGCGGTTTTGGTCCGGTTGATGCAACATTCAAGGCAATCGAGAAAGCTGTCGGTTTTACAATTCGTCTTAAAGATTATCAATTAAAAGCTGTTACTTCAGGTGAGGACGCGCTTGGCGAGGCTACAGTATGGCTGGAGCAAGACGGCCGTACATTTATCGGACGCGGTCTCAGTATTGATGTAATAGAAGCAAGCGCCCGGGCGTATATCAATGCCGTTAATAGGATTATGGCTGTCTGCGGGTGCCCGAAGCAGAATGAAGCAGTGGGGGGAATATAAGAATGGGAATGACAATGACCGAAAAAATCATGGCTCGTCATGCACAGCTGCCGGCAGTCGAGCCTGGCCAATTAATTGAGTGCAGCGTTGATGTAGTGTTAGCTAATGATATTACCTTTCCGCCAGCGGCAAAAGAGTTTGAAAAAATCGGCAAACCGGTATTTGATACTGACAAGATTGTCCTGGTTCCCGATCACTTTACGCCTAACAAAGATATTAAATCCGCTGAGATGGCTAAAATTATGCGGGAGTTTGTCAAGAAACACAAAATCAACAACTACTTTGAGGTCGGCAGAATGGGAATAGAGCATGTGCTTCTGCCCGAGCAGGGCTTGGTAGCGCCCGGTGAGGTGATTATCGGCGCCGATTCTCACACCTGTACCTATGGCGCGGTTGGGGCTTTTGCCACCGGGGTTGGATCTACCGATGTCGGAGCGGCAATGGCAACAGGCAAAGCTTGGTTTAAGGTACCTCCCAGCATAAAAGTAGAGCTAACCGGAGAGCTGCCCCAATGGGTGACCGGCAAGGACGTTATTTTAACGCTTATCGGTGAAATCGGAGTAGATGGCGCCCGGTACCAGTCTTTGGAGTTCTGCGGCGACGGTGTAGCCGCTTTGACGATGGCCGACAGGCTGACGATTGCTAATATGGCAATTGAGGCCGGGGCGAAGAATGGGATATTCCCAGTTGATAAGATAGCAATGGAATATATAAAGACTAGAGTTAAGAAGGATTACCAGCCGGTAACAGCTGATGATGATGCCCGTTACTGTCGAACAGTAAAAATTAATTTAAGTGAACTAAAACCAGTGGTAGCCTTCCCGCATTTACCCGAGAACGTTCACCCGGTTACTGAAATTGATGAGGTGATAATTCAACAGGTGGTCATTGGCTCTTGTACCAACGGGAGATTAGAAGACTTGGCTCAGGCAGCAGCAGTACTGAAGGGAAAAGCTGTCCACCCGGATGTGCGGGCTATAATTATCCCGGGTAGTCAGCAAGTTTACCTGCAGGCTATGGAAGCAGGCTATATTGAGACCTTTATCAAGGCCGGCGCCGTCGTCAGCACCCCTACCTGCGGACCGTGTTTAGGCGGTTATATGGGAATCATGGCAGCCGGGGAACGGGCGGTTTCAACAACAAACCGCAATTTTAGGGGCCGGATGGGCCATGTTGACAGTGAAGTTTATTTGGCAGGGCCGGCCGTAGCGGCGGCAAGTGCAGTTCTCGGACGGATCGCTGCTCCATGGGAGGTATTAGCATGATTCTTGAAGGGAAAATCTGGCGTTATGGCGACAATGTTGATACTGATGTTATAATTCCGGCTCGGTATTTGAACACCTCAGATCCAGCTGAACTGGCTAAGCACTGTATGGAGGATATCGATCCCTCGTTTGCCGATGCGGTGCAGCAAGGTGAAATTATTGTTGCAGGCCGGAACTTCGGCTGCGGTTCATCACGGGAGCACGCGCCGGTGGCAATCAAAGCTGCGGGCATTACCTGCGTGATTGCCGATAGTTTTGCGCGGATATTCTATCGAAATGCCATCAACATTGGCTTGCCGCTTATTGAACTTGGCGATGCGGTTAATCATTTTAACAACGGTGACCAGATAAGAGTCGACGCTGCAGCCGGAAAAGTAGAAAATGTTACAACCGGTGAAGTATTCCAGGCTCCTTCATTGCCGCCGTTTATTCAGAAAATTGCTCAAGCCGGGGGCTTGATCAATTTTGTAAAGGAGGAGCGGTAGTGAATAAGAACATCGTAGTAATTCCGGGCGATGGTATTGGACCTGAGATAACTGAACAAGCAGTAAAGGTTTGTCAGGCAGCCGTCCGCAATAGCGGGGTTAGTTTGAACTTCGAAACTAAAGCTGCGGGCGGCGACGCCATTGACCGTTATGGTAAGCCTTTGCCTGAGGACACTGTAAATAGCTGCCTATCTGCTGATGCTATTCTTCTAGGGGCAGTTGGGGGGCCGGCTTGGGATAATGTTGCGCCGGAACTGCGGCCCGAAAAGGCCATTCTAGGACTAAGAAAAGCACTTGGATTGTATGCCAATCTCCGTCCCATCAGGGTTTTTCCTGCTCTTGCGGGCTTTTCGCCGCTAAAGCCTGAGGTTGTGACTGATGTTGATATGGTAATAGTCCGGGAGTTAAACGGTGGCATCTATTATGGTCCTCGGTCGGAAGCCAGCCTTGTTGGAGATGTAGAGCAAGCCTGGGATACAGAAATCTATAATGACCAAGAAGTAAGCCGGATTGTCAAAATGGCCTGCCGAATCGCTGAAATGAGACGTAAATCGGTAGTTTCAGTCGACAAAGCTAATGTTCTAGCCTCATCAAGATTATGGCGTCGGACTGCGGAGAAAACGGTCAAGGCCTTCCCTGATGTCCGCTTAAACCACCTTTATATCGACAACTGCGCGATGCAGTTAGTCTTGGCTCCGTCAAACTTTGATGTTGTTGTTACCGGCAATCTTTTTGGTGATATTCTAAGTGATGAAGCGGCGGTTATTACCGGCTCAATTGGTATGCTGCCTTCAGCCAGTATTGGAGATGGGCCTGGCCTATATGAACCAATTCATGGTTCAGCGCCTGATATTGCCGGCCAGGGTATTGCCAATCCGCTGGGGACGATCTTATCTGCAGCAATGATGTTTCGCTATTCGCTTGATCAAGCGGCAATAGCTGATAAAATTGAGCAGGCGGTGGAAAAGGTATTAGAGGCAGGCTATCGTACGTCCGATCTTTATAGACCGGGTTGTATCAAAGTCACAACGCAGGAAATGGGCGAGCAAGTAATGAAATACTTATAAGTTGGTAATAAAACCGTGCCGCATAAATAATTGCGGCGCGGTTTTTATTAGCGCTGATATGCGCTGTACAAAGTTGTGCCAGCAAGGCGGGTGTAGTATAATCATTTCGATTGGCTTAAGCGGGAGGGTGAAATGATATGACAGACGGTTTTATTACGGCTTTATCGTACGCATTGTCTCAAAATAGAAAAAATGATGCAGACAGCTACGCCTTCTTTCGCGCCGCTGTTCTAATTCCCCTGATAGTTAATAAGGGTGAGTTACAAATATTGTTTGAAGTAAGATCTAAGCGACTCAACTGGCAGCCAGGTGAAATATGTTTTCCCGGCGGTAAAATTGATAGAATGGATTGTTCGCCGGTTGACGCTGCTGTTCGTGAAACTGTTGAAGAACTGGGAGTGCGCAAAGAACAAATTAAAATAATTGGCAGTCTTGATGAAATAATCAGCCCGATTGGTGTTAGGCTGTATCCGGCTGTTGGTCAGTTGAGAGCAGACAGCCTTTCCCTAAATAAGGCAGAGGTTGCTGAAGTATTTACTGTTCCGATAAAGTGGCTGCTAGACGCTAAGCCAAAAGAAGCTATCATGGAAATGGGAACAAAACCGCTGAAGGATTTTCCGTTTGAACTTTTGCCTGAATATCCGGCTACATGGCGGGCACGCAGGACGTATCCGGTACTTTTCTATCAATATAATAATTATGTAATTTGGGGGATTACCGCCTATGTACTTAATAAATTTGTCAATATGATAAAAGATGCGCCTGACTATGCTCGTTTTTGAACAGTCTAGGTAACATAAAATCAGCCCTCCGTGTGTGCGGAGGGCTGATTTTATGTTATAGAAGGTAATTTTCTTTTAGATTGGTGACTCGGCAATACGCCAGTTTTGGCCATGGATAGCTTTATTATAAATTTCGCCGATTGTCTCAAAAATAGTTGCCCGCTTAATTGTCCGTTTTTTTGTAAGGCGGGAGAACTTAAACCATTTTCCTTCAATTGAGAGCTGATATAGGCAGTTATTTATCTCTAATCGTATCGTCTTACTTGGGGACTTATGAAGCGCTGTTTCAATCTTTTTTACTGACATCCAGTCTAAAGGAAGTGCCTGGGACATAATTGAGTTATTCATGGCATACGCTCCTTCGGTATATAGTAACTTGGTTCTGTGACTCGATTATACCATTGGACAGGCTTGAATGCCTGAGATGAATAGGGCTAAAAAAACAACTGTAGCAAATTCTGAGCGTCAAAAACGAAGGATTAGCAATTAAAACACAAAATTCTGACTATTTTCACAATATTACAGTTGTTGACGCTGAATAAGGGGGATTAAAGGTGTAAAACCGAGATAATAAGATGTTGTAATAAGCTATTAAATCAGAACTGTTGTATACATAATTTCTAATAATTTTAATATAGATTTTCTTGACGGTTTTTGCTATACTACGTAAGTAACAAATAAACACATTATGTTAACTAAATGCATTGACTTTAGACTGCAAAGGAGGATTAATTATGGCAGAACCAAAAAAAGGCGGAATCGGCTTAGCTACCCAGATTTTTATCGCTCTTGTTCTTGGTGTTATATTCGGTTATTTGTTCCCTAATTATGGACAAGCCCTAAAACCTGTTGGTGATATATTTATCCGTATGATTAAGATGATTGTTGTCCCATTGATCTTCAGCTCATTGATTATGGGTATTGCCGGTACGGGTGACTTTAAAAAGCTTGGCCGGCTAGGCGCAAAAGCTGTTCTCTGGTTTGAAGTAGCGACAACAATTGCGTTATTCGTTGGTCTTGCTGTTGTAAATATCCTGCAGCCTGGTGTTGGGGTACCAATTACTGCAAGTGATGCCGGTGCTGTCGGAACAGCAGCAAAGAAATCTGTTGATATGATGCAGATGTTGATTAACATTGTTCCGACTAACGTTGTTGATGCCGCAGCTCGCGGTGATATGCTCCAAATTATTTTGTTCTCCTGTTTCTTCGGTGTAGCGGCGGCTGCTATGGGTGAAAAAGGCAAGCCTGTTGTTGACCTAGCAATCAGCGTTGCTGAAATTATGTTCAAGTTTACTGAATATGTTATGAAACTCGCTCCGATCGGTGTTTTCGGCTCAATTGCTTACACTGTAGGCAAGTTTGGTTTGGTAATGCTTATTCCGCTTGCTAAACTAATCGGTTCATTGTACTTTGCGCTAATATTCTTTATCGCGCTTGTTGCGATCTTCGCATCACTTGTTACCCGCGTTAATTTCCTCCATCTGCTTCGCGCGATCAAGCAACCTGTTCTGCTTGCATTTTCTACTGCAGCCAGTGAAGCTGCACTCCCGATTGCTATGGAAAAACTTGAGAAGTTTGGTGTGCCTAAGCATATTGTAACCTTCGTACTGCCGACCGGCTACACCTTTAACCTTGACGGTTCAACCCTCTACAGCGCTTTGGCGGTAGTCTTCATCGCTCAGGTATACGGCATTCATTTTCCGATAGAGACTCAGCTTCTAATGGTGCTTACGCTCATGCTTTCCACTAAGGGTATTGCGGCCGTTCCTGGCGCGTCGCTTATTGTAATCGCCGGTACTGCAGCAGCGTTCGGACTGCCGGTAGAAGGTATCGCAATCATTCTTGGTGTTGACCGTGTTCTTGATATGGCCCGTACAGCTTGTAACGTAGTAGGTAACTGTTTTGCGGCTGTAATTGTGGCTCGTTGGGAGAAGGAGCTTCCTGATGAGGTTCTCGCGGTATCTTATACTCAAGAGTATTAAAAATTAGTTAATAAATGATATAAACCGAGTCAGTTCAAGGAATTGACTCGGTTTATATTATATAAATCGAAAGGACGGTCCTAGTTTTTTCGCATAAGAAAGCTCTCGCCGCCAATACTAAAAAACAAAAAGTATTGGAAAGGGTGAAGGAACTTGCGTTTAAGCAGAATTGTTACCATACTTGTTTTAATAATGTTCATAATGACCACTGCTATTCTTCTCGGTGGCTGCAGTCAAGCGCCGGCACCTAAGCCTTCGCTGCCAATGGATCCGGTCAATGAAGGGTCTAAGGCGTCTGGCGATGCAGCAGCTCCGCTGCCGGCAAATATGGTAATAGGCTATTATGAGAATCCGTGGCCTAATACACCTGATCAGGTAGGCTCCTTTCCTAGCATGAAAGCTCATGCCAAGAGTATGAGCCATGTAGCTCCTTTCTGGTACAAAGCCACAAAAGAGGGCACCTTGGAAACAAAGGAGAGTCAACAGGTTTATGATACGGCTAAACAAGCCGGATTAAAAATTTTTCCCTTGATTACTTATAAAACCGGGGCCATTGAGATAATTCTAAGTGATCCTGCTATTCGGACTAAGACTATTGACAATATCGTAAAAGTGGTAAACGATAAACCATACGACGGTGTCAATATTGACTTTGAATTATTGAAACCGGCGCAAGAAAAAAATCTTACGGCATTTATGGCCGAACTTTATCCTAAGTTGAAGCAGCTTAACAAGACGGTAATTGTCTCAGTTTCCCCAAAAACCGATGTGCATGAGAGTGTGTATGCCGCTTATAATTACAATGAGCTGGCTAAAAATGCTGATTTTATTCAAGTAAGGCTTTACGATCGCCACTGGGCAGCCTCTAAGCCGGGAGCTATAGCACCGATTAGCTGGTATGAGGCCAATTTAAAATACGCTATTGAGCAGGTAGGTGCAAATAAGGTAATCGCCGGTATCAGCACATATGGATATAATTGGCCGGCCGAAAAAGGAAAAGAAGCTGAGACGCTCAAGTACGCGGATGCTATTGTCTTAGCCCATAAAAAGGACGCCAAAGTAATGTATGATGATAAAGAACAAGCGCCGTATTTCAAATATAAAGGCGGCGAAGCTTGGTTTGAAAATGATAAGAGTACAGCCGCCAAGTTGGACATTGTGGCAAAATATAAACCGGCTGGAATCGCAATCTGGCGGTTAGGTCAGGAACAACCAGAGATATGGCCGCTTGTTGAGCAAAAGTTCCCCAAGCAGCAGTAAGAAGCTCCCTGCCGGAATTATCCGGCAGGGTTTTTTCTGGCTATACTAGAATATATAAAATAACAAATTTCAAGAACGCGAGTGTGCTAACTGTATAGAAGTGGGCATAATAATTGATAGTTTGGGAGGTATTTATAATGGCAATTGTTGAGGTAACGGTAGTGCCGATGGGAACGGGTTCAGCCAGCATCAGTCATTATGTGGCTGCCTGTCATAAAGTATTGCATGAAGCCAATGATCTGAAGTTCCAACTGACGCCAATGGCAACAATTATCGAAGGGGATCTTAAACGGATTTTTGAAGTTATTCAGCAAATGCATGAAGTTCCGTTTGCTGCCGGAGCGCCGCGAGTATCAACATCGATTCGAGTCGATGATCGGCGTGATAAAGCACTTACAATGGAAGGAAAGATCAGAGCTGTCGAGGAAAAGCTTTAAAAGGAGGCTATATATGAAGCAAACGCTTATAGTTGAAGGAATGAGCTGCAGCCACTGCAAAAACGCTGTTGAAACGGCCGTTAAATCTTTACCGGGAGTTACTTTTGCCGAAGTAGATTTGGTGGCCAAGAAACTTACAGTCGATTTCGATGAGACTAAGACCGATATTGATCAAGTTAGAGCCGCCGTTGAAGATGCCGGCTTTGAGGTACCCTAAAAACCTTGACTGATTGTGTAGCATTTTGTTATACTATTACAAGCCCCCAAAATCGGGGGCTTGTTGCACTTTTGGAGCTATAACTTGCTAACTAGGTAAAATAGAAAGGGGTGCGCTTTATGCCGCGATTGGAAGAACGCCTGACACTAAAGCGACGGGCTCGTAAACGGCGCACATTCTCCATACTTCTTATCTTAATTGCGTTTTTGGCGGTTACGGCTGCTTCCTATTTTATGTTCTCAAACGCTTTAGATAAGAATACAACCAAACGAACCGAATCCGGTTTTATTTCAGCTCAGGATAAGGTAAATATTTTAGTAATGGGTGTTGACCAACGTTCAGAAGATGTTGGCCGATCAGATACTATGTTTGTGGTTACTGTTGATACTGACACGAAATCGGTAGCGCTTTTGTCAATTCCCCGCGATACAAGGGTTAGAATACCTGGCAACGGTTGGGACAAGATTAACCATGCTTATGCTACAGGCGGTCATAAGCTGACTCAGCAAGCTGTAGAAGGCTTGATGGGTATTCCTATTGACCATTATGTAATTGTTAATTTTAACGGTTTCCAAAAGATTGTCGATGCTGTCGGCGGGGTTGACATTAACGTGGAAAAACGGATGTACTACGAAGATCCTTACGACGGTGACGGTCTGGTAATTAACATTAAGCCTGGCCTGCAGCATATGGACGGCGAAACAGCTATCAAATATGTACGCTATCGTGACGGCGATGGTGACATTGGCCGTATCCAGCGTCAGCAGCAATTTATGAGGGCGTTGTTTGATGAAGTCGCCAGCCCGGCAGTAATTACCAAAATACCGGCAATTATCCGGGAGGTTAGCGCGACAATCGATACAGACCTATCTACAAGTGAGATGCTGAAGCTTGCGCAAATTCTCAACGAAGCCTATAAGCAAGGTCTCAAAACCGACATGGTACCGGGTAAACCTGCTTATATCAATGAAGTAAGCTATTGGTTGCCTGATTTAATGGCGCTTAGAAACCATATGGCCAATACGTTGGATGTTAAAATGGAAGACAAGTATGTCACTGCATCGCGCATTGCGGCTACCGAATATGAGACATCAATTCCGAAAGAAATGAAAGTTGTTGAAGTGCCTAAGGCTGTTCAGCAGCCCAAGGTGACAACTGAATCGAATAAGCCTAAGCAAACTAAAAAAGCCGACACTGCTGAGGCAACTACTAAAAAGCAGCCCAAAGCTTCGCCAAGCAAGGTGAAAGTTGAAGTGATTAATGCCAGTGGTTCAGCCGACGCCGGCACTAAAGCAGCTGCCGTGCTGCGGAGCCAAGGTTTTGAGGTGGTAGGGGTATCGACGCTGACTACACCTTACCCGAATACAGTAATTATTTCAAACAGTACCAGCAGCAACGTGTTGAATAAGTTCAGCGGGCTGCCGTTTAAGTACAAACTCCAGGTTAACAAGGATGAAGCTGCCGGTACGCAGGCGACAATCGTAATCGGCAAGGACTATATTAAGTAATATAGGCCATTTTTTCCTACCTTGTGTCTACAGCGAAAATAGCCCATAGGGGCTATTTTTTTGTCTATATTGTAATAATATAGATGACTTGGAAAGGAGCAGCGCAGTGTGGGAAACTGAACAGATGAGGCGAATCAAGATAATGGCTGGCATTGTGATTGCGGTCTTTTTGGTTTTAATTATCCGGCTTGCTTGGCTGCAGATTGTTCAGGGGCCGCAGTATAAGAAAATCGCTGAACAAAATCGAATTCGGCAAATTGTCACACAAGCGCCGCGCGGAACCATTTACGACCGCAACGGGGCGATTTTAGTCGGCAATCGCCCTAGCTTTGCAATTTCAATTATACCGGCTGAATATACAAATCGTGAGACTGCCACCCCTATTCTGGCCGAATTAACCGGTATTACGGTCGCAGAGATTGATACCATGCTGGCCGAAGGAACTGATTTTCCGTTAACACCTGTAAGAATCAAGCGTGATGCCGATGCCGCGCTTGTAACCAAAATCGAGGAGCGGCGGCGCAGTCTGCCAGGTGTTATTATTGAGGCTATACCGGTACGGTACTATGTTTACAATAATCTGGCTGCGCATATATTTGGTTATGTAGGTAAGATTAGCAGCGAAGAATATGCCTTGTGGAAAGAGAAAGGCTATCGGCCGAATGACCTTATTGGCAAAGACGGACTGGAACTTGAGTGGGAAGAAGTATTGCGGGGTGTTGACGGCGGTGTGCAGGTTGAGGTTAATGCGCAAGGCGAAGAATTGCAAAGATTGGGTATGATGCCGGCTGTACAAGGGGACGGCTTGGTTCTGACGCTTGACGCTAGTTTACAGAAAGCGGTTGAAGCCACTCTTCAATATTATATTGAGAACAGCCGAAAAAATGGTCAGCCTACCAAGGGCGGTAGTGCTGTCGTCTTAGATGCTAAAACAGGCGGGATACTGGCAATGGCCAGTTTGCCAGATTATGACCCCAATCTTTTTGCGGCCGGCATATCGGCTAAAGACTGGAAAAAGCTTATTGAAGACCCAAATTATCCGCTAACCAACCGAACTATACAAAGCCTCTACCCGCCAGCTTCGGTATTCAAAATTGTTACGGCAGCGGCCGCTTTGGATATGGGATATACAACAGCCGAGGAGATATTTGATGACAAGGGCGTTTATGTACTTGATGGCTGGAGTTTTTACGGTTGGAATACCAAAGGTCTGGGGAGGCTTAACATTGCCGACGCCCTAGCATGGTCAAGCGACCCGGCTTTCTATGAACTGGGTTATCGCTTGGGTATCGAAAATCTCGCAAGTTATGCCTTGACATTCGGATTAGGACAAAAAACCGGTATCAGACTGCGGGGCGAAGCAGCCGGGATAGTGCCGACGAAAAATTGGAAGTTGGAAAACTTCGAGGAAAGGTGGTATTCGGGTGAGACGCTGATTGCGGCCATCGGGCAAGGCTACTACTTGGTAACGCCGCTCCAACAAGCGCTTATTCTGATGGCGGTAGCCAACGGCGGTGTAATATACCGTCCTATGTTGGTTGATAAGGTAATTACACCCGAGGGCGTTATAAAAAATGATTTACAGCCGGAGGTGCTGAGAACTGTTTATCTTAAGCCACAGGATTGGGATACTATTCGCCAGGGGTTGATAGGTGTTACAACAAACGGCACTGGTACTGCTGTGTTTAGCGGTTTCCCTTATCAGGTAGTCGGAAAATCAGGTTCAGCAGAAACCGGGAGGGATGCAACGCATTCTTGGTTTTCAGCCTACGCCCCGGCTGATAATCCGGCTGTTGTGGTATCCGTGCTGGTTGATGAAGGCGGTGAAGGCTCGGCTGCGGCGGGGCCGGCCGTACGCAGGATATTGGAGGCCTATTTTGGAATAAATAACCCTCAGCCTGTTAAAACGCCGCCCAAGGGAACAACAGATTAGCTAGGCAAGAAAATCAATCTACCAAAAAGGATTTGGTATTTTAAGAGCGAAATACTTTCAGATGAGAAAGGGTGAGGTAGATGCCTTTCTATCCGGTTAATTTGCAGCTTGCCGGGCGTCGGTGTATAGTAGTAGGCGGAGGAACTGTGGCAGAACGCAAAGTAATGCCGCTTTTGAATGCTCGGGCCGACGTTACGGTAATCAGTCCGCAGTTGACGCCGCGCTTAGCACAGTTAGCTGAAGCTCGGCGTATTATTCATATTGCCAGGCTTTATAAATCCGGCGATTTGCAGGGCGCTTTTCTGGTAATTTGCGCAACAGACAGCAGCATTGTCAATGAGCAGGCTGCCGAAGAAGCACAGCAAATGTCGGCACTGCTTAATGTCGTTGATAATGCTGAGCTGGGTAATTTCAGCGTACCGGCTCAAGTAACGAGCGGCGATTTGTTAATAACGGTCTCAACAGGCGGAAAGACACCTGTAATGGCCAGACGCATTCGGGAAGAACTAGCAAGAACATATGGCCCGGAATATGGGTTATTCATAGATTTGTTAGGTAGGCTGCGCAGTGAAATGAAAGCGCAGCTGGCAACTTCCAAAGACCGGGAGAACTTTTGGCGGAAAAGCATTGACCAAGAGATTCTTGAACTCATAAGGCAAGGTAAGACTAAAGAGGCGGAGGATAGGGTCAAAAATGCAGTTAGCAGTATTGGGATTGAATCATAAAACCGCACCTGTTGAAGTGCGCGAATGCTTCTCCTTTTCGGAGGAAGAAGTCAAATCAGCGCTGAAGCATTTAAATAGGTATGATGATATTAATGAATGCGTACTATTATCGACATGTAACCGAACCGAAATGTACGCTGTTGTAGATGACATTGAAGAAGCCTATCCACTAATGCAGAAAATTTTAGGCCGAGCGGCTATTAATTATGATAATGTCGAAGAATATCTTTATTTTTATACCGAAGAACAGTGTATAAATCACTTGTTTCGGGTAGCATCAGGATTGGATTCATTAGTTATAGGTGAAGGCCAGATATTGAGTCAGGTTAAGAAGGCTTACTCGATAGCCCGTGATGCTGAGACTACCAGCACGGTGCTTAATACATTATTTCACCGAGCTATTGCCGTCGGTAAAAAGGTGCGGACGGTCACCCGCATTGCCCATAGTGCAGTTTCGGTAAGTTATGCCGCGGTCGAACTGGCAAAAGAGGTTTTCGGCGACCTATCTCAGTCCAATGTCCTCATTCTTGGGGCAGGTGAAATGAGCGAGCTTACTGCTAAGCATCTGGTTGCCAATGGAGTTAAAACGGTATTTGTTTCTAACCGCCGCTTAGAACGGGCTGAAATTTTAGCGGAAAAGTTCAACGGTATCGCTGTGCCGTTTGAAGACTTCATGAAGTGCGCTGTTGAGGCCGATATAGTGATAACTTCAACAGGGGCTCCCCACTATATAATCAGATCCTGGGATGCCGCGCATCTGATACCTAAGCGTAATGGTAAGCCGATTATTTTTATTGATATTGCGGTGCCACGGGACGTTGAACCTGAGGTTGCGGCGATAAATGGCGTAAGTTTATATAATATTGATGACCTGGAAGCTGTAGTCGAATCAAACATGCGCCTTAGAGAGCAGGAAGCCAAAGACGCGGAAAAGATTATAGCCGAGGAAATGGATGAGCTTCTTGATAAGTTTCGCTATCTTTCTTTTCGGCCGATTTTAGCTCGCCTAACCGATAAGGCTGAGAAAATCAGGCAGCGTGAGCTAAAACGAGCCTTAGTGAAACTTACTGATATAACGGCGGACGAACGCAAGGTCATCGAGAGTCTTTCCAAGATGATTATCCGCAAGATGTTGCGTGACCCGATGGTCCGCATCAATGAGGCTGCCGGAACTGACCGGGAAGATTATTATCTTGATGCAATCTGCGAATTATTCAAACTTGAGACAATAAGGGAGAGCAAAAGTCGTGAAAAAAAATCTCGTTATCGGTACGCGCGGCAGTAAATTGGCGCTGTGGCAGGCGAATTACATTGCCGCTAAAATAGCAGAGCGGTATCCTGAGCTAGAGGTAACCATTAAACGGGTAACAACAACAGGGGATAGAATCCTCGATGTTCCGTTGGCTAAGATTGGCGGCAAGGGGCTGTTTACCAAGGAGCTTGAAACAGAGATGCTAGCCGGAGACATTGATTTGGCCGTGCACAGCCTAAAAGATATGCCAACCGAGCTGCCCGATGGACTGACCTTTGCGGCTATTACTGAGCGGGTTCATCCCGGTGATGCCTTAATCAGTCCTAAATATCAGACAATCGACAACCTCCCTCAGGGAGCAAAGATCGGGACGTCGAGTTTAAGACGTAAAGCCCAGCTGTTAAATTACAGGCCTGATCTGGAAATTGCCGACTTACGCGGCAATCTTGATACTAGGCTGAAAAAACTTGAGAACAACACATTTGACGCAATTTTGCTGGCGGTGGCTGGCCTAAAGCGGCTTGGCTGGGACGAGCACATCACACAAATTATCCCGGACGATATCTGCCTGCCGGCTGTTGGCCAAGGGGCTTTGGCGATTGAGGCCAGAAGTAACGATGCCGAGGTTTTAGCGATTTTAGATTTCTTGAATGATGATGATACCCGCCGAGCAGTAGAGGCCGAGCGGGCCTTTCTACGTGTAGTAGAAGGCGGTTGTCAGGTTCCAGTCGGGGTTTACGGCCAAGTTGAGCAGGATAGCTTACAAGTTCGAGCTGTCATATTATCAGTTGACGGTGTAAGAAAAGTTGAGGACAGCATAAAAGGCAGCCCTGCTGAAGCCGAAGAACTCGGTCAAAGTCTAGCTAATAGAATGCTGGCCGCCGGCGGCCGCGAAATTCTCGCAGAATTAAAATAGTATTAATTGAAAAAATTTATGAAAATATATTAAACCGGAGACTGGGTCAAAATGTTCAGATGCTCAGGCGCGAAATAGATGGGCGTTTTGCGTCGGTCTCCCCTTGGAGGTATTTATGAAAGGTTTAGTTTATTTGGTCGGCGCAGGTCCCGGCGATTATAAACTTATCAGTGTTAAAGCGCTGGAATGCATAAAAATAGCCGATACAATCGTATATGACCGGTTGGCTGATGACAGACTGCTGTCGCACGCTCGTCCTGATGCCGAAATGATATATGTGGGTAAGGCATCGAGTGCCCATACGATGAAGCAGGACGATATCAATCAACTGCTGGTTGATAAAGCTAAAGAAGGCAAGACGGTTGTTAGACTCAAGGGCGGCGACCCGTTTGTATTCGGACGGGGCGGCGAGGAAGCACTAAAACTCGTTGAACATGACCTGCCGTTTGAAGTTATCCCAGGTATTACCTCGGCAATTTCAGTGCCGGCCTATGCCGGAATACCGGTAACCCATCGCGGCATCGCGACATCGTTTGCCGTAATTACCGGTCACGAAGATCCAACCAAGGCTGAGTCCACAATCAAGTGGGACAAGTTGGCAACAGGTGTTGACACTCTTGTCTTTTTAATGGGCGTTGAGAATCTGCCGCATATCACAAGCAAACTGATCGAATTCGGTCGTCCTGCTGATACACCGGCGGCTGTTATCCGGTGGGGCACGAAACCTGAGCAGCGCGTATTAGTAACAACTGTCGGCCAGGCCGCGGCAGATGTTGAACAGCATAACATTACGCCGCCGGCGATTTTTATTGTCGGCGAGGTAGTCAAGCTGCGCAAAGAATTAGCCTGGTTTGATCGCAAACCGCTGTTCGGCAAGAAGATACTGGTTACCCGGGCGCGGGAACAAGCCAGCGCTTTAACGGCCAAACTAGAAAAGCTTGGTGCAGATTGTTCTGAAGCACCGGCTATTAAAATAGTGCCGCCAGATAGTTTTGCGGCGCTTGATGAAGCAATAACCAACTTACATACTTATGACTGGCTGATATTTACCAGCGTTAATGGTGTTGAATATTTCTACAAACGCCTGCATGCTGCCGGACGCGACACCCGGGCTCTGGCCGGTGCCAAGGTTGCGGCGATCGGCATCCAGACCGCTGAGCGGCTTAGACAATACGGTATTGTTGCCGACCTAGTGCCTGCTGAATTCAGAGCCGAAGGCATAATTGAAGTCATGCAGGATTTAATTGAGCCGGGAATGAAAATTTTGATTCCTCGCGCCCTTGTCGCTCGTGACATATTGCCGGAAAAATTCCGGGAAATCGGGGCTGCTGTCGACGTTGTGCCGGCATACCAAACAATAGCCGGCGAGGCTAATGGCGCGTATATTGCTGAGCAACTAAAGAATAACCAAATCGAAATGGTGACCTTTACAAGCTCGTCAACGGTAACTAATCTCCTTAAGTTATTAGGTGAAGACGGGGCTAAATTAGTAGCTAACGCCAAAGTTGCCTGTATTGGCCCGATTACGGCCGCTACTTGTCTGGAAAATGGCATTGAGTCTGATATTATTGCCGAGGAATTCACCATCAGTGGTCTTGTTAAGGAGATTGCCAAAATGTACGGGGAGGAATTATAAATGCCGGTTCCCTTCATTCGTCCGCGGCGGCTGCGAACTTCGGAAGGCATTCGCAGACTGGTGCGGGAAACAAGTTTAAGTGCAGATGATTTTGTTTATCCGCTGTTTATAGTGCCCGGCAAGGGCGTAAAGCGTGAAATAAGCTCATTGCCAGGCAGCTATCACTTGTCAGCAGATATGGCGGTGAAAGCGGCCGAGGAAGTATATGCCTTAGGCATTCCGGCAGTAATGGTTTTTGGGCTGCCGGAGTATAAAGATGAGCGCGGTACAAGCGCATGGGATATGAATAGTCCTGTCCAGCAGGCAATTATTCAAATCAAAGCTGCTGTGCCTGATTTGATAGTAATGAGTGACGTATGTCTGTGCGAGTATACATCTCATGGGCATTGTGGCGTGCCCATTGATGAGAAAATCGACAATGATTCCACGCTGCCACTGCTGGCCCAAACTGCCTTAAGCCATGCCTTAGCCGGGGCCGATATGGTCGCTCCCTCAGACATGATGGACGGCAGGGTGCAAGCCATTCGCGACCATCTAGATGAAAACGGTTTTAAAGATATCTCCATAATGTCCTATGCCGTAAAATATGCATCGGCCTATTATGGTCCGTTCCGGGAAGCTGCTGATTCAGCACCGCAATTCGGCGATCGCCGTTCCTATCAAATGGATCCGGCTAATGCCCGTGAGGCTATCAAGGAAGCCGAGCTCGATATCGCTGAGGGCGCTGATATTGTAATGGTTAAGCCGGCGCTAGCATATCTGGATGTTGTGCGTCAGGTGCGGGACAGCTTTACTGTTCCAATTGCGGCTTATAATGTTAGTGGCGAATATGCTATGGTAAAGGCGGCTGCCGCCAAAGGCTGGATTGATGAGAAGCGCACCGTCATGGAAACACTCTTGGGTATGAAGAGAGCCGGCGCGGATATAATTATTACATACCATGCCCTTGATGCGGCAAGATGGCTTAAGGAGTAAAGGAGGTACTAAAATGCCCTTTTCTTTAGAAAAATCAGCTCAGGCATTCGCTGAGGCTAAAAACTATATCCCGGGTGGCGTAAATAGTCCGGTAAGATCGTTTAGAGGGGTTGGCGGCACACCACCGTTCATAACCCGAGCGGCCGGTAGCAAAATGTACGATATCGACGGCAATGAGTATATCGATTACGTTTTGTCATGGGGACCAATGATTTTAGGTCATGCTCATCCCGCTGTAACCGAAGCGTTGCGGGAGGCTCTTTATTATGGCACAAGCTATGGCGCGCCTACTCTCCTGGAAACCGAACTTGCCAAACTGGTCACCGAAGCTGTACCGTCAATGGAACTGGTCAGGATGGTCAACTCCGGAACCGAGGCTACCATGAGCGTCCTCAGGCTGGCTAGGGCCTATACAAAACGCGGTAAGATTGTAAAATTCGCCGGCTGCTACCATGGACATCATGATAGTTTGCTGGTAAAAGCCGGCTCGGGGGCAACAACACTGGGGGTACCAGATAGCCCTGGCGTGACTGAAAATATTGCCAGCGGTACAATTACCGTAAACTATAATGATGCAGACGGTCTAGAGCAGGTTTTTGCCAAGCAGGGCGAGGAAATTGCCGCCGTTATCATCGAGCCTATTCCCGGCAACATGGGCTTAGTACTGCCTAAGGAAGGCTACTTGGCCAAAGTTCGTGAAATTACCGCCAAGTATGGCGCGTTGCTGATTTTTGATGAGGTTATGTCAGGCTTCCGAGCCGCATACGGCGGAGCGCAAGCGTTATTCGGCATTAAGCCGGACTTGACTTGTCTCGGCAAGGTAATCGGCGGCGGACTGCCGGTCGGTGCTTACGGCGGACGCCGCGACATTATGGAACATATTGCGCCAGCTGGGCCGGTATATCAAGCCGGAACCTTAAGCGGCAATCCGCTGGCCATGACTGCCGGAATTACGACCTTAAAAGTATTGTCGACCACTCCTGATATGTATAAACAACTAACCGAGAAGGCAGCCATTTTGAATGCCGGCATTTCGGCTCAGGCCGAAAAGTTTGGTTTCAAGCTGCAGTATCATCAGGCCGGCTCGATGTTCGGGATGTTCTTTAGTGATAAGCCTGTTTACGATTATGACAGCGCCAAGCAGTCAGATGTCGGAGCCTTTAATACCTACTTCCACGCCATGCTAGAGCAGGGTATTTATCTGGCACCATCGCAATTTGAAGCCGGCTTTATGTCAGCAGCACATTCCGATGAAGATATCGCTGCAACTATTGCGGCCAGCGCCAGAGCATTTGCCAAAGTGGCTGAGTATTACAAAACCCTTTAAAAAGGGTTTTGTTTTTTATCGATACTTGTTTCCCCGTGCTTCCGTGCCTTATCGGCCCATTCTGGAAAAAGCCGTTCCGTAGGACGGGAAATCGTGCAGCTTACGTTAAAAAATCCCGTTGTCTGAGCCGAAGTCGAGTTTAGGGATTTTAGTAAGCTGTGCGGTTTTCCAAGGCTTTTGGAAGATAGGGCCTAGACCCCGGCAGGATAGATTGTTAAGCAACGAAGAGACTTAGGTACCGGCAAGTTCTACTGATAGTATCAAGGAATGGACCACAGCTGCGAAGGTTGACTGCAGCTTATTATTATGCTATATATTAATCAATCGATTAATTAAACGGAGTGGTTCCAATGGATAAAGACTTACAGTCAAGAGAGCGCTTACTTGAAATTGCCGCTGGGTTATTTGCCCGTAAGGGATACGCGGCCGTTTCCATTAGGGAAATTGCACTAGCGGCAGGCGTTAACAGCGCTCTGATATCATATTATTTTAATGGCAAGCAAGGTCTGTACCAAGCAGTTCTTGAGATTGAAATATCACTAGTGCTTGCAATGCTTGACCGACTTAAGCAAACCAACCCTGATCCCTGTACCTTTTTACGAGGTTATGCGGTAGGTTTGGCTGAACTTCATATTGAGCGCCCCTCGCTGCTAAGATTAATCAGCGCCGAGCTAACTAATCCAACCGAATGCTTTGAGTCAGTTGTTAGGCCACGCATTCGTAAGATAGCCGATGATATTACTGCTGCAATTGTTCAAGGAATAGCGGCAGGAATATTTAGAGAAGATATCAACCCTTTGCTGGCAGCCTTGCAGCTTGCTGGTACAGTAAATTTCTTCTTTCTGGTGTCTCCGCTAGCTAATGCCTTTTTGGCAAGTGACGGCAGTCACAGGCACTCACGACAATATATCGTGCAAGCCATGGAAGTGTTTTTAAGCGGCATTCGCCGTAATTAAGATAAGGTGGTGGGAAAAAGATGCCTAGAAGAATCATTGCGGCTATTATTATTTTATTATTAGCGGGCTCAGTTACGGTATATAAGCTATATTTCAATAAGACGGACGGCATAACGGCAACGGGCACCATCGAGGTGACGCGCGCTGATATCACCCCCAAGACTAGCGGCTATCTTAAAGAGCTAAAAATTGTTGAGGGTGATAGTGTAAAACGCGGTCAGGTCGTTGCTACGATTAGCCGTCCCGATTTAGAGGCCCAGAAGTTAAGGGATGAGGCGGCGCTAGCAAAAGCTGTTGCCCAGCTGCGCGACTTAGAGAAAGGCGCGCGGAATCAGGAGATAGTTGAGGCGCGGGGCAGCGCTGCAGGCGCTTCGGCTGTTTATGAAAAAGCTAAAGCTGATTTTGATCGTTATCGGACCCTTCATCAACAGGGCGCCATTTCTGCCCAACAGCTCGATGCTGCCCGTTCTGCTTATGAGGTAGCCGCCAATAATCTTGCATCAGCGACAGCCCGTGCCAGCTTGGTTGAAGAAGGCAGCCGGCAGGATGCTATTGAAGCCCAGCGGCTTGAAGTCGAGCGCTCCAAGGCCGTTGTTGAGCTAGCGAAAACGGCGCTGGATGATACCATTCTGACCAGTCCGTTGGATGGACTGGTACTGACTAAAAATTATGAACCTGGGGAATTCGTTAACGCCGGTACGGCAGTGGCGACAATCGGTGATATGAAGGATTGCTGGGTAAAGATCTATGTTTCATCAACTCAGCTTGGGTTAATTAAAGTCGGCCAGCAAGTTGATGTCAAAGTAGACTCCTTCCCGGACCGAGTATTTAAGGGACAGATAAAAGAAATCAGCCAAAACGCTGAATTTACGCCTCGGCAAAGCATAACCCAGCACGAGCGGGCTAACTTAGTTTTTGCAGTAAAAGTAAAGGTTGCTAATGATGAAATGATCTTGAAGCCTGGCATGCCGGCCGATGTGGTAATTAAATGATCAGCCTCGATAATGTATCAAAAAGATTCGGCAGGATAACGGCTGTCGATAGCTTGTCGCTGGGGGTAAAAACCGGCGAAATCTTTGGCCTCGTTGGTCCTGACGGTGCAGGTAAAACTACAATAATCAGGATGATTATCGGGATACTGACGCCTGACAGTGGTGCTGTCAGTGTGTTGGGTGAGCATGTACTGGAAAAGATTAAGGGCAATATCGGCTATGTCCCGCAGAAATTCAGTTTGTACGGTGAATTGACGGTTATGGAGAACATCAGTCTCTTGGGGGCCTTGTACGGGGCAGATAAAGCCGACATTGATAAAATTGCCGAAGAAATTTTGACTTTGACTAAGCTCAAGCCTTTTAAGGATCGGCTTGCTGATAATCTGTCAGGCGGTATGAAACAAAAGTTGGCGTTGGCCGCCGGGCTTGTCCACAAGCCAAAGATACTATTTCTCGATGAGCCGACGACCGGTGTAGATCCCGTATCAAGGCGGGAGTTTTGGCAAATGCTGTACGGTCTTAATAAAGAGGGGATGACAATCGTTGTGTCAACGCCCTATATGGATGAGGCCGAGCTGTGCAGTCGGATTGCGTTTATGCACGACGGCCGGGTTATTGCCTGTGACACGCCAAAAGCGCTCTGCGCGGCTTATCCGCACAAATTGATCGAGCTTAAAACATCTGTCAAAAGACTAAAACCGATACTAAAAGACTGCGCTATTATGGATATCAGTTCGTTCGGGGATAGTTATCATCTGGTTGTAAGCGATGCTAACAAGGCGTTGCGTGAAATTAAGGCTGCACTTGGCCAGGCGGGAATAACTGACGCAACGCTCAAGCCTATCAGCCCGAGTCTTGAAGATGTTTTTGTCGCGCTAGCCGGTGAGGAGGTCTAAAATGTATGCCGTAAAGACAACCCAACTGACAAAAAAGTTTGGAGAGTTTATCGCTGTCGACCAAGTCGATTTGGCCGTCAAAAAAGGATCAATATATGGCTTTCTCGGTCCTAACGGATCAGGCAAATCTACGACTATTAGAATGCTGTGCGGAATATTATCCCCAACCTCGGGCAACGGTGAGGTGCTTGGACTAGACATTGCCCGCGACAGCGAGCTGATAAAGACCAAAATCGGGTATATGTCCCAGAAGTTTAGTTTGTATGATGATTTGACGGTACTTGAAAACCTTCGTTTCTATGCCGGTATTTACAGTTTGGCCGGAGCCGAGGCCAAGCAGCGAATCAAAGAAATGATTGGTATGGCTAACCTGGCAGGACGTGAGCATGAAATGACTGTAAATCTATCGGGAGGTTGGAAACAGCGGCTGGCACTTGGCTGCTCAATTTTGCATAAACCGGCGATTGTTTTTCTGGATGAACCGACGGGCGGTGTTGACCCCAAGTCACGGCGCATGTTTTGGGATATTATTTATGATTTAGCCGCCGGCGGCACAACCGTTATGGTAACGACGCATTTTATGGACGAGGCTGAGCATTGCGATGAAATCGGATTTATCTTTGAAGGAAAACTAATCGCCTCAGATACCCCACAAGCCCTTAAAGCGCGTGTACCAGGCAAACTGCTTTCATTAAGAGCCGATGACCCAATGGCCCTGCTGGCTAGAATTACCGCCGAGCAGGCCCCGTTTTTGGACGCCTATGTATACGGTTCAAGCCTTAGAGTACTGGTACAAGAAAACGACCAAGGCTATTATACAGACTATTCGCCGCAGGTGATTTCACCGTCCTTGGAAGATGTCTTTGTGAATTACGTCAAAAAAAGCCGCGGGGAGTTGATAAAATGAGGCGGCTTAAAGCTTTATTAATTAAAGAATTTATCCAGATGCGCCGTGACAGGCTTACCTTTGCCATGATGGTCGTAATGCCGATTATTCAGCTCTTATTATTTGGTTATGCCATCAATACCGATGTTAAACATCTGCCGACCGTTGTCTACGATCAATCGCTGCAGCAAGATGGGCGGGACTTCGTGTCAGCGCTGTCGGCGACCGAGTATTACGATATAAAGTATGTTGCGGCTAATTATCAGACCGTTACCGAGCTTATTGACAGCGGCAAAGCTAAGGTCGGAATTATCATTCCGCCTGATTTTACGCAAAACTTGAAACACGGCCGGTCAGCGGCGATTCAAGTCATTGTTGATGCCTCTGACTCGATGTCGGCTGCGTCGGCAATAAGTACGGCTCAAATAATAGGTTTAAAAGAATCCCAGGAAATTGTTATAAACCGCCTTCAAGGCGGGGTGGCCGGCAGTCATGCTGCTGAAATGCCCTATGATATCAGAATCCGGCCCTGGTATAACCCCGACTTTATTTCGGCGTATTATATGGTGCCCGGCATTATGGGAGTTATTTTAACAATGACCATGGTTATGATTACCTCAATGGCCATTGTCCGCGAACGGGAACGCGGCACTTTAGAGCAACTAATCGTAACGCCGATGCGTTCTTATGAACTTATGCTGGGAAAACTCATCCCGTATGTTTTTGTCGGCTATGTTCAGGCTACCTTAGCGATGATGGTAGGTGTCATCGTGTTTGACCTGCCCGTCCGCGGCAGTCTGGCGCTGCTATACGGCTTGACTACATTATTTATTGTCGCATCACTGGGACTCGGAATCCTCATTTCAAATATTGCCAAGACCCAGATGCAGGCCATGCAGATGTCGTTCTTTATCTTTTTGCCAAGCGTACTGTTGTCAGGCTTTATGTTTCCGCGCGAAGCTATGCCAACCTTTTTCTATTACATTGGCTATGTACTGCCGCTGACTTATTTTCTGGAAATTGCCCGCGGTATTATCCTAAAAGGCATTGGCCTCAACTATCTGCTAGCGCCGGTAGTGGCCCTCTCGGCCTATATAATTGCTGTGCTGACGGCCAGTGTGCTTAAGTTCCAAAAAAAGCTGTCATAAAGGACCAAAAAAATATTTTTTTCAAACATTGCACTTTCGGCCAGTTGTGTTAAAATCTAATCATGCCTTTTACAAGTCATAATTTAGACGGGGGGATGATAAATGGAAAAGTTCTTCAAACTGACAAAACCGGCGGTAGATTATCTGGCCGAAAACTATGGTACACCGCTGCTGGTTATTTCCGAGAAACAAATCGAACGCAATTATAAATTTCTCGCCAAGCGACTGCCTGGCGTTAAGATATATTATGCGGTCAAGGCTAATCCAAACGAGCGGATTATCGCAAAGCTGAATGAACTCGGTTCTTGTTTCGACGTCGCTTCGGACGGCGAAATTTTGGCGCTTTCCGCGCAGGGAGTAGACGCTGACCGTATGGTTTATGCCAATCCTGTAAAAACTCCAGGAGGCCTTAAAGCCGCTAAAAGCACCGGTGTAAATAAATTCACCTTTGACAGTGAGAGCGAGATTGCCAAGATGGCGAAGTTAGTGCCAGGCGGTACTTCTCTGCTGCGCATCAGAGTGGACAATCCCGATGCTCATGTTGACCTCAATAAAAAGTTCGGCGCCCGTCCGGAAGATGCGCTGCGCCTTTTAGAAATGGCTAAGGCCCAGGGGCTTGATGCCGCAGGGATTTGTTTCCATGTTGGCAGTCAGTCGCCTAATGCCGACGCTTATATCCAAGCTTTGCAAATCAGCCGCAGGCTGTTTGATGAGGCTAAACAACAAGGTCTTGATCTAAGAATTCTCGATATCGGCGGCGGATTTCCGATTCCCGCCCTCAATGAAGATATTGACATTTCCGGCATGATTGAAACAATCGGCGCGGCAGTAAGAAAGTATTTCCCTGACATCGAAGTGTGGTGTGAGCCGGGCCGGTTTATCTGCGGCACCGCGATGAACCTGATTACTAGAGTTATTGGTGTGCAGGAGCGCAATAATAAAGTTTGGTATTTCCTTGATGATGGTTTATACGGAACTTTTTCAGGTATAATCTTCGACCACTGGGATTTCGAGCTAGAGACTTTTAAGACTGGTCCTAAGATTCCGGCAACTTTTGCCGGGCCAAGCTGTGATTCGCTTGATATTCTCTTCCGCGACAAGCTGACAGTACCGCTGGAAATGGATGATGTGCTCTTGGTTCCCAACTGCGGTTCATATACTTCAGCTTCGGCTACCGTTTTCAACGGTTTTGCTAAAACGCCGATTTTAATATGGGAAGACATTGAACTGGAGCTTACAAACAATATAATATTAGCAGGTTAATTCAAGGAGACACTTCGGTGTCTCCTTTTACTTGCAGGTAATATATTGCACTGCGGCGAATCTAGTCGGATATTGCAATAATGTCCGGGCTAACAACAATCCGAAGCAGGCCCCACTTTAGTGGGGCGGTGGTCCCAGAAAAACCAGACCGCACAAGGCTGTCATTTAAGGAAGAAGGTCAGATGAAAACACCCTGTCTAATTAGTACAATGTAAATATAGATAAGGAAGGCGGGGGGAGTGAGAATAATTGCAAAAATTTTCAAACAAAGGATTGCTGGCAATTGCGCTGATTTTAAGTGTTATGATTTCACTGCTAGTATATAACTACCTGCAAAAAGCTAGCGGCCGTACTGACGCTAAGGACAGCGTGCCTGTCATTGTAGCTAAAGCTGATATGCCGCCCAAGACTAAGATAACGCCGGGTATGGTCGAAGAGACCAAGGTTCCGTCTGAGTATGTGCAGCCGGGAGCGGTAATGGATTTAAACAGTATAGTTGGGACAATTGTCCGGGAGCATATTGTGCCAGGCGAGCAGGTTACAGAACAGCGATTAATGAGAGAAAATAAAGCAGCTGGATTTACCGGTATTATTCCCCGCGATAAACGGGCTCTGACAGTAATGGTAAATGAGGTCAGCGGCGTTGCCGGATTTATAAAGCCGGGCGACTATGTTGACGTCATTGCGACCTTTGATCAGTCTACCGTAGGTGATGATGTCAGTCATCTTATTCTGCAAAATGTCTTGGTACTGGCTGCTAACCGTGATGCTGAGGACGGTATTACGGCAGAAGGGAATAAACAAGGAGCTAAGGAGACCATTAAAACCTCGACCATTACTTTAGCCGTTACGCCCGATGAAGCTGCCAAATTAACACTGGTCCACGAAAAAGGCAAGATTAATTTAGCTCTGCGCCCGTACTTGCCGCTGAACGGAATCGAAATAACTAATGTGGTAACGCCGAAAGATTTGGTAGGGATACAGGTTCCATCCACACCACAGCCGGTCTATATAACAAGTGAGACTGCTAATGCGGTTCCCTCGTCTGGCGGCCCAGGAGTTAGCGTGATTCGGGGCACCGAGATTGAGACAATACCGCTAAATTAAAGCTCTCGAAAATAATGAAAGAAGGTAGCTATTTATGTATTATATACGCGCTTTCTTCACGGCCGTTATACTTGCTGCGTTTATCATAATCGTTAGTCCGTCAGCTTTGGCTGCTGAAAGTCTGTCAGTCGCCGTCAATCAGTCACGGGTACTGCACTTTTCTGGCGTTCAACGGGTTGCAATTGCAAATCCTGATATCGCTGACGTCTTGGTGGTTTCCGGCTCGGAAGTTTTGCTGCTCGGAAAAGCGCCTGGCGCCACGACCTTTCATGTGTGGTCGTATGCCGGCCGGTCCAGTTATCTGGTAGAAGTTGCGGCCGATGATGCGCCAATTGCCAATGAAATCAGAGCTATTTTAGGCTATGAGAATATTCGGGTCAGTAAAGTCGGTAAAACGATAATTCTTGAGGGTAAAGTAAGCGATCAATATCAAAAAGGCCGGGCAGAGGCTGTTGCCGGTGCCTATGGCAATAAGGTCGTCAATTTACTGGAGCTTACTAAGCCGGTACAGGTGAAAATTGAGGCCAAGATAGTTGAAATAGATCGCGCTAAAGAGAAAAAATTAGGTATTAATTGGTCTGCAGCTGATGCTCCGGGAATGTTTAGTTTTGGCCAAAGCGCTATCAACAAAACAGCCTCTAAGGCATTTGGAAGTTTGGGAACCTATTCCGAAATTAACGCCGAGCTTAAAGCGCTCATTAAGAACGGGGCGGCAAAAATCCTGTCACAGCCGAATGTCATAACACTTAGCGGTGATAAAGCCGATATTTTAGTAGGAGGCCAGATTCCTGTTCCCGTAAGTGTCCAAAACGGACAGATTGCCATAGAATGGAAGGATTATGGTATTAAACTGGAAGTTGCGCCGATGGTTAACGCCGAGGGTTTAATTAATAGCAAAATTAAAGCTGAAGTAAGTTCATTAGATTGGGATTCGGGGAAAAGCATTGAGTTGGGTAACAATATGAAGATTCCGCCGATCAAATCAAGTCAGGCCGAGACTTCAATTGCCTTATCTTCAGGACAGACAATGGCTATTGGTGGCTTGATTTCCAGCCAAGCAACACGGGATATTACTAAAGTTCCGTTACTTGGTGATTTACCGGTTATTGGAAATTTGTTCAAAAGCACTGCTTTTAACAAGAACGAGACTGAGCTAATTATCTTAATTACACCTTCTATTGTTGACCCGGCTGACTATATACCGCAGGCTACGCAAGAAATGCAAGATTTTATCCAAGAGGATCCATGGGGAGGGACAAATGATGGCCGAGAAGATAAAGGTACTAATCGCTGACGATATTGAGGCGACCCGGATAAATATTGGCAAGCTGATGGAGTTCCATCCCGAAATAACATCAGTTGCTGAGGCTGCTACGGCAGACGAGGCTATTGAAAAGGCTAAAAGCACCAATCCTGATATTATCCTTATGGATATAAACATGCCCGGCATGGATGGAATTACGGCAACTGAGGTGATATCTACTGAACTGCCAGGGACAGCTATAATTATCATGAGTGTTCAGGGCGAGCAGGAGTATCTGCGCCGCGCCATGCTAGCCGGGGCAAAAAATTATTTAGTCAAGCCCTTCACCGGCGATGAGCTGCTACAGGCTGTTAAACAAGTTTATGCAAACGAGCAGAAACGCCGCAACGTGGTAGCCATGGCAAAGCCACCGGCTAAAGGTAAGATTATTACGATCTTCAGTACTAAAGGGGGCATTGGCAAAACAACTATTGCCACCAATCTGGCCGTCGCGCTAGCTGATAGGACGGGTGCCAAGGTTGGGATTGTTGACGCCGACCTTCAGTTTGGCGATGTGTCGCTATTTTTAAATTTGCTGCCGCAAGCAACGATTGCTGACTTGGTGCGGGATATTGACAATCTTGACCCAACTCTGATTAACAGTTACCTCACCGCTTATAATGAGAATGTCAAAGTGCTTCCGGCGCCGTTTCGGCCTGAGCAAGCCGAAACTATTACCGGCAGTCACCTGTCCGCCATCCTGGAAACTATGCAGACCATGTTTGATTACGTGATAGTTGATACTGCGCCAATGTTTAATGACACGATATTATCCATCCTAGATGTATCAGATCAGATAATGGTAGTTTCCTCAATGGATCTGCCGACAATCAAGAATGTTAAATTGTGCTTGGAAATAATGGAGTCCCTGAACTATCTCCCCGACAAAGTAAAGGTCGTTTTAAACAGGGCCAATTCAGAAGGCGGCATGGAGCCGCACGAAGCTGAAGAAAGTCTGCGCTGCACCTTTATCGCTACTCTGCCGAGTGACGGTAGAGTAGTCGTCGGTTCGGTCAACCGCGGAATACCTTTCGTGGCTTCCGATCCTGATGCCCAAGTATCCCAGTCGGTATTTAACTTAGCTAAGACATTGGCTTCAGGTGAGTGGAAAGTTAAGCAGCAGCCTAAAGGCGTTGTCGAGAAATTAAAACGCCTGTTTGGTTAACGGAGGCGAGATTATGGTGCTGTTAATTTCAGTATTGGTATTTCTTGCAACCAACGTAATAATATTAACAGCCTACAAGGTGCTGACAACTGAAAAAAGAATGGTGAGCAAGCGGCTGGATACGTATATACGAAAACCAGCCGTGCCCGATCAGCGTGTTGAGCAAGCTGACGGTGCAAAACACGGGGGGATTCGACTGGTTATTCGGGGCATCAGCAAGTATATTGAGTCACCCCGAATAACACCCTGGTTGGAACATCAACTTATGCAGGCCGGGCTGCCGATACGTGGTTCCGAATTTCTTGTAGTGTGCAGTGGCGCAGCTGTATTAGCGGCGTTAATTCTCATGCTTTTTACCGGCAAGCTGGTGGTTGCGGCACTAGGTTTAGCATTAGGTTTCGTTATTCCGCTCATCTTTCTCCGGGTTAAGATTGACCGACGGACGGCGGCTTTTAACAATCAGCTTGGCGATTCACTGGTTTTAATTGCAAATTCGCTTAGGACCGGCTACAGTTTTATGCAGGCAATCGAAATGGTATCGAAGGAAATGCCTAAGCCGATTTCGGAAGAGTTTGAAAGAGCCCTCAAAGAAATGAGTCTAGGGGTTTCAACCGAAGACGCTATGAATAATCTTGCCAAACGAATTGATAGCAATGATCTGGACTTAGTTATCACAGCCGTAATTATTCAGCGGCAGGTTGGCGGTAATCTGGCCGAAATTCTGGATAATATTGCTGCTACAATCAGAGCAAGAGTTAAAATGAAGGGCAAGATTAGAACCCTTACTGCTCAAGGCCGTATTTCAGGAATAATTGTCGGTTTGCTTCCCATAGCTGTCGGGATACTTATATATATGATGAATCCTGAATATATTAAAGTGCTATTTACGCACCCGATCGGCCGAATGATGCTGATTGCCGGTGTTGTCAGCCAATTGCTTGGGATTATAATGATTAGAAGGATAATAAACATTGAGGTTTGATAAGCGAGATTGATGCATTCTGCCTTGGTTTCTTGGAGTGTGTGTCAGTCTCTGTTTGGTTATAATATGCCAAGAAACAACTAAACCGCTGGCGAATAAATGTCAAGATTCTTGATAAGGTGAAGGTAAATATGGAATCAAATACGGTTGATGTAAAAATGCTTGATAAAATAGTAAAAGACACGCTCGTAGCCATCGAAAAGAGCAAGAGTCAAATTTTCGATATTTATGAGTCTGCTCGTAATGAAATGGAAAATGTAAAGAAAGATGTTGAGCGTGTAAAACAGAAAACGGCTGATACAATCTTTGCGGTTGATGAACTGGAAAAACGCGAGCGGCGGGCTCAACTGCGTCTGATGGAGGTCAGCCGTAATTTTAAAGCATATAAAGAAGAGGACATTGAGGCAGCTTATAATGAGGCCAAAAACCTGCAAGTTGAGCTGGCTGTTGCCCGTGAGCAGGAACAACAGCTGCGGCGTCAGCGTGATGAACTTGAAATTCGCCTTAAGTCGCTTAAAGATACTGTTGAAAAGGCTGAAAACCTGGTATCGCAGATTGGAGTTGTCTTGGGCTATTTAGGCAGTGAAATGGGCGGCGTTGTTACTAAAATTGAATCACTGCAGCAAAGCCAATTGTTCGGGGTAAAGATTATTAAAGCTCAGGAAGAGGAGCGGCGCCGCGTAGCTAGGGAAATTCACGACGGTCCGGCCCAGGCGATGGCCAATGTCGTATTTCGGGCTGAGGTATGCGAGCGCCTGGTTGATATTGATATCGAACGTTGTAAAAATGAGTTACGAGACCTACGAGAACAGGTGAGGGGCTGTTTGAAAGAAACACGGAAAATCATTTTCGATCTGCGGCCGATGACACTTGATGATTTGGGGCTGGTTCCGACCGTTAAACGCTTCTTGGATACAATGAAAGACCGGACCGGTTTGAGTGCTGATATAAAAGTACATGGTGAAGAGAAACGGTTAGATTCTTATTTGGAAATTGGTTTGTTTCGCATCATTCAAGAGGCTCTCAAAAATGTCGAAAAACATGCTGCCGCTAATACAGTCCGGGTGATAATTGAATTTACACCAAGCTTTATTTTAGCTGCCGTTGAAGATAATGGCCGAGGTTTTGATTCTGCTGATAGTGTTGGTACCGAAAGTTTTGGCATATTAGGCATGCGTGAACGAATGAATCTCTTACATGGTGAAATAAAAATTAAATCTAGAAAAGGCAAGGGCACTAGAGTAAGAATTAAAGTCCCCCTCCGCTAGGACTAAATCCTCGTATTGTTATGACCACTTACCCAATAACTGGTTGAGACTTGGCACCTACTGAGATAAGACCAAGGGTCGATGGCAAACGGACAAGGTTTTGGTAAAATTAAGACAGAAACAATTTCCAAGACCGGAGCCTAAAGCTATTAACAATACAGGGAGGTTTTATTAATGAAAAAGCTTGTTAACATGATGCTATGGTGGCAGAATATCAAAGCCTCAGTTCGTAATGAGAAGGGCCAAGGGATGGTCGAATACGGTTTAATCTTAGCGCTCGTTGCAGTTGCAGTTGTAGGTGTACTGGGAGCAATGGGCGACCAACTAAATACGATGTTTACTACTGTTTCAGAAGGACTTCAATAAACGAACCACAATAATCCCCCCGGCTTCCAGCCAGGGGGCTTATCTTTCTCGCCGAAGGGAGATGATGGTAGTGCTAGGCATAAAAAAGTATATTCGCGACAATCGCGGGCAGGCCGTAGTGGAGTTTGCTTTAATAGTGCCGGTACTGCTGCTGCTGGTTTTAGGAATTATGGAGTTTAGCATGGTAATTCATCAATATATGGTTGTCGCGGGAGCATCTCGTGAGGGGGCCAGAGCTGCGGCACTGGGCGGTAGTGATGCCGATATTGAAGCAGCTGTCCAGAATGCTGTCTCCGGACTTGACAGCGCTAAACTTATCGTTACGCCATCGCCTACACCAACTAGGACGCAAGGTGATCCGGTGACAGTCACTGTTACATATCCGTTTAAGCCGGTTACGCCGCTGATAGGCGCATTTTTCTCGGAAGATTACCGCGTTAAAGGGATAACTGTAATGCGGGTAGAGTAGGTGAAACTTATGTTTAAACTACTGCGTGAGCAAAAAGGTTCCGTTGCGGTGCTTACAGCGGTTGCCGTGACAGCACTATTGGGATTGGCCGCAATTACCGTTGACATCGGTAATTTATATCTTAACAAAACTCAGCTGGCCAATATGGCCGATGCCGCCGCGCTGGCCGGAGCCCGCGACCTTCCCGAAGGGGAGGAACAGGCTATGCTAGCAGCTAATAATTATGCCGAAAGAAACGGCAAACCCGGCGATACAATAGTGATGGCAGTAAATGGCGATAATACAGTAATAAACGTAACTGTAAGGCGCCAGGTGCCGCTCATTTTTGCCAAGGTATTTAACTTTATGTCATCTGAGGTTTCGGCTACCGCCAAAGCTTCAAACCAGGTCGTTACCGGTGTTACGGGAGCGGTGCCGGCAGTGACGGCAACTATGGCGGTTTAGGGCTAGGGGGCACCGGCGCCAATGTCTATAATTATAATATCCGTTATGGTTATGACGGAAGACTTGCTGTTGGCCAATGGGTGGATACCGAGCCGGGCAATATGTCGGGCCCGACGAGCGATGGTGTCCGTTACCGTATCAGCCTTGATCCTTACGCAACCTTTGATACTGTGACCCATGATTCACCCCGTATCATCATTGTTCCAATAATCGATAATTTGGATGTTAATGGGCGGGAACCGGTACAGATAGTAGGTTTCGGAGCGTTTTTTCTGGAAAGCGTAGGCGGCAGTGGTAATAAGAACTATGTCACCGGGCGGTTCATGCGCATGTATATCGTCGGTGAACAAGGGAGCGCTACCGACTACGGCGTTCGCAACGTTCGTCTAATTAGTTAGAGGTGAAGTTATGTCGCTGTTAAAACGTCTGGAAATGCAAAAGCAAGCAGAGAAGCCGAGCGGGCGGGAAGCGGTTAAAACAGCCGCCCCGGCGCGGTCCGATCCATACCAGAACTTAAAAACACGTATTCATCGCAAGATAGTCGATGAGATGAGCAGTGATGAAAATAAGGCGTTAACCGAAAAAGACGTCGATAAAGCCGCCCTCGGAAAAGTTGTGGCGCAGATTGCCAACGCCGTAATGGATCTTGAAAATATGCCGATCTCGCGAGCTGACAGGGCAAAAATCATTACCGAGGTGGTCGAAGGAGTATTAGGCTATGGACCAATCGATCCCTTGCTTAAAGACGACAGCATTTCTGAGGTCATGGTCAATAGCCCTTCCCAAGTCTATGTCGAACGCAAAGGCAAGTTGGTGCTGACAGATGTTAAATTTCGCGATGACGCCCATGTTATGCAGGTTATTGAAAAAATTGTTGCTCCGTTAGGGCGGCGGATTGATGAGAGTTCGCCAATGGTAGATGCCCGTCTGCCGGACGGTTCGCGAGTTAATGCCATAATTCCGCCGCTGGCGCTTAAAGGTCCGTCGCTTACTATTCGAAAATTTGCCAAAAACCCGCTAACTGTTGAGCGATTGATCGATTTTGGGACAATAACCCGGGAAATGGCTGACTTTCTCCAGGCTTGCGTTGAAGGCAAGCTTAATATAGTTGTTTCTGGCGGTACCGGCTCAGGTAAAACAACTACACTTAATATATTATCCTCATTTATCCCGTCCGATGAGCGTATTGTAACTATCGAGGATGCCGCAGAACTTCAATTGCGGCAGGATCACGTAGTAACCCTCGAGACCAGGCCGGCTAATATTGAGGGTAAAGGGGCAATAACCATGCGTGATCTAGTCCGTAACAGCCTGCGGATGCGGCCGGATCGTATTGTTGTAGGCGAGGTGCGGAGTGGTGAGGCGCTGGATATGCTCCAGGCTATGAATACCGGTCATGACGGGTCCTTAACAACTGGCCATGCCAATACACCGCGTGATATGCTCAGCCGTTTGGAAACAATGGTGCTTATGGCCGGTATGGACCTGCCGGTACGGGCTATCCGTGAGCAGATTGCCTCAGCAATAGACCTAATCGTACAGCAGTCCCGACTGCAGGATGGCAGCCGCCGAATTACCCATTTAACGGAAGTCCAGGGTATGGAAGGTGATGTAATAACCCTGCAGGACATATTCATCTTTGAGCAGATGGGTAAAGATAAAAACAATAAAATTATCGGTCAGTTTAAGCCGACCGGGATCAGACCAAAGTTTCTGGAAAAGTTAGCGTCTAACGGGATCAGTGTACCTAATGAGATATTCTGGTCTAAGTGAGAACAGGCCTGGGGGTGAGTGTGATGCTTATCGCTATTACGCTATTAACGTTCACAATGTTTTTCATCTTGTCTTATTTAGCACTGAATGCATTTCTGCCGGTACGTGACCCAGTTGAGATGCGCCTTAAGGCCTTGGAGAACTATGGCGGCAGCCGGACCGATATTGATCATGAGTTGGATAAACCTTTTAAAGAAAGGATTTTAGCACCGCTTACCAGTAATTTAGCTTCGGCCGTCGACCGGCTTGCTCCGGCATCAGTCAAGAAAGTGGTGGCCGATAGGCTGGCTATGGCCGGCGGCTTCGCTGGATTAGGCGTTGAAGAGTTTCTGCTGTTTTGCATAATATTAGCTGTTGCGCTGTCGTCCGTTGTTTGCTCTTTAGCCATGGTGTTACAAACACCGGCCGGAAAAACTTTTGCGCTGGCCATAATCTTCGGACTTATCGGATTAATAGCGCCTTTTGTCCTGCTTAGCCGAAATATCGCCCAGCGTAAGCTAAGTATTCAGCGTGACTTACCCGACGTGCTTGACTTATTGACAGTAAGTGTCGAAGCCGGGCTAAGTTTTGACGGAGCCTTAGCCAAACTTTCGGAAAAAATGAAAGGGGCGCTTGTCGACGAGTTCACCCGACTGCTGCAGGAAATCCGGATGGGCATACCGCGCCGGGAGGCCCTGACTGCAATGGGACTAAGGTGTGATGTCCCCGATGTGTCACTATTTACGACCTCGCTTGTCCAAGCCGATCAATTAGGGGTAGGAATCGGCAATGTGCTGAGGGTCCAATCAGCAAGCATGCGGGAAAAGCGCCAGCAGCGGTGCGAAGAAAAGGCTATGAAAGCTCCTATTAAAATGATGCTTCCGTTGGTATTGTTTATCTTTCCAACTATATTTATCGTGCTTTTAGGTCCGGCTATCATCCAAATAATGGCAGTATTAATGGATAGATAAAGCTCATAGAGATGTTAGTTGTTCTCAATATTAATAAATTAACCGATGACGAAGACGCTGTAGGATTCCATCTTTTCTGGTGGAGTTTTATAGCGTCTTTGTCGCGTTTTAAAAGATGATGACTGAAAAGTATCTTGCGTATACGAAGGGTTTGTGTAACTTCGGTCATGTGCAGTTACAATAATTTCCCATTTATAGTTTGGATTAATGAGTTGATTTTAGCTAAATAATAGGGTATATTTAATACACCCCCCCTAGGGGAGGGGTAACAAGAGATTTAAACAAAGATTGATATGATTTATTCAATTTTGGGGAAAGGAGTAACAGGTATGAGAAATAGTAGTCAAAAATATCTATTCTGGATTTTAGTGGTATATTTGGTAGTAGGTCTGGTTTATCCCGCGATTGGCCTGCTTGCGATAATATGTATGCTTGCGCCGGTCATACTGGCTCCGTTCAAAGGGAGATATTGGTGCGGCAATTTTTGCCCGCGAGGCAGTTTTTACGATAACGTAATTGCAAAATTTTCTCCTCGGAAATCTATCCCTGCTGTTTTCCGCAGTACTGGATTCCGAATATTTATGGTTGTATTTATCATGGGCGTATTTGCCATCCAGATGTACTACGCATGGGGTGATGTCTCGGCAATGGGAGCGGTGTTTGTGCGGATTATTTTAATAACAACAATCGTCGGTATTGTGCTAGGGGTTGTATATCATCAGCGTGCATGGTGTTCCTTCTGCCCGATGGGTACGATGGCGAGCTGGTTTAGCGCTAAGTCCAAGCCTCTGCCTTTAAAGGTAGAAAATTCGTGCGTTAGCTGTAAATTATGTACGACTGCATGTCCTATGCAATTATCGCCCTATGATGCAAAAGGAAGCGCAGCGGGGTTTACCCATAGCGATTGTTTAAAATGCCGCCGCTGCGTAGAAAAATGCCCTCAAAAGGCGCTGTCGTTTTAAGATGCATATTGTGGCAGCGCCTTTTGCAACATATTACCTGCCATGTCCTATTGCGCCGGGAACATCAATAGCAGATAGTTTGCCGTCATTGAAAGCTGCAAGAGCCTCTTCGACGGTACTGGCGTTGTCGCCGAAAGAATACATGGCAATTTGCTCTGCCTGCAGCACTTTAAAAGCCTTGGGTCCGACATGACCGGTTATGAGTATTTTCGCCCCGGTTTTAGCCAGCGATTGCCCGGCTTGAATGCCAGCTCCATGCGCGGCTTGGAGATTTTGCGTATTAGGAACTGATTCCCAGGTATCGCTTTCCTGGTCATAAAGGACAAAATAATCAGCCCGGCCAAAACGGGGATCGACAGGTGATAACCGGTCATAACCAAGCGCGGTTATAGCAATTTTCATAAGAGTCCCTCGCTTTCTTATTATAATAATGGTGGGAAATTGGTGGCGAAATGGTCATATAGAAACAAAGGTAATTCTGGGCGAAGTTCGGCCGCATATACACGACTTGCGGGTTAACACGGCCAATTCTTGGGTTCGGTAACGGATCAGCGGCGTTGCTTCACGGGATATGGTAGTCAGCACCAGCTCACCAGGCTGGTTATCCTCCAGTACTTCGCCGGTAGCAGGGTCGATAATTTCCGGATAAAAGTGATCTTGGTTAATATGCAGGCCATCTTGGTGATAGCAATCACCGGCTATACCCAGGCAAGCAACGTCCGGCCTGCCGTATAGGGTATAAACAGGGATTTTGAATACTTGCTGAAGCTGGCGGCGAAGTTCGTCATGGCAGAGTGCTGCCTCACATAGAAGACTTTTCACCGGTAAGTCCTGGATTTCAATATTCTGCTTTTTCAGAAATTCGGCGAAAGCAAACAGGTTATCGGGTGATGAAAAGATTGTCGTTACACCGAAGTCTTCAATAGTCTTCAGACTGCTTGGGGCATTAGTGCCTTGACCGGCAATAACGGTTATGCCGAGAATTTCGGCCGTCTGCCGTAATGACCGGGAGGCACTGCCGGGAAAGGGATCGGCCAACTCCAGCAGAACTGAAGCAGCGGTTATATCGCAGGCAATTAAACTGCGGGCAATCATTTCGTTTTGCCAAGCCAGATCCTGGGCGGTAAAACCTACGGCCTTGCATAAGTCAGGGGTTTGTTCAAATCGGGCCACGCCGCTTATCGGCATGGTTAATAAACCGAAGGGATAGTAAACCGATAAATCGTGTGCTGTCGTAAACGGCAGCCTGCTGATGTCTTTAATAGTCTTGATATCGGTATGCTTTACATTTAAAGCATCCATCTGATATTGATAGAAACTTACTTTTTTATAACAGCGTTCAACTGTTTTTTGAAGCCTTTGGCTTTGTAAAGCCTGCATTTCCGCATGATTCATAGTCTCAATGACAGTATTCAGTATCATTGTAAAGTTCTCCCAATCTCCTTACTTATTTACCGGTGGGCTTCTAAGATGCCGGAAAGGTTTCGCCAAAGATTGCGCATGGCTTCTTTGATTTCCAAGTTATCCGGCATTTCCAGCACGGTTTTGCCGGATTGAACAGCATTCCGGAATACGTCACTATAGGGAAGTTGTCCGACTACAGGAATAGCTTTCTCCTTGCACCAACTGACTATGGCTTGAGTATTTTCGGGGTGCAGCGTGCTTTTGTTAATACATACCGTTAGCGGCAGACCGAAGTGTGAAACTAGATTAGCTAAGCGCTTTACATCATGAATGCTGGAGGCTGATGGTTCCACGACTGCCAGCGCCAAACTGGCTCCTGATAAGGCAGCAATAGCCGGACAGCCGATTCCGGGCGGCCCGTCGGTGATAACAAGCGGAAGATGATGGGCCATTGCAAGTTGTTTAGCCTCCTGCCGCACCTTGCTGACTAATTTCCCGGAGTTCTCGACCGATAACCCGAGCTCTGCATGGACTAAACAGCCTAAGCGGGTATCAGATACGAACCAGTTTCCCGCTTGTTTTTCCTGCATGGTAATAGCTTGCTGAGGACAGGCGAAAGCGCAAACGCCGCAGCCCTCGCAGTTAAAAGGATCAGTCAAAACTCCGTCCGTTATAGCCGCAAAGCGGCATAAGGATGTACACTTGCCGCAGGGTGCACAAATCGCTTTATCGATATGCGGCTCGTAACCGGCTTTAAACTCCTGAGTTTCCGAAATGTCGGCTCCGCATAGCAAATGGAAGTTTGCAGCGTCTACGTCGCAGTCAACTAGTATCTTTTGCGGAGCCAAAAAGGCGAGCGCTGCGCTGATACTGGTTTTGCCTGTACCTCCTTTACCGCTGACAACGACTAGTTCCTTCATTGATAGCACCCCTTAATTCGCTGCCAAATTAAGCTAGCAATTTCTTTAAACTCATCAGAAATTTGTCCTGATGCGTATTGTCTGGCAAACGACAGACTGTGAGGGATTTTAGCCAGTAACGGTATTTGGCGCTCTTTGCAGAATGCTTCGATATCTTGGTCGCCGTCTCCTTCGTCGCTTTTATTAATCACGATCCCAGTCGGAATATTTAGGAGGTTGGTAATATTGGCAGCAAGTTTCAAGTCATGTTTTCCAAATGGAGTCGGTTCGGTCACGAGTATGCAATAATCGCTTTGCTTAACGGCTGTTACCATGGAACAAGCTGTTCCTGGCGGACAATCCAGTAATGTGTCGCCGGAGAGTTTAGCTATTTGCTGCTTCATTGTTTTTATGATAGGTACTGTGCTGGGAGTACCAATATTCAGCGTGCCGGATATTAAATGAATACCTGAATACATTGCCGCCGTACCGGATTGAATAACGCCAATCTCTTTTTCTTTTTCGCTTATGGCATTATGCTGGCAGGCGAGTTGGCAAGCGCCGCAACTGTGGCACAATTCATCAAACAGCAGCGCAGTTCTACCGGAAACGGCCAGTGCATTAAATAAACAGGCAGACGAACAAGCCCCGCATCCAGTACATGCTAGCGGATCAATATGGGGAATTTTAACGCTGACTTTTTGACTTGGCGTCTGCCAGTTTGGATTCAGAAATAAGTGACAGTTTGGTTCCTCGACATCACAGTCGATTAAAGTAATATCAGATTGCGCAGCGGCGAGCATGAGAGCCAGCGTAGTTTTACCGGTACCTCCTTTGCCGCTTGCAATGCTAATTTGCATAAGTACCTCCTTGCTGGAGTGCGGCTCGAAGAGCCGCCTCCAACTACTAATCGGTTTTTCGATTTTGTTTTGTCAGATTACGCAGGTGAGCAGCTTGCGCTTCAAGTTTTTCGGCTTGAGATTCTAATGATTCGGGCCGATTGGCGGTATTATTGAACATACCGAACGCATTTTGCAATCTGCGTCCTAAGCCTGAACCAAGACCATTGCCAAACCCCATTTGCTGGCAGCCGCCGCGTCTGCGGCCCTGTGGCCCGGTTCCCAATGGACCTGTTCCATCTCCTCTTGGCATCTTAACTCCTCCTCTAAAACTTTTAGCTAGATTCAATAACGAGCCTAATAAGAAAAGAAATGTATTTCATAACCTTGTTAAAAAATAGGCTTTAGCTAGTTAATGGCCGCAGTGATGGCCATCCCCATGGTCATGGTCGCAGGCATTGCCGGTACCAACCAATTTACCGCTTATAAATAAATTGGTAAGCTCCTCGAGTGGTAAGGAGGGGGCGCCGCATAATACTGATACACCACGCGAGGCAAGAATTTGTTGAGCATGTTCACCCATTCCGCCGACGATTAGGTTAGTGCAGCCTTGGTCTGCGATCCAATTAGGAATGACGCCCGGTGCGTGAGGCGGTGGAGTAAGAAGTTCTTTGCTAGTAACTTTGCCCTGACCGACAGTTATTATGGCAAATTGCTCGCAGTGGCCAAAATGCGCACATAGTTGGCCGTTTACTAAAGGAATAGCTATTTTCATATCCATATCAGCCCTTTTATTTTGTTTATTAATAACGTTATTAATAATGATTTGCATCTCTTTTTGCACGGGGGTGTTTAAATCGCTGTTTGGCATTCCTGAGTCTCCCGCTGCCGCAACCGAGGGATCGATAGGAAGCCGGCCGAGAAATGGGATTCCCCATTCTTGAGCAGTTTTAGCACCGCCGCCGGCTTTAAAGATTTCGTGGACACTGCCGCAAGAAGGACAGACAAAACCACTCATATTTTCGACGATTCCAAGGACCTCCATATTCACTTTTTTACAGAAATTCAAAGATTTACGCACATCAGCCAGAGAAATCTCCTGAGGGGTTGTAACAACAACAGCTTTGCAGTCGGGAATAGTCTGGGCAATGGTAAGCGGTTCATCGCCTGTACCCGGAGGGCTGTCGATGATAAGGTAATCAAGATTTCCCCAGAAGACATCGCTTAAAAATTGGCGAATGGCGCCTATTTTGACTGGGCCGCGCCAAATAATCGGTTGATCGGGTTGATCAAGAAGTCCTTGGATGGACAAGACCTTTAGATTTTCATCGTAAGGGAAAGGAATGGCTGTATTTCCAATGTAATTAAGTTTATGTCCGGTAAGGCCAAGCATACCTGCTATACTTGGGCCATGGATATCTACATCCAGCAATCCGACCTTAAAGCCGGCATTACTCAAACCTACGGCCAGATTGGCAGCAATTGTGCTTTTGCCGACTCCGCCTTTGCCGCTCATGACTAATAACTTATGCTTTACGTCTTGTAGAAAGCTGCTGATCTTCTCGTCTTGCTGCTTGGTAACATTGTCTTGGGTTTCACAGGACATTAGGTAACATCTCCTTAATTACTTTTTAAAATCAATTGCATTTGGGACATTTAATTTTATTAACTTCCCAGCGGTTAATAATGCCGGGATTTTATCAGCCGTTAATTTGTCGCCAGTATCCCCGACCGAATATACCTTAAGCCCGTTGGCATTTAAAATCCTAAAAGCTTTTGGGCCGACATGACCGGTTATAAGCATTTCGGCCCCAAGCTCCAAAATATTTCGAGCCGCATGGATTCCTGTTCCGTTGGATTCGACTAAATTTTGGCTGATATGGGCTTCCCAACTGCCGGTCTGAGTATCATGAATTATAAGATACTCGGCTCGCCCAAAACGAGGGTCGATTAACGAAGACTTATCTTGACCGTGGGAAGTAATCGCTATTCTCATTTATAACCTCCTTTCAAGTGTCATCCTTTAAACCTAGGCGCTTATTTCTCCAATAGCCGGAATATATTGCTACAAGTGGGTTGTGAGCCAGTAACCTGTCTTTTGCAACCAAGGCTGATACAAAAGCTTTTATCTCCTTACATGATGCGCAGCGCATTCTGTCGCTCCTCCAGTTAAAGGAATAACCTAACATTGTGTAATCACTCTCGATTTCTTTTAGAAACATATTTCATAACTAAGTTAAAAAAATTAGCTCCTTGTATGGTCGCGGCTGATATTAGATGACTGGCATATAGGACAGTCAAGGTCTTTTGCGCTTTGTCCGGTTCCATACGGAAGGGACCAATTATGCTGGCATTCATGACAAACAAAGTAACGCAGGCCCTGCTTACACCGGTGAACTACGCGAAAATTCCCGCCTTCAATTCGCAAAGCCCAGCCTTGCCAGAGTGCTGTGGCAATTTTTTTATGGGCGGCGTTGACTATCCGGTTAAACGTTGGAGCTGAAACTCCCATTCGCTTGGCGGCGCTAGCTTGATCAAGCTGTTCAACATCTGATAAGCGTATTGCTTCCATTTCTTCGATATTCAGGACGATTTCTTCTATGCTCTTGAGCGGAACTCCTGATGGCTTATAACTTGTAACTGTCGGCAATTGTTCCACTTGGCGTTCTTTTTGTGGTCGAACCATAGGACACTCCTTTATGAAATATATTTCAATTAAATCTTATTGCTTTCTATTTTAAATGTCAAGAATGTACTTATAATTTTATAAATGTTTTTGAAAATAGTTTAAATCCAAGTCTGCTGCAGCTGATAATTGAGGATGGCCGACCGCAGGGCAGATACACCTAAATTTGAGCAATGTTGCTTTTGCTCCGGCAAACCATCTAACGCATCAATAATATCCTGCTGTGTAATTTTCCTTGCCTCATCGAGGCTCTTTCCCTTGGCCAAGACAGTCGTCATACTGCTTGTGGCAACCGAAGCCGTGCACCCGTAAACAAGAAAACTTATATCTTGTATTATTCCGTGATTAACTTTGATAAAAATTTTTAGATGGTCGCCGCAGCTTGGATCGCCGGCGATTCCGATGCTGTCGGCATCTGCCATATTGCCGATATTTTGAGGGGTGAGAAAGTGATCAATCACTTTTTGAGTATACAGCCAAATCACCTCCACTTTTTTAGAGTTAGGGAAATATATTTCATATTATATGTTGGTTTTTGCAGTGTATTCATAGTTTCCTAGTCTGCTGAGGATTACGGACCCAGTAAAAGCGGACTTTAAGCTGATGATTATTTCAATATATTACAGGTATAATTAGGGTAGCGATTACGCCGCCTGAAGGCAACCGGCACAGGAGGGCTGTATAAATGGAAGTCAAAAATATTACTAAGAATATATTGTTGGCTGATAATGCTGCGCTGGCCAATACCTTTTTCAGCCGCTTGCGCGGGCTGCTTGGGACTAAAAGGCTTGAGCAGGGTGCTGGTTTGATTATTAAGCCCTGTAGCAGTATTCACACCTTCGGGATGGCCTATAGTATAGATGTTCTATTTGTTGATAAAAATAATTGCGTTTTAAAGGCTGCCGGCGATATCAGGCCTGGCCGGATGGCTGCCTGTTCAGGTAGTGTGTATGTCATCGAACTTCCAGCTGGCACTGCGGCTCGAACGGGTACAACAGCCGGAGATCTGATAAGGCTTAGCATAAATTGAAAATTATTATGAAGTTATTCACAAAGTAGGGTATAATAGGCAGGTAGATAGAGATGACGTGAGAGTATCTTAGCTAAGGAGGCGCGAACGGTGCAGTGGACTAAGCAGCTTGAAACCCCGCTGTTAGCGGCGATGCTAAATTATGTGAATGACGGCGTAGTACCATTTCATACGCCCGGTCATAAACAAGGCAAGGGTATGCATGCCAGTCTTGAGAAGATTATCGGTCGGGATACTTTGGCGCTTGACTTGGCGCTAATGGAAGAATTGGACGATTTCCACGAGCCGCATGGCTGTATTAAGGCAGCGCAGGATTTGGCTGCTGAGCTTTATGATGCCGATCATAGTTTTTTTGTTCTTAATGGTACAACAGGCGGTATTTACGCAATGATTCTTACGATTGCCGGTCCGGGGGACAAACTCATTGTGCCGCGCAACGCCCACCGCTCAATTATTGGCGGAATTATTTTAAGCGGCGCGACACCTGTCTTTATCCAGCCCGAAGTTGACCATGAACTTGGCCTGGCAATGGGGGTCCGTGCTGAGACAGTCGAAGCAGCACTTAAACAGCATCCTGATGCTAAAGGTGTTTTGATAATTAATCCAACCTATTACGGGGTTGCGACTGACTTGAAAAAAATTGTCGATTTGGTTCATGCTCACGATATGCCCGTAATTGTCGATGAAGCTCATGGGCCGCATTTAAAGTTTTGCGATGCACTGCCTATTTCGGCGCTTGACGCCGGCGCAGATATTTGTGCCCAGAGCACTCATAAAATTATTGGCGCTATGACGCAATGTTCGATGGTACATTGCCGGGAAGACCGGATAAATGTGCCTCGGCTAAAAGCTATGCTGCAGCTAGTTCAATCAACTAGCCCCAATTATATCCTAATGGCTTCGCTTGATATTGCCAGAATGCAGATGGCAACGGAGGGAAGTGCCCTCATCGAAAAAGCAGTGAAATTAGCTAGCTGGGTACGAAACGAAATTAATAAAATCCCCGGGTTATATTCGTTTGGTGAGGATAAAATCGGCAATCCCGGTTTTTATAGTTTTGACGCAACCAAGGTAACTGTTACTGTAAAAGGTTTAGGTATGCGCGGCGCTGAAGCGGAACGGATTCTGCGTCATAAATATAAAGTACAAGTCGAACTGTCTGATATGTATAACATTTTGTTTTTAATAACACTGGGAGATTCTGAACAAGAGGCTCGCGTTTTAGTTAATGCTCTGCGAGATATGGCCGCTAACTATGCCCGGGATTGTGATTTTTCTGAACTGGACGCTTGTAAAAATATTCCCTATCCGGCAGCGCCCGAAGGTGTTATATCACCGCGCGATGCCTTGTTCGGCAACACCTGTAAGGCAGCTTTTGATAAATCCGCCGGCCTAATTTGCGCTGAAATCGTAACTTTTTATCCTCCTGGTATACCGCTCTTATGTCCTGGTGAGCGGATAAGCCAAGAGATTATTGACTATTGCCGGAGTCTGCAGCGAGCCGGTCTTCACATATCAGGCCCCGAAGACTATATGCTGAAAACCATCAAGGTTGTCGATTGAGTGTGGGGGATAGAATGGGTAAAATATTCTGTTTGATGGGCAAGAGCAGTTCGGGAAAAGATACTATTTTTAAGGCGCTTAAAGAGGATAAGGACTTAAATTTGAAACCCATTGTTCCATATACTACTCGGCCGCAGCGGGCTAACGAAGTTGATGGTGTCGACTACTGCTTTATTGATCAGGCCGCACTGGAAGACTTTTGCCAGGCAGGTAAAATTATTGAACAGCGGGAATACGACACTGTCAAAGGTAAATGGTATTATGCTACTGTCAATGACGGACAGGTTGATCTCTCTAAGGATAACTATCTCCTGATTGGTACGTTGCCGGCATATAAAAGTTTACAGGCCTATTTTGGCTCGAACAGTATAGTGCCGATCTATATTGAGGTAGAGGATGCAGTCAGGCTTGAGCGGGCTTTAAATAGGGAGAAGAAACAGCCGCAGCCTAATTACAATGAAATGTGCCGCCGGTTTTTAGCTGACAGCAGCGACTTTAGCTCTGCTAAGCTAGCCGAATGCAATATTATAAAATGCTATTATAATAATGAACTTGATGAGTGTATTGGTAAAATCAAAACCGATATACTTAATGAAATCAGTAATTAGATCTAAGAGATTGGATTAAATGATCTTGCTAGTAAAAAAGACAGTGCCTCATTTAATATTAATGAGTCACTGTCTTTACCATTTCTACGCCGCTTGAACTTGCGGTGTCGTGCGGGTTGTAAGGTATACACCAAAGATTATCCATAGGCCACCGACGATTTCCCGCCAGCCGATATGCTCGTGCAGCAATACGACTGGTAAGGCCATGGCGGCTAAGGGAATTATATTAGTAAAGATAGCCGCGCGGCCCGGGCTGACTGTCGAGACGCCTTGATTCCACCAGTTCATGGCTAAAATACCACTGCCAATAATCATATTAGAGTTCGCTAGTGCCTTTTAATGATGCATTTATATGTTGGTGCCAGGCCAAAATTTGATTATTTCATATAAAAGAATTATAATTCTTTTATATAGTATTTTAACTTTGAAAGGGTAGAACCTGAGTGAAGATTAACAATTTGGGAGCCGCCAGTCCGCAGCCGATCATTGAACATGAGGTTAGCGGCAGGGTTGAAAAAAATGTTGGCTTTTTT
>JGI24708J26588_10000147_pt1 | contig 53398 bp, 57 predicted proteins | sample BioPla1DNA2_FD_26588 | JGI IMG/M metagenome (IMG submission 26588) | reverse complement strand
TTCTTTTGATACTGTGTTAATTGCTTCGTTAATTGTTGAAATAGCTTTAGTAGCTTTATCAAAAGAATCAACAATAATATTATTCACTTTAAGATCTGAACTCTTCATGCTTCCAATGCTTAAGGAAACCATTTGATTGGAATTAGCACCTATTTGGAATTTTTTGCTAGTGTAAGTTCCATCTAAAAGTTTTTGAGTATTGAATTCTGTTGTGCTAGCAATACGATCGATTTCTGCAGCTAATTGTGCAATTTCAGCTTTGATATAACTTCTATCATTTGCTACATATGTATCGTTTGCTGCTTGCACAGCTAATTCTCTCATTCTTTGAAGGATTGCGTGAGTTTCATTTAAAGCACCTTCTGCAGTTTGAATAAGAGAAATACCGTCTTGAGCATTTCTTGAAGCTTGATTTAATCCTCTGATTTGAGCACGCATTTTTTCAGAAATAGAAAGACCAGCTGCGTCGTCTCCTGCACGGTTAATTCTTAAACCAGAGCTTAATTTTTCGATTGATTTTGATTGTCCAGTTGCATTGATACCAAGTTGTCTGTGAGCATTAATAGCTTGCATATTGTTATTAATAATCATACATATTCCTCCTTGAATTTTTATTTAGGCATCCTTGCCTATAATTAGATGAGTTGGCCAACTCTTCTTTTCACTTTTTATATCGTCTTATATTTTAATAAACTTTATAGTTTTTTTAAAAAAAATATCTTTTTCGACTTATTTTTTAAAAATATCTTTAATTGAATTGAAATTATTGACATTTATTTGTGATGCTATCCTATTTTCTTCTTGAATTTCCAGATATATTTCTTTTCTATGTATTGGCACATTTTTTGGTGCTTCAATTCCTAGTTTTACTTTATCTCCTTGAATTTCTAATATTTTTATTTCTATTTTGTCACCAATGATTATAGATTCTTCTTTTTTCCTAGTTAATGCCAACATATTATACACCTTCCTTCGTGGAAGTATATTCTGTCAAATCATTAAAAATGTTGTGCCTTATTTCATATTCTTCATTTTCAGCTATTATTTGCATTCCCTTTTTTGTTATTGTGTTAATCACAATAGGTGCCTTTAAATTAACAGTCATCTTTTTATAATTTTCTGGAATAACAACTATACAATAAAGTGCTAAGTCATTAGCACTAAAATCTCCTAAGCTTTTAATCAGGTCATCATCCACTTTAGGTGAATAATTACTATAAATCTTTGTTGGGTTTAAAAGGGCAAAAGCAATATTTTCATCCTCAACGGATTGAAGCCAGCAAAAAGGAGAATCTTCATTTTCTTCATCACATATTAATACGTATTTTTTATTATTAGGAAAGCCTGGAATGCCTTCTTCAAAAATAAGAATCTTATCTTCTTGTATTTGTATTTGGCCAAAGTGCTTGGTATTTAGAATCATTGTTTTCCCTCCATTATCTGTTAAGGTATTTATAATTTTATATCAAAAGTTATAAAAAGGGAACGGTGTTTCCGTTCCTATTTTTATATAATTCATCTTATAAAGTCTACTAAAGTAGGTTGAATGATTCTTGAAGTTGCCATTAAAGAAGATAAGTATACTGATTGTTGAATACTAAATTGAGTATATACTTCTTCTAAATCTGCATCTTCATTTGCAGACATCAATTCAGTAAAGTTTACTTCATCGGAGCTTAGTCTGTTTTCAATAAATTCAAGTCTTTTCATACGGCTTCCCAAGTCTGCATGTTGGGTAGATAAGGTAGCCATGTGATTATCAAATTTCCCAATCATTGAATCAAATATTCTTCCAAGAGAAATTTCATCAGTCTTTGGCCTTAATCCTGCTTCGATTTCTTCCATTCTTTTATCGTAAGTTTCAACATATCTAATTAATTCATCAATATCTTGCATTAATTCTGGAGTAATTATAGAATTTCCTAGTGTGTTTACAGTAATTTTGCTATTAGTACTTACTTCATATTTCATTTCATCATAAGAAGGAACATAGTCTATAGGATTAGTCGGATCTGTTATATCCGTACATGCATAATAGTGTTCAGGTCTAAGGTCCCCTTCTATAAAATTAGTTTTTTGAAAGCTAATTTCAATATTTGTAAGAGTATCTGGTAGATCCAAAGGATTAAAAATAACCTCACCTGAATCTCTTAACACATACACAGTTCCTGCAGGGGGCAAATCATAAGGCCCATCTCCAGAATCTATAGCTGTAGGAAGATCTGTAGATTCTTTTTCTACTACGGTAAGAGCAGTTAAAACTCCTCCATCTTCTACTTGGACAGTTGTTCCTACATCGATATTTCCATAAGGTAAGCGGATTCTTGTAAATTCAAGCTCCGACATCTTTATATTTTCTATATCTTCCTTTGCATAATTTAGATCTAACTGAAACGTTCTTGAAGAATCTTTTTCATCGTAAATAAGTTTTGTATCTGTCTTAAAACCAGTAAATGCATATCTACCTGCATAATTTACATTTCCCTCAAGAACTAATTGGTTTTTTAATTGCCTAAGTTCGTGTACAATTTTTTCTCTTTCTTCAGTAGTTAAGGTATCTGATGTTGCTTGAACACAGCGGTCTCTCATAGAATCAAGTATAGATCTCATATTCTTTAGAGCCTGCTCTGTTGTTTCCATCCATGATCTTGCCTGTTTTACGTTATCTTGATATTGTTTAAGCTCTGCAACATTTGTTCTAAATTTTAAAGCTCTTCCAGCTATAATAGGATCATCCGATGGTTTTTGAATCTTTTTTAAAGTATTCATTTGCATATAAATATCATTAAGTCTTTGGGTGTTCCTATTTAAGCCTAAAAGCATATTGTTAACCATCATTCGATTAGTAATCCGCATATATTCACCCCTAACTTACTCCCATACGGTTAATGGTTACATCATATATTTGATCCATAACCGAAATCATCTTTGCAGCAGCATTATACATCTGCTGGAATTGTATCATATTTACCATTTCTTCGTTAATATCTACTCCGCTTACAGCCGTTCTTTGGTTTTCTACTGCCATGGTAATATTTGTTTGAGTTTTTTCAAACATATTAGCTTGTTTTGCATTAATTCCTAATTCACTTACTATAGAATTCATATATGAATCGGCAGTACCTTCTCTAAATAAATGGGTATTATTTCTTAATGCTTTAAAGGCTTCAATAAAACCATTCCCACTTGGTAAGCCTTGTCCATCCAAAGCAGCGGCTATATTGCTAACATTTTCTAATATATCTTTTGCAAGAGAAAAATTTTCTGCTGTTATCTTTTCATATCTTAAAAGTTCTGATGCAAAATCATCTCTTCCTTTTGCTTCTCCGTTTTCCTTATAAGCAAAGAAGTAATATCCTTTTTCTCCTTCTAAATTAATACCATTTAGATGTCCTCCGTACATATTTTCTATGTCTTGGCCCATTCTGTCTTTACCTTCATTGACTGCTCTTGCAAAAGTCCTTACAAATTCGTTTAATCTGTTAAGATAGTAAGGTATACCTTTATACTCAATGGCATTTCCAATTTCAACATCAGTAACAGGTTTTTTTACTTCATTCCATCTACCTTCATCTATCTCAAGAGTTATGGTATTAGTTGCATAATCATAATTTAAATTACTATATTCAATTTTATATCCGTTTGCTGTAATGATACCTTTACTATCAAGGTCTATTCTACTAGGATTAGAAATTGTTAATATAACTGTTCCTGTTCCAGTAGCTAACTGGGAATCTAAACTACCTTTAAAATTCTGATTGTTATTACCATCTCTCATATCTATATAGCCTTTTAATTCTCCCCCTAAATTAGGATCAGCTATATTAAAATCAAGACCATTTGCCCATTTTATATCATATAAGCCCTCTATATCTTCAGGATTGTATTTAATATCATCTCCAGCAGAATTTTCTCTTGGGACCAATCTTAATTCTGTAGCATAAAAATGATCTACTAAAATCTGTCCATTAATTTTAACTCTAAAATGCTTTTCACTCTTGTCCCTATACTCAACTCCACTATATTTTCCGCTTATTACATCTGGATTTGTTTCTATTTCTTCAACTTCAACATTAACAATCTTAGAAAGCTGATCAACTAATTTAGCCCTTTCATCCCTAAGGTCATTTGCTTTACTTCCATCCATTTCATATTTAAAAATTTGTTTGTTTAAACTTTGTATTTTTCTTGCAATAACATTTATTTCTTCAACCTTGGTTTTTATTTCAAAGTTTAAATCTCTTTGATACTTTTTTAAATGTTGGGCTGTTGAATTAAAATATTCTGTTAAAGTAACTCCTGCTTCCTTTAGAGCACTTCTGTGTTCTCCACTATCTGCATTATTTACTACTCCATTTATTGCTTCAAAAAGATTGTTAAAAATAACATTAAATCCTGAATCTGAAGGCTCATTAAAAAGACTCTCTATTAATGAAAGCTGAGTCTTTTTAACACTATATTGACCTAATATAGAGTTTTCCGACCAATATTTAGTATCCAGATAAAAACTTCTTATTTGGTTTATTCCATATACTTCAGATCCTGTTCCTATCATACCTTTTCCAGTAGCCGTAGGAAGAGGATTTGTAGCTCTTTGTTCTGCTATTTGTCTACTATATCCCTTTGTATTAGCATTGGATATATTGTGTGATGTTACATCCAGGGCTGTCCGTGCAGTAAATAAACCGCTAGTTGCAGTATTAAATCCTAAAAAACCCACCTAATCACCCCTTTAGTGCCAAATTATCTTCCTACAAGTCCCATTCGGTTAACAATGGTATCAATCATAGAATCTACGATATTAACAACTCTTGCAGAAGCATTATATGCGTGTTGATATTTCATCATATTGGTCATTTCTTCATCTACAGATACACTTGACATTGCATTTCTTAAATTATCTACATGATTAACCACTATCTGCTTGTCTTCAAATCTTCTAATAAACTCATTTCCTTCTGTTCCAATTCTAGTAACAAATTCAGCATAATAATTTTGGAAATTTAATTTTTGATTATTAGCTATCTGTACATTTTCATCATTCCATGCTAATAAAATGTCTTGAATAATTGAATCATCTCCAACATAACCTGATCTGGATAAAGGTAAAAAATTATACCCTCCTTCATTTAAAAGGGCAGGATTTATTCTAATATTTCCAGCAGAGTACAAGGTACTTACATCATTAGGATCTTCTTCTATATAATTTCCTGCTGCATCAAATCTAGCAACACTAATTCTAGAAAAAAGCTCTATATGCATAGTCTTATCTTTATCCTGTCCCATAGGTGCATTAGCTTCTTTTTCTAAAGTCACTGGATCATATGGAGATAAAATATTATTTATTGTAGTAACTATACTATTTACTAAAGTATCAAATTCCTTTTGGATCTTAGGAATCAAGAAACAATTCCCTTCATCTTCCATGGTTTTTTTGTCATTTAAGGTAATTTCCGTCCAATCAGTTGTATGATTGGCCACTACATTTCCTCTAGATAAAATTAACGCTTTTAACTTTCCTAAATCGTTTCCAAATTCAGAGGTAACATCTTTATTAGTTTTAATTACATCTTCTCCAGTATCCTCCCAAACTGCTTTTTGGAAAGGACTCATAGATTCTGCCTGTACTAATTTCAATTTATTAATAAATTTATCGTGAATTAATAAATGTCCTTCTGCTTTAACCTGAACCCGTCCAGTAGCATCTTCATAATATTGTATATCAATCAATTCTGCTAACTCGTCTAATGCCTTATTTCTTGCATCTCTATAATCATTGGCATTATCTCCGTTTATTTCATATTTCATTATTTTTTCATTTAAATCTATAATTTGAACTGCTAAGGAATTAATTCTATCAACGGTTTCCTTAACTTGATTATTTAAATCATACTGATAAGCAGTCAATTGATTTGCAATATGATTAACTTTATCTACAAAAACTGCTGCACTTTGAATAAAGGCCTTTCTTTCATCTATTCCATCGGGAGCAGTAGCTAAACGATTGACTTGTCTCCAAAAATCCATCATTACATCACTAAGACTTTCCCCGTTAATTTCTCCCAAAATAGATTCTACTTCATCTATACTTGACCTCATTACATTATAAAACTGATAAGAGCTGATTTCAGTACGATAATTTCTATCTAAAAAGAAATCTCTAATTTGTCTAATTTCTGTAACATCTACTCCGGAACCTACAGAAAGGATTGTATTCCCTTTTATCCCTATATCTGAATAAAAACTGTCATTTTGTAAGGCCTGTTGCCTTACATATCCCGGGGTGTTTATATTCGTTAAATTATGTCCGGTTACATTAAGTCCTGCCTGACTTGCATTTAATCCGGATATAGCTCTACTTAAGCTAGCCATGGAACTCAAAATAATCCCCCCCTATTGCTTTGCATCAAAGAAGCTCTTACCTTCAAGGTCTTGCACTTGTCCTCTTTGACTATAATCATTAGTAGTATAAGAATATTTGCTTTGTATAGCATTAATTGTATAATCAATCATCTCAATAGATTGATTAAGTAGGATTCTATTTTGATCGTTTACCCTTTTTAATTCTGATATCAAAGCTTGTATTTTTTGTTGTATTTCTCTTAACTTTTTGGATTCTTGTACAGTGTCTTTTAGTTTATCAAGTAGTTTACTTATAGTAAGGGTATCTTTGTTTTCATTTAAAACCAATGCTATGTCTTCTATAATCTCTTCTCTTTTTTTCTCAAGCTTTATAGTCTTTCCTACTATTTCTTGTTCGTGACTTGTTAAGTTTTGAAGAGAAACAACATCTCCCTCTACGATAATATCAGTTTTTCCCTTGGAAATTTTCAATAGCTCTTCATAACAGGATATTTCTTCAGTTAAAACATCTATTAGCTCATTTATTAAACCCGCCATAGAAACCTCCAACCATTCCTATATCTTCATATCAAATATACTATCGACTATCTTTTCGGCAAGTTCTTCGGCACTAATATCATAATTTCCTGATTGAATCCTTTGTTTTATTTCTTCAACTTTTTCTTCTCTAATATCTGGTACTTTGGATACGGCTTTAAGAGCTTTTTGATAATCCTTGCCTTGATTAGACAATGCAACAGTATCTTTACCTTCAGTCTTCTTTGCTTTTTCTGTCTTCTTCATTTTTGAAGTGTTATATATTTCCATAATTTTATCTACTCTTGATACCTTCATAAACTCACCTTCTTTCTAAAAATTAATTACACTCAAAAATAAATCCTTAATCCTCTACTAAATATATCGTCATTAGAGGACTAAGAATTTAGACCTATATACATTATTTAGTTATCTTTATTTCTTTTAAGATAATGCATTTTTGATTTTGAGCTATTTGGATAGGGAGCTTTTGTTTTTTCTTTTAATTCATTAGTAATCAATCTCATCCCCATTTCTAATTCATAAGCACATCTTTCGCAAAATCTTCCTGTTTTTATTTCTGCACCGCATTTTTCACATTCTATTCCTATAGGAGAATCATTTGTAATAATTAATCTTCCTTCTCTAAGATAATGCTTAATAGCTTGAATAGATATGCCTGTTGCCTCAGATACTTCTATCATAGTTGCCCTTGGATGCTCATATAAATATTCCTTTAATAACTTAAATTCCTTTTCTTCTTCCTCTTGACAAATAGGACAAATCATTCTTCCTGCAATATATTGAAAAAGTCTATTGCATTTTTTACAATTGATTACTTCCATTTGTATCCCCCATTTCTTGTAATATCTCTAATCTATTTGTTCATTTTTTCTCTTTTCATCAATGTCAATTCTTCCTTCTTCAACAAAACGATAAATTGTTTTTACGGGTATTCCCGTTGCATTTGACACTTCCATAACACTGCATCCCCTATGTTTAATAACATAATCCCGCACAACTTTATATTCAGCTTTATCTTTTTCATAACACTCGTCACAATAAATTCTACCACTTTTATAAAAAAACCGTCCGCAAATTTTGCAAATATCGTATGACATCTTACTCCCCCTAATCAAAATCACGTCCTATTGAAAGTGTCAAAAAATATACTTCATTTGCGTTTTTCTTTTTTAATAATTTTGAGCAAGAATTTATAGTAGCCCCTGTAGTATATATATCGTCAATTAATAATATATTTTTATGGTAAATATCAAAAGTATTTTTTAATTCAAAGGCATCCTTCATATTGTTTTTCCTTTGTGTAAATGATAAGCCACTTTGCGGTTTTGTTTCCTTCTTTCTAATCAATACAGAGGCATTCATAGGAATATTTAATTTTTTAGAAATCACTTTTGCTAATTCTTCGCATTGATTATAGCCTCTTTTCTTTCTTCTATTAGAATGAATAGGAATAGGTATAATCAAATCTATTTTTTCTTCTAGTCTTTCTTTTCTTATTTTTTCTGACAAAAATTCTCCTAGATATTTTGCATATTCTTTATGTCCCCCATACTTAAATCTATATATCATATCCCTTACCAAGCCCTCATAAACAAAAAGTGCTAGACCTTTATCATAATACTGAGTGTTTTTAATGCAGTCTATACACACATCTTTACTCATATCATCTTCTAATAGCTTACCACACTTTTGACAAACCTTTCCCTTTACAAAGGAAATAATATTTTTGCAGTTTTTACAAATAGCTCTTTCCTCTTCGATAGGGATAATATCTTCACAAAAAATACATCTGGGAGGGTAAATTAAATCCAGTAAAAAATCAATCACATTTTTCACCTTCACATAGATGATTTGCTGATTCTTTTAATCTATAAGATAATGTAGAATATCTGTCAATCTCCCTATTATTATCTATCATACGGTAAAGCGTACTTGTTACTCCCACTATTACAACCAATTCCTTTGCCCTTGTAACTGCAGTATATAATAAGTTTCTATTCATAAGCATAGGAGGACCACTATGAATGGGTATGATTACTATGGGGTACTCTGAACCTTGTGATTTATGAATAGTAACTGCATAAGCTAGTTCTAATTCATCTAATTGACTAAAATCATATTCTACAGTTTTCATATCATCAAAAATTACCGTTAAGCTTTGTCCTGTTTCATCAATCTCTGCAATAATACCACTATCCCCGTTAAACACACCTACTCCTTCATCAATTTTTATTCCTGATTTACTATATATTTTCCATGGTATATTATAATTATTCTTAATTTGCATTACCTTATCCCCTTCACGATAAGTAACTATACCATAGCTTTTTTCCTTTTTCTTTTTTGAAGGAGGATTTAATGCCTTTTGAAGTATTGTGTTAAGGTTTGAAGCTCCAAGAGTACTCTTTCTCATAGGAGTTAATACTTGTATATCCTTTAGAGGATTACATTTTATATAAGAAGGAAGCCTGTGAAGAATTAACTCCTTTATAGTATCTATTAGTTCTTCTTGAATACTCCTTTTTATAAAAAAGAAATCTTTTTCTTTTTCATTTAGTAAGGGATATTCACCATTATTAATTTTGTGGGCATTCATTACTATGGCACTTTCTCCTGCCTGTCTAAAGATTTCTGTCAAACGTACTACTTTTATAGTTTGACTTCGAATCATATCCTTTAAAACATTGCCAGGACCTACAGAAGGAAGCTGATCCACGTCTCCTACACATATTAATCTTGTCCCGGGAGCAATAGCCTTTAATAGACTATCCATAAGTAATATATCTACCATGGACATTTCGTCAATAATAACAACATCTGCTTCAAGAGGTCTTTCTTCGTTTCTTTCAAAAATCTGTTTTCTATTATCTTCTTCAATAAAACTAATTTCTAAAAGCCTATGAATTGTTCCTGATTCTTTGCCTGTAGCCTCTGTCATCCGCTTAGCTGCTCTTCCCGTAGGTGCTGCCAAAATGACATCCAAACCCTCTTCTTCTAATAGGCTTATAATAATATTTATAGTAGTAGTTTTACCTGTTCCTGGGCCGCCTGTAATTATAAGAACTCCTTCCCCCATGGCCTGTTTTATGGCTTCCTTTTGCTCATCTGCCAGTTTAATATCCTTTTGTTTTTCTAGCCTTTCTATTCTTTCTTCAATTTCTTTGCTATTTATTTCTTGTTTCATACTTGATAAATCCAATAGTCTCCTAGCTACATTTATCTCCTTATAATAAAACGAAGACAAATAAACAACATCAACCCCCTCTAGCTTTTCCTGATAAATATCTTTAAAAACTTGAAGCTCTATAAGTGCGTTTTCAATTAATTCTTCTGGTATCTCTAACAATTTATATGCAGCTGCCAATAATTTATCCCTGGGGACATATACATGACCATTGTTTGAATATTGATTGAGTATATATTTAATTCCTGCCTTTATCCTATGGGGAGAGGCCTCATCTACACCTATAGTCATACCTATTTTATCCGCCATTTTAAATCCTATACCAAAAATATCCTCAGCTAAACGGTAAGGATTAGTTTTTATTATATCTATAGTAGCTTCTCCATATTGTTTATAAATTTTTAAGGCATAAGAAGTTGATATCCCATACTCTTGTAGAAATAGGGCAACCCTCCTTAATTCTCTTTGCTCATGGAAAAGCTCCCCTATTTGTAAAGCTTTTTGTCTGCTAATTCCCTTTACTTCTGCTAAAAGTTCCCATTCTTCTTCTATAATCCTAAAAGTATCCAAACCAAACCTTTTCACAATTCGCTTAGCAAGGGTTGGACCTATCCCTTTAATGATTCCTGAACTTAGGTATTTTTCAATCCCAGCTTCTGTTGTTGGAACTATTTTTTCATAGCTGTCAATTTGAAGCTGTTTCCCATAGATAGGATGATTTACCCAACTGCCTATTATTTTTATATTTTCTCCAGGATGCAGACCTTCTAACAAAATACCTACACATACTATTTCATCTTCATCGGCATTTATTGAACATACCGTATATCCGTTTATTTCATTATGGAAAATAATATCTTCAACAATTCCTTCGATAATAATTTGTTCATCCATAATTTCACACCATTCTCAATGATATTATAGCTATTTTATCATAAGTTATATCCCAAAAAAAGAAAAGGCAAAAAAAGAAGTTTCAAAGGCTTAAGCCTTTAAAACTTCCTTTTTTAAAATTTCTGCTTTATCTGTTTTTTCCCAAGGAAATTCTACGTCTGTCCTGCCAAAGTGGCCATATGCTGCTGTTTTGGCATAAATAGGTCTCCTAAGATCTAAATCTCTAATTATTGCTGCTGGACGAAGGTCAAAATGTTTTTCAATTAATCTAATAATTTCTTCGTCAGATATTTTACTCGTACCATAAGTATTTACTAAGATAGATATTGGTCGTGCAACACCTATAGCATAAGCAAGATTTACTTCACATCTTGAAGCTATACCAGCAGCTACTATATTTTTTGCTACATAACGGGCAGCATAAGCTGCAGATCGGTCTACCTTAGTAGGGTCCTTTCCAGAAAAAGCTCCTCCACCGTGCCCTACATATCCGCCATAAGTATCTACAATTATCTTTCTACCTGTAAGACCAGAGTCCCCTTGAGGCCCTCCTATGACAAAACGTCCTGTTGGATTAATGAAATATTTAGTTTCATTGTCTAAAAGCTCTTTAGGTATAACAGGTTTAATAACATATTCTATGATATCCTTTTTTATTGTATCTTGATCTATTGTCTCATCGTGCTGTGTTGAAACAACAACCGTATGAACCCTGATTGGCTTATCATCTTCATATTCTATAGTAACTTGTGTTTTTCCATCAGGCCCTAGATACGACAAGGTATTGTTTTTGCGTACTTCTGCCAATCTTCGGGATAATTTATGTGCTAAAGCAATTGGCATTGGCATAAGCTCTGGGGTTTCATCACAAGCATAGCCAAACATCATTCCTTGGTCTCCAGCTCCAATAGATTCAATGTCTTCTTCTGCCTTGATTCTTGCTTCATAAGATTTATTAACTCCCATAGCTATATCCGGCGACTGCTCGTCCAAAGATGTAATAATAGCACAGCTATCTCCATCAAAGCCATACTTTGCATGATTATAGCCTATTTCTTTTATTTTCTCCCTTACTATTCTTGGAATATCTACATAGCAATTTGTTGTTATCTCTCCCATTACTAAAACCATGCCAGTTGTTGCTACTGTTTCACAAGCAACCCTGCCATAAGGGTCTTGGGATAGTATTGCATCTAAAATGGAATCTGAAATTTGGTCGCAAAGCTTATCAGGATGTCCTTCTGTAACAGATTCCGAAGTAAATAATCTTCTTGGCATATATGGCAACTCCTTAATTTTTTCTATAAAATATATTCTAATTAAATATATAAAAAAATATTAAAAAAAACCTCAAAATGAGGTTTTTCTATTTTCCTCATCTTCCGGAAATGCTCCGGGGGAATTGGCACCATTACATAAATAAGTTATGCTGGTTGCCGGGTTTCATTGGGCCCTTTCCCTCCACCTTTCTTGATAAGAAATAAATATATTATTAGCTTATTTATTTTATGTCCTTTGACAGTTGCTTATAAAGCATATCTGCTAAACCTATACCATTTCCATTTGAAGCAAGTTTGGAATATTCTTCATCCAACATTTCTTCAAATATCTCTTCTCCTCTACTTTTTTCAATAAGCCCCCCTGGCTGTATAGTTCTTCTCATTTCTTTAAAAAGCTGATTAATAAAATATGCTTCAAATTCTTTACAAGCTTTTCTTAATTCTCCATCATCTTTTTTTTCAGAAGCCTTTTTTAATACTTCTTCAAAATTTTCAGCTTTTTGATTTTGCTTTTGAATCTCTACAGCATTATCTAAAGGAAAAGATGTATTTATATTAATTGGACTAGTTTTCATAGATTAATCCAACCCCTTATCGTTTTAATTGATTTGCTTGAGCAAGCATATCATCAGAGGTTTGAATCGCCTTTGAGCTTATTTCATAAGCTCTTTGAGCAATGATAAGCTTAACCATCTCTTCAACTACTTGCACATTAGAAGATTCCAAGCTTCCTTGTATTAACTTACTAGCTTGATTAACTTCTCCATCTACTTCATAAAGAGGTTCTCCTGATGCAGAAGTTTCTCTAAATAAATTTTGTCCAACTGCTTCAAGGCCTGCCCTGTTTCTAAATTGAACAAGTTGTATTTGAAGATCTAAATCAATTGTATTAGACTCATTATCCACATAAGATAATGTTCCATCTTCTGCAATAGTCAAGCTAGAAACATTAACTTCTGGTGGTAAATAAATAGGCTCATCATTAATATCTAATACGGGATATCCATCAGAAGTAACAAGCATCATTTCATCATCTACAACACTTAATTTAAAACTTCCATCCCTAGTATAAAGCACTTCATCATTAGTAGCTAATACTGAGAAAAAACCTTCCCCATTAATAGCAATATCCAAAGGATTATTTGTCATTTCAATATTTCCCATGCTAAAATCTTTAGTCGATGCAATAGGCCTAACTCCATGACCTACTTGAAGATTCACAGGGGTGCCTACTCCTTCTTCGTCTATTCCTGCTCTTGCCATAGTTTCATATAAAAGAGACTTAAATTCCATTCTGCTTTTCTTATAACCTACTGTATTAACGTTAGCTAAATTATTAGAAATATTATCGACATTCAACTGTTGGGATTTCATTCCTGAAGCTGCTGTCCACAAAGAACGCATCATATTAGATTCCCCCTTATAATCTTCCTACTTCATTAACTGCTTTTCCTAATGTTTCATCATGGGTTTGAATAGCTTTTTGATTTGCCTCATAAATTCTAGTTGCTGTAATCATATCAATCATTTCGTCAACTACGTTTACATTTGAGGTCTCCAAAAATCCTTGTGTAACTCTACCTTCAAAAGCAATTTCTTGTGTTTGATTGCTTCTTTCAAGCAAATTATCTCCTACTTTTCTAAGAGTTTCGGGGTTGTCAAAATTAACTATTCTAAGCCTGTCCACTAACTCATTATCAAGGAATATATTACCTTCCTCATCAATTCGTACATCCCCTTGCTCTAAGCTTATAACTCCATTTTCACCTAATACTAAATTTCCTTCTTTAGTCATAAGTCTGCCATCAGAATTTAATACAAAAGAACCATCTCTGGTATATCTTTCAACTCCATCTTCGCCTTGAATAGCAAAAAATCCTCTGCCTTCTAAAGCAAGGTTAAAAGGATCGCTGGTTTGAGCAAGAGAACCTTGTCTGAAATTGGTGTATACTTCATCAACATAAAGTCCCAAGCTCATTCTCCCTATATTTTGATTATTAGAAAATCCATTTTTTTGATCGTTTATTCTTTTTGTCAACTCTTCGGGAAAGGAACGGGATACTACAATATCTTTTTTAAATCCGGTATTATCCGCATTTGCTAGGTTGTTTGATATTACGTCCATTCTTTTAAACTGTGTTGTCATTCCAATTGCCGAAGTATACAACCCTCTTATCAATTGAATACCCCCTTATCTCAACTTAAAATTTCTTTGAACTGGAGATAAATTCTACATACTTACCTGTTCCAATTGCTACACTAGAAATGGCATCCTCTGCAATAATTACATTAATTCCAGTCTTTTCTTTAATTAATTTATCAAGACCATAAAGCAGACAGCCTCCTCCAGTCATTACAATTCCTCTATCTGAAATATCTGCTGCTAATTCTGGTGGGGTTTTTTCTAATACAGCATGAACTGCTTCTACGATATTAGAAACTGGTTCTTGTAAAGCTTCTAACATTTCATCTGAAGAAACAGAAATAGTCTTAGGAAGTCCTGTAATTAAGTTTCTTCCCCTAACTTCCATAGAAACTGGCTTCGGTCTTTTAAAAGCTGTCCCTACATTTACTTTAAGATCTTCAGCAGTTCTTTCCCCAATTAGTACATTATGCTTCTTTCTCATATATCTAATAATTGCTTCATCAAAATTATCTCCTGCAATCTTTAATGAAGAACTAACTACTGGTTCCCCTAAGGAGATAACAGCAATATCAGTTGTTCCTCCGCCAATATCTACAACCATGCTTCCACAAGCTCGTCCAATATCTATTCCTGCTCCAATAGCAGCAGCAATAGGTTCTTCAATAATAAATACTTGTCTTGCACCAGCTTGCTTAGTTGCATCGTCAACTGCTTTTCTTTCTACTTCAGTAACCCCACTTGGAACACATACTGCTATACGGGGTCTACGAATTAATTTTCTTCCTACTGCCTTACGAATAAAATATTTTAACATCATTTCTGTAACTTCATAATCAGAAATAACCCCTTGTTTTAGAGGCCTGGTAGCAACAATATTGCCTGGAGTACGTCCTAGCATTTTTCTTGCTTCTTCTCCAACTGCTAAAATTTTATTAGTATTATTATCAATGGCTACAACGGAAGGTTCTTGTAGTGCAATCCCTTGTCCTTTTATGTAAACAAGCACACTAGCTGTTCCTAAATCAATTCCTATATCCATCAAACCATTCTCCTTTGTTAATCTTTCTTATATATCGACATATAATTATATTTTATTAATAGATATCTCTTCCTATTTTACGCCTCTATATGTCCATTATCCCTATTATATCGAATCTATATAAAAATTTAAAGGATTTTAGTATAAAAAAATTGTAAATTTTTTGTCTAACAACAAAAACGTGCATAAAGCACGCTTATCGTTATTTTTTACCTTTATTTTTTAAAGACATATTCAAATACTTTTCTTTTGTTGCCATACCACCTCGAAGATGTCTTTCTGCTTTATTAAATTCTAAAACCTTCCTTGCTTCTAAGGCTAGTTTAGGGTTTATTTTTTCTAATCGTTCCGTAACATCTTTGTGAACGGTAGATTTACTAATTCCAAACTTTTTAGCAGTTTCTCTTACGGTAGCATTAGAACCAATAATGAATTTTGCTACTTCTATAGCTCTCTCTTCAATATAACCCTTCAAAAGATGGCCCCCCTTAATACAACTCTTGATTAATATATATGTTAAGGGGGGATAGTTTATGATTTAGTATTTAGTTTTTAGTACTATTCGTGTTGAAATTGTTTTGGATCGACTGGTTTTCCGTCTTTTTCAACTTTAAAATACACATGTTTTCCTAATAGAGCCGAGTATTTTGTAGGTTCAGCTATTTTACCGATTACTTGTCCTTTTTCAACAACATCGTTTTCTTTAATCGCTAGATCTTCTTTTAATTGACCGTAAATGGTCTTCCAACCGTCTCCATGATTAATCACTACAGTTATTCCTGTGTCGGCTTCTTTTTTTACTGTTTCAACTCGTCCCTTAGCTGCAGCTTTTACTTCTTCATTTTCTGCAGCAGCAATACAAACTGCAGGATGCACCCTATATTCTTCTAAAGTCTTATCATATACTAGTTTATCCGAGCTAAAATCCATTACTATTTCACCATAAGAAGGCCATTGAATAATGGTATCTTCACTAAATGAAAAAGTCTCTACTGTTTCTTTATCTGGCTCTTCATCAATTAAAGAAACAACTTTTTCATCTTCTTTAGTTTCTTCAGCGACAGGTAAAGGAATTATATTATTATTTGTTTCATTATTTGAGGCAATAATAACCTCTTCTTCAGCAGCTAAATCTTTGCTTTCTTCTTTTGCTGTTTCTTCCTCCGTTAATATTAAATCTTCTGCAGTAGCAGTTCCTGAACCTGCTATATCTTCATTTGTAATGTCTAAATCATTTTGGTAAGCATTAATAGTGCCTACATCTTCTAAATCAAAAGTTCCGTATTCTTCATCTAAGTCGATATAGTTTTCTTCATTTACTTTGTCCAAAGTATTTAAATTATTTCTAGTAATAAATGTTGTAACTAAGATAGTTAATATACATAATGATAAAATAACATAATAACCTTTCTTATTAAAATACGTCCAAAATTTATTATTTTTCATACTATACACCTCCGTGTATAGTATAACCTAAGCTAAAACAAGCTATTCATCTTTAAAAATATTTCCCTCAATGTCCTCTAATGATTTAATCTCAACGTCTTTATAATAATGTTTTAATATTTCAATATAAGTCTTACCTTCTTTAGCCATATAATTAGCCCCGTATTGACTCATACCGGCACCATGCCCATACCCCTTTGTAATAAAAATAAGATAATCCCCTTCTTCTTTGATTGAAAAACAGCTTGATTTGAGATTAAATAAATTCCTTACCTCTTCTCCAGAAAAAATTTTGTTACCTATTTGAATCTTTTTTATGTACCCTCCACTGCTTCTTTCTATAATTTGAATTTGTCCAACCAAATCCTGAATAATAATGTCTGGATATTTGTTCTTTAAAGCTTCAACTATTTCTTCCTTTGATAATTTCTTTTCTTCCATAAAAGCAGGAGAATCTTCTTCCCCTATACTTTCTACACTTTGTAAATAAGGAACATCTACTTGCCATATATCCTTAGCACTTTGGGTAATTCCTGCACTAGTAGAATGAAAAACAGCCTCAATAGGTTCTTCTTCATAAACCAAAATTTCCCCTTTTGTATCATCAACAGCCTGAGAAATTTTATTATAGTATGTATAAAAATTATCTCCCCATTTTTGCTTTAATTTCTCTTGAGATAAATATGCCTGTCCCTTAACAGAATCCGTTGAAATATCTGCCTTATCTTTATTATTATTTTGCCTCATTTTTCTAATTGCATAAGTCCTAGCCGCTACCCCTTGAGCCTTTAAAGCTTCCAATTCAAAAGAAGCCGGCATTTCCGCAGCTACTACACCTTTAATATATTCTTCAAACTCAATTTCCATAATTTCTTGACTTTCTTCATCTAAGACCTTAATAAGCCGTATACTAGTCCCAACATTAGTTTTTTCATCATTTTTTACTATTTCATCAGTCTTATTCCCTTCAAAAAACAAAGTAATTAAAGCAGGTAGTCCTATAATTGCAAAAAAAATCATTAAAAAAAGAATGCTTAGTTTTTTCAAGCTATCCCTCCTGCGACAATCTACTTGTACATTTATATGAAATATTTATAAATATCATTCTTAAAAAATTACAAGCAGTCCTAGAGCATTCTTTTTTTATAAATAAAAACCTCCAGAAAAAATCTGAAGGTTATTTTACCTTTTCCAAATTAGCACCTAGAGCTATTAACTTTTTATCAATTTCAGAATATCCTCTTTCAATATGATAAATATCACTAATTTCAGTTGTTTCATCTGCTATTAAAGCTGATAGAATCAAAGAAGCACCAGCTCTTAAATCCGTTGCCCTAACCTGAGTACCTGTAAGTTTCTTAACTCCTTCTATAATGGCACTTCTACTTTCTATTTTAATCTGTGCTCCCATCCTTTTTAATTCTCCAACATGCATAAATCTATTTTCAAAAACAGTTTCAATTACCATACTTGTTCCTTCTGCAATACTTAAAAGACTCATAAAAGGAGCTTGCATATCCGTAGGAAATCCAGGATAAGGTAAAGTCTTAATATCTACAGATTTTATGATATCCCTTCCGCAAACCCTTATTCCTTTTTCGCTTTCAACTACATCTACATTACATTCCTTAAGTTTTGCGATAACAGGCTTTAAATGATCACTAACGACGTTTTCAAGAAAAATTTCTCCCCTTGTAATAGCTCCGGCAACCATAAATGTACCTGCTTCAATCCTATCAGGAATTACATTATGATTAGTACCTTTAAGACAATTAACACCATTTATTTTAACAGAATCCGTGCCTGCTCCCCTTATATCCGCACCCATTGCATTTAGGTAATTGGCAAGATCAACAATCTCAGGCTCAACAGCTGCATTTTCAATAATAGTAGTGCCTTCTGCATAAACAGCTGCCATAATAATATTTTCCGTAGCTCCGACACTGGGAAAGTCTAAATAAATCTTAGCTCCCTTTAGCTTAGCTGCATATGCTTCTACATATCCATTTTGTTGTATTATTTCTGCACCTAAAGCAGCAAAACCTTTAAGATGAAGATCAACTGGCCTGCTTCCAATAGCACAACCTCCAGGAAGAGGAACTTTTGCTTTTCCTATTCTTGCAAGAAGAGGACCCATCACCAAAAAAGAAGCCCTCATTTGGCTGGCCAAATCATAAAGTGCCTCATATTCAGTAATATTATCTGCACAAATATCTATTATACCTTTTGTTTTATCCCATTTAATATCTGCTCCAAAATGCTTTAATAAATCCTGCATAATAACAACATCTTTTAGATTAGGAATATCTCCAATCCTGCTTTTGCCTTCTGCAAGCAAAGAAGCTGCAAGGACAGGAAGAACAGAATTTTTAGAACCACTTATTCTAACAGTACCTCTTAACGGCGGACTTTTCCGTACTATTAGCCTCATAGATTTACTCTTTCCTTTCTAGTATTCTACGGTAATTAAAGGAGTTGCAAAATAAAGATATGTTTTATCCTCATATTCATTATAACGAAATGCACAATTAACATTAATTTTTTTATTGTTAGAAACAATATAATCATCGATTAATCTAGTATATCCATATGCACTATAAATCTTTCCTGTATCATAAACATCTTCTACTTTAGCATTAATATTTCTCATAATTCTTTGGCATACCTTTTCCTTTTCTTCTCTGGTTAAATTTCCATCCATATTGCCCATGATAGTAATATTAGTATTAGATATAATACCATTTTGGGCATAAATCTCATCAAGTTTTTCTTTAAGATAAACTAGTCCTTTGTACTTGTCATATAAAATAATATCAATAATTAAATAAGTGCTAGCTGTATCATACTTAATAGATTGTACTTTTACTGTAGTTTTAGCATTTTTCGAAACCCTAACAACAGTTATTTCTTTAAGACTTTCACTATCCTTTTCTTCAATATTATCAAAATGATAAATCTCTAAAGCATCAGTGATTTTTTGGGATAAATTCCTCATATCCTCTAGACTTGAAAAAGAATTGCTTACGGTCCCCCAAGTATTAACGTTAACTTGAATAGGCTGAAAGTTAGAATCATTAAAAGTAGTAACTAAAGTTTCTTCCTCAATCTTATTATTTCCTTTTTCTAAAAAAGATACACTATAAAGAATTAGTAAAACAACTAAAAAAATACTATATTTTCTCTTCATATTATCCTCCACCTAAATTAAAAGTCACTTAATTAAATTATGGACAACTAATAATCATTTATTCATTTGGTAGAATTTTTTAGAAACAAATATTTTTCCAATAAATTTCAAAATTTTATTGACTTTTATGGTAATATTTTCTATTATATTGATATAGGGAGAGGATTTCATAACTATCAATTATTTAATATATTCTTAATTATTACAATTCTAATTTGTCTTATAAACTTCTCATAAAACAAAAAAGTAGGGCTTTACCCTACAACTAAAATTATTAAAGCTTTGCTATATATATATTTTTTTTACATTTAAATATTACACTAACATAAAAACCATATTTGCTAAAGAAAATTTCCAACTTATCTTGAATTCTAGAGGAATATTCTTTACAAATATGGTCTAACTGTTTTTAATCAGTATACTGACTTAATTCCAACCTCACTAAAGCCCTCTTTAGTGCAGCCTCAGCTCTAGCAATATTAATGTCTGCTGTCTTTATAGCTAACCTTTCCTCGGCTCTTCTTTTTGCAGCCTCAGCTCTTTCTTTATCAATTTCATCGGGCCATTCTGCAGCATCAGCCAAAATAGTAATCCTATCAGGTTGAATCTCAGCAAAACCACCAATTAATGTTGCTTTTTTTTCCTGTTCACCTTGCTTTATTTTAATAATCCCAATAGAAAGAATAGTAGTTAAAGGTGTATGGCCGGGAAGTACACCCATATCCCCTTCAATCGTTCTAAAAATAGCCATATCTACCTCTTCATCAAAAAAATTCTTTTCTGGTGTAATAATTTTAAGCAAAGTTTTCTTATTCGCCATACAATCACCACCTAGTGCTCTCTACAGAGCTTTCGCCTTTTCAACTGCATCATCAATGGTACCAACCATATGAAATGCTGCTTCTGGAAGATTGTCGTGTTTTCCTTCTAAAATTTCTTTAAATCCTCTTATAGTTTCAGATGTAGGTACATATTTTCCGGGCATTCCGGTAAAGGTTTCAGCCACAAAGAAGGGTTGTGACAAGAAACGCTGTACCTTTCTTGCACGATTTACAATTAGCTTATCTTCTTCAGACAATTCATCCATACCCAACATAGCAATAATATCTTGAAGTTCCTTATATCTTTGAAGAACTTCTTGAACACCTCTTGCAACCCTATAATGCTCTTCTCCCACAATAGCAGGATCCAATATTCTTGATGTAGAATCAAGTGGGTCTACTGCAGGATAAATTCCAAGCTCAACAATATCACGGGAAAGTACCGTAGTTGCATCAAGGTGAGCAAAAGTAGTTGCAGGAGCTGGGTCTGTTAAGTCATCTGCAGGCACATAAATAGCTTGAACTGATGTAATTGAACCTCTTTTGGTTGAAGTAATACGCTCTTGAAGAACACCTACCTCAGTTGCAAGAGTAGGCTGATAGCCCACAGCACTAGGCATACGTCCAAGTAGAGCTGATACTTCAGAACCAGCTTGGATAAAACGGAATATATTATCAATAAATAACAAAACATCTTTTCCAGTTTTATCTCTAAAATATTCCGCCATAGTTAAACCTGTAAGCCCTACCCTCATTCTTGCTCCTGGAGGTTCATTCATCTGACCAAACACCATTGTAGTCTTATCCAATACCCCTGAATTCATCATTTCATAATAAAGGTCGTTTCCTTCTCTCGTTCTTTCACCAACACCTGTAAAAACAGAATAGCCACCGTGCTCAGTAGCAATATTTCTAATAAGTTCTTGGATAAGTACTGTTTTACCTACTCCAGCACCACCAAAAAGACCAATCTTACCACCTTTGGAATAAGGACACAATAGGTCTACTACCTTAATACCTGTTTCGAATATTTCAATATCTGTTGATTGCTCCGAAAATTCAGGTGCTGGCCTGTGAATAGACCACCTTTCCTCAACTTCTGGTGCTGGTTTATTATCAATTGGCTCTCCAACAACATTAAAAATTCTACCAAGGGTCTTTTCACCAACAGGAACCCTAATAAAATCTCCAGTATCCCTTGCTTCCATTCCTCTCATCAGACCATCAGTAGAAGTCATAGCTACACATCTTACAATATCGTCCCCAAGATGTTGAGCAACTTCTGCAGTTAATACTTCTCCATTCTGATTCTCAATAATTATGGCATTATTAAGAGCAGGAAGATGTTCAGGGGAAAACTTTATATCTAATACAGGGCCTATTACCTGTACAATTTTCCCTATATTTGCATCCGCCATGGTTTTCACTCCTTCACTGAATTAATGACTTTATTTTAAAGCTTCAGCTCCACCTACTATTTCAGTTATCTCCTGCGTAATTGCAGCTTGCCTTGCTCTATTGTAATGTAAAGTTAAATCATCAATAATTTCTTTAGCATTTTCCGTAGCCGAATCCATCGCAGTCATCCTTGCCCCTTGCTCGCTGGCGGCAGCTTCAATCATAGCTCCATAAATAACACTTGCTATATATCTAGGAATAATATAATCCAACACTCCTTCAGGGGAAGGTTCATATATCATTAAAGTGCGTTTTTGTTCTTTACTTTCATCCTTAAAATCTGAATTATCAACAGGCAGTAGTCTCTTTAAAACTGGTTTTTGTTCAATTGTGGACTTAAAAGTTGTATAGACCAAATATACTGAATCTACCTTTCCTTCTAAGTACAATTGCATTATTGACTCTTCAATTTCTCTAGCATTCGAATACTGAGGATTTTCTGAAAGCCCCAAATACGAATTGTAAATCTTGTATCCTCTTCTATCAAAGAAGTCTCTTGCCTTTCTGCCTATTGTAAGGACTTCTATATCATTTTTATTGCCTTTTTCCATATGTTCAAGGGCTAATTTACATACATTATTATTATATCCTCCTGCCAATCCTCTGTCTGAAGCAATTACAATATAGATTGTTTTCTTAATTTCTCTTTGTTCTAGATATGGATGGCTTATGCCCTTAGTACTACTCATAATAGAAGAGATTGTATTTTGCACTATGTTAAAAAAAGGTCTCGTTGTTTCTAAATCTCTTCTTGCTTTTTGCATTTTAACAGTTGAAACCAATTTCATAGCTTTTGTAATCTGGCTTGTACTATTTACACTTTTAATCCGTCGTTTAATATCACGCATGGAGGCCATTATAACACCCCCTTACATTTCGTTTTTAAAAATTTTTTTAAATTCATTTATTGCACTATCAATTTTATTTTCTAATTCACTATCTATTTTTCTTTGGGCTTTTAAAGTATCAACGATATCTGAATACTTAGTGTCAACAAACTCTAAGAATTCTTCTTCAAATCTTATAATGTCTGCAACATCAATATCCATCAAATATTTTTTAGTTACAGCAAATAAAATTAATATTTGATGTTCAACAGACATAGTCTTGTATTGAGCTTGTTTTAAAACTTCAACTATCCGTTCTCCTTGAGCGAGTGCATCTCTTGTAGATTTATCCAGTTCGGAACCAAACTGTGCAAAAGCAGCTAAATCCCGATACTGAGCTAATTCTACACGGATAGGTCCTGCAATCTTTTTCATAGCTTCTACTTGTGCAGCTCCCCCTACCCTTGATACAGAAAGCCCAGGGTTTATAGCAGGACGAATTCCTGCATTAAATAATTCTGTTTCAAGATATATCTGCCCATCAGTAATAGAAATCACATTAGTTGGAATATATGCAGATACGTCTCCATCTTGAGTTTCGATAATTGGAAGTGCTGTTAAAGAGCCACCTCCCCTTTCATCGGAAAGCTTTGCAGCTCTTTCAAGAAGTCTTGAATGTAGATAAAAAACGTCCCCAGGATAAGCTTCTCTTCCTGGTGGTCTTCTAAGCAATAAAGACATAGCACGATAAGCTACAGCATGCTTAGAAAGATCGTCATATATTATCAATACATCCTTGCCTTCTTCCATCCATTCTTCTCCCATAGCACATCCTGCATAAGGAGCAATATATTGAAGTGGAGCAAGTTCACTGGCAGTAGAAGATACTACCGTTGTATAATCCATTGCTCCGTTTTCTTCAAGAACCCTTACTATCTGTGCTACAGTAGATGCTTTTTGTCCTATTGCAACATAAATACATAAAACATTTTGTCCTTTTTGATTTATAATCGTATCTATAGCTATAGCAGTTTTACCTGTTTGACGGTCTCCTATAATTAATTCCCTTTGACCTCTTCCTATAGGTACCATTGAATCAATTGCTTTAATACCTGTTTGAAGAGGAGTATCTACAGATTGTCTTTCAATAACTCCAGGAGCTATTCTTTCTATAGGTCTATACTTTATAGAATTAATAGGTCCTTTTCCATCAATAGGCTGTCCTAGTGCATTAACAACACGTCCAATAAGAGAATCACCTACTGGAACTTCAACTACTCTACCTGTAGATTTTACTATGTCTCCTTCTTTTATCCCTTCATCAGATCCAAGAAGAACCGCCCCAATATTATCCTCTTCTAAGTTTAAGGCCATTCCATATACTCCACCAGGGAATTCAAGAAGTTCCCCAGCAATAGCCTTTTCTAAACCATGAATTCTTACGATTCCATCTCCAACTTGCAAAACAGTACCAACATTTGATATTTCTAATTTTGATTGATAATTCATTATTTGTTTCTTAATTACAGCACTGATTTCTTCCGGTTTGAGATTCATATTTTCTTACACCCCTTTATACCAGTTGCGAATCATAAAGGCTTGCCTTCAAAGATTGAAGCTTGCCTCCTATACTTGCATCTAATATGCTATCGCCAACTCGGATTATAAGTCCTCCAATAATTGATTGATCTATTTGTGTTTCAATTTGAACTTGCTTTTTTAAACTATTAGTAAGCTTAGCCTTAATTAGATTAATTTGCTCATTAGACAACGCTACTGCAGTTATCACCGTTGCAGTAACAATACCTTTATATTCTTTTATCCGATTTAAAAAGGAATTTAAAATATCCAAGATGTATTCTTCTCTATTTTTACGGATAATTAATACCAAAAGTCCCATGATTTCATCCGATACCTTTGATTCAAATACCTTTTTTAAAAGCTCAATTTTTTCGTCAGCTACAATTTGAGGATGTTGCAAAATCTGCATAAAATCCTTTTCAGAATTTAAAATTTCATAAAGGTTGTGTACTTGATTTTCAAATTCATTAATCTTATTACTTTCAACAGCTAAATCAAACAAGGCTTTTGCATATCGGCTGGAAATTAGTTGTTCCATGATACATCCCCCATTTTAGAAATGGCTTCATCAATTAAAGCTTTTTGCTTTTGCTCATCTATAGATTCCGCAACAAACTTCTCGGCTATTAAAGAAGCTATTTCTATTATTTCTTTTTTCATTTCATCTTGTACTTTTGCCTTTTCTCTTTCAATATCAGCTAATGCCCTGTTTCTTATAATTTCTGACTCTTTTCTTGCTTCTTCAATAATGCTATCTTCTTTTCTTAATGCCTTTTCTCTTGCTTCTTTTAAAATAGCATCTGCTTCTTCTTGAATCTTTTGCAATTTTGCTTCATATTCTTCTTTTAATTTTAATGCTTTTTCTTCTTCTGATTTAGCAAAATCAATTTGTTCCTTTATTCTTTCAGAACGCTTTTCCATGAAATTAGTTAATGGTTTAAAAAGAAGCTTCCCAAGTACAAAAAAGAGAATAAGTGTATTTATAAGTTGAATTATTAAACTAAATAAAAATTGCTTATCAAAACTAAGAAGACTTCCGCCCAAGAGAAAAATCCTCCTTTCTCTGTCTAACCTTCTACAAAAAGATTTATTATAAAACTAGTTTTACCATATGAAATGAAGGGGATTGACCCCTTCATAATTATTGGCCTAATAAAGAAAGATATCTTGTTATTAAAGGATTAGCAAATAATAAAATCATAGCAACAACTAAACCATAGATACCTGTTGTTTCTGCAACTGCATCACCTAATAAAAGAGTTCTTGTAATATCACTTTGTGCTTCAGGTTGACGTGCCACAGCCTCAGTAGCTTTACCTGCTGCATATCCTTGACCAATTCCAGGTCCTATACCTGCGATCATTGCAAGTCCCGCCCCTATTGCTGAACATGCTAAAATTAAAGCTCTTCCATCGATACCTTCCATTATAAATTCCTCCTTAATTCATATAAATAATAATTTCTTAATTTTTATCATAAAACTACTTTCTTTAAGAAAATAGCTTGTTACTAATAAATAATTACTCTTGAATTGCACCAGAGACAAATATCATGCTTAACATAACAAAAATAAATGCCTGCAATACCCCTGAAAATACATCAAAATATACATGCAACACTGCCGGAATCCCTATTTGAAGTAGTCCTGGTAAAGCAGCATAAATAAGTCCCATAATTATAACGCCTCCAACAATATTACCAAAAAGACGAAAACTAAGAGATACAGGATTAGCTAATTCTCCAATTACATTTAAAGGGAGCAGAAATGGCAGTGGATCTAAAAAACCTTTTAAATAATTTTTAATACCGCCAGTTTTAATTCCATAATACTGAACCATTAAAAAAGTCATTAAAGCCATTGCAAAAGTTGTAGACAAATCTGATGTAGGCGGCCTCATGCCAAGAAGACCCCATAGATTTGAAAAAAGAATAAATAAAAACACACTTCCATAAAATGAAGCAAATCTTTTATTCCTTTCACCCATAGTACTTATAGTAAATGAATTAACAACTTCGACAATTAGCTCTATTACATTTTGAAAGCCTTTTGGAATTGCCTTAAAACGGGAAATATAAAATCTAACAACTAAAGCAAGTATGATAAGAACAAGCATTACTATCCATGTGCTTATAATACTTTGAGTAATATAAAACTCTTCTCCTCCAATATGAACTGGTAAGACATATTTGTTGGAAAAATCTAAACCTTCCAAGGCCTACACTCCCTTCCTAGATTATTGCCAAATAATTAGTGTATATTTCCAATAAAAATATACTATTTTGAGTTATTAGGCTTCTTTTTATCTGTAATCAGCGTTAAGTAAACAGAAGCTTTTATTGTAAATAATCCTATTATAGTACCAGCCAAACTAATACTTGGCTCAATTGCTGCAATAAAAAGTAAAAGAGCAGTTATGAAATATCTGATATAATATTGAGATATTGTATAATTCTTTGCTTTTATAAAAGTCATTTTTATAGCTTTTTTTATAGTAGCATTTATTAGAAGTAATCGCAAAATTGAAAAGATAGTACCAAATAAAAGACCCTTTACCCAAACTAACGGTTCATTCACAAAAAAAAGTCCTATTACTCCTATTAAAAAACTAATAGCTAATATCTGAAGAATGAGCCGTTTCATTGTTTTTAATCCTTTCTTTTATCTCCATTCTTAAAAGTTTTTGTAGTTAAAACAAACAAATTACGAAAAGCTGCTCCTATTCCTAATATGGAAAATATTATAAGAAATAATGCACCAGTATTAAATTTACTATCAATAAAGTGACCAATTATAATACAAAATATTATTGGAAGTGCCATCATAATACCGATTTGTGAAATCAAAGAAAACGCTGCAAGAATATTGGTTTTTTTCTTCATATATTCCACCTTATGCAAGGTTAATTTTTCAGATATTATAAATTATACACGTTTATCCTTTTAGTGTCTACAATACTATTTTCAAATTATGATAAAATCTTTAGGTCTTTTATCAATCTTTCCAAAGCTGTATAATATTGCATCTACGATTCTTTTTGAAGCAAATCCGTCACCAAAAGGATTTTTGGCTTCTGTCATTCTTTTATATTCTTTTTCATCTTGTAAAAGTTCTGATGCCAAGGTAAAAATTTTATTTTCATCAGTTCCTGCTAGCTTTAATGTACCAGCTTTTATTCCTTCTGGTCTTTCAGTTACATTCCTAAGAACCAATACTGGTTTTTTCATAGATGGAACTTCTTCTTGTAGTCCTCCTGAATCTGTAAGCACAAGATAGGACAAATTCATTAAATTATGCATATCTTTTAAGTCCAAAGGATCAATTAAATGAATTCTTGAATGATTTCCCAAGATAGGATAAACAGTCTCTCGTACAGCAGGATTTTTATGGACTGCATAAACCACTTCTACATCGTCAAATTCTTCTACTAATCTATATACCCCTCTACAAATATTTTTTAGAGGTTCTCCAAGATTTTCTCTTCTATGGGCCGTCATTGTTATTACTCTTTTATTTTTATAATCAATTTCATTTAAAATAGGTAAAGTAAAAGTATAATTATCTTCAATAGTTGTCTTTAGGGCATCAATAACTGTATTTCCAGTAATAAAAATTTGTTCTTCGTCTATAGCTTCTTTTAATAAATGTTCTTTTGCTAAAGGAGTTGGTGAAAAATGGAGGTCTGTAAGTGAACCTGTAAGTTTTCTGTTCATTTCCTCAGGGAAAGGCTGATATTTATCATAAGTTCTAAGACCTGCTTCTACATGGCCTACTTTTACTTGATTATAAAATGCCGCCAAGGCTCCAACAAAGGTAGTACTAGTATCCCCATGAACTAAAACAATATCAGGAAGCACTTCTTTTATTACTCTATCAAGACCTTCTAAGGCATGAATAGTAATATCCTTTAGAGTTTGTCTTTCTTTCATAATATCCAAATCATAATCTGGTACTATATCAAAAACCTCAAGAACTTGGTCTAACATTTCCCGATGTTGTGCAGTAACACACACAATACTTTCTATGCCATCAGTTTTTTCTAATTCTTTTACTACAGGTCCCATTTTAATAGCTTCAGGTCTTGTCCCAAAAATGCTCATTACTTTAATTGACATTAATTTTCCAACCTTTCATTATTTCATTATATATAATTAATAATATTTAATCATATACTCTTTATTTCTGCAACATAGATTAGCTATATATAGGGATTAATGACTATTTATAATAGGGTTTAAATTTAAAATACTTTGAAAGTTTAATAAAATTAAGCATTTTAAAAAGACATACTAAAAGTATGTCTTTTTTATAATTATTTATTCTTTGTAATCATATATAGCACTATTCCCATAGCTATAAAGACTCCAAAGGCCATTTGTGTATCCTTATTAGCTAACAGTATTCCAATTATTCCAAATCCTCCGCTTATACCATAAAGAGTAATTACAGCTCTCTTTTGACTATATCCCTTGTCCACTAAGCGATGATGAAGATGTCCCCTATCCGCTTCCATGATAGGTCTTCTAGTAAGAATCCTTCTAAATATCGCAAAAGTTGTATCAAAAATCGGAAGAGCTAAAACTAATACTGCAATAATTATTGTAACAGCCGTATATCCTTTAATAAGTCCTTGTATTGAAGTAACTGCCAATACATAACCTAAAAAAGTAGATCCTGTATCTCCCATAAATATCTTTGCAGGATTAAAATTATAAGGTAAAAATCCTAAACAAGAGCCTGCCAGTGCCGCAGTTAATAAAGCTGCAACAGGTCCTATAGGATTTGGAGAAAACATAGATAAAATCATAAGACATATGGCTGCAATAGAAGATACACCTGCAGCTAATCCATCTAAACCGTCAATTAAGTTAACGGCATTAGTAATTCCCACAATCCAGAGCAATGTAATAGGTACACTTATATTTTGTAATAGCAAAATATTACTTTCTGCAAAAGGCCAAGTAACAAACTCAATTCTAATATCAGAATAAATAACTACTAAAGCTGCAATAATCTGTACCAACAATTTTAATTTAGCATTAAGATTATAAATATCATCAAAAAATCCTAATAAAAATATAATCATTCCTCCAATAAGGAGTCCTGAAATTTGTTTCCATTCAAAGGCTTCAATGGATGGAGTAATCAATATAACAGTAAGTATAAATCCTAAAAAAATTGCTATTCCACCCATTCTAGGCATTGGCTTTTTATGCATCCCTCTATCTTTAGGTTGGTCTACTGCTCCAACTTTAAAAGCAATAAACTTACTTAAGGGAGTAGTAAGCAAACTTATTAAAAAAGCCATAGCAAAAGCAATTAAATATATATAAAATTTTTCTTGAATTATAATTCCTTGAAGCAATTTCATCGGATATCGTCTCCTTAAAAAATCCGTTATTAATATTTTTCCCTATTCTTAATATAATAAATCATGTATATTGTTACATGAAAAATTATATATCATAATAACGGTCAATTCCATATAATATTAAATCGTAATTATGTACTTTAATAAAGCTTAATTTTAATTTTTGTTAAATTATAACAATATTTTGTTAGACTTATTATATCACATTATGTAATTTGTAAATAATTAGTCATGTATATTCTATGTTTTTATGTATTAGTTGTCAAATTAAATTTTTATTACATCATATTTTTTAAAAAACCGATACTTAAAAAGTACCGGTCTCCATATTTTTATCCTTTAAAATTTATAACTTCTATTCCTGCTTCCTCTAGAAGCTCTTTAGAAAGTTCGTCAGGATAATCTCCTTTAAACACTATTCTTTTTATTCCTGCATTAATTGCCATTTTTGCACACATCACACAAGGTTGATGAGTAACATATAAAGTTCCTCCTTGCACCGATATACCATACATAGCAGCTTGCACAATGGCATTTTGTTCTGCGTGAAGAGCACGACAAAGCTCATGTCTTTGCCCTGAAGGAATTTGTAATTTTTCTCTTAAACATCCCACTTCTTCACAGTGAGAACAACCAGTAGGAGCCCCGTTATATCCTGTTGATAATATTCTTTTATCATTTACAATAAGTGCACCAACCTGTCTTCTAAGACAAGTTGATCTTTCTTTAATCAAATCGACTATTTCCATAAAATATTCGTCCCAACTAGGTCTCACATAATCCCCCCAACTACTTAGTTCCAAACAATCTGTCTCCGGCATCTCCTAAACCTGGAACTATATATCCGTGCTCATTTAATCTTTCATCCAAAGCAGCAACATAAATGTCTACATCCGGATGATCATTTCTTAGCCTTTCTACTCCTTCTGGAGCAGCAATAAGGCATAAAAATCTTATCCTTTGTACTCCCTTGTCCTTAATAAATTTAATAGCTGCAGATGCCGAACCACCTGTTGCTAGCATTGGATCTAAAACAAATATATCTCTTGTAGGGGAATCATAGGGCAATTTACAATAGTACTCTACAGGTTCTAGTGTTTCTGGGTCTCTATATAATCCTATATGTCCAACCTTTGCCGCAGGTATTAAATTAAGCATACCGTCAACCATTCCTAAGCCTGCCCGTAAAATAGGAACAATTCCTAATTTTTTACCCGCCAAAGCTTTTGCTTGTGCCTTTGCAACGGGAGTTTCCACTTCAATTTCTTTTAAAGGTAAATCTCTAGTTGCCTCATAGCACATAAGCATAGATATTTCCTCAACTAACTCTCTAAACTCCTTTGATCCTGTTGCTTTATCCCTTAGCATAGAAACCTTATGCTGAATAAGGGGATGTTCCATTACATGTACTTGCCCCATGTTATTCCTCCTTACTTATTTCTATTATTCTTCAATTTGTGAGATACGTCTTACATGTCTTTCATCATTAGAAAATTCAGTTCCTAAAAATGTCTCAACTATTTTAATTGCAAGTCCGGGACCAACTACTCTTGCTCCTAATGCCAATATGTTTGCATCATTATGTTCCCTTGTTGCCTGAGCTGAAAAACAATCATGACAAAGAGCTGCTCTGATACCTTTAATCTTATTGGCAGCAATAGATATACCTATTCCCGTACCGCAAATTACTATACCTTTTTCACATTCTCCATCAATTACAAGTTTAGCTACTGCCTTACCAAATTGTGCATAGTCACAAGACTCTTCGGAATTACATCCTACATCTTTATATTCAATATTATTTTCCTTAAAATATTTTATTATTTCCTGTTTTAAAGTATACCCACCATGGTCACTTCCTATAGCTATCATATTCTAGTCCCTCCATTTTTGATTTAATTTTTTCTTTTTATAATAACACTTCTATAACGCCATAGCAAACCATAATTTAACACATCTTGCTTAGTTTTTGCATAAGTTTTTTAATTAAATCTTCTATACTATTTGCACAATCTTTATATACTTTTAGACTAGCTCCAAAAGGATCTTCTACATCACCTGATTCACCAACAAATTCTTTTAAAGTAAATATTTTATCAGTATAGTTTGAAAATCTGTTAATTAAGTCTCTTTTATGATTGTTTGTCATAGTTAAAATAATATCCGCATTTTTAATATCATCTTCTAGTATTGCTTTTGAAATATGATTAGTTAAATCAAGTCCATATTCCTTCATAGCTTCAATGGCATGAGGACTGGCATTAGAAGGGAAAAATACAGCAATCCCTCTTGAGCTAATATCTAACTCCAGAGAGTTTTTCTTTGCTTCATCTTTTGCTAAAACTTCCGCCATAGGACTTCTGCAAGTATTACCTGTACATAAAAATATTATTTTCTTTATACAATTCGCCATATAATCCACCTCTAAACCTTTAAAATATTATGACCTGCTGCCTTTTTTAGCCTGTTCATAATTGCAAAGCCTATTTTCTCATAGGAAAAGCTTTCTGAAAGGATAATTTCCACTCCCTCTTCATCAAAAGCTCTTAAGCAGTCAAACAACTTAGCTGCAATAGTTTCTGGCTTATTTCTGTCACCAACAGACAATATAAAGCCTGTCTTATAATTGTTTTTTGTTTGTTCTGTAGCCATTATTCCTACCCTTATATTTTGTTTTTGCTTTTCTTCTGCTAAGGACTTAATTTTTTTTATAACTTTATTTATTTCTCCCTCTACAATAATAACTTGTGCCTTTGGAGCATAATGCTTATATTTCATTCCTGGTGACATAGGAGTAGAAAGAAGCTCTTTATCAGAAATAATTGCTGGATCAATTAAAACTTCTCCTATAGCCTCTTCCAACATTTCCCTTGTAATGCCTCCTGGTCTTAGAATGGTAGGAATATCTCCAGTAACATCTAAAACCGTAGATTCTAGTCCGACTTTTACCTCTCCTCCATCTAAAATCATATCAACTTTTCCATTTAAATCTTTTATTACATGAGAAGCATTTGTCGGGCTTGGTCTTCCAGAAATATTAGCAGAAGGGGCGGCTATAGGAACTCCTGAATATTTTATTAGTTCTCTTGCAATTTTATTATCGGGCATTCTTATAGCCACAGTAGAAAGTCCAGCAGTAATAGTATCAGGAATTAAGTTAGACTTAGGAAAAATAAGAGTAAGGGGTCCTGGCCAAAACAAATCCATTAACATTTGAGCCTTTAGTTTTACAGATTCCACAAGGGAATATAATTCTTTATTTGAAGATATATGCACAATAAGTGGATTATCAGAAGGTCTTCCTTTTGCATTATATATTTTCTCGACACTTTTTTCATTTAATGCATTAGCCCCTAAACCGTAAACAGTTTCAGTAGGAAAAGCAACAATTCCACCATCTTTTATTATTTTAGCAGCTTGTTTAATTATTTCTAAATCCATATTATCATAATCAATAGTTCTAATTATCGTCTCCATATTTCTCTTCCTTTGTGTCAGTCTTCCTTGTTTATTTTACCCTTATTGTATCATAGAATTCAACTAAAGTATTTAATAATCTAATCATTTTTTTACAATCTTTTTATACTCATCCATCATATCTTTTTTAATTTTTATCTTATATGCATTTTTATAAAAAATAATAAGTTTTTTGACGTTATTCGTAACCTTTTGATAAAACTCCCCATATATTATAGTATAACAATTTAAAATAAGGGGGTAATAATATGTCAAAGGCTACTGTTTTTTCTAGTGGAAATTTTCATGCTCTTCTTTCAAAGTATATTGGTGAAACTGTTACAATCTTTACTGCTAGCGGAGGTCAATCTGGTTCTGGATTTACAGGAGTTGTTCTTGGAGTAACTGACTGCTGCGTAAGACTTCTTACTCGTATTGGTCCTCCTCCTGGTTGTTCTCTTGGCAACTCTTGTGCAGGCTTTAATCCTAGCTGTGGATATGGTGGACATTATCCTTACGGAGCTTATGGTTCTTTCTATCCTGCTGACAACGTTGGGGCAATTAATGCAGGAGGTTGGAACGGATATCCTGTTTCTACTGTAGGTTCAATCGCAGATATTCCCATAGATTCTATTGTTTCTTTCGTTCACAATGCTGTATAAGATCCCAATTGTAAAATTTAAAATAATTAAAAGGAGGCAAAATTATGTCCTGTAGTTACGGCTATGGCTATGGATATGGCGGACTGCTTAATCAACTAAGCCGCTATATAGGAGAAACGGTTACCATTTTTACTGCCAGTGGGGGCCAATCTGGCTCAGGATTTACTGGTGTCCTAATAGCAGTTAACCCTTACTTTGTGACCTTAGTTACAGGTAAAGGACCTGCACCCTCTTGCCCTCTTGGAAACAGCTGCAGCAAATATGGCAATTATCCCTATGGTGGAGGATATGAAAATTACGGAAAATATGATGGAATTTATACTACTGGTTCTATAACTAATATCCCCATATATATGATTGTCTCATTTTCTCATAATACTCTTTAATTGAAATAGATTTAGACTTTATAAGACTCTTTTTCTAGTTAAAAAAATCTTGAGAAAATCAAGATTTTTTTTTGACTTTTTATGTGACTGCATATATAATATAAATGTACATATGAACATCTATTCATGTATTCAAATGAAAGGGGAAATAAAATGTCAAATAATGAAATAAAAAAGTGCGATTCTACCATTATTCATGAGGATGTAGTTAATAAGGTTAAAGAAAATATGCCACCAGAAGAAAGCCTATATAACTTAGCTGAATTGTTTAAAGTTTTTGGTGACAGTACAAGAATAAGAATACTATATGCCTTATCTGCTTCTGACATGTGTGTATGTGATATAGCAGCCCTTCTTGATATGAGCCAATCAGCTATATCTCATCAGCTTAGAATTTTAAAGCAAGCAAGGTTAGTTAAATATAGAAAAGAAGGAAAAGTTGTTTACTATTCTTTAGACGACGACCATGTAAATCAAATCTTTGCTCAAGGTTTAGAACACGTCAAAGAATAGTTGGTTAGGAGGCCAATATGGTAAAAAAAGAATTGCTCTTAGAAGGTTTAGATTGTGTAAATTGTGCATTAAAAATTGAAAATAAGGTTAAAACAATTCCAGGAGTTAAAAATGCTCATATAGATTTTATATCTCAAAAACTTACTTTAGAAATTCTAGATTTTAATGAAGTAAATTCCATAGTCAAAAAGACTACAAGCATTGCTAAATCAATAGAATCTAATATTTCTATCCGCGATAATCTTAAAATAGAAACAAATGAAAATAATAATAAAAGTAACATACTTATTCTTGGCTTAAGTGTAATATTATTTGTATCAGCCTATATTCTTCCAATAACTTCTTTATCTAAGAATATACTGTTTCTAATTAGCTATCTTTTAGTTGGAACTGAAATTCTTCTTAAAGCAATTAAGAATATACTTAAAGGGCAAATATTTGATGAAAACTTTTTAATGTCCATTGCTACTTTAGGGGCTTTCTTAATAGGAGAATTTCCTGAAGCTGCAGCTGTAATGATTTTTTATCAAATAGGAGAATTTTTTCAAGATATGGCGGTTAACAAATCAAGAAAATCAATTAAAGCCTTAATGGATTTTCGTCCTGATTATGCCAATCTTAAAGTAGATAATGAAATTAAAAAGGTATCTCCTGAAGAAGTAAAGGTGGAAGATCTAATAGTGGTTAAACCCGGTGAAAAAATTCCTCTAGATGGAATAATAATTGAAGGTAGCTCAAGCCTTGATACCTCTGCTTTAACAGGAGAATCCTTGCCTAGGGAAGTTAAAGTTAATGATGAAGTGCTTTCTGGCTCTATCAACCAAGAAGGCTTATTAACCATTAAAGTTACTCAACTTTTTGGTGAATCTACTGTATCTAAAATATTAGATTTGGTTCAAAATGCCAGCACAAAAAAAGCTCCAACCGAAAACTTTATTACTAAATTTGCAAGATATTATACCCCAGTAATTGTAGCTATAGCTGCATTTTTGGCAGTTATCCCTCCCCTTTTAATTCCAGGGGAAAGTTTTTCAAGTTGGATTTACAGGGCTCTAATTTTCCTTGTAATATCTTGCCCTTGTGCCCTTGTTGTTTCTATCCCCCTTGGCTTTTTTGGAGGAATTGGCAGGGCCTCAAAAGAAGGCATTCTCATTAAAGGCAGTAACTACTTAGAAGCCCTTTATAATATCCACACTATTGTATTTGATAAAACAGGAACATTAACTAAAGGGGTTTTTAAAGTAACAAGTATTGAGACAATGGGAAATTTATCTAAAGATGAACTACTTGAATATGCTGCTTTAGCTGAAAGTTATTCAACTCACCCTATTGCTCTTTCTATAATACAAGCTTATGGAAAGGAAATTGATAAAAGCAGAATAAAGCAGGTTGATGAAATTTCAGGCTACGGACTTAAAGTAATAATTGATGGTAATGAACTATTACTAGGAAATGAAAAGCTAATGGCTAAACACAATATTAAAGTTGACCAAGACTCTCAAGGAACTATTGTTTTTATTAGCGTTAATGGAAATTATGAAGGAAAGATTATAATTTCTGATGAAATAAAAAAAGACTCCCTTAAAGCAATAGAAAAACTAAAATCTTTAGGTATAAAGAAAACTGTTATGCTAACAGGAGATAATCATACTACAGCAAAAACCATTGCTCAAGAACTTAAGATAGATGAATTTTATAGCCAGCTTTTACCTCATGAAAAACTAGAAAAACTAGAAAAACTTTTAAAAGAAAAATCTCCTAAAGAAAAACTAGCCTTTGTTGGTGATGGAATAAATGATGCTCCGGTTCTTGCTAGAGCAGATATCGGTATTGCCATGGGCGGCTTGGGTTCCGATGCTGCTATTGAAGCTTCTGATATCGTCCTTATGACCGATGAACCTTCAAAAATTGCAACAGCAATCAAAATAGCTAAAAAAACGCACACTATCATTTGGCAAAACATAATTTTTGCCCTTGCCATAAAAGCATTTGTACTAATCCTTGGTGCTTTAGGTATTGCTACAATGTGGGCCGCCGTATTTGCCGATGTAGGCGTTACCTTAATTGCTATATTAAATTCCATAAGAATCTTAAAAACTAAAAAATAATCAAAAAATGCCTGTTGCCTACTTTAAACTTGTTATGAGAGTAGACAGACAGGCACTTTTTATTGCTCTATATTTTATTCAACCATGGTATCTACGAAAACTTTATTTGAAGCTGCAGTGGATAAATCTCCCGTAGCAATTGCTGAAAGAGTTTTTGTTTCTTTGGCTCCTAAGTCATTCATAGCTCCCGTAGCAACCCCTATTAATTTGTTGTCATCATCATAAAATCCTATACTAACTGTAAAAGAGTGTGTCTTCGTATCATTATTAGTTGCTTCTACATCAACTGTAGTAATTCCTAAATCGGATCTTACAAGGGGCTTAGAAAAACTAATTAAATCAGCTTGATTTTCTTTTGTTTCAACCATCGTATCTACTTGTACCTTATAGCTTGCTGCATCTGCCACATCATCAGTACCTACTGCACCAAAAATTTTAGTTTCGCCTCCATTTAAATCATTAACTGCTCCTGTAGCAGTGCCAATTAAATTATCATTGTTATCATAAAAGCTTACTTTTAATGTAAAAGAATGAGCCTTTGAATCATTATTTTTTGCTTCTCCATATACCATTGTTATACCCATATCTGATTGGACAAGTACATTTGAAAAATCAATTTCTCCAGTTTCTGTTTCATCTGTAACTGTTTCATCTGGCTCTTCTGTCTGAGCGGGTTCTTCTACTGGCTCTTTATCTATCGGATCTTCTTCATCTACTAAATCATTTTGATTTTGATCTTCTGTAACGTCTGTTTGCTCCTGAGGAGTAAGCTCCTTATTTTCATTATTATTATCACCAAGCAAACTTCCTAACATAAGAGCTAATATTATTAATAGTAGCCAAAACCACCATCTCTTAAAAATAGGCTTTTTTTCTCTTTTATATTGGTTTGCCATAAACTTTTCCTCCTATTAATGAATATGTGTATATATATATTTTCCATATAAGTAAAAATTATTTCATCAAAAGCCGTCTTTTTTACCTATGGCATATTATTTTATCAAACTATATAATATACTTAAGGTACAATGAATTTTTTGGAGGTGCTGTATGGTAAAAAAGAACTTGCCTAAAGTTGCATACTTTTGCATGGAATATGGTCTTGATACGTCCCTAAAAATTTATGCTGGAGGCCTTGGTATTTTAGCAGGGGATTACCTAAAAGGTGCTAAGGATTATGATTTCCCTATTGTAGGGATAGGTATAAAGTGGAAACAAGGATATACTGACCAACTAATTGGAGAAGACGGCCGACCTTATGATTGCTATTATAACTATAACTACGACTGCTTAAAAGATACTGGTGTAAAAGTATCTGTAAAAATCCGTCAAAGAGATGTCCTATGCAAAGTTTGGGAACTAACCAAATTTGCTAATGCACCTCTTTATTTATTAGATACAGACTTACCTGAAAATGAGGACTCTTGGATTAGCGGTCAATTGTATGGATGGTTTGGCGAAGAAAGAATTGCTCAAGAAATGGTTTTAGGTATAGGAGGAGTAAGAGCTCTTAGGGCCTTAGGTATTGATATAGATGTTTATCATTTTAACGAAGGGCATGCCCTTTTTGCAGGCTTTGAACTTGTTAAAGAAAAAATGGATGCTGGTATGAGCTTTGAAGAAGCCGTAGAAGCTTCAAGAGATGAAATAGTATTTACAACCCATACTCCCATAGTTCAAGGTAACGAATCTCACTATCTAGATAGACTTATGTATATGGGGGCAAACAATGGTTTAACCCTAGAACAACTGATATCTCTTGGTGGAGCTCCCTTTAATATGACTGTGGGTGCCCTAAGACTTTCCAGAATGTCCAATGCTGTATCACAACTTCATAATAAAACAGCTAATAAAATGTGGGCCCATATAGATAATCGTTCAGAAATCATTGGAATAACCAATGGTATTCACCTTCCTACATGGGTAGATGAGCGTATGATTGCTTGTACCAAAAAAGCTAAAGACTTATGGGATAACCATATGGATAATAAGAAAAAATTAATAGACTTTGTAAAAGAACGCACCAATGTTAAATTGGATATAAATAAACTCCTTATAGGATTCTCTAGAAGAGCTGCTCCTTATAAAAGAAGTGACTTTATCTTTAGCGATGAGAGTATAATAGGGCCTTTACTAAAAGAAGGGAAAATACAAATTGTATTCTCTGGTAAAGCTCACCCCCTAGACGATACAGGAAAAGAAATCGTAGAAAAGATTATAGCTATGACAAAAAAATATCCTCAATCAGTTGTTTTCCTTGAAAACTACGATATGACTATTGGGGCAATGCTTACAAGAGGAGCCGATGTATGGTTAAATAATCCTAGAAGGCCTAAAGAAGCTAGTGGTACCTCTGGCATGAAAGCAGCCATGAATGGAGTTCTTAACCTAAGTACCTTAGACGGTTGGTGGCCTGAAGCTTGTGAGCATGGAATAAACGGCTGGCAATTTGGAGATGGTTTTGAAAGTGAAGATGAAAAAGAACTAGATGCTCATGACTTAAAAGCCCTTTATAAAGTGCTCTTAGAAGAAGTTATCCCAACATATTATAATAATCGGGATAAATGGATAGAAATGATGAAAAACAGTATTCTATCAACTAAAGATCAATTTTCTATAAAAAGAATGCTAGAAGAATATTATGAAAAACTATATATAAAACAAGAAGAAAAATAAAATGACAGCCCAAAAGGCTGTCTTTTATAAGAACTTTTTCACTTTTTTAGCTCCCACTTGACGGTAGGGTACACCGCTTTTTACTTGTTTTAAAACTTATTTATATTCTTCTTATATTATTATATGAAATGCTTATAAATATGTCAAATATTTCTTATTTTTTAATAGCCTAAGTGTAAGACTCCGCTACCTTAACTAAAAAATCATAATTTAATTCTTCCGTGGAGTTAACCCTTACATCTGCTTTAACGCCTACTCCTATAGCTATAATCCCTGCCCTTTTTATTGCTTCAACTCCTGCTATGGCATCTTCAATTCCTATGACTTCATAAGCTTTTAAATTAATCCCTTTTAGTGCATCTAAAAAAATATCTGGTGCGGGCTTTCCATTTTTTATATGAACAGGATTAACTACATAATCAAAAAAATCTTCTATTTCTAAGCTTTTTAATATCATTGGTCCATTTCTTGAAGCAGAAGCTAAGGCTATTTTTATATTATTATTTTTTAACTCCTGAAGTAAATTTTCTATCCCTGGTAAGATATCCTTTTTCGTCATCTTTTTAATTAATTCTTTATAATGATTATTTTTCTTATCTGCTAAAGCTATTTTTTCTTCTTTTGTATAAGCATCAGCTTTGTTTCCATGTTTTAAAATAAGCTCAAGAGATTCCATTCTTGAAATCCCTTTTAAATTTTCATTAAACTTTTTATCTATTTTTATTCCAATTTCATTTGCAAGATGAGCCCAGGCCTGATAATGATATTCAGCTGTATCAGTGATAACGCCATCCAAATCAAATATTACCCCTTTAAGCATTATAGCCCTCCATTTTTAATTAGTTTACAACAAAGTTTATCTATAAGGTTATATTCCTTATCATATACATTTAGCTTTAAGGCTTCTCCTTTTTCTAGGGTAATTACTATACTATCTTTGTTTACATAAACCTTAATTAATCTGTCTCTATAATTGATTTTAAATGAATAGCTATCCCAATCCTTGGGAATAAATGGTGAAAAGGATATTTTTTCATTGAAAGTTCTAAGGCCTGCAAATCCATGGACAATAGAAAGCCAACTTCCTGCCATAGAAGTAATATGAAGGCCATCTTCTGTGTCATTATTGTAATTATCAAGGTCAAGACGTGCTGTTCTTTTATACATTTCTACTGCCTTATCTTCCATTTTTAGTTCTGCTGCCAATATACTATGCACACAAGGAGATAAGCTAGATTCATGGACTGTCATAGGCTCATAAAATTCAAAGTTTCTTTTCTTTTCTTCAAAGGTAAATTTATGATTTAAAAAGTATAAGCCTTGAAGGACATCTGCCTGTTTAATAAAACAAGAACGAAGTATTTTATCCCATGACCAATTTTGATTAAGTGGCCTGTCTTTATCAGATAAATTATCTACTGTCACTAATTCTTTATCTAAGAAAGTATCATGCTGTATAAAAATTCCTAATTCTTTATCATAAGGATAATACATTTTATTTATGATATCTTTCCACTTATTTTCTTCTTCCTTGCTTACTTGATAATAAGCCACTCTGTGATCTTTTTTTATTTGTCTTAAATAAGCAATCACTTCTAAAGTATATTCCAAAGTCCATGCAGCCATGGTATTGGTATACCAATTGTTATTGACATTGTTTTCATATTCATTAGGACCAGTAACCCCATGAATCATATAAACATCTTTTTTCTTATGGTAGTGAACTCTGTCTGCCCAAAACCTAGATATGCCTATCAATACGTCTATACCATAATTTTCTAAATAAGATTTATCTCCTGTGTAGTTTACATAATTATAAATAGCATAGGCAATGGCCCCATTTCTATGAATCTCTTCAAAAGTAATTTCCCATTCGTTATGGCACTCTACTCCTGTAAAAGTCACCATAGGATACAGGGCTCCTTTTAAGCCTTGCTGTTGGGCATTATAATAAGCTTCTTTTAATTGATTGTATCTATAGAGCAAAAGGTTTTTTGCAACTTCTTTATCTGCAACAGACAAGTACACTGGAAAAACAAAAGCTTCTGTATCCCAGTAAGTAGCTCCACCATACTTTTCTCCTGTAAAGCCCTTTGGTCCAATATTTAATCTGGAATCTTCCCCATAATAGGTTGAAAACATTTGAAATAAATTAAAACGAATTCCCTGCTGAGCTTCCATGTCTCCACTAATTTCAACATCCGCCTTTTCCCAGCGTTTTTGCCAGGCTTCCATATGTTCTTTTTTTAAACTATCAAAAGTAACCCTTGCTGCTTGCTCCACTAGTTCTAAGGATTTACTTGTAAGTTCTTCTTCCTTATAATCTCTAGAGCTAACAACCGATATATATTTAATGATCTTAATAGCCTCATTTTCTTCAGTCTTAAAAGTCATTTTGTTGGCAACATACTTATCCTTTTTAATTATTTCTATTTCACAGTCCTTAGAAGCTTCAAGCTTCATTCTATTACACACGGTAAATCTAGGAGTGCCAAAAGAATTTTCTTTTGTCTTCATTGTTAAAAAGCCTTCTTTTAAACTTACTCCCCTATCAATTTCAAGCCAAAACTTTTCATTATAATTTGAATCTTCGTTTTCTACATCTCCATCTAAATAAGGAATAAAACTAATTTCTCCACTATAGTTTAAAGGCGTAGCCTCATAAGAAATAACACATAATTCTTTTTTGACAATACTTAAAAACCGTCTAACTTCAAATTTAGTTTTCTTACCATTATGGTCTATAATAAAACGCCTATAAAGAATACCATTTTTCATGTCTAACTCTCTGTAATACTCTACAAGGGGAATTTTAAACAAATCTAACTCTTCCCCTTCCAGCAAGACATCTATCCCAATAAAATTAGTACTATTAATAACTTTTCCATAATATTTAGGATATCCATTTTTCCACCAGCCAACACGGGTAGGGTCTGGATACCACACGCCTCCAATATAAGTTCCCCTTAGCATATCCCCGCTGTACTTTTCCTCGAAGTTACCTCTCATCCCCATGTAGCCATTACCTAAAGACATAATACTTTCAGCCAATCTCATGTTTTCTTTATGCAAGTTTGTTTCAACTATTTTCCACTCATCTACCCCAAAAATAGTCTTTTTATTCATAGCTACACCTCTATAAATTATTATTTTTAATATAAAGCATATATTAATAAGTTAACTTAAGCAAGAGTATAAAGTATGACCACTGTCCAATACATATAACACGTTCAAATTTGATAAAATGTTACAAAGAGCTAGCTGTTAGCCAATACCATGAATCGTTGACATATATTGTTCAAATTTAAAATATTAAAATAAAAACACCAATATTATATTACCTTTTGGTTCAATATAATTTGGTGTGACAGGCAAACTATATAATGTTTTAATTAAGATTCGCCTTTTTTTCAAAATCTTTAAAAAGCAAACTTGGTTGAATATCTGTATTATCTTGATACTTCCCACTTGAATATTTATCATATTCTCCTAAAATACTATGATAATATATCTGACAGATTTCTATATTAGGATAGATTATTATTGGTTGAACACAAAATATCTCTAATGTCCAATAACCACTAAATCCTATATCTCCAAAACCTGCCGTAACATGAATAAATAAGCCTAATCTGCCAATAGAGGACCTTCCTTCTAACATAGGTACAACGCCGTCTGTTTTAGTATATTCCATTGTTCTTCCTAAATAAAGCTTTCCTGGCTCAAGCATTAGGCCTTCTGGAGGTATAACTATTTTTTTAGCTTTATTTCTTTTTTTCATATCTAAAACAGAATCTTCATATACAAGCAATTCATTGTGCAATCTTAAATTATAACTATTAGGATTGAGCTGACTATCAATAAAAGGTTCAATGATAATCTCTTTTCCTAATCTTTTTTTAATTTCTCTCCCTGATAATATCATATTTTCCCCTCTTAAACTTTAAAAATAATATCATTATTATTTATAGTATAGCTAACTAATATATTGCAAATAATATTTTCTAGTTCCTATGCTATTATATTAATTTATAAATTTTTTTATACTAATGTATAAATAATATATTAAATTACATGATTTGTCTATTAGTAATTATTTATCATTTTTTATCCTCCTTATTTTATCCACAATATAATACTTATTTAACAATAATTATCCACACCTATTCTATAGATGTGGATAATTATTATTAAAAATCTGATATGATTTTATAGCCTTAATAAATTCTTTAATTTTGGCTTCATCTTTCTCTCCATTACTCTCTACTCCTGAGCTAACATCAACAATATGAGGTCTTACTTCTTTGATTCCTCTTATTACATTTTCACTATTTAGGCCTCCAGCCAAAATAGTAAAATATTTATTTGAAATACCTTTAATTAAATCCCACGAAAATGTCTTCCCCGTGCCTCCACTGCCACTATCAAAGACAAAACCCTCTATGGTCTTATACTGCTCTAGAAGTTCAACCACTTCTTTATCTTTAACTGAAAGTGCTTTCCATACTGGCACAATGCTTTTTGAACATTCTATATCAGTTTCTTTTCCATGAAGTTGGACAACATCCAAATTGCAATAGTTTGTAATTTGGTTTACCTCTTCGATGGGACTATCAACAAATACCCCCACTGCTTTAATGTCTTTTCTTAACTTTTCTTTCATTTCTTTTGCCATATCAGGAGTTATCTTTCTTTTGCTTTCTGCAAAAATAAATCCTACGTAGTCAACATCATATTTATTAATCATTAATATTTGGTCAAGGCTTTTTAAACCACAAATTTTGATTTTAGGCATTGTAAGCATCTCTAAACTCCTTTGCCTTTTTATTTATATCTTCTGATTTCATAAAGCTTTCTCCAACTAAAACCCCATCAATATTGGCTTTTTTAAGTTTACTAATATCTTCTTTATTAAAAATGCCGCTTTCACTTATGATTAATTTATCTTCAGGTATATTTTTGCTTAAATTTATACTTGTATTAATATCAACATTAAAAGTTTTCAAATCTCTATTATTAATGCCTATTATCACAGCATTAGTATTTAGGGCTCGTTCCAATTCAACTTCATCATGAACTTCAATAAGTACATCCATATTTAATGAATGAGCAAGGCTTATAAATTCCCTTAATTGACTGTCATCTAATATAGCTACTATAAGTAACAATGCACTGGCTCCTAGTGCCCTTGCTTCATATATTTGAATAGGATCTATAATAAAATCTTTTCTAAGCAGAGGTAATTTTACTTCTTTACGTATTTCTTTAAGGTATTTGGGAGAACCTAAAAAAAACTCTTCTTCAGTTAAGACAGAAATTGCATCCACTGAAGACTCATATTCCTTTGCTATATCAACAGGATTAAAGTCTTCTCTTATNATACCCTTAGAAGGAGAAGCTTTTTTTACCTCTCCAATTATAGAAAGCCNCGGCTTTTTCATAGCTTTATAAAAAGACAGAGGAATATCCTTTTTATCTATTAACTCTTCAAAGTAAGCAATATTTACATTCTTTTTAAGCTCCACTAGAGCCTCTTTTTTTCTTTCTACAATTTTATTTAATATCATGATATTCTCCTTGTATATTCAACATAATTATTAAGTTTATCTAAAGCATATCCCCCGTCAATTAGCTCCCTAGCATAATTAATTCCTTCTTGAAGACTTTTTGCCTTCTTTCCTACATACAAAGCTGCCCCACTGTTTAAAAGGACAATATCTCTTTTAGGTCCTTTTTCACCTATTAGGATATTTTTTATTATTTCAGCATTTTCTATTGCATCTCCTCCAAGAATATCATTTCTAGTTGCTCTTTTTATTCCAAATTCTTCAGGAGTAATATAATAGGTATTAATATCACCATTTTTTACTTCTGTGACCTTTGTTTCACCGGTTATAGTAATTTCGTCAAGGCCGTCCATTCCATGAACCACCATGGCATGTTCAACTCCCAAGTTAGCAAGTACTTTAGCTAAAGGTTCCGTTAATTTTTCATCAAATACCCCTAAGACTTGGGATTTTGCATTAGCAGGATTAGTAAGAGGACCTAAAATATTAAATATTGTTCTAAAGCCTAGCTCTTTTCTTGTGCCTGCTGCATGTCTCATGGCTTTATGGAAGGTAGGAGCAAATAAAAATCCTATATTTTGTACTTTAACACATTCTTCTACTTGTTTTGGTAATAGAGATATATTTACTCCTAAAGCTTCGAGAACATCTGCACTGCCACTTCTACTAGAGACAGAGCGGTTACCATGTTTAACTACATGAATTCCTGAAGCTGCTGCAATAAAGGCTACAGCAGTTGAAATATTAAAGGTTCCAGAACAATCTCCTCCAGTCCCACAAGTATCTAAAGTATATAAGTTTTCTAGAGCTATTCTTTCTGCCTTTTTTAGCATTACTTTAGCTCCCCCTGTTATTTCCTCTGCTGTTTCCCCTTTCATTCTAAGAGCTGTTAAAAAACTACCTATTAAAACTGGGGAAGCTTCTCCATCCATGATAAATTCCATAGCATCCATCATTTCTTTTTCTGATAAATGTTTACCTTCTAAAAGATTTTCAATAGCATTCTTTAACATATATTCGGCTCCTTTCCTAAAAAATTTCCAATTATTTTCATACCTTCAGGAGTATATATTGATTCAGGATTAAATTGAAGTCCCACAAGAGGGTATTCTTTGTGATAAATAGCCATTAATTCTTTATCCTCTGTAATCGCAGCAATTTCAAAGCAATCAGGAATAGTATCCATATCCAAAACTAAAGAATGATATCTTGCAACCTTCATAGGGTTTTTTATGCCTTCAAAAACATTTGTCCCCTTGTGCATTATTATGGAAGTCCTTCCATGAAAAATCTTTTTTGAAGAGTTAAGTTTTGCACCAAAGGCAACTCCTATACACTGATGTCCAAGAGATATACCAAGTATAGGAATATCTTTATAAAAATGTTTTATTATATCAATAGATTGACCAGCATCTGTTGGTTTTTTAGGGCCAGATGAAATAACAATATGAGAAGGCTTTATTTTTTCTGTTTCTTTAATCGTTATTTCATCATTCCTAACCACCTTTATATCTTTTTCATATCTTGCTATATATTGATATAAGTTATAGGTAAAAGAATCATAATTATCTATTAATAAAACCATATTGACCTCCTATTCTACAGCTTTAAGTAAAGCTTTAACTTTGTTTTCACTTTCTTCATTTTCTTTTTCTGGATCTGAATCAGCTATAATTCCTGCACCTGCTTGCATATATACCTTACCTTCTTTTATAACCATAGTCCTAATGGCAATAGCCATATCCATCTCTCCATCAAAAGCTATATAACCTACAGCACCACCATAAATCCCTCTCTTTTCTTCCTCTAATTCATCAATTATTTCTATCGCACGAAGCTTTGGAACTCCTGATAAGGTCCCTGCAGGAAGAAAAGATTCTAATACTGAAAAGGCATCATCTTTATCAGTTTTTATTCCTTCTACCTTAGATTCCATATGCATTACATGAGAATAATAATGGATATCCATAAATCTTGTTACTTCAACAGAACCAACCTTTGCTATCTTAGCCATATCATTTCTAGCTAAATCTACCAACATAATATGTTCTGCTCTTTCTTTTTCATCTTCTAATAATTCAGCAGTAAGTATTTTATCTTCTTCTTGATTTACCCCTCTTTTTTTAGTTCCCCCTATAGGACAGGTATATACTTTATCTTTTCTTAGCTCTACCAACATTTCAGGAGAACTTCCTGCTACTTGGTAATCTCCAAAATTTAAATAATAAAGATAGGGAGAAGGATTTAATCTTCTTAGTCTTCTATAAAGCATAAAGGCGTCTTCATCTGTTTCTAATGTCCACCTTTTTGAAATAATAATTTGAAAAATATCTCCTTTTTGCATATACTCTTGAGACTTTTTAATTTTGTTGATATATTCCTCTTTTGTGGTATTACTAGTTAGTTTTTTATATTTTACGTTGTTTTTTATAGGCTCTATTTCCTTATCCTTACTCAATTCTTCTTCCATAAGCAGCATTTTTTCTCTTGCTCTTTTTTCGCCTTCTTCACTTTCTTCTTCTATAACTAAAAGATAAATCTGTTGATGAAGGTGATCATATGCAATCATTTCTTTTGTAATCATAAGATGTAGATCTGGTACACCTATAAGATCTTTGTTAGGCTCAGGCAACTTTTCAGACTGCCTTATAAGATCATAACCTACAGTTCCTACTGCTCCTCCTATAAAAGGAATAATATCGGTAGGCTGTACTTTAAAATTAGACATGTATTCCTTTACCAAATCTAAAATCTTTCCTTGCCTTTTTGTTAGCTTATCTCCTTCGATTATTGTGACTTCCCTATCTCTTCCTTGTATCTCTGCAAAAGGCTTTTTGGCTATAAAAGAATATCTGCCTTTCTTATCATCTCTACTTTCTAGTAAAAAACCTTTTTCTTTTCCTACATACTTATTAAATATTGTTATGGGAGTTTGGGTATCCCCTTCTAGCTTTTTTGAATAAAGTTTAAAAATCATATTTTCCCTCCTTAAATTTTTATTAAAAAAAGCCCTTCATCCCGTAATTGGGACGAAGGGCCATCTTCGCTATGCCACCCAATGAGTCTAATGTATTTAGTAAACAAAAAAGACATTTATCCTTTGGGACAAATGTCTTGTTTAGCCACCCAATACATTAAAGTATCATTAATCTGATACGGAGTTTACACTCGATATCTTACCTCTGTAACGGGAGGACCCGGCATCGGATACTCAAAAACTTCACCTAGCATCTCCTGGGACCATTCCTTAAATTCATTTGCATCGGACCTTTCACCAACCGCCGACTCGCTGTAACAAAATCCTAAAAGTACTATTCCCATTCATTGATTTATAACTTTGTTTTTTATATTATATTCAAACTTTTATATTTTGTAAAGAATATTTTTATATTTCTTTAAAATATTCTACAATAGCTACATAAATTGCCCAAGCTACTTTTTCTTGATAGATTTCATTATTAAGATTTGCCTCTTCTTCGGGATTTGTTAAAAAACCACATTCTACTATAACTGCAGGAATATTAGTTGTTTTTAAAACATAATAATCAGTATTTGCCTTAGCTTCTCTTTTATTGTTAGGGTCTACAAATTCTTTTAACTGCTTTTGTATTTCTTTTGCNAGCCGTTCGCCTTCTGTTGAATGCCCATGATAAAAAACCTGTGCCCCTTTATACTTAGACTCCGGAAAGCTATTTTGATGAATGCTAATTAAAATGTCTCCCTCACTACTATTAATCAATTCTTTTCTTTTTCGCATATCAGAACGTTTTTTATTAGTATCGCCTTCTTCATTTAATCCTTCATCAGTATTTCTTGTAATAACTACGTAAGCTCCGCTTTGTTCAAGATATGCTTGAAGTTTAAGGGCGATAGCAAGATTAATATCTTTTTCATGGGCACCATTAATACCCATTTTCCCGGGATCAAAACCGCCATGACCGGGATCTATTATAATTACCCGTTTAGCTGTAGGTAAGCCAAAAGTAGTTACTGCTCTGCCAGAATATATATTATAGCCTAATAGTATTACTAAAAGGATGCCAATTCCTACATAAATCTTGGGATTCTTTGACCAAAAATCCATAGTTCACCTCGATATATATCTTTACTAAGATTTTTAAAATTAAATCTTTCTTTAATATAATTATTCATAGTAAAAATATATATTCCTAGTTTACTCCTTTAAATACTTATAAAGTACATCCCATACTTCTTTCTTTTCTAAACCTCTTTTCCAGCCAGCAACTCCTGCTAAATCATATTTTTTAACCAGTTTAACTTTTTCTTCAATAGACTTTTCTTCTTCAAGCCAAATTTTATATACAATATTGCCCCTACTGTATTCACCATAATATTGCCCTACATCTTCAAGCCACTTAGCTTCAACTCCTGCATCCTTTAAAAACTTTTCTCCCCTGCTCATACCATAAGCCTTAGAGGAAACTTTAATTTCTCCATCAACTTCTTCTTCAGCCCACAATCTCGTATAATAAGGAATTCCTAGAATGACTTTTTCGTTAGGTACTTCTTTTAAAGTATTTTTAATTCCTTCTTCAACCCAACCTATAGATGCAACAGAGCCACTTTTTGGTGAAGTGCTCCAGTGTTCGTCATATCCCATTATCATTATATAATCTACAACTTTCCCAACCTCACTACGGTTATAATGTCTTGTCCAACCAGAAGGAACGTACATATCAACAGAAACAACTAAGCCTTGTTCTTTTAATAAGGGTGTTAATTCTCTTATAAATTGTACATAGTATTCTCCTGTTTCCTTTTTTAAACTCTCAAAGTCTATATTAATTCCATCTAAATTGTAAATAGAAGAAAAAGCTAAAAGCTGCTTGATAATATTTTCTCTACTATCAGTATTGCTTAATACTTTATGAGTTAAATCAGGATCTGAAAAAGGATTAGTAATCATTGCCCATACTTGATAACCTTGACTATGAGCCCAATCTACATATCTTCTACTTGCAATATTTCTCAAATTACCTTCTTCATCTTCTATTTCAAACCAACTAGGGGATAATACATCAAGGCCATAAATAGGCTCAAATTTAGAAGGTACTTCACTGCTTTCAACTTTAAACACCTGATCCCAAACTAAATTAATCTTTCCTTGTACTGGCTCCCATGTTGGAAAGCTTTCTTCTTCTACAACAGCCTTACCTTCAACTTCTTTAATATTTCCTATATGTTTTTTACTAATGTAACCAACTATTCCCCTTTCAGTTCTTACATAAAACCAATCACCGCTTTCATCAAAAAGCACGAGCTTTTCATCTAAAGATAATTTTTCTAAGATTGGACTTTTAATATTATCTTCATAACGGATAGAAGCATTCTTTTTAATTACTTCAGCTATTTTTTTAGCTTCAATAGTATAATCCATAACTACAATATTACTTTCCTTATGGTAAACTGCTTCAATATCAAACCATTCCTCTAAAAATGAAAAAGGAATATAGGGGACCTCTTCAAATTTCCTTAAAGGCACTTGAAGTTTTAAAGGTTCTTGGTTTATATAATAGGTTAAGTCATCAGTCTTCATACGAATAACCTTATTTTGAGTAGTAATAGTTAATTTTTGTGTTCCTTCGTCCCAAAATAAATAAGGATCTATATAGTCTTTTACGAAGTCAAAGGGAAGAAATATTTCTCCTTCCACTATTTGAGGACTATACTCCATTGCAATAATATCTTTTCCTAAAACCATACCTACCTTTTCCTCTGAAAGCTCTGAAAATGCTTCATAAGCAGGAATAAGATTAAAATTGGGCATATATTTCTTTACTAATGCAAAAGATGTTGCAATTATTATAATAAAAAATATGATTCCAAACTTTTTTTTCTTTCTTTTCAATGCAATCCCCCCATACTTTTGTCTATTTATATAAACGTAATAATTTTATAATTGTATGTTGTCAATTATACCACATAAAACAACAACTTTAATAAAATTATTCCAGTTAAAATAAGGATAAAAAAACAACAACCCCACACTTTAAAAAGTGTGGGCTTTATTACAAGTAAAATAGTTCTTATTTTTGTGGATTTTCAAGTAGATATTTTTCTACGGAAGAAACCGCAATGGCTCCATCTGACGCAGCTGTTATAATTTGTCTTAACTTTTTATCTCTTATATCACCTGCAGCATAAACACCAGGGATGTTAGTTTCACAACTATCATTGGCTATAATATAACCCCATTGATTAGTTGCAACTTTACCATGTACTATATCAGAATTAGGAATCATCCCAACTGCAACAAACACTCCTTCTACATCTAGAACCTTTTCTTCTTCAGAAGCCTTATCCTTTATTTTTATCCCTTCTACTTTATCCTCACCTAATATTTCTAAAACTTGATGATTAGTTAAAACTTCTACATTATCTAAAGAAAATAGCGTATCTTGTAAAATCTTTTGAGCGGTTAGATGAAAAAGATCTTGAATTAAGTAAACTTTGGGAGAAAATTTTGCAAGTAATATAGCATCCTCAACACCCCTATTGCCTCCCCCAACAACAACCGTATTCTTCCCATTAAAAAATGCCCCGTCACAAGTAGCACAATAAGATACTCCTTTTGCTTTTAATTTCTTTTCTCCAGGAACCCCAAGCTCTTTCCAAGTTGCACCCATAGCTAATAAAATAGTTCTTGCTTCATAACTATTATTTTTTGTTATAACTTTTTTAATTTTATCTTCTACTTCAATATCAATAACTTCTTCGACTATAGGTTCTATTCCATATTCTTTGGCATGTTCTTGCATTTTAAGGGCTAATTCAGGACCTATTACATCAGCAATACCTGGATAATTGGCTACTTCATAAGTTTTTGTAACCTGGCCTCCAACAAATTCTTTTTCAAACAATGCTGCATTAAGCTTTGCTCTTCCGGCATAAATTGCTGCTGCCATTCCTGCTGGACCTGCTCCAATAATAATGACATCATACATATTATCGCCCCTTTAATTTATTTGTATCCTATTTACTATTATAAGTAATATAATAATAAAAACAAATATAAATAGCTATCGAATAATAGCTAGTTATAAAAGCATAAAAATACAAATAAAGAATATTATTTGTTAATTACAAATACATACTCCATTATGTGACATTATTCCCCTCTTTACATTTTACCCTGATATCGATTATACTATACCTATATATCTATATTTCTAGATTTAAGATAATATAAGATTGGAAGTGATGCTTGTGAAAATAGAAAAGATAAGTGACACTCAAATTAAAATTATTTTGAATCAAGCAGATCTTAAAAATAGAGACATTAAAATCAGTGAATTGGCTTACGGTTCTAAAAAGGCACAAGAATTATTCCGGGATATGATGGAAACTGCTTTAGAGGAGCATGATTTTGATACACATAATGTTCCTTTAATGATTGAGGCTGTTCCCCTTTCTGTAGATAGCATTATGATTATTGTTACAAAAGTGGAGCATCCCTTTGAAATTGGCGAAAAAATAACTCCTTTTCGCTCTAAATCCAACACCCGTACCTTTAAGAAAAAATCCGTTAATTTAGAAGAGGAAACTTCTTCCTTGATTATTTACTCTTTTGATAAACTTGATGATGTTGTTGAAGTTTCTAACCGCATATATCATTTATACTGCGGAGCTAACTCTCTTTATAAGGATATTTATAATAACAGGTACTTTCTTGTCCTACACAAAAATTACTTTGTAAATTCTAATCCTAGTGAAATAGAATCAATTCTAAGCGAATATGGAAACAAACATGTCTCGTCTCCTTTAAGTGAAGGCTTTTTAGCTGAACATGGAGAAATAATGATTCAAAATAAAGCTATTGAAGTTCTAAAAAAACACTTAGCATAAAAAAAACTGACGATAACGTCAGTTTTTTT
>JGI24708J26588_10000146_pt1 | contig 53430 bp, 47 predicted proteins | sample BioPla1DNA2_FD_26588 | JGI IMG/M metagenome (IMG submission 26588) | reverse complement strand
TATCTAATATTATTCAAATTTAGGCAGATTAGGCAGAGTCATCTTGATCTTTTTTATAACTTTCTATAACTTCATCAATAGAGCCTGCGTTCATAAAGTAACCCTCGGGAATATCGTCATGTTTACCTTCTAGAATTTCTCTAAATCCTTGTAAGGTTTCTCCTATGGAAACAAAACGACCAGGAGTCTGTGTGAATTTTTCTGCAACATAGAAAGGTTGTGACAAAAAGCGTTGTACTTTTCTTGCTCGATTTACAATTAATTTATCTTCATCAGCTAATTCATCCATACCTAAAATCGCAACAATATCTTGTAAATCTTGATATTGTTGTAGAATTTGTCTAACAGCTTGAGCTATCTTGTAATGCTCATTTCCTACCACATTTGGTTCAAGAATACGAGAAGATGAGGCGAGTGGATCTATTGCTGGATAAATTCCTTGTTCAACAATAGAACGAGACAATACAGAAACTGCATCTAAGTGAGCAAAGGTTGTTGCAGTGGCTGGATCTGTAAGGTCATCGGCTGGAACATAGATTGCTTGCACAGAAGTAATTGAACCCGACTTAGTAGAAGTAATTCTTTCTTGAAGTTCACCAATTTCGGTAGCAAGTGTAGGTTGGTAACCAACAGCACTAGGTGTACGGCCAAGTAATGCAGAAACTTCAGAACCTGCTTGAACAAAACGATAGATATTATCAATAAATAACAAAACGTCTTGTTGCTGAATATCGCGGAAATACTCTGCCATGGTTAAACCTGTTAAAGCAACTCGCATACGTACGCCTGGTGGCTCATTCATTTGACCAAACACTAAAGCAGTATTTTCAATAACACCTGAATCCATCATATCGTAGTAAAGATCGTTACCTTCTCTAGTTCTTTCACCAACTCCTACAAAAATAGAACGACCGCCATATTCAGATGAGATACTATTGATTAGTTCCATAATCAGGACAGTCTTGCCAACACCAGCACCACCGAATAACCCAATTTTTCCACCTTTAGAGAATGGGCACAGTAAATCAATTGCTTTAATACCAGTTTCTAATATTTCAGGCTGGGTCGCTTGATCAGTTAAAAGAGGTGGTTCACGATGAATACTCCAGACCTCTTCTGATTCTATTTCTGGTTTATTATCGATCGGTTTACCGAGTATATTGACCATACGTCCTAACACAGAGTTTCCAACAGGTACAGATATTGGTGCACCAGTATCTATTGCTTTCATACCACGCTTAAGGCCATCGGTTGAACCCATCGAGATGCAACGCACACTTTGTTCACCTAAGTGTTGCGTTACTTCTAAAACAATTACCTGATTGTTATGATGAATTTCAATAGCATTATACAAAGCTGGCAAGTTATCAGGGAAATATATGTCTATTACTGCCCCGATAATTTGCGTTATTCTTCCTATGTTTTCATTTGTCATTTTTAATATCCTTTAAATATGGCTTGTAATACCACTGCTTATTTCATTAAGTTCTTGAGTAATCTGAGCTTGACGCTCACGATTATATTGCTTACTTAGCTCCTCAATAAGTTCTTCTGCATTTTTTCCAGCTTCATCCATTGTAACCATCCTTGTTGCTTGTTCGCTTGTGTGCGAATCAGCAAAAGCTTCAAATAGGGACATGTGAAGAAATAGCGGAATTACATTGTCTAAAACTGTGTGTAAATTAGGTGAGTATATTCGTTCTTGTTTGATGTCAGGTTCAATATATTGTAAGGGTAGAAGTTGAATAATTTTAGGTTTAGAAGATAAAATATTTTCAAATTCTGTTTTGGCAATAAAAACCTCTTTGTATTCTTCCTCTAAATAATATCTATTGACTGTAAGTGATATGTTTTCTGCGGCAAAATATACATTAGCGTCTGCAATATCATCTAAAATTCGTATAATGTTTTTATTATGGCGACTGAAAAAACTACCACCTTTTTTGCCGATCACAATAATTCTTTCATCTTTACCTTCCATATGGGCTAAAGCTTTTTTCAAAACCCCAATATTATAACCTCCAGCAAAACCCTGATTACTAGTAAGAACTATATATAATGAAGATCCATTTTCTTTATTTTTGTAATAGGGATGGGTTTCAACTTCTTGATGTGACGATATTTTTGCAATAGTTTTATTGAGCCCATTGTAAATTGGCTTTACATTGTCTAATTGAGCACGGGCACGTTGTAGCTTTGATGAGGCAATAGAGTCCATAGCTTTAATGATTTGTGTTGTTGATGTGACATTTTCTATTCGCTGCTTAATATCACGCATTGAAGCCATCTTTTACCTCCTATTTATAACTATATTCAGCCTTTACATCGACAATCAATTGATCAATTCGTGTTGCTAACTCTTCTGATAATTTACCTGTTTTGGCAATTTCTTCCAGTATCTCGCTAGCATGTATCTCTACGTAACGCAAAAATTCACGTTGAAAGCGTAAGACACGATTAGTTTCTATATCATCGAGATACCCATTATTTAAGGCATAAAGCATTAAAACTTGTTCTTCTATTGCTAAAGGTCGATGTTGAGGTTGCTTTAAAATTTCTTGAATTTTTTCCCCGTGATTTAGTCTATCTAATGTATTTTCATCTAGATCAGTACCAAATTGAGCGAACACAGAAAGCTCATTGTATTGGGCAAATTCGATTCTTAAAGGACCAGCTAAATTTTTCATAGCATCAATTTGAGCAGAACCACCAACTCTTGAAACCGATAAGCCAGGGTTAATAGCAGGTCTAATACCATGGTTAAACAATTCCGATTCAAGATAGATTTGTCCATCTGTTATTGAAATGATATTAGTTGGAACATAAGCAGAAATGTCTCCACCCTGGGTTTCTACGATGGGTAGGGCAGTGATGCTTCCACCACCTTGTTCATCACTCAATTGACCAGATCGTTCTAAAAGTCTTGAATGAAGATAGAAGATATCGCCAGGATAAGCTTCACGTCCTGGTGGACGACCTAACAATAAGCTAATAGCACGGTAAGCTACAGCATGTTTAGATAAATCATCATAAACTATTAATACATCTTTGCCTTGATGCATCCACTCTTCGGCCATAGCCGTACCTGAATAAGGTGTAAAATATTGCATAGCAGCAGATTCATTTGCTGCTGAAAATACAATGGTCGTGTATTCCATTGCTCCAGCTTCTGTAAGGATTCTGATGATTCTTGCTAAAGTTGATGATTTTTGACCAATCGCGACATAAATACAATGAACATCTTTACCTTTTTGGTTCAAAATACTATCGATAGCGATGGTAGTTTTCCCAGTTTCACGATCACCAATAATGAGTTCACGTTGACCTTTTCCTATTGGTACTAGAGCATCAATTGCCTTTATTCCTGTATGAAGTGGATTGTTTACTTCACCTCGTTCAATCACAGTTGGGGCTTCGCTCTCAATTAATCGGAATTTATCTGTAGTTATAGGTCCATTGTCATCTATTGGTTCTCCAAGTGCATTTACTACTCTACCAAGCATTGCATCACCAACAGGNACATCAGCCATCCGACCAGTTAATTTTACTGGATCTCCTTCTTTAATGCCAGCATCNGAACCCATAATAATTACACCAATTGAATCTTGATCTAGATTCTGTGCCATTCCATAAGTACCATTACTAAATTCAAGTAACTCACCGCTCATTGCATTTTGTAGTCCAGAAACACGAGCTATACCATCACCAACTTGAATAACTGAGCCAGCCTCGGTAAATTCGTATTTTCCTTCATAAGACTCAATCTCTTTTTTTATAATATCTGCTATTTGATTTGGTTTAACTTGCATCATGGTTCCTCTTTTAATACGTTCTTTCATTCGATTTAATTCAGTACGAACTGTTGTATCAAGTATTTGACCATTACAAAAAATATAATAACCAGCAATGATGTCTGGATCGATATGGCTAATAATTTTTACTTCTTTACCAAATTGTTTTTCAATTATTTGTCTAATTGATGCCATTTGATCTGGGTTAAGCTTTTTTGCTGATACAACTCGAGCATATGAATAACCAAGATTGCGCCGCATTTTAGGTGGGTGTGACTCAAATTCATCTACATAATCTTCTGAACCTCTATCCTTAATTATTTGCAACAAGTTCTCCTTGCGCTTATTTTTATCTTCCTCTTCAAAACTTTTGCTTAAGATGTTGCGTTTGGCACGAGTTGAAACATCCGGATCTGTCATGAATGTCTTAATCTCATCCTCATCAAGAGCATCTAAGATCTGTCTGATTTGGTCAATGTCTTGATTTAATGTATCAAGGTCGATCGAGAGTTCTAGAAGGGTTGCGCCTAGATTATGAGTTAATTTGGCCATGCGCTATCCTCCATTGCAGCGGTCACACGATTAACATATTCCTTTTGTGTAACTTCATCAAATTCATCATGAATTAACTTTTCTGCCATCAGAGCTGAAAAATTAATAACTTGTAAACGCATTTCTTCTTTTACCCGTTGTGAATCCTCGTAATTACGTTGGATTTGTTCTTCTTTAATTTTTTCAGCTTCAGCCTTTGCTTGCTTAATTATTTTATCAGCACTGTTTTTTGCAGTAGTCTGAGCTTCATTAATTATTTCAATCCGTTCTTTTTGAACTTCTGCAAGTTTTTCTTCATACTCAGCAATCAAATCATTTGCTTTGGCCATTTCTTCTTCAGCTGCTGTTAAATCATTTTCGATTCGTTCACGCCTTTTATGTAAAAATTCTTTTACAGGATTATAAAGAAGATAAGCAAGTACTACGCATAAGATTATTGCGTTTAAAAGAATTACTCCCATCTGAATTAATGTTTGTTGATCGAGAGCAAATAAACGTTCTTCGGGAACCTGATTCAACAATAAAATTAAATTATTCAATTCAGATAACCTCCTTTAGATTGTTAACAAAATTCTTCGTCTGTAATTCTTAGCCCATTAATTCGATAAATTGATTGACTAATGGATTTGCAAATAAGAGAATAATTGCTAATAAAAGTCCATAAATACCTGATGTTTCAGACATCGCTAGACCAATGAACATTGTACCTCTAATATCATCTCCTGCTTCTGGTTGTCTAGCCATTGATTCGATAGCTTGTGCGGCAACTCTCGCCTGACCAAAAGTAGTAAATAATCCGTTGAGTAATGCAATACCCGCAGCTATTTGTGCGGCAGCCATTACTATTGCTAAATCTGACATAATCATATACCTCCAAAATTATCTTAATTGTTTTTATTAAATATTTGAGATACTTAATCAGCTGCACCTTTTATATACATAAGACTTATTATCACAAAAATATAAGTCTGTAATACCCCGAAAAATATATCAAAAATTCCATGTAAAACAGCAGGTATGCCAATCTGAAGTAGGAGAGGGGATAAACTATAGTAAAGAGATAATAAAATGGTACCAGACAACATGTTACCAAATAGACGGAAACTAAGAGAGACTGGTTTTGCAAGTTCACCCATTATATTGATTGGGAAAAACACAACATAGGGTTGAAAGAAGCTCTTGAGATAGTTGTCTTTTTTATGTTTAAATCCCATCACAATCATCAATACGAAAGTAGCAAAAGCTAAGGCAAAAGTAGTTGAAAAATCTGCTGTTGGTGCCCGAAAACCAAATATGCTACCCAAAGCACTAAGAAGAATATATAGAAAAACTGTAAAATACCAAGGCGATATATAGTTTAATTTTTCTCCCAAAGCGCCAACAGAAAAATTATCAAAAGTTTCTACAATGGCTTCAACAGCATTTTGAAAACCCCCAGGAACAGGCTTAAAATTTTTTAGAGCTATTCGGACTATAATCGCAAATATAATTAACAGTCCACTAATTAGCCAGGTATTAACTAAAGTTTCGGTTATCCAAATCTCAATCCCTAAGATTTCAACTACACCATAGTTCGTTATATTCAAATCCATATTATAGAAGCCTTCCTATTTTAAATATTTACTTTTTTCTTCTGCATCATCTTTATTTTCTAAGATTTCACTTGCATCAAATTCATCTTCTTTTTTCTTTTGCTTTTTGATTATTTGCTCAAACTGATCAGAATTTTTTATATCTAGACTCTCTGTCTCTCCTTGCTTACGCATCATTAATTGAACAATATAAGTAGCTAATTGAAAACTAAGTACACCTGCGATCACACCTAATAGATTAATTTGCGGAACTAAAGCACCGACAACAAGAATGCCTGCCGTGAGAGCAAAGCGAAGTAAGTATTGTAAGCCAGTATAAGCTTTAGCTTGATCTTGTTTTTCATTGAAAACCTTATTAATTGAACGCTTTAATAAGATGACTTTGATGATACTAACTGCTGAACCTAGGATTATACCTAATATAATTGAACCAACGTTTAATGAATGAAGGAAAATAAGCGCTAGAGAAATGAAGATTCCAGAAATCACAAGAATTATTAGAATCATATTTTTAGCCATTTTATTCATATCCATATTGTATACACTAATTCCTTAAATTTATAAGCCGGCATATTTATAATGCACGATTATGCTAACATTTTTATTCTAAAACATAGAAAATAGCGAATAAATTGCAGAAATTACACCTAAGATTGAAAAAAATAACAGGAACCACGGTGAAGTATTCAGCCACTGATCTAGAAATCTACCAATCAACACTCCTAATAAAACATTGGCCACAATGGTAAAGGCGATTTCTGAAAATTTCACTATTCCATTTAGGATTTGTTTTCTGCCAGAACGTTTATGCTCGTTATCATTATTTTTCAAATAAAGACAAACCTCCTTAGAGAAAAATTATTTAGACTAAGCAACATTCAGATGCAATAACAATAAGTCCTAATCCTACAAACAAAATTTATTTTAACATAGTAAAATAAAAATCTAAAATAAATTCTTAATTTATAATTTTATTTCAATTTTCAAGAAATTATTCTTTATAGATTTCTAAATAAACTTGTTTTATAAATATCCTTTCTATACAATAGGGAACAAATGTTCCTTATTGAGTGTTTTTATGATTAAAGATAAACGAGTTATATTACATTGTGATATGAATGCATATTATGCTTCGGTTGAAATCATGCTAAATCCTAGCTTAAAGGGAAAGCCAGTTGCTGTTTGTGGTTCAAAAAAAGATCGACACGGTATTATTTTAGCTAAATCAGAAGAAGCTAAGATAGCAGGTGTAAAAACTGGTGAAGTTACTTGGCAAGCAATCCAAAAATGTCCAAATTTAGTAATGGTTCCTCCACAATATGACAAGTACATTCTCTATTCCAAAAAAGCACAAAAAATTTATCTTGATTATACAGATCAGATTGAACCGTTTGGTTTAGATGAATGTTGGCTTGATGTTACTAATAGTTACAATTTGTTTGGTGATGGTTTAACAATTGCCAAACTGATTAGTAAGCGTGTTAAGGCTGAATTAGGTTTAACCTTATCAATTGGGGTGAGTTTCAATAAAGTTTTTGCGAAAATTGGTAGTGATTTAAAAAAACCTGATGCGATCACTGTTATAGGTCCTGATCAAGTGGAGGAAATTGTTTGGTCATTACCCGCAAGAGCCCTTTTGGGAGTTGGTCCTGCAACTGAACGAAAACTCAAAAAATGGAATATTTTAACGATTGGTGCTTTAGCTAAAGCAGAACCTGAGTTTTTAAGAAAAAAACTAGGTATCAATGGTATTAAATTGTGGAAATGGGCTAATGGCTTAGACGAGGGACGAGTTCGAATTTATGGTGAAAAATTTCCTGTTAAAACTGTAGGGCATGGTAGTACAACCAGAGAAGATTTAACAACAGATATAGACGTTTGGCGGGTGTTATTGTCGTTAAGTGAAAATGTAGCCAAACGTCTTAGATTTCATCAATTGAGAGCTAGAGGAGTTAATGTTACTGTTAGAAACAATGAACTAAAACATAGTGATTTTCAAACTTTTTTACCTTATCCAACTTACAACGCCTACTACCTTGCCGAACAAGGCTTTTCTTTATTTCAAGAACGTTACTCATGGTCTAAACCAATTCGTTCATTAACAATTAGAGCTATTTATTTAGAACAAGCTAATTTACCTAGGCAAATAAACTTATTTTCGGATTTTAGCTATCTTATTAAATTAGAAAATTTAGAAGATGCTATCTTTTTCTTACATGAAAAATATGGCAATAATATTGCTTATCCAGCTAGACTTATGGAAGATCGCAAAATAGCTAAAGAAATTCCATATGAAATAAGACCTCCGGGTATAATCTGGTAAATAATTCACAAATTACTTGCTTGACAAAGCTTATTGTTCTGATAAAATGAAAACCGTTTTCAAATTGACAAGTTTATCATTTATTGAGAAGTGAAAGAATATCATAATGGCTAAATACAAAACACAACAAGGTGAACTGATTATGGAATATATGAGATCCAGAGCAGGCACACATGTTACGGTGAATGAAATAATGTCATATTTTCAAAATCTTAAGGTTGAAGTTGGTCTAACAACAATTTATCGTCATTTAAATAGACTTGTAGATCGAGGACTTGTAAAAAAATTTTATATAGATGATAAAAGTGCAGCCTGTTTTGAATATATTCAAAATAAAGATGCTGCAGAAAAACTAGTACAACAATTTCATTTGAAATGTATAACTTGCGACCAGTTAGTCCATTTTGAATGTCATGAAATTGCTGATTGGCAAAGACATATAGAAGAAGATCATAAATTTGAGATAGACCCTGCCAGAACAGTATTTTATGGTACTTGCGAAAAATGTAAAAACTGAGGTAATAGAAAAATGAGAAAAAAACGAAAAAAAATAATACTAATATTACAAAGTTTTTTATTAATATTTATTTTAATTTCAGGCTGTACTCAAAACCAAACAAATAATCTCAATGAACAAACAAAGATGGGTACAACTGACAATTCTAATTTATCTATCGTAACCACAATTTTTCCCCAATATGATTTTGTTCGTCAAATTGCTGGGGATCAGGTCGATCTTCATCTGCTTTTAAAACCAGGTGCAGAAAGTCATTCTTATGAACCAACTCCACAAGATATTAAATTAATTCAAGCAAGTGATTTGTTTATTTATGTAGGCGGTGAAAATGACAGTTGGGTTGAGGGAATTCTTGAGTCTATGCAGGATGAAGCTCCAAAGACGATGCAATTGCTTGAATTAGTAGATACATTAGAAGAAGAAATAGTAGAAGGAATGGAACATGCTGACCATCCTGAAGATCAAACACATGCCCATCAAGTAGACGAACATGTCTGGACTTCTCCCATAAAAGCTATTGAGATAGTTAAAAAAATCAGCAAACAATTATCTGATCAAGATCCAGTAAATGCTGAAATTTATCAAAAAAATAGTGATGAGTATATCGCAGAATTAGAAGAATTAGATGAAAAATTTGAAAAATTAGTAAAAGATACAAATCGCAATATTATTTTATTTGGCGATAGATTCCCATTTCGCTATTTAGTGGAGGAATATGGCATTGATTATTATGCTGCCTTTACTGGTTGTTCCACAGATACAGAAGCTAGTGCAGCTACAGTAGCATTCCTAATCGATAAGACAAATGAACTACAATTACCTTATGTTTTTTCTATTGAATTTTCTAATGAAGAAATTGCAAATTCAATTGCAGAAGCAACTGATGCGGAAAAATTAACACTTCATTCAATCCACAATGTATCCAAAGAAGATCTAGAATCTGGCGAAACTTATATTAGTTTAATGGAAAAGAATTTAGAAAACTTAACTAAGGCTTTAAAGTAATAAAATAAAGTTTTCAAAACAATATTGATAAAAAAGTTAGATATTAAGGCAGAGCATGAGTTTAATAGTTTGTAAAAATGTATCATTTGCATATGAAGGTGTTCCAGCAGTACAAGGCATAAATTTTGATTTAGCTGAAGGTGACTATTTGTTTATAGTCGGTGAAAATGGAACAGGTAAAAGTACTTTAATCAAAGGTTTGTTGAAGTTAAAAAAGCCATATGAAGGAGAGATTATTTTAGCAGCTGATTTAAAAGCAAATGAAATAGGTTATTTACCTCAACAAACAATTGTTCAAAAGGATTTTCCAGCAACAGTCATGGAAGTTGTTCTCTCTGGGTGTTTAAATCAATTAGGATATAAGCCTTTCTATACTAAAAAAGAAAAAAATATGGCAGTGCGTAATCTAGAAAGACTTGGTATTAAAAGTCTAAAAAAAGAATCGTATCGAGATCTGTCAGGCGGACAACAACAAAGGGTCTTATTAGCAAGAGCATTATGTGCAACTCAAAAATTAATTATCTTAGACGAACCGGTTGCTGGTTTAGATCCATTAGTAACGGCAGAGTTATATCAATTAATAGATCAGATAAATAAGGAATTAGGAATTACAATTATAATGGTTTCACATGATTTAGAGGCAGCTTTAAATTATGCAAGTAAAATCTTACATTTAAGGAATGAACAGTTGTTTTTTGGCACGCTAGAAGAATATAGAGAAAGCCAAATAGGCAAAATCTTTTTGAAGGATCATGTCAATGCTTAGCTTAATTAGTGAAATGTTTTCTTATCCATTTATGGTTCGTGCTTTTGTTGTTGGCACGTTGGTTGCACTTTGTGCTGCTTTGCTGGGTGTTAGTCTCGTTTTAAAACGTTATTCAATGATCGGTGATGGTTTATCACATGTTGGCTTTGGTGCACTTGCAGTTGCAACAGCTTTAAATGCCTCTCCCTTGTTAGTTTCAATACCTATTGTTGTTTTAGCAGCATTTTTCNTACTTAGAATCAGTGAGAGCAGTAAAATAAAAGGAGATGCAGCTATTTCTATAATTTCAACAGGTGCATTAGCAGTAGGTGTTATGATAGTTTCGCTAACAACTGGTATGAATACAGATGTTTCAAATTATTTATTTGGCAGTATTCTAACTATGTCAGAAGATGATGTGATTTTAAGTCTTATTATCTCATCTGTAGTGCTAATTTTATTTATACTGTTTTATCATCGGATTTTTGCAGTAACATTTGATGAATCATTTGCAAGAGCAACAGGTGTAAATGTTGAGCTTTATAATGTTCTAATCGCTATCTTAACAGCTTTGATTATTGTTCTTGGGATGCGGATGATGGGTGCTTTGTTAATTACTAGCTTAATCGTATTTCCTGCTGTCACCTCAATGCGTGTTTGTAAAAGCTTTAGAACTGTTATTTTGAATTCAGCAATAATTTCGGTCATTTGCTTGTGGATAGGTGTGACATTTTCCTACATTTATGCAACCCCAACTGGTGCCAGCATAGTAATTTGTAATATTCTTGCTTTTATTTTCTACTCAGCTTTTGGGAAAATTTCTGAAGCGAAAGTAAAGATGCAAAAATAAAAAACAGAATATAGGACTTTAATTAGCTCGTTAGATTCTAATTTAGAATTAAATTTACTAAAATATATTAGAAATGAGTTGTACGTTTTCTTTTGTTGCTTTTCACGCGTACATAATAATGTTTATAATTAGATGAACCGGTCCCGCTATCTCTTACATCAATTTCAAATTCATCCATTGTTTCAAACATGTGTGATAATTTACTAAAACCATAATTTCTAGCATCAAAAGAAGGTTGTTTTTTTACAATTAAATTACCTACATCAGCTAAATAAGCCCAGCCATTTTCATCTTCAACATCTTTAATAGATTGGCTGATTAAACGAGTTGTCTTTCGATTAATATTTTGCAGTGCACGTTTTTTAGAAGTTGGCTTTGTAGTACCATTTTTTGCTGATTTATTTGTTTTTTTCTTGTTTTCTGTTTCTTGACTATCTTGTTCATCTTCATCATCTTCATGTAAGATTTCAAGAAAAATGAAACGATCACAAGCAGCAATAAAAGGCGTTGGTGTTTTCTGCTCACCAATACCGTAGACAGTTTTTCCAGACTCACGGATACGAGTTGCTAATTTTGTGAAATCGCTATCAGAAGAAACCAAACAAAAAGCATCAACATTTTCTGTATACAAGATATCCATAGCATCGATTGTCATCGCAGAATCTGTAGCATTTTTACCGGTAGTATAATTAAACTGTTGGATAGGACTAATTGCGTAATCTAATAAAATAGATTTCCACCCGCCCAAATTTGGTTTAGTCCAATCTCCATAAATTCTTTTGATTGTTGGTGTACCATATCTTGCTATTTCTTGCATCATTCCCTTTACGTAATGATGTGAAATGTTATCTGCGTCAATCAAAACTGCCAATCTTTTATCTTGATTATTTGTTTCCATATAAAATATTTTCCCTGTTCTCTCCTGTTTATAAAAAATTAACTTCTAGAATTTAGATCTAGATAATTTAAAAATAGATAAAGATTAATTTAAATCTACTAAAATGTTAATTATTTAACATAATAACATACAAAATAATATCGAATATTGTATAATTAAACAATACTTGAAGTTAAGTGTTTTAAGCAACAAAGGAGGCAAACATGGCTTTAAAAGTGGGAATGTTAACAAGTGGTGGAGATTGTCAAGGTTTAAATTCAACTATGAGAGGTATAGCCCGAGGACTTTTAGGTAGCAATCAAGATGTTAAAATTTTAGGTTTTTTTAATGGCTACCATGGTCTCATGTACAGTAATTATCGCCATATGACCGATGTAGACTTTTCAGGCATATTAACTTTAGGAGGTACAATTCTAGGAACATCACGCCAACCTTTTAAATTGATGCATGACCCTTTAAGAGAAGATGAGCCGGAAGGTATAACAAAATTAGAAGCAATGTTACAAACTTATCAAGATCTGGGTCTTGATGCCTTGGTTGTATTAGGTGGTAATGGGACTCAAAAAACAGCAAATTTATTAAGTGAACATGGCTGTAATGTAATTCATATGCCTAAAACAATTGATAACGATTTATCTGGTACGGAGCGTACCTTTGGTTTTCAAAGTGCAGTCAATATTGCAACAGAAGTAATAGATGGCATCCATACAACTGCTACATCACATAGGCGTGTGTTTATTGTTGAAATAATGGGGAATAAAGTTGGCTGGCTAACTTTATATTCAGGGGTAGCTTCAGGTGCTGACGTAATTTTGATACCTGAGATACCATATGATCCTATAGAGATTGTTAAGACATTACACGATCGCGAAAAGAAAAATAAGAATTTTTCGATAATTGCTGTTGCAGAAGGAGCAATATCTAAAGAAGAAGCAAATATGAAATCATCAGAAATTAAAGAAAATCGCAAGGAAACGCATTCTGTTGCATATCATTTACAAAATCAACTACAAGAATTAATGATTCAAGAAACTAGAGTTTGTGTTCCAGGTCATTTTCAAAGAGGCGGAACTCCCACAGCCTATGATCGTGTCTTAACAACTGAACTAGGTGTAGAAGGTGCTAATGCTATTTTAGAAGGTGATTTTGGAAAAATGATTGGTATTAGCTGTGGACGTCCTATAAGAGTTGATATTAAAGATGTTGCGGGAAAAACTAAAAAAGTTCCTATGGATGATCCAGTATTAATGTCAGCAAGACAAATTGGAATTTGTTTTGGAGATTGATAAAAATTAAAAAAAGCTGGAGGTTTCCAGCTTTTTTACAAAATTATTTGTAAAAATAATCATTAGAAAGGTAATGAATAATGGATAGTGTTTCCTTTTTGGCGGCAATAGAGGTTGGCTCACATGAAGTGATTTTAAAAATAAGTCAAATTAATTTAGCAGGAGACATATCTGAGGTTGAGTCTGTTTCAAAGACAATCAATTTAGGCTCAGAGAGCTATCGTCTAGGATATATATCTAACGAAAATATTCATTTATTGATAAGCACCTTAAAAGATTTTAAGGAAATTATTAATACCTATCCAGATGCAAAGGTGAGTGTTGCTGCAACGTCAGCACTCAGGGAAGCCTCAAACAAATTGTTTATAGTAGATCAAGTTTTTCGTCAAACAGGATTTGAAATCGATATTCTTTCTAATAGAGAAGAATTTGCAAGTATGATTCAAGCCGTTTTTTCTAAGATGCCAGAGTTTTTTGAATTAAACAAAGAACCTACATTACTCTTAGATATAGGGGCAGGTAGCACTCAATTAACTTTATTTGATAAAAATAAATTTTTATTTACTCAAAATATTTTGCTTGGCTCTCTAAGAGTACGAGATCGACTTGCTGTGTTAGAACAACATACTGCAGATTTTAAGACTTTGATGCATGAATATATTTCTGGTGATTTAGACTATTATCGCTCTTTTGTGCCAATTCAAATTGATTATAAAAATTTAATTATTGTTGGTAATCTAATGCAAACTTGGCGTTATTTAGCAGAATTGCCAAATAATGGAACTGTATTTTTATCACGGGAAAAATTTGAAGACCTATACACTGTTATCACACAAACAAATCCAATCGAATTAATAGAGCAATTTGATATTAGTGAAGAGCAAGCTAGTATATTATTGCCAATGTCTATGGTTATTAAAGAGGTTTTTGAACTAACAAAGCTAGAAAGTGTCATCTTACCAGACGTTACCTTAGCGGATACCATGATTGTATGGCTTGCAGAAAATCTCAACTACCGTAATAAAGACAAGCATATCGAGCAATATGCGGTAGATTTCGCAAAAATAATAGCAAGGAGACATCATACAGATTTTAAACATATAAAACAGGTCGAAACATTAGCATTAAGTTTGTTTGATCAACTAAAAAAATTACATGGTCTTTCAAAGCGTGATCGTTTTTTATTACAGATGGCGGCAAATTTACATAATATTGGTAAGTTTTTTACAGTTAAACAAGATGGTGTTGTAGCTTATCAGCTAATAAAAAGTTCAGATTTGCCAGGACTTACTGACAAAGAAATTGAAATGGTAGCGTTATTAGTAAAATACCATTCTTTAGCATTTACAAACTTAGTTTTAGATAATGATGTAGAAAGCAATCAAGACTATTTAATTTTAGTAAAATTATCTGTGATTTTAGCACTAGCAAATACTTTGGATACAGGACACAAAAGAAAAGTAAAAGATCTGAAAATAGAAATTCGTAAAAAACATGTGAAGTTGATCTTAGTGTCAAATGAAGATTTGACTCTCGAATCATGGAGTCTTAATAAACCGATAAAGTTTTTCAAAGATGTCTTTGGCAAAGAAATCAGGCTTAAAATTGTGCCATTTTCTCCCCAAAATTGATCTTTATTCTGTCTGAAAAACTAAATAATTAGTAAAAAAACAATTTTTTATTGTTTGAATTTAGGAGTATGAAATGTTAGAAAATATTGTTGAAATTGTTGAACAATCTCCAGGATATGAAAGAGAATTATTAGAATTGTCTGGAACTAAAATTCTTAATCGAGAATTAAGCTGGATTGATTTTAATGATCGTGTATTAGAAGAAGCACAAGATGAAAAAAATCCACTTTATGAAAGATTAAATTTTTTAGCTATAACTTGTTCTAATTTAGACGAATTTTTTATGGTGCGAGTTGCAGCCCTTTACAACTTATATAAGTCAGGTTCACAATCAACAGATTATGCAGGACGAAACCCCGAAGAACAGCTCTTTTCCTTAATGGAGCGCTGCCATAAATTTTATAAAGATCAATACAATACGTTTAATAAGCAAATATTACCAGTACTTTTAGAAAATGAAATTTCACATTTAGATATGTCACAAATTATTCAGGAAGAATATCAATATTTGGACAAATATTATGAAGAAAATATCTACCCAGTTTTAACACCTTTAGCTGTTGATGCTGGTCGTCCTTTTCCTTTAATTCCAAATCAAAATTTAAATTTATTTGTAACTTTTGAACCAAATGATGACTCAAATTCAATGATGAAAAATTCTACGTTTGCGATCGTTGAAGTACCTTCGATCTTACCACGCTTAATTAAACTGCCAGGTGAAAAAAAGAGATTTGTTTTAATAGAAAATGTTATTTCTGAATTTTTAGATCGTTTATTTTATAATCAGACAATTCAAACTACAGTCTGTTTTAGAGTAATGCGGAATGCAGATTATGAACTAGATGAAGAAGAGATATCTGACTTAATGAATGAGATGGAAGATGTTTTATGGCAAAGGGAACGTGGTAAAGTTATTCGTTTAGAAATAGAAAAGAGTGCAGGTAAAGCTATACTAAGAACTTTACAAGATCTAATGGAAGTTGAAGAATTTGCAGTTTTTAGAATTAAGGGACCAATTGATTTAAAATTTGTTAATACAATAAGTAAAGCATTTCCAAACAGTAGCCTTGAATATGAACATTTTTCTGGACAAAAATCACCAGATTTTATTATTAATAATTCAGATTATTTTTCTACAATTCGGGCAAAAGACCGTATTTTACACCATCCATATGAAAGCTTCGAACCTAATATTAAAATCATGCAAACAGCTGCGGAAGATCCACAAGTTCTCGCAATAAAACAGACCTTATATAGGGTTAGTGGCGATTCACCTATCATAAAAGCATTAGCAACAGCTGCAGAAAATGGTAAGCATGTAATGGTTTTAGTTGAGTTAAAAGCTAGATTTGATGAGGAAAATAATATTCATTGGGCAAGACGTTTAGAAAAAGCTGGTTGTCATGTTATTTATGGACTCAAAGGTTTAAAAACTCATAGCAAGATTACTTTAATCGTACGCAAAGAAGATGATGGCATTAGACGTTATGTTCATCTTGGCACAGGTAATTATAATGATCAAACTGCCAAAATTTACACAGACTTTGGTCTATGGACAGCATCTGAACAAATTGGGCAAGATGCAACAGATTTCTTTAACATGATCTCGGGTTATTCAATTCCAATGGGTTGGAATAAAATTATACCTGCACCAAGATGGCTTAGAAAAGAAGCTGAAACACGTATTAAACAAGAAATCAAACATGCAAAAAAAGGTCGAAAAGCAATTATTGTTGCCAAAATAAATTCATTAGTAGATGAACGAATCATTGAATTATTGTATGAAGCTTCACAGGCAGGAGTTCAAATTCGTTTGATTGTACGTGGCATTTGCTGTTTAAGGGCAGGTGTTAAAGGCCTTTCAGAAAATATTGAAGTACGTAGTTTGATCGGCCGTTTCCTAGAACACAGCCGTATATTTTACTACTACAATGATGGACGTGAAGATTTGTTTTTATCAAGTGCAGATTGGATGCCGCGAAATTTAAATCGACGTGTAGAAATATTGTTTCCAGTCCTTGATGAATCATGTCGACAAAGAGTGTTAGAAGTTTTAAATTTGCAACTTCAAGATACAGAAAGGGCAAGGATTATGTTAGGAGATGCTTCTTATCAAAGATTCCGTCTACCTAATGATGATCCAAAGCATCTTGATTCTCAAAAAACTTTAATGGAATTAGCAATTGATGCTAGTCAAAAAATGAAGCAAAATACTTACGGTCAAAATCGTTATGAACCACAAAAATCTCCTGAGAGATAATTAATAAACTATTAAATATAAGAATTAATCCTAATTTTTGTAAAAAATAATATTTTGGTATAGATTAGAAATGTCATATTTTTATTATGTGGAGGTTTACTGTCATGAAACAACCTATATTAGTGATTTTAGCTGCAGGCATGGGCTCGCGTTATGGAGGCTTAAAACAAATTGATCCAATTGGTCCAAATGGCGAAATAATTATGGATTTCTCCTTGTTTGACGCTTATAAAGCTGGTTTTCGTAGAGTGATTTTTATAATAAAAGAAGAAATAGAAACTGAATTTAAAGAAATAATAGGTAATAGAATATCTGATTATTTTGAAGTGCAATACGCTTTTCAAAATGTTGAGGATTTACCGGCTCCATTTAAAAATCCAAAGGATAGAATTAAACCTTGGGGTACTTCCCATGCTCTTCTTTCCGCAGCTGATTTAATAGATGCTCCATTTTGTGTTATCAATGCAGATGATTTTTATGGAAAAAAAGCATATAAAATTGTCTATGATGAATTACAAAATATGATTACAAATCCAGCTAAAGATAAACCAGAATACGTCATGATTGGCTATGAATTAATGAAGACTTTAAGTAAACATGGTCATGTTGCAAGAGGTATTTGTGATGTTAATTCTGCTGGCTATCTTAATCATATTGTAGAGCGCACAAAAATTATCGAAAAAGACAATTTAGCTTTTTATACTGAGGACGAATCTACTTGGCATCAATTGCCAGAAGAAACTGTTGTTTCAATGAATTTTTGGGGATTTGACACATCCTTAATAGATTATTTAAAAGCAGAATTTCCAAAATTTTTAGACAATGCGATGGAAGAAAATCCTCTCAAAGCAGAATTCTTATTACCAAATTCAGTTGGTAATTTAATTGATGCTTCTGAAGTTAATGTAAAAGTAAAAACAAGTCCTGATCAATGGTATGGGGTAACTTATCAAGAAGACAAACCACAAGTAGAAAAAGAAATTGCTAGTATGATCGAGACAGGAGAATACAAAAGCCCACTCTGGGGGAATATGAATGATTGATTATAAACAAAATCTAGCAGAGTTTTTAACGAAAGTTACTAATTTGCCCGTAAGTAATATTTATAATTTGATAGAAATTCCACCACAGGAAAATTTAGGAGATTATTCCTTTCCGTGTTTTCAATTAGCTAAAGAATTCAAAAAAAATCCTGCTGAAATTGCAAAAGAAATAAAGGAAGAGCTTTCAGATAATAAGCCAGACTGGTTAGACGAAATTAAAGTAGCAGGACCATATTTAAATTTTTATCTTGAACCAGGCTTTTTTGCAGAAAATTTACTAAAAGAGATTTTGCTAAAAAAAGAAACTTTTGGTCATAAAGAAATAGGTGAGGGCAAAAACGTAATTGTCGAATACTCTTCGCCAAATATTGCAAAACCATTTCATGTTGGTCATGCTTTTACGACGATTCTTGGTCAAGCTATTAGTAATATTTATGAGGCACTTGGTTACAATATAATTCGCATGAATCATTTAGGCGATTACGGTACTCAATTTGGTAAATTAATTGTAGCCTGGCGTCTTTGGGGTGATGAGACAGAGCTTGCTAAAGATCCAATAACTGAGCTAACTAGAGTTTATGTTAAATTTCATGATGAACTAGAAAAAGAACCTGAGCTTGAAGATGAGGCTAGGGAAGCTTTTAGAAAGTTAGAAGCTAAAGAAACTGCCGAAGTTGAGCTCTGGCAAAAATTTAGACAAGTTAGTTTAGTTGAATTTAATCGTTTGTACGATCGACTTGGTATTAAGTTTGACAATTACAATGGCGAAAGTTTTTATTCTGATATGATACCAGAAGTGGTTTCTCTGTTAGAAGAAAAAAACTTATTAGAAGAAAGCGAAGGGGCTCAGCTTGTCGATTTAAGTGAATTTAACCTCAATCCCTGTATTATTCTTAAATCGGATGGTACAACAATTTATGCTTCGCGTGACTTAGCAGCTATTTTATATAGAAATCAAGAATATGATTATCATAAAAACATATATGTTGTTGGCTTACCCCAGACAAATCACTTTCAACAAGTTTTTGCAGTCCTAAAAAAAGCAAACTTTTCCAAAGCTGATCAAAATGTGCATGTTGGTTTTGGTACAGTTAAATTTAAAGAAGGTGAGTTTTCAACTAGAAAAGGTAATATTATTCTGCTAGAGGATCTTTTGAATCAAAGTGTAGATAAAACGAGAAAAATTATTGAGACAAATAATCCAGAAATGACTAAAGAAATTATTGCAGAAACAGCAGAAAAAGTTGGTTTAGCTGCAGTTAGCTATACATATCTTAGAAATAGTAGAGAAAAAGATATTTTCTTTGATTGGGATGAAATCTTAGATTTTGAAGGTGATACAGCTCCCTATTTAATGTACACTTATGCAAGAGCTAGAAGTGTTTTACAAAAGAGCAATTTTTCTAGCATTGATATCTCAAAGATTGACTTTACTTTACTTAATTCTGAGGCGGAATTTTCATTACTAAAAGAGCTATATAAATACCCTGATGCAATTGAATCAGCAGCTAAAGAATATGAGCCTAGTATTTTGCTGAGAAATATTAGTCAAATTGCACGAAGTTTCAATAGATATTATCATAATGTTCCGATTTTAAAGACTGATGATAATGATTTAAGGTCTGCACGTTTAGCCTTGTTAGAAGCAATATGTATAGTTATTCAGAATGGATTAAAGCTAGTTGGAATTGAAACTGTTGAAAGAATGTAAATTGAAAATTGTCTATGAACTAGACCGAGATATGAAATAATATTGGAGTATAGCAAAAATGGCTTTGGCTTTTAAAGATATAGTATACAAAAGGCCAGATTTTCAACATTTGGCATCATTATATAAAAATGCATTATCCCAGTTAGGTAAACGAGGTTTGCAATTCTCTGATTTTACAGCAAACTTTGAACCATACTCCAACTATTATCTCTATTGCATATCGATGTTTAATCTTTATCAATTACAAACAGCGATTGAAAATGCTTCGAAAAAATCTAATGCTCCGCAAATAGTATCAGATACAGATCAAGATACTGAGTTAGAGTTTCTGAAAAAAGAAATTGAAAAAGCTCAAGCAGATTATATAGGATTATTTTCGAAAATTGCTGATTCCGATCTAAAATATTCAAGAGAGTCCTTAGAAAAATCTTCGATCCTAAACCATGCTAGACGTATAGCAAGAACGTATGGCAGGGTTGATTACAAATTAATAAAAGATGAAATCAAATTAATTGATCGATATGAAAAGTTTTATTCAGATTTTTATATAAGTCAAAAAGCTCCCGTACCAAATTTGCATGAAACAGAATTGAGAAATATTAAGAAGCAAACGATTAATATTTATTTGCCTGATTTCCGGACAATATTAAGACAAGCAAATGGAACTACGAGGGCAAGAGTCTATTACAAAATTAGCCAAGAACTACAAAAAAACTCTAATGATAATGAACTTATTTTTAAACAGTTGGTTGAAAATCGTAAACAACAAGCAAGACAAAGTAATTTATCTTATTTTGATTATGTTTTACGAAGGAAAAAAGGATTTGGTTATGAACGGAAGGACATAATAAAATTCAAACAAAATATTGTAGATTATTTTTTGCCATTAATTGCTGAAATACAATCTTTAAGAAATAATAGATTAGAAAAACAAACTACATTCTTTTATGATGAGCTAAAAATCTCTCATATCAATCCAATTGATTTGATTAAAATTGACAAGTCACTGAATAAAACTTTAGTACAGTCTTTTCAAAAGATTTTTGGAGAAGACACAGCATATGTTTTTGATTTGATAAAACAAGGCTATTGGCATGCTAATCCTGTTGTAAATCAACAAATTTCTAAGGATATCATACTATTACCACATTGGAGCAAATTGTTTTTATCTTTAAGATTTGATCAAGTATATTTCAATTTAGAGGATATTTATTTTTCGATGGGTAAAGCATTATCTGATTTATCTGGTATGATCAATCTTAAAGGGATTACTAGTTATGAACAATCGCCACTCATACGTCAAGTCTCTGGTTTTGCAATGTTATTTTTAAGTATGCGAAATATGAATCTTTTTACAAACAATTCTGAATTGTTTAACGACCTATCTTTAATCGATATTTTATTAAAAATACCTTTTGCATTGGCCGTTGATACATTTGAAAGTATGATGTATTCGCAAGACACAAGTGATTCATTGTCTATTTCTGATCTATGGCAACAAGTTGAAAAAAATAATAATATTGATTTTAACTTTGCTTCTGAAGGTTTTTTTTCTGAAGGAAATGGTTGGCAGATATTGAGATCGCTTTATACTAATCCTTATAGTTCAATAGAATTTGTCCTTGCTTTAGTGGTAATATTAGCAGAACAACCATATAGAGACACCAGAAACTCTTTAGAAAAAAAATTAAATCAACTCTTGATAACAAATACAGAATTACCTTTTGTTAAAAGGTTAGAAATATGTGGATTTTCTTCACCGTTTGAATTGCAAACAATTCGCAAAGCATCCTATGCAGTATGTGATATGTTGCAAATATAAATATTTGTTTGATGTTAGAATAAAAGTAACTATTTTATGGTATTATTTTTTAATGGAAATCATTTTAGCAACACAAAATTTAGACAAAACTAAAGAATTTACAAAATTGTTAAATACGGATCAAATTTCTCTTATCCCAATTTCTCAATTTGGAATTAATATGGATATCGAGGAAACAGGCAAAACTTATCAAGAAAATGCCTTGCTAAAAGCTCGTTATGCACATCAACAGCTGCCTCATAAGTCAATTCTAGCTGATGATTCAGGTTTATCTATTGATGTCTTAGATGGGTATCCAGGCATTTATTCGGCTCGATTTGCAGGTTTAAATACCCCTTACAAAGATAAGATTGAAGAGATTTGGCATTTGCTTGAACCTTTTGAACAAAAAAATTGGCATGCATCTTTTCATTGTTCACTAGTATATATTGATGCAAGTGGTCAGGAGAAAACATTTAACGCGGCCTGTAATGGTATAATTATTCCCGAAATGCGTGGCAAGAATGGGTTTGGCTATGATCCGATTTTTTACGTACCTGAATATAAAATGACAACTGCTGAGATGGAGCCTGAACTAAAAAATAGAATTAGTCATCGTGGACAAGCAACTAAACTATGGAAAGATTATATGCTTGCCTTAGAAAATTCTTATGACAAATAAAAAAGAGAAGTTTTTGTTAATTGAAAAGAGTTCACTGCCTGAAGTCTTCCTTAAGGTCATGCAGGTTAAAGAGGGGATAAGAGATAAAATCTATCCTTCTATTAATCAAGCTGTAAAGGAAGTAGGAATAAGTCGTAGTGCTTATTATAAATATCATAACTCAGTATATAACTATCAGGATATAGATCACAATTCCCTTGAAATTTTTACATTGTTCATTGAACTAGACTTGATTTCTGTGGTTCAAATTATTAAACAATTTGATCAGAAAACGATCCAAGTATTAAGTATACAGCAGTCACTAGTTATAAAGGGAATAAGTTCTGTACAAATTGTTTGTAGAAATATGAATAAAGATGTTATTGATAGTATTATAAAGAAATTGCAAAGAAAAAATGGTGTTATCCAAATTTTGCATAAATCTATTAATGATTAAATAAAACAAGGAACAGTAAACAGGTAAATAGTAAAACAATTATGAATTTTAAAATTATAGGTGAGTCATTAAAATTTTATAAAGTAAAATCTTCGTCTGCAGTAAAAGTAATGCTTGTACTTTTGATTGGTATCAGGGCTTTTATGACTATGGCACCAATTGGTGATCGTAAATTTGATTTTATTAGCGATTTGTTAACTGCAGATGTGACCCAAGGTATAGATTTTGATATGCCAACTCAAGGCAATTTAGTTATTATTGGAGTGTACCTAATAGGATATTTTTTGTGTTTTTGTCTTGGAATGCTTTATGCTCAAATTTTCATATTAGAAAATCAATCATATCGTTCAAACAAAATCAATTTAGGGCAAGACACTATTTTTATGATTCCCCTAAATCGAACTCAAGTACCATTAGATGCATCACAAGAATCAATTACTGAATATATAAAATCTAGCATCAAACCTTCTTCTTTTAAAAGAGAGATTAAGCGTAATAATGAAAATCAATTAATGTATGTCAAAACAGCATTACTTGATTTAATTAAAGGTATTCCCCAATTAGTGCTTTATCTTCTACTAATTTTATTAATAATGGTTTTTTCGGCACCATTATTTATGTTACCATTCCTTGTCATTACTTTAATGACTTTTTTCGCTCCACTAAATATCCTTTATTCTCAAAACAAATTTTCTCGCTCAATAGAACTTAGTTATCGTCAAACAAATGGAGCAAAAATTACCGTACTTTTCACTTACACTATGCAGAGTTTTTTGTTTAACATCGTGTCTAATTTTTTAATGGTAGCATTAGAAAATTATTATTATAGCTATCTTGTAATCGAAGCTTTTGTTTTTGCAGTGGAGATTTTAGTAATAGCCAGATTATATGCATTGTTTTATCAAATTCTAGCTTTAAGACAACCATATAATGTTTAGATAAAAAGAGGATCAAATGGTAGAAATAGAACAAATTCAAATTGAAGTTAATAAGGAACTTGAACCCCTGGAAGATTTAGCAAAATCCCTGAATTTAGATGAAACCAATCGACGTATATCTGAATTAGAACTACGCTCTTCTGAACCAGGTTTTTGGGATGATATAGAAAAAGCACAAAACATTCAAAAAGAAATTACAGCTTTAAAGAAGAAAACAGAAAGATATGAAAAGGCAAAAGAGCTTTTAGAAAATGTATTAGTGCTTTGTGAGTTAGCATTAGCAGAAGAAGATAGTTCTATTTTAGATGAGATAAAAACGTATTATAAAGAATATAAGCAATATTTTGAAAAGTTAAAAATGGAAACCTTATTCACAGGCGAACATGATCATCTTAATGCAATAATGACTTTGCATGCTGGTGCAGGTGGAACAGAAGCACAAGATTGGGTTCAAATGCTTTACCGTATGTATTCACGCTGGAGTGAACAACATAACTATGATCTTAAAGTATTGAATTATCTAGACGGAGATGAAGCAGGCATTAAGACTGTTACTTTTCAAATCAATGGCGATAATGCTTACGGTTATCTTAAGTCTGAGATTGGTGTTCATCGTTTGGTTAGAGTATCCCCCTTTGATTCTTCTGGTAGAAGGCATACTTCTTTTGCTTCTGCTGAGGTTATTCCAGAATTTGATGATACTATAGAAGTGGCTATTAATCCTGATGATTTGAGAATAGATGTATACCGGGCTTCAGGTGCTGGTGGTCAACATGTTAACAAAACATCTTCTGCCGTACGAATCACACATTTACCAACAGGAATTGTAGTTGCCTGTCAAAATGAGCGTTCGCAAATCAAAAATAAAGAGACTGCAATGAATATGTTAAAAGGCAAATTGTTTGCATTGGCAAAACAATCTCAGCTCGAAAAGATAGAAGATTTAAAAGGAGACCAACTAGAAATAGGTTGGGGAAGTCAAATTAGGTCATATGTATTCATGCCGTACACAAAAGTAAAAGATCATCGGACGGACTTTGAAACAGGTGATGTTAATGCTGTTATGGATGGAGATCTGGATGATTTTATATATGCATTTTTGACAGAAAACGCTAAAAATATTTAATGACAATTTGATTAGGATAATAAAGATAGAATCAAGGTGAGTTTATGCAAAAACGAAAAGCTTTAATAAGTGTTTCTGATAAAAGTAACTTAATAGAGCTAGCTCAAAATTTGATTGAATTAGATTTTGAGCTTATCTCGACTGGTGGAACTGCAAAATTTTTATTAGACAATAATATCTCAGTGACAGAAGTTAGCCAAGTGACAAATTTTCCAGAATGTTTTGATGGTAGGGTAAAAACTTTGCATCCAAATATCCATGGTGGTTTATTAGCTAGACGTGACTTAGAAGCTCATATGCAAAAAGCAATTGAATTAAATATTTCTATGATTGATCTTCTAGTTGTTAATCTTTATCCATTTTTTGAAACAATTAAGAGTCAACCAGAAAACCTAGAAGCATGTATTGAAGAAATTGATATTGGCGGACCAGCCATGCTTAGATCGGGAGCAAAAAACTTTTCGTCTGTTACTGTTTTGACAGATATTAATGATTATGAGCCAGTAATTTTAGAATTAAGAGAAAATGGGAAAATTTCTCAAGATACCAATTTGAGATTGGCTGCTAAAGTTTTTTCTGAAACCTCGTTTTATGATAGTCTAATTTCTGATTATTTAAGTTCCCAAATAAATAATACTAAAACAAACATTGAGATAAAACCAAGTGAGAAATTAACTATCGCTTATGAAAAAATAACTAATTTACGTTATGGTGAAAATCCAAATCAAGCTGCTGAGGTTTTTAGAAAGCCGATTACTTCTGGTACTGGTCTGGCAGATGCTATCCAATTGCATGGTAAAGAATTATCTTATAACAACTATGCTGATACAGATGCAGCCTTAGCTATGATCAAAGAATTTACAAAACCAACTGTAGTGGCAGTTAAGCATAGTAATCCATGTGGTATTGCTTCTGCAGATAACATAATTGAGGCATGGGATAAGACTTATAAAGCTGATTCAGTATCAATTTTTGGCGGAATTATTGTTCAAAATCGTCCTGTTAACAAAATAGAAGCTGAAAAAATGTCTGAAGTTTTTTTAGAAGTTATCCTAGCACCTGATTTCGATGAGGAAGCTTTAGAAATATTAAAACAAAAGAAAAACATACGTCTTCTAAAATTAGAAGCGTTAAATCAAGCTTACCCTGAAAACTCAAAAATGGTTAAAGAAATTTTTGACGGCCTATTGGTTCAAGCTTATGATCAGCACGACTTACAGGATGAACCACATAAAGTTGTTACCAAAAAGAAACCGGAAGAAGCTGATTTAGCTGATTATCTTTTTGCTATGAGAGTAGTAAAACATGTCAAATCTAATGCAATAGTCTTAGTTAAGGATGAACAAACTGTAGGAATAGGTCCAGGGCAACCAAATAGAATTACTTCCGCTAATATTGCTATTAAACAAGCTGGAGCTAAAGCGAAGGGCTCAATTTTAGGCTCAGATGCTTTTTTCCCTTTTGCTGATACTGTCGAAGCTGCCCATAAGGCTGGTGTTAAAGGAATAATTCAACCTGGTGGTTCGATTCGTGATCAGGATTCAATCGATTATTGTGATCAACATGATTTACCAATGTTATTCACAGGCTATCGCCATTTTAAACACTAAAAAATAAAAACATATAGTTAGTAGAAATAATTGGAGAAAAACTTGAGAGAAAAGATAAAAATTGCTGTTTTTGGTGGTTCTTTTGATCCTTTTCATATGGGTCATCTGAATGTAGTTGAGGGTTTAATCAAATTAGAAAAATTTGATCGAATTATCGTAATGCCTTTAGGTTTAGCCCCACATAAAGATGGTTATATGACACCAGCAGGTTACAGATATGAAATGACTCGCTTAGCTTTAATGGATTATCCTGAGGTTTTCTTAAGTGACTATGAGATCAATCGACCGGGAAAATTCTCATATACATTGGATACTATCCAGTATTTTGAGAAAGAAATTAAATATAATCATGTATTGAAACAACAAAAAAAGATTCGCAAAAAAAGAAAAAGACGTCATAAAAAAAACCGGAGAAATCAAAAACAAGCGAGCAATGATCAAGAGTATGTAGAGTCTATAGAAAAAGCAATTGAAAATTTGCAAATAAAAGTCAAGCTTTCTTTAGTATACGGGTCTGATGCACTTGATACTATTGAAAGTTGGCATGAACCTGCAAGATTGATGCAAAAAGCAACATTATGGATTTGTCGTCGTGGTAACGAAGATTTACAACATATGGAAGCAAGAGCAGAGTATTTAAGAGAAAAATATCAAGCTAAAATTAAGTTTTTTGATATTGATGAAACTGGATACTCCGGTACAGAAATTCGTAATGAAATTAAACAAGATCATTATTCAAAAGAAGCTCTACCAAAGTCAGTCAGAAAGTTTATTAAAAAAAATCAAATCTACCGTTTTCAAGCGGATATGGAAGCCCTAGGTAAAGAAAATTTAATAACTATTGCTAAATATGAAAATATTGTAAGAAAAAAAGTTTCAAGATCACGTTTTATTCATTCATTAAATGTTATGCAATATTCAGTTCATCTTGCTAGATCGCATAATTATGATCTTATGAAGGCTGCAACTACAGGTATTTTACATGATATTGCTAAGCCAATGAAATTAGACAAACAATACAAATATGCAAAGAAGATCGGAAAATTAGTGCCTATAAATAAAAATATTGCACATGGACCTGCCGGAGCCTATTATATCTCTAAAAATTTAAATATTAAGGATCCTGAAATTTTAGATGCTTTGATTTTTCATACCACTTCACGAGAAGATATGACAACACTAGATAAAATTATTTATCTCGCAGACAAAATTGAATTTGGTAGAAATTTTGAAAATCTAGATGAAATCAGAGAGATTGCAGAAGTCGATTTAGATGAGGCTATGAGAATTTGTCTAGAAGAAGTCAGGGAATCACTAGTAAGACGTAAACGCAAAGGTCATCCATCCACAAAATCTGCAATAAACTATATAAATGGATTAAACAATGATCAAGAAAATAAAGGAGAGAATATTGAATATTGAAAATTTAAAAGATGAGATTGTTAATATCTTAGATAGCAAAAAGGCAATTGATATAGAAGTTATTCCTGTACAGGAAAAAACGATCCTAGCCGATTACTTTATTATTGCTAGTGGAACTTCTAATACACAAGTAAAATCTTTGACAGATGAAACGATATTTGAAATTGAAAAACGTTTAGATATTACACCTAAACGTAAAGAAGCTGATACGAACAATCGTTGGAATTTACTTGATTATTTAGATGTAGTAGTTCATATTTTTCATCAAGAAGAAAGAGAATTTTATCAATTAGAAAAATTGTGGAATGGTCCAATTATTAAGGATATTGTAGACACATAAAAGTTTTTTTATAAAAATCTCAAATTTACATAATTTCACAAATAAACTCAAGATATATCTCGAAAAAATATTTATACTAAGTGAAATAATTTTTGCGAGGTTGATTATTATGTTTTTGAAGAATAAAAGAACTCTTTATAAAATTCTTTTTTTTTTAAGTATTGTAGTTATACTGTTGATCTCTTATGTTTTTCTAAAAAAAGACACTTCTAAAATGAAGTTAGAGAGTATTGATATTTCTGATTTAGAAATTGAACTAGAACAAACAAGTATGCTTAACGAAAAAAATACAGAAGTTCTTAAAGAATCACAAACTGAGATAACTTCAGAGTGCTCATCAGTTGAAATAGATTCAGAAAGTGAAAACGAGAACTATCCTGTACATATTATGGGAGAAGTAGCTAATCCTGGTGTCTATTATTTAAAAACAGGAGATATCATTGATCATTTGATTACAAAGGCTGGTGGTTTAACAGACAGGGCAGATTTAAGATATGTAAATTTAGCTGCTAAAACTATACCTAATCAAAAAGTCTATATACCTTCTATCGATGAAGAACAAATGTCATATGATGATTATTTAACACTTGTACAAAATGAAGTAATTTCTGAGAGTGAAGCTTCACAAGAAAACAATAAAATAAACATTAATACAGCAGATCAAAACGAATTACAAAAATTAAATGGAATAGGTCCTAGTAAAGCCAATGATATCATTGGCTATAGGGAGTTAAATGGTTCCTTTCAGACGATAGAAGAGATCATGAATGTAGCAGGTATTAAAGAAAATATATTCGAAAAAATTAAGAATCAGATTACCGTAAAATAATTAGCCGTTATCTCATTTGCAAAGAATTTCTTTAATAAAGCTAAATTGAATGTTAGAATAGGTGAAAATCTTTTTTTAGATAGGAATGATGATTTATGAGTTTAGCCGATAAATTATTTATAGATAATATTAATATGATTTTGAATGAAGGTTATGACTTGACAGGCGAAAAAGTAAGACCTCATTGGGAGGATGGCACACCTGCTTATACAAAAAAAGCATTTGGAATTGTCAATCGATATGATCTTAGTAAAGAATTTCCTATTTTGACTTTACGTCCAATCAACTTCAAAGCGGCAGTTGATGAGATTTTCTGGATCTGGCAAAAAAAATCAAATAATATAAATGATCTGAACAGTAAGATTTGGGATCAATGGGCAGGCGAAGATAACACCATAGGTAAAGCATATGGTTATCAATTGCAAATAAAGCATAAATATAAAGAAGGAATGTTTGATCAAGTCGATCGGGTATTATTTGATTTGAAAAATAATCCTACATCACGTCGAATCTTAACCTCAATGTATAATTTTGATGATTTGTCCGAAATGAATTTATATCCATGTGCCTATAGTATGACATTCAATGTCACGGGTAATAAATTAAATGCCATTCTAAATCAAAGATCTCAAGATATGCTTGTAGCAAATAGTTGGAATGTAACTCAGTATGCTACTTTGGTACACATGTTTGCCCAAGTTTCAAACTTAGAAGTTGGCGAATTTATTCACGTAATTGCTGATGCTCATGTTTATGATCGCCATATTCCGATTGTTGAAGAATTGATTGAACGAGAATCTTACCCTGCACCCAAGTTAATGGTTAATCCAGAAATTACTAATTTTTATGATTTTAAAATTGAAGATTTTACTCTCGAAAATTATCAACATGGTGAAGCTGTCACAGGTATTCCAGTAGCAATATAAGAATATTCTATTATGTTAGATTGAAAGGAAGAAAAAATTGCTCGCAATTGTAAATACAGATCTTAATTGGGCGATTGGCAAAGAAGGTGACCTGCAGGTTAGAATTTCAGATGATCTGAAACGATTTAAAGAATTGACAATTGGTAAGGTAATCATTTATGGTTCAAAAACTTTAGACACATATCCCAACAGGAAAGTACTGCCAAATCGACTTAATATTATTTTGACCAGGCAGGAGGATCTTAGTGTAGATAATGCCATTATTTGTCATTCAATTGCTGAATTAAATGATAAAATAAATCAACTTAAAGCAGAAAAGAATTATGAAGATCATGATTTTATTGTCGTTGGTGGTGAGTCTGTTTACTCACAGTTATTACCAGAGACAGATTTATGTTACGTAACTAAAATGCAAGTCGAACTTGAAGCAGATGCATATTTTCCAAATCTAGATAAATTGGATGAGTGGAAATTAGAAAGTGAATCAAAAAAATATTTCGATGATAAGAGTGGAATTTCATATTCCTACTTAGTTTATCGAAGAAAAAAGTAATAAATTTCTTTCTTGCCTTTGTTTCAATATTTTGCTTAATAAAATTATTTGGAGGCCTTGAATGTCTGAAATTAAGGTAAAGCCTTGGAGACAAAAAAATCTTAATCAAATCTGGGATGCCGGCTTACCAGAATTTTTGTTTCGCAATAAAACACATCTTCTTTCAATTGTCCGACAATATCGAATGCATTTTGATTCAGAAGTTTTTTCTGTACATGTTGATCAAGTAGCAATTGCACTCTTATTTGTTGAACCTGTGTTTTTAGATGAGAGAACTTTAAATGGCTATTTGATACCAACAAAACTATTTCCTAATACTAAAACAGCGCCAAATAATCTTATGCAAATAATAGGTACTGAATATTATTCATATAATCAAAAATTTGAACAATTGGTTCTTTATTTCCCTGAAGCTAATAAGAAAGTAATTCCAGGCAATGAAACTGCAATGTTTCTTGGACAATCTACTTATCCAAATGCTCTATCAGCAGTACCTTTTGCAGCAGCTGATTTTTTAGATGAGAATTTTATCCTGTTTAGATTCCACAATAGCTATATTGTAGTAACAGTAATAGATAATTACATTACTCAAATTTATTTTTTATCATTAGAAAATAAAGATTTTGAACCCGCTTTAAAAAAATCCTTGGTTAAATCATGCTTTCTTAATGATGAAGGTTATATTGCAAGCAATAGAGACGTCATCAAACTTTATTCAAAAACAAAACGCTTAGATTCGGATTTAGAGATTAAGATTTTAGAACAATTTTCCAATTATTTGACTGGTAAGAGTAAGCAATTTGACCTGCCTTATAAAGTTACTACTGGTACAGAATTTCAAAAAGAAGTTTGGAATATTCTTAAAGATATTCCATATGGCAATGTTCTTTCTTATGTTGAAGTAGCAGAACGTCTAGAGAATAGAAAAAACGATGCAAAAAATTATGCAAGAGCTGTAGGTTCAGCTTGTGGTAAAAATCCAATAGGTATCATTATTCCATGTCATCGAGTGATTGGTAATGATCGTTCTTTAACTGGATTTGCAGGTGGGATTGAATTAAAAGGAAGATTATTAGATCTAGAGTTTTTTAATCGAATTGGTGGAAATTAATTAGTATTACTATATTTAAGAATTATTTTTACATTATCTTAACAATATTCACAATTCTTAAAATTTGCTTGACAAAAAAACTTAGTATCCATATAATCACTTTTGTGCCTTAAGAAGCTAGAAATATAAAAAATAGCAGATTTGGTGGAATTAGCTCAGTTGGTTAGAGTGCCAGATTGTGGCTCTGGAGGTCGTGGGTTCGATTCCCATATTCCACCCCATATTTGTGCAAACACTAACATTTATATATTGGGATGTCGCCAAGCGGTAAGGCACGGGACTTTGACTCCCGCATGCGTAGGTTCGAATCCTGCCATCCCAGCCAATGATCCACTAGCTCAGTCGGTAGAGCACTTGACTTTTAATCAAGGGGTCCGGAGTTCGATCCTCCGGTGGATCACCAAAGAGCATCGTATCAATTATTTGATATGATGCTTTTTTGATTTAAAAATTAATAAGAGAGTAAGGTAAAAGGGGCTTTTATGAAAACAATAGCAATTGTAACTGGTGCTTCTTCAGGTTTGGGTAGAGAATTCGTCAAACAATTAGATTCTGATGATAAGCTTGATGAAATTTGGATTTGTGCAAGAAGAAAAGAATTGTTACAAAATCTATCTTATGAAATAAATATACCAACTAAAATAATTGCTGGCGATGTTACTGATCAAAGTTGGCTAAAGAATTTATCTTATTATCTTGAAAACGATCAAGTCCAAATTCATACTTTAGTTAATTCAGCCGGTTTGGGAAAAACAGGTTCTTTTGCTTCTATTGGTTTGGAGGATAATGCATATATGATTGAAGTAAATATTTTGGCTTTAACTAAAATATGTTCAGTCTGTCTTCCTTACATGATGTCTCAGGGAAGAATCTTAAATGTAGCCTCCGTTGCTGCTTTTCTACCCCAGGCAAATTTTGCAGTATATGCTGCTACAAAGGCCTATGTCTTAAGTTTATCTCGGGCAATGAACCAAGAATTAAAAGATAAAATGATAACTGTCACTGCTGTCTGCCCAAATCCTGTTGAAACAGAATTTTTTCTTAATACAGGAGGAAAAAGTCAATACGACTCTCTAAAAAATATTGGCCTTGAAGAAGTAGAAACAGTTGTTAGTGTCGCTCTAAAAAAATCAGAACAGAAAAAAGATATTTCAATATCTAGTTTGATTGCAAAATCTATTCAACTAATTTCTCGTATCATGCCTCATCCTTTTATTTTGAAAATATCCGAGTTTCTTGGTATCAGCTGAAAAATAGAATTACTAAAATTCAGAAAAAGTATGAAAGTTTTATCTGTACATGTTACAATTATCGGTAATTCTATTTATCTTTCAAATTAGGAGGAATGTATGTATAAAATTGTTAGGAAGGAAGAACTCAATTCTGATGTCTTCAGAATGTCAATTGAGGCTCCTTTTATTGCGAAAAAAGGCCTACCAGGTCAATTCATAATGTTCAGGGTTGATGAATTTGGTGAACGAGTACCATTAACAATCGCTGGTACTGACGTTGAAGAAGGTACCGTTGATATCATTTTTCAAATAGTTGGTAAAGGTACACGTACACTATCACTTAAAAATGAAGGTGATAAGATTCTCGATTTTGTTGGACCATTAGGAAAGCCTTCGGAACTGGAAGGTTATAATAAAGTTTGTGTTATCGGTGGCGGAGTTGGTACAGCTATTGCTTATCCAACAGCTGTTGCATTGCACGACTTAGATACAGAAGTTGATGTTATAATGGGATTTAGAAATAAAGATTTAGTCATCCTCGAAGAACAATTTAAATCAGCTTCTGATAATTGTTATATAATGACAGATGATGGTTCCTACGGCGAATCAGGTTTTGTAACAGTTAAATTACAAGAGTTAATTGATGAAGGTACTGATTATGATTTGATTATAGCTATAGGACCTGTTCCAATGATGAAAGCTGTTGTTAATATCGGTAAAAAGCATAATATTAAAACACAAGTTTCATTGAATCCAATCATGGTTGATGGAACAGGAATGTGTGGTTGCTGTCGTGTCATCGTTGATGGTGAATTAAAATTTGCTTGTGTTGATGGTCCAGATTTTGATGGATATGATGTTGATTTTGAAGATTTAATGTTAAGAAATAATACATATTACGAACAAGAGCAGGCAATGGATCACGAATGTAAAACTGAATTAGCAATTGCTGCCACAAAAGCAGAAGAACAAGAATAAGCTTAAGAGCTTCATTGTTAGTATAGAAGGAGATTTCCATGGCTAAAAGAAATATGAGTCCAACCAAAGTAGATATGCCAGCTCAAGATGCAAAGGTTAGAGCAAAAAACTTTGAAGAAGTAACCTATGGCTACACACCAGAAATGGCAATAGAGGAAGCTCAGCGTTGTCTACAATGTAAACATAAACCATGTGTAAACGGTTGTCCTGTAATGGTTAAGATTCCTGAGTTTATAGACTTAATCGTCCAGGAAGATTTTGAAGGTGCTTATCAAAAAATTCTAGAGACCAATGTTTTACCAGCTATTTGTGGTCGTGTTTGTCCTCAAGAAAGCCAATGTGAAGCATTATGTGTACGTGGCATCAAACATGAATCTGTTGCTATTGGTCGTTTAGAAAGATTCGTTGCTGATTATCATCGAGAAAATGTCAAAGCAACTGCACATAATTATCCTGATAATGGATATAAAGTTGCCATTGTTGGAGCAGGACCTGCTGGTTTAAGCTGTGCTGGTGACTTGTCTAAATTAGGTTATGAAATAACTATTTTTGAATCCCTTTCAGAGGGTGGTGGAGTGCTAGTATATGGTATTCCTGAGTTCCGCTTACCAAACGATATTGTAAAACAGGAAATCAAACAATTAGAATTAGATGGTGTAAAAGTTGAAACTAACATGGTTATTGGTAAAGTTATTACAATAGACGAGCTCTTTGATGAATTTGGCTTCCATGCAGTGTTTATTGGATCCGGTGCAGGTTTACCAGTATTTTTAAATATCCCAGGGGAAAATAGCGTCGGCGTCTATTCTGCTAATGAATATTTAACTCGTGCAAATTTGATGAAAGCATATGATGACGAATATGATACTCCAATTAGAAAAAGCAAAAATGTAGCTGTTGTTGGTGGTGGTAATGTTGCAATGGATGCTGCACGGACAGCTTTGAGGCTAGGGGCTGAAAATGTTTACATTGTCTATCGTCGTTCCTTTGAAGAAATGCCCGCTCGTGTAGAAGAAGTTCATCATGCAGAAGAAGAAGGTGTCATTTTCAAAAATCTTGCTAATCCAGTAGAAATTAACACTGATGAAAATGGTGAAGCCATTTCTATGACTTGTATAGAAATGAAATTAGGTGAAGCTGATGAATCTGGCAGAAGAAGACCAATTGCTATAGAAGGATCCGAATTTGATTTAGATGTAGATACTGTGATAATTTCTGTTGGTACAAACCCCAATCCATTAATCAAAGATACTACTGAAGGACTGGAAGTAACACATTGGGGTGGTATTGTTACTGAAGAAGATGGTAGTACCTCAAGAGCAGGTGTCTTTGCTGGTGGTGATGCAGTAACCGGAGCAGCTACTGTTATTTCTGCTGCAGGTGCTGGTAAAGTTGCAGCCGAAGCTATTGATAAATATATCAAAACAAAATATAAATAATAATTTTATGCAGTTATGGTCAAGGCAAATTTCTGCTTCGACTATTTAATATGTATACTGATTAATTCTTAGTATAACCCTTTTAGTTAATAACAAATTTATCTAAAAGGGTTATTTTTTATCAGAAATTGTTTTACAATGGTATGTAATTATTTTAAGCATTTAATCATATAAGAAAGAATAATCATGACAAAAGAAAATGACAGTAATAAAAAATCAAGTCGTCTAGTTACTTTAAAGATAGTTAGATTATTATTAATTTTTTTAATTATTTTAGTAATAATTTGGTTTTTAAGAAATGCGAGTCTATTTGATTCGAAGGAAGGTAAGATAAGATCATTAGACTCCGAGGCCAGTTTACAAGAAATAATTGAGATAAGTGATATGTCTACGATTGAATACATCTATAATTCAATAGCTTCGGTTAATGAACCAGAAACAGGAAATAATAAATATCATGTTGCTTATAATGGAAGGATAAAAGCAGGTATAGATTTCTCAAAAGTTAAGATAGAAATTGATGATCAGCTAAAATTAATTACTGTATTAACTCCGCCAGCACAAATTCAAGATGTTTCTGTTGAAATGGAATCATTAGATTTTATTTTCAGTCATTCTCGTTTTGAAACTGAGGATGTAACCCAGGAGGCGTATAAAGAGGCTTTAGAAGACTTAAATAAAAAAGCTGAATTAGAAAAAAACATTCTAAAGATAGCAGAAGAAAATGCTCATTCTGCTTTAGAAGCATTAATCCATCCTATCGTTGCACTAGAGTATCAAGAGTATGATTTATCTATTAAATAGAAAGTTTAATATGAAGAAAACAATTGTATTTTTTTTAATAAGCATTATATTTCTATCACTGTTTGCTTGTTCTAGCCAAAATGTTGAAAAAGAGCTTGCTCCTGAATCAAGAAAAATCGTTAATATTCTTGAGTTGGCAACACTTGAGACTTATTATCATAATGTGTCTAAGTTAGAAAAGGAGGCAGGCACTGGCATTAAACATTGGTTTGAAAAAGATAAAAAAATGTGGATCGAATATACAGGTAAAGCTACACTTGGCATTGATTTAGAAGAAACTAATATAGAAATAAATGGTCAAGAAATTATCATTTCAATGCCCAAGGCAACAGTTCTACAAATGGAAGTAGATGAAGATTCCTTAAATGAAAACTCATATTATTCTTCACCAGACGGCATTAACAAAAATCTTATTACGGCAGAAGAACAAACTTTAATGATTAAAAATGCCCAAGAAAACATGCGAGATAGAATTCTTAATGATACTTCTTTACTCAATAAAGCTGAATTAAGAGCGAAAGAATTAATAGAAAATTATATTAACCAAATTACAAATATTACAGATACAGAATACACTATAGAGTGGAACATAATTGAAGCTTCTGAAGATAAATAAAATCTACTTTTTCTATTAAAGTTATTAAATAATTTATTTGATCAAACTTGCCTTTCTAGTTGCAAAAACAAGGATTTGTAAATTTAGCATAAATTTGTTTATTGTGGATCGAATAAGTATGAAAATATCTTAAACTTATCTAAAAAGAATCTCTTATTCTTCAAAATATGTTAGATTGTCTTAGTGCTTGTAAAAAGCATAGTTAAGTATAGGAGATTATCGGAGGTTCTTATGTTAGAAAAAGCTTTTCAGCTAAAACAGAATAATGTTACAGTTCGAAGTGAGGTAACAGCAGGAATAACGACGTTTATGGCTATGGCATATATCTTAGCCGTAAACCCTCAAATATTAAGCACAACAGGTATGCCAGCTGATGGTGTGCTAATTGCAACTGCTCTATCATCATTCGTTGCATGCGTTTGTATGGCATTCTTTTCAAATATGCCGTTCGCATTAGCACCAGGTATGGGGTTAAATGCTTATTTCGCTTACGTTGTTGCAGCCAAATATGGCTGGAGAATGGCATTATTTGCAGTGTTTATTGAAGGTATAATATTCATTATATTGAGCCTGACAAATGTAAGAGAAGCATTATTTGACGCAATTCCATTGAGCTTAAAATATGCAATTAGTGGTGGTATTGGTCTTTTTATTGCGTTTATTGGATTAGTAAATGCAAATTTAGTTGTTAAGGATGATGCTACTTTAATTAGTTTACAAAACTTTAGAGCAAATTTTAATACGGCTGGTATTGGTGCTATTCTTTGCATGGTTGGTGTTATTCTTATAGCAGTTCTTTCTCATAAAAAGGTCAGAGGTGCAATTTTGATAGGAATTGTTGTGACTTGGGTTTTAGGAATTTTTTCTCAAGCGCTTGGCATATACATTCCAGATCCAGAAGCTGGTTTTTATTCTTTATACCCTGTTTTCACTGCTCCTAGCTTTTCCGGTGTTGGTGAAATCTTTGGTCAAGCCTTCAATATTGATTTTACGAATGTTAATATTCTAGACATTGCAGTTGTAGTATTTGCTTTCCTCTTTGTAGATATATTTGATACCTTAGGTACAGTTATTGGTGTAGCTTCTAAAGCAGATATGCTTGATGAAGATGGAAAAATGCCTAAACTAAAAGGCATATTACTTGCTGATGCTATTGGCACAACTTTTGGTGCTGTGGCTGGAACATCAACTGTTACAACTTTTGTTGAAAGTTCAGCAGGTGTTGCCGAGGGTGGTCGAACAGGTCTGACTGCACTAACTACTGGCTCATTATTTTTATTATCAATAATTTTAGCTCCATTATTTATCGCAATTCCAGCCTTTGCAACAGCAGCAGCGTTGTTATATGTTGGATTCTTAATGCTCTCAACAATATTAAAAATTGATTTTAACAATATTACTGAAGCAGTTCCTGCCTATATAGCATTAATTTCGATGCCTTTCTTTTATAGCATTGCAGAAGGTATTTCTTTTGGGATAATTTCATATGTATTTATTAATCTCTTAACAGGTAATTCAAAGAAAATTAGCCCATTAATGTATGTATTAACAATTATTTTTATCCTACGCTATTTATTTTTAGTTTAGTTAATAGTAAATAATATTTTTCGAGATATGAATATAGTTTTAATATAAAGATTTTTTTATGATATAATTCAAATGCAATATAAAATAATATTGATTGATTTAGGAGGTTCTTAATGTTAAAAGGAAATTTGATGTTCGGACAGTCAGGTGGACCTACAGCTGTAATTAATTGTAGCGCGGCAGGCGTCTTTATTGAAGCATTAAAGCATCAGGATCGTATTGAAAAAGTTTATGGTGCTCATCATGGTATTATTGGTGTATTGGAAGAAGATTTTTTTGATATGGGACAAGAAGATGAAGAAGAGCTTCTTTTATTAAAACAAACACCAGCTTCTGCTTTAGGATCTTGTCGTTACAAATTGGCCGATCCAGACGAAGACGATACAGACTATAGAAGGATTTTAGAAGTTTTCAAAAAATACAACATCCGCTTCTTTTTCTACAATGGTGGAAATGACTCAATGGATACATGTAATAAAATTTCTAAATTTATGCAAGAAAATGATTATGATTGTCGTGTAATTGGTGTACCAAAAACAGTTGATAACGACCTATATGGTACTGATTTTTGTCCTGGTTATCCTTCAGCTGCACGTTATATTGCAACTACAATGATGGAAGTATATTGTGATTCAGTTGTGTATCCAGATGGACAAATTACAGTTGTTGAAATAATGGGTAGAAATGCTGGTTGGTTGACCGCAGCCTCAGTTTTAGCGGCTGATAAAGGTTCTGGACCTGATCTTATCTATTTGCCAGAATCAGTTTTTGATATCGACAAATTTATGGCAGACATCAAACGTATTTATGATGAAAAAGGTAAAGTACTTGTTGCAATCTCCGAAGGCGTTCAAACAAAAGATGGAAAATTCATTCCAGAACTTGTTGGTGAAGTTAAGGTAGATGCTTTTGGCCACAAACAAATGGGTGGTGCAGCCGCAGTCTTAAAAGAATATATTGAAAATCAAATAAATACCAAAGTTCGTGGTATTGAATTATCTTTAATGCAAAGATGTGCAGCTCATTTAGCTTCTAACGTTGATGTAGAAAGCACATTCAATGCTGGTAGAGAAGCTGTTAAAGCAGCCTTGAATGATGAAACCGATATCATGATTGGCTTTAAAGTAAATGATTCTAATGATGTTGAACTAACACATGTACCTTTAGAGAAAGCCGCAAATACTGAACGCAAGGTGCCAGAAGAGTGGATTAATGAAGAACAAAATTTTGTAACAGATGAATTTATTGATTATTGCTTGCCATTAGTACAAGGCTTACCTGAACGTAAATTAGAAGATAATTTACCTAAGTTTGCTAACTTAAAATTTGTACAAGCTGGTAAAAAATAATTTTAACTTAAATTGAACATTTTGAAAAACCGAGCGTCAATGCACTCGGTTTTTTATACTTTAGAGGAATATAGATGCTAAATATAAAATTGAAGGTTGGCAATATATTTATTAGGCGTTTTTGTAATGATGATTTACCAAGTATTACTCCAATCTTTATGCAAGATGACATTATGTACTATTACGTAACAGATGATGTAAAGTTCAAATCAGAAGATAAAATTGGTCAATATATAGAAGATTGGGATGATAACGAAACTAGTTTTATGTTTTCTTGCTTTAAAAATGATGATTTAGTTGCTGTTTTTACCTTAGATGATTATTCTAGTATCCAAAAAAGGACAGAATGCGGGATAGCTCTGACTAATCCTAAATATTATGGTCAAGGATTAGCAAAAAAAATCGTTACAATTATGTTAGATTATCTCTTTCATGAAAAGAGATTACATAAAGTTTATATTAGCTACATTGATGGGAACGAGTCATCTTATCACTTATTTAAGAGTCTAGGCTTTCAAGAAGATGGTCGTTTCAGAGAACATATACGTAGAAAAACAGAGTATTTAGATTTATACTATATGAGTTTATTGAATAAAGAATGGCAGGGATAAGGCAAAGATGATCAAATCAGTTTTTGCTGCACATCTAAGCGAGCAAGACAAACAAGATTTAACATTATTGTTTAATGATCGCTCACTTGGCTCTTTATCTGACGAAGATAAATCAAATTTTGTATTGACTGCAAGTCGCGATATTCACATGATTTGTGGCTTTTCAAATCAGTCTGTATATTATGATCCGCGCTTTAATCAAGATCGTATAAGGCTTTGGGTGCAAATTTTTCGTGAGATGCAATCACGTGGTTTGAAAATATTTCCTAAATTCATAAATAATCATCGAATCTATACAGAATATTTGCATATTTTCAATTCTGAAATTTTTATTGGTTGGCAAGATCGAAAACATGGTCTCTACTTGCTTCGTAAAAATCGTCTTTTCCGCTTACAGCCAACAACTTTACCTAAAAATGTTTTTAATCCTGAATGGATGAGACACGCAGATTTTTACTCTTTCCGGGTAAAAGAAAAAGATATTGTTTTTAGTATTTCTGAAAAGGTGTTTTCACGTTTAAATCCTCAAGAAATTGAAAAGTTTTTTCTTGAAAAAAATAATTTGTCTACAATTATGAGCGAAATTATTAACAAGCTCAAAGTATATGATAGAGATTTAGATTTGTCGTGGTTTGGATTTCAAATAGATCGCCTAGATAAAAACATTTTTGTAGACGAAGATCGAAGTTATTTGAAAACACAAAATGACTTTACCACTCTTATAAATAGTTCACGTGTTTCACGTGTACGAGACGGGCAAACATTAATTCCCGCTGTTAATCCAAGAACACAACAAGCTAGTAGTAGCCTTTATCAGGACACAGACGAGATCTTAACTGATCAAGAGACTCTTATTACTAGCAAGTCACCTAAGAAAGTAAGTACAAGAGATAATTTAAACCGAAAAATAAGCGATAGAAGACATCGTCTTTATAACTTAGAAAAATTAGAGCAAAGCAGAACTGAAAATGATGCCTTTTGGGATGATATAAAATCATTTAGTTTTGAGCCAATAATTAATAATTTCAAAAAGGCTTGGAAAAATATTTTTAATTTTATTCCAAATCAACCAACTCTTTCAAAACTAATTATTATTACTGCAATTTTACTCATTATTTTATTTGTATTTTTAGTTGGCAGAGCCATAGGGTCTAAATCAGGGCAGGTGGTGGAGACTGAAGCTGAAGATACGACATTTGAAACCAGAATGATGGAAGTAGATGATGAAGTAAAACCACCAAATGTAGCCTTAATTGAAGTAGAACTTACTGTTAAAGCTAATAACTTGCAAGTGCGTCAAGAACCTAAAATAGATGCAGCAATTGTAGCAACATTACAAAGAGGAGCAAAAATAACGCAATTATCAGAGCCAGAAAACAATTGGGTCTACGTAAGATTAGCCGATGGAAATACTTTTGGCTATGTCTATGCGGAAAGTTTACTGGGAGAAGACTAGATAAGAATTAGAAAAGGTAAATATGATAAAACAAATTAAGACAGATATGCATACTCATACTATTGCCAGTGGTCGTGCTTATAGTACGCTTAGTGAAAATGTTAGTGCAGCTAAAAAAAATGAAATTGAGGCTATAGCTATCACTGAGCATGGTCCTAAAATGCCAGGATCAGTAAATCCAAGTTATTTTTTAAATTATCAATCTATCCCACGAGAAATTGATGATGTGTTAGTATTTTGTGGCGTCGAATTGAATATAACTAATTTAAAAGGCGAGGTTGACCTATCAAATAACATGTTGAGTCGCTTAGATTTTGTATTGGCCGGATTTCATGATGAAATTGTTCAACCTGGTACTTTAACTGAACATACTGAAGCATGGCTCAATGTAATAGAGAATCCTTATATTGATTGTTTAGCACATCCAGGAAGAGATGACTACGAATTCGATTTACCTACAATTCTTGATGCTTGCAAAGAAAACAATGTTGCAATTGAAGTAAATTCTAAATCATTTGGAAAATATGCTAATATCCATCGATGTGAAGATATTATTGTTGGGTGTAAAGCAAAAGGAGTGTATATTATGGTTAATTCGGGAGCTCATTTTGCATATCATATTGGTAATAATCAGAATATGATTGAATTATTAAATACACTAAACTTTCCAAAAGAGCTAGTTATCAATCGAAATCTTGAATCTTTAATTCCCTGGCTAGCTAATCGTAAGTTATGGAAATCTGACCTACAAGCATTAGCAGAAAAATACAAATAACCTGGAAAAAAGTTTTTTCTTGTTTATTGGACAAACTATCTAGATTATTGTATTATGACAAAGCTGGTTTTTTAGATAGTAGATGCGGGTGTAGTTCAATGGTAGAACATCAGCCTTCCAAGCTGAATACGAGGGTTCGATTCCCTTCACCCGCTCCATCTATTTTATGGGTCTATAGCTCAGCTGGATAGAGCAACAGCCTTCTAAGCTGTGGGTCGCAGGTTCGAATCCTGCTAGGCTCACCAGAATAAACGCCCTGATCTGATCAAGTTCAGGGTTTTTGTTTTTTTAATAAATAATATTCCAGGAGTTCGCCTTGAAAATAAAATATTTAGTTCTTTTATCTTTTTTTGTAATCATTTTTATACTTATTATAGTGAAAGGTTTTGATAATAGGCTAAGGATTACTAAATATGAGTTTCGTTCAAAAAAAATCAATGAAATGATAAAAGTAGCCTTTTTGTCAGATTTACATGGTTATGAATATGGCAAAAATCAGTCAGATTTAATTTTTATGTTGGAGAAAATGTCTCCAGATATTATTGTCCTAGTCGGTGACATAATTGATGATAAAAGACCATCAGAAACAACTTTTTTGATGTTAGAAAAATTGGTCAAAATAGCCCCATGTTTTTATGTTACAGGTAATCATGAAGCCTATACGTTCCAATTAGACAAAATAAAATCTCGAATCGAAAAAGCTGGGATTTTTGTTTTAGCTGGAAATAGGGAACAAATTGAAGTTAATAATAATAAAATAAATATATTAGGAATCGAAGATCCCTTTTGTCAGGAAGATCTTTATAAAAAACAAGTAAATAACCTAGTACAATTGAATAATTCAGATTTTACAATTTTACTCGCCCATCGTCCAGATCGTTACACTGATTACCAAAAAATAGAGACAGATTTAATTTTATCCGGCCACGCTCATGGCGGTCAATTTCGTATCCCAAAAACAAATATTGCATTTTATGCTCCTCATCAGGGGTTATTACCCAAATTAACAAAAGGGTTTCATCAATTAGAAGATTCAGTTTTATTAGTGAGTAGGGGAATGTGTCCCACAACCAGGCATATTCCAAGGTTTTTTAATCCACCTGAATTAATAGAATTAACAATTTCTTCTAACAAATAATTAACACTTGTTATTTGTTTTAAGAATCATATATTAAACCCGACTGTTATATTCTCAAACAAATAAAAAATAGCCTGATTATGAATTTCAGGCTATTATATAAAAATTTTATTATTTAATCTAAATTCTAAATTTTTGCTAATGCCTGGCTAAGATCAGCAATAATGTCATCTACATCCTCAATACCTACAGAAAATCTAATTAAATCTGGTTTAACACCGGCAGCTTCTAATTCAGAATCATTCATCTGACGATGTGTTGTTGATGCTGGGTGTAGTACGCAAGTTTTGGCATCAGCTACATGGGTTGCAATCGAGGCTAATTCTAAATTATCCATGAATTTAGTTGCGGCATCTCTGCCACCTTTAACACCAAAAATCACGACCCCACTTGATCCATCTGGTAAGTACTTTTTAGCAAGATCATAATCTTCATCTCCCATTAAATCAGGATATTTAATCCAAGAGATTTTTTCGTGATCTTTGAGATAATTGGCAACTTTATTTGCATTTTCACAATGTCGTTGTACTCTTAAATGCAAAGTCTCTAAACCTAAATTTAATAAAAAGGAATTTTGCGGGGACGGAATGGAGCCAAGATCGCGCATTAAAGTTGTAGTCATCTTTCCGATATAGGCAGCTTTACCAAACAAATCTGTAAATACTGAACCATGATAAGTTTCAGCCGGTTTAGTCAGATCAGGAAAAAGATCAGAATGTTTTTGCCAGTCAAAATTACCACTGTCTACAACAACACCACCAACAGAAGTTGCATGACCATCCATATATTTGGTTGTAGAATGAACAACAATATCTGCACCCCATTCAATTGGTCTGCATTTTATTGGTGTTGGAAAAGTATTGTCAACAATTAATGGAACATTATTTTGATGTGCTACTTTTGCAAAAGTTTCAATATCTAACACTTTCAGAGCAGGATTTGCTAAAGTTTCACCAAAAACAACACGTGTTTTATCTGTAAAAGCAGCTTGCAATTCTTCTGGAGAGCAATCTGGCTCAACAAATGTGCTGTCTATCCCAAAATCTTTTAAGGTGTGGGCGATTAGATTATAACTACCACCATAAATAGCTGAAGAACTTATAATATGATCACCGGCTTTGCAGATATTAATGAGTGAGAAGAAAGTTGCTGCCTGCCCAGATGAAGTTAAAATAGCAGCTACTCCACCTTCCAAATCAGCAATTTTTGCTGCCACTGCATCATTTGTAGGATTTTGTAAACGCGTATAAAAATATGCATCATCCTCTAAATCAAAACACTTAGCCATGTCTAAACTTGAATCAAACTTAAACGTAGTAGATTGATAAATTGGCAATTGTCTTGGTTCTTTGTTTTTAGGAACCCAGCCACTATGAATACATTTTGTGTTAATATTTTTTGTCATAAATTGTTTAATATCTAAATCAATTCAAATGATTAGATTTCCCTTTCTTTTGGTATTTTTTAGATAATTGTAGATAATGTAACATATTTATAAGATTAAGTGCATAACAACATGTTACAAATCTTTTTCTTTTTGCGAACATTCGTTCTAAATGCTATAATTCTATCCGATTATATACAAGAAAATGAGGTAGTAATGGACAAATCACAGAATTATGATAATCAAAGTATATTTGCTTTAAAAGGCGCCGATAGGGTACGTTTGCGACCTAGCGTTATTTTTGGTTCAGATGATCTAAAAGGTGCCCAGCATTCCTTTTTTGAAATATTGTCCAATTCCATTGATGAGGCTAGGGCTGGTTTTGGTAATGTTATTAAAGTAACAAGATTTCAAGATCATAGCTTAATGGTTGAGGATGAAGGAAGAGGTGTTCCAGTCGATTTTAACGAAAATGAAAATCGTTATAATTGGGAATTAGTCTATTGTGAGTTATATGCTGGTGGTAAATATGATCCTGATAATGAAAATTACGAATTTAGCTTAGGTTTAAATGGTCTTGGTGCATGTGCAACTCAATATGCTTCTGCTTATTTTAATGTAGAAGTTGTTCGAGATGGTTTTACTTATGAACTTCATTTTGAAAAAGGTGAAAATGTCGGTGGGTTGAAAAAAACCGTAACAAAGAGCAATAAGACAGGTACAAAACAACATTGGTTGCCTGACCTTGACGTTTTTACAGATATCGAGATTCCTAAAGTATATTTCACAGATATTTTGCAAAAACAAGCAATTGTTAATCCAGGGGTTAAATTTATTTTTGTTGACAAAATAGATCAAACAGAACAGGAATTTATATATCCCGAAGGGATCCTAGGCTATGTTACTGAGTTAAATGAAGATACCCCCTTAACAAAAGCAAGACAATTTTCTGGTGAAGATGTTGGTAGGGATCGCAAGGATAAAGAAGAATACAAAGTTCAAGCAGATGTAGCCTTTGCGTTTAATAACGAGACGAATCTATTAAGTTACTACCACAACTCTAGTTGGCTTGAATATGGTGGCTCGCCTGATAGGGCAGTGAAAAATGCTTTTGTAGCAGAATTTGATAAAGCACTCAAGGAAAAAGACAAATATAAAGCTAATGAATCAAAAATTATCTTTAGCGATATTGAAGATAGTTTGATTTTAATGATAAATTCATTCTCTACATTCACTTCATACGAAAATCAAACTAAAAGAGCCATTAATAATAGATTTATTCAAAGATTTTTAACTAAGTTAATTAGAGAAAATTTAGAAGTTTGGTTTATTGAATGTGCTGATGAAGCTGACAAAGTTATTGAACAAGTACTTGTAAATAAAAGAAGTCGTGAAAATGCAGAAAAACAACGACTCAATATTCGAAAAAAATTGATGGGAAACATTGACAATATGACAAACAGGATCAAGAATTTTGTCGATTGTCGTTCTAAAAATGTAGAAGAACGTGAACTGTATATAGTTGAAGGTAACTCAGCTTTAGGATCTGTTAAAATGGCAAGAGATTCCGAATTTCAAGGAGTTATACCAGTTCGCGGAAAAATATTGAATTGCTTAAAGGCAAGCATTAATCAAATTTTTAATAGCGATGTGATTGTTGATTTATTGAAAGTTTTAGGTTGCGGGGTTGAATTAGAAAGTAAACATAACAAAAAATTATCTGATTTTGATCTTGATAAATTACGCTGGAACAAAATCATTATCTGTACAGATGCTGATGTAGACGGCTTTCAGATAAGGACTTTGATTTTAGCGATGTTATTTCGTTTAACTCCTACTTTGATTAAAGAGGAGAAGGTCTATATTGCCGAATCTCCATTATTTGAAATAACACATACAGTTAAAAATATAGAGAAGACATATTTTGCTTATTCAGATCCCGAAAAAAACAAGATAATTAGCGAACTTGACAAAGGTAAGATCCATATTCAAAGATCAAAAGGTTTAGGTGAAAACGAACCTGAAATGATGTGGAAAACAACTATGAACCCAGAAACAAGAAAATTAATTCAAGTACTACCTGAAAGCAAAGAAGAGATGTTTAAAATGTTTGATCTTTTACTAGGTGATAACTTGAGTGGGAGAAAAAAATACATCGCTGAACATGGTAATGAGTACATGGACATGTTAGATGTTGTATAATTAATATCCTAAATTAAACTAGCAAGCAAGATTATATTATTGAGGTGTAGTTAAAACTATTTTGATATATGATAAAAGATAAAAAAGAGATAGATAAAACAGAGCATAAGGTTGAAAAAACTCCAATTACAGAAACTTTACGTTTAAACTATATGCCTTATGCTATGAGCGTAATTGTTTCGAGAGCAATTCCTGAAATAGATGGCTTTAAACCGTCTCATCGCAAACTACTTTATACTATGTACCGAATGGGTCTTTTAAATGGGCCACGAAAAAAATGTGCTGATATTGTTGGTCAAACTATGGCCTTAAATCCGCACGGAGACCAAGCTATTTATGAAACACTAGTTCGGATGACACGTGGTAATGGTAGCTTAATTAATCCCTGGATTGATTCTAAAGGTAACTTTGGACGAGTATATTCTCGCGATATGCAATTTGCAGCTTATCGTTATACAGAAGCAAGATTAGATAAAAGCTGTGAAACTTTGTTTTCCGGTTTAAATAAAAATGCCGTAGAATTTGTAGATAATTATTCAGGAACATTTAAGGAGCCAGTTTTATTACCTGCAACTTTCCCAACAATTCTAGTTAATAGTAATCAAGGAATTGCCGTCGGTATGGCATCTAATATTTGTTCTTTTAATTTGAAGGAAGTTTGCGATGCAACTGTAGCGTATATTGATAATCCAGAAGTAGATTTATTTGAATATATGCCCGCACCCGATTTTTCCACAGGAGCAGAAATAATATATGAAGAAGATGTGATGCGTCAGGTCTATGAAACGGGCAGGGGCTCAATTAAGATGCGCGCTGTATACAATGTTGATAAGAAAAATAAATGTATTGAAATAACTGAGATTCCTTATACGACGACTGTCGAAGCAATTATGGATGATGTTATTGACAATACAAAAAATGGTAAATTAAAAGAAGTCACAAATATACGAGATGATACAGATTTAAATGGTTTAAAATTAACTATTGATTATAAAGCTTCTACAGATGTTAAACTATTAGTTCAAAAATTATTTAAAATAACAGCTATGCAGAGTAATTTTGCTTGTAATTTCAATGTCCTAATCAATGGTCGTCCCCAGGTTATGGGTGTCAGAGAAATCCTCAAAGAATGGCTTATTTGGCGACGTAGTTGTTTAAAAAATGAACTCAATTTTGAGATTGATCAAAACACAGAAAAGTTACATATCTTAATTGGACTTGAACAAATCCTATTGGACATTGATAAAGCAATAAAAATAATACGAGAGACAGAAAAAGATGATGAGGTTATTCCACGTTTAATGCAGGGTTTTAAGATTGATAAAGCTCAAGCAGAAGCTGTAGCAGAAATCAAGTTAAGACAATTAAACAAGGAATATATTTTAAAGCGGATTAAAGACAAAGAAGAACTTGAGGAAGAAATTAAACGTCTAAAAGGTATTGTTTCAAGTAACAAAAAACTTGATAATGAAATAAAAAAGCAACTTAAAAACGTAGCAAAAAAATATGGCCGTGAGCGATTAACCAAATTGGTGCCAGAAGAAGAAATTGTTAAAGTTGATTCTGAGGACTTTATTGAAGATTACAATATCAAAGTATTTTTTACTCAAGAAGGATATTTAAAAAAAATGGCACTTACTTCTTTGCGAAGTGCAGGTGATCTCAAAGTCAAAGAAGATGACATGATTGTTCAAGAAATTGAATCCACTAATAAATCAGATGTTTTGTTTTTTACAAACTTAGGGCAAGTCTATAAAATGAAATTATCTGATATTCCAGATCATAAACCATCTGAGTTTGGCGAATTCACTTTAAATTTATTAGATTTAGAAAAAAATGAATATGTTATTGCCGTTCATGCAACTAGCGAAGCTTATGAAGGGTTTTTAATTTTAGGTTTTGCTGATGGACGTTGTGTAAAAATTTCTGTTGATAGTTATTATACTAAGACTAATCGAAAAAGATTACGTAATGCTTTTTATGATGGTGCTTTATTAATTGGGATTTTGTATCAAGATACGGAGAATTCTGGTAGAGATATCATTTTACAAAATAGTCAAGATCGAATGATCTTAGTCGAAAGTGATCGCATACTCTTAAAAGCAACTAGAAATTCACAAGGAAATATGATTATGAAATCACGAAAAGGATTTGAAGCTACTTCACTGAGTTTTGCTGATCAATTTCCAGAAAAATATGATCTAGAATATTATCGTGTACGTACATTACCTTCAGCTGGTAGATTTATCAAAGAAGAAGATATGGCAACCAAACAAATTTCTTTAGCTGATATGTCAATGGGGGATTAGTTTCTTGTGTTCAAACAAAATAATAAAATACATTTAAAGCGTATTTTGATGGTACTAGCGATCGTTGTCATCGTTGTTGGTTTAGTTGTTATTGTACATCACAATAAACAAATTCAATTTGAAACCTCCTTTGAAAAAATGCTAAAAGAAGGAAACTATTCTGGTGCATTAGAAATTTATCGAGAGATCCAAAGAGAGGCAACAAATCCTGATAATTCGCAACTTAGTAAAAATAGATTTACAGAAACACAAAAAAAATATGAGAATCTTGTTCATAATAAAACTGAAAAAATTATAGAACGATTAGAAAAAGGTGATAATTTAAGTAAACAGGGTCAAGCCTTTATACTTGGCATGCAAGAAATCACAAGTTCTATTATTACTCCTTATTTAAATACTGCAACAGAAGATTTGCTAGACCAAAAAATCACATATCAGGAGTGGCGTCATTTTCTAGATACTTTTAAAGGATTTCCAAATTTACAATTAAGTGTAGAAAATTTGCTAGAGCAAGAAGATGAATTAAATATAGGTGTTCAAAAATTTGCAGAAATACAAGAATTAGATCTTAAAAGCAATTGGAACCAAATCTGGGAAAAATGGGCTGCTTTATCTGAGGATGAAGAGATAGGTAGATTTGCTTCCCACTACGCGAGTTATAGGTTGCAAACCTTTCAAGATGAACTATATAAAGTGCTGATGGAAGATGTTGATTTATACATTGAACAAGGCAGATATTATACCGCAAAAAACGTATTAGATCGTCTATTTGATGCTTTTCCAAATCAATCAGATATTCAAGAAAAGTTAAACATTTGTAATGAAAAAATACCATCAGATTTAATTGTTTGGGAAGAGCCTGTAGAATGTATTGGCATAAAACCGCTTTTAGTTGATACTGACCAAGCAAAACGTGGGAAAGCAAAAACTTTAGCAGAAACTCAGTTGATTACTGTTAATGAATTCAAAAGTCTGTTATTAGAACTATATAATAATGATTATGTATTAGTTTCAGCAAACGTTTACTTCAATTATCCAGATAATTTCTCTCAAGTAGTCGTACCCAAAGGTAAAAAACCAATTATTTTATTGCTTGAATCATATCAATATTCTGCCTCTTTGCAAGAAGCAGGAGTTGTTGCAAAATTAGGCTATGATCATGAAAATAAAACTTTTCATAGTTATTTAGAACCAGATGATCCTGAATCAATTACGACAGAAGCAGTTGATGCAATTTCGATTTTAGAGGAATTTATACAGGAGTACAGCGATTTTAGTTTTAATGGTGCGAAAGCATTAATTTCTTTGAATGTCAATAACAACATCTTGGGTTATATGATAGATTCACAACAATTCAATAATTATATAAATGACTTAAGCGATCTAGGACTTCCAATTAGCAATATCATTAATTTAAGCGATGAAGAAAAGGATGAAATCTTAAATAATGAGCGCGATCATTTAGTAGAAATCATTGCTGATTTACAGTATCATAATTATTATTTTGCTAATGGTACTTATTCTAATCAGGAGTTAAATCTTCTAGAATTTGAAGAATTTAAAGCAGAAATTAAAAATTGGGAGGAGACCGCCAAGCCCTTAGTTGGAGATTCACAGGTATTATTGTTTCCAAATGGTTCGCATGTTTATGCTGATCAAGATAGAACCGATTATCTTAAAGAAAAAGGATATCTCAATTTTTACAGTCAAGGAGCTGAGGCATTTAATTATATGACTGAAGATTATATTCATATAAATTACGTTCCAATTAATCATGCAACTTTAAATAGTCCAAGCACTTGGCAGTTAGATCGTTTTTTTGATTCTTCTAAAATTATTGAAGACTGGTCATAATAATAACTATAGATGATGCGGGTATAAGAATATGAATCAATCTTCAATAAAAAAATCAGATTTAAAGGTAATAGATATAAAGCCACGTGGCTACTGTAAAGGTGTGATACGTTCATTAAAGGTTCTAAAAACAATTCGTGTCCAGTATCCTGAAGAAACAATTTCGGTCTTAGGTAAAATTGTACATAACAAGTATATTTCCAAAGCAATGGATCTATACAAGATAAAAACAATAGATTATCCTGGCTTAACAAGAGAAGAATTATTGTCATATGTTGATCATGGAATTATTATTTTGTCAGCACATGGAAGTTCTGAAAGAGTAAAACAATTAGCTTATGCCAAAGGGTTAAAAGTAATTGACGCTGCATGTTCGGATGTAATTTCTACCCATGATCTTATTAAAGAAAATTTGGAAAAAAATAACCAAGTGATCTTTATTGGCAAGAATAATCATCCAGAAACAGAGGCAATTATTACAAATTTTCCAAAAATAAATTTAATTACTAATGTCAAAGATATAGATAATTTGAACTTAGATCAAAATGATCAAATCGTTATTTCTAATCAAACTACGCTATCTATTTTGGATATGAGATCATTAATTGAAGCTATTATAAAAAAATACCCACAAGCCCAAGTTGTAGATGAAGTCTGTGGTGCAACTCGTGTCAGACAAGAAGCAGTAATCAAGCATAGTAGTCTTGATGTATTAATTGTTGTGGGTGATCCACATAGCAACAATACTTCTATGTTAGCAAAAATTGGTTTAGCTAATGGAATAAAAAATGTCCAAAGAATTGAAACTGTACATGATCTAGAGCTGGCTGAGTTGCAAAAAGGTGATGTTGTCGGAGTTACTTCAGGAGCTTCTACTCCACCATATTTAACTAATATGATATCTGATTATCTAAAAAAACTTGATCTAGATAATCCTGCACCAAGACCACCAATAGAAATATCGAAAATATTAGATTTTTAATCATATGATAGAGGTTTAAGATTTGTTAAAGAAATTTTATCACAGTAAATTAAAACCAGATTATTATGCTGAAGATTTACGTTCCTTTGATTGGCAACAACTAAAAAAGCATAAAATTAAAATAATCTTTTTGGATATAGATAACACATTAGCAAAACATGGTTCAAGAAAACCTGATGATTATGCAATAGCAGTTGTCCAAATTATTCAAGACCACGGTTTTGATATTTGCATTCTCTCCAATGCAATGAGTGAACGTATTGAGGAATTTGCTGGTCATTTAAAGGTGGATTTTTTAGAAAATGCAAGAAAACCTAGTCCTAAACGTCTAATAAATAAATTACAAGAAACTAATTATAATGCAAGCGAAGCAATCTTAGTTGGTGATCAACTTTTTACTGACGTTTGGGCAGGAAATAATGCTGGCTGTATGACAGTTTTAGTAAAACAAAGATTTTATGATGAGGCAATTCAAGTAAAATTAAAAAGAAAACTTGAACAATGGTTTATCAATAGATTTGATAAATAAAGTCTAACCTGAGATTTGACTAGTTTTTAGGAATATATCTGACTTGCAAGCCGTTAACTAATACTTTAAAATTAAACAGATAAAAATATTAATTTAGTACTCTACGAGGCTCTGTTAACTAAAGATGAATGAAAAAGAGATCTGAAATGCAAACTGGCAGAAGAAATTAAAATAAAAAATTAATTTCAAAGCAAAGTTTCATCAAAG
>JGI24708J26588_10000144_pt1 | contig 53526 bp, 66 predicted proteins | sample BioPla1DNA2_FD_26588 | JGI IMG/M metagenome (IMG submission 26588) | reverse complement strand
ATTTATTTCTATATCTATTTTTGAACACAAAAAAACCGCCAAAGGGAATTCTCCCCCTGACGGTTGGCGATTGCGATAAGCAAACTTTGTAATTGTAAACATACTTTTGTGTACGTTGACAAGAATTATCTCTTTGAGAATTGTGGAGCTCTTCTTGCACCTTTGAGTCCGTATTTCTTTCTTTCTTTCATTCTTGGATCTCTTGTTAAGTATCCTGCTTTTTTAAGTGCAGGTTTTAAATCTGCATCCGCTTGAACCAAAGCTCTAGCAATACCATGACGTATAGCACCTGCTTGACCTGTGTATCCGCCACCTCTTACAGTTACTAATACATCAAATTTATCTACTGTATCAGTTAATACTAAAGGTTGTTTTGCAATAACCTTTAATGTTTCTAAACCAAAATATTCATCAATATCTCTTTTATTTATTTTAAAGTTACCATTTCCAGGTACTAAATATACTCTTGCAATTGATTTCTTTCTTCTGCCTGTTCCATAATATCTTGCTTCAGCCATTTGGATATCCTCCCTTCATCAATTAAAATTTAATTTCTAATACTTCTGGTTTTTGTGCTTCATGATTATGTTCAGCACCACTATAAACACGAAGTTTTTTAATCATTTTTCTACCTAAACGGTTTTTTGGAAGCATTCCTCTTACTGCTTCATATATTACTTTTTCAGGCTTCTTTTCAAGAAGGTCTTTAAGTTTTATTTCTTTTAAGCCACCAGGATATCCTGTATGGTGTCTGTAAAGTTTTTGTTCTAATTTATTACCAGTCACTTTAATGTCTTTTGCATTAATTACAATAACAAAATCTCCTGTATCTACATGAGGTGTATATATTGGTTTATGCTTTCCACGAAGTATTTTTGCAATTTCAGATGATAAGCGACCTAATGTCATATCTGTTGCATCTACAACATACCATTTTCTTTCAACGGTTTCAGCTTTCGCTATATAGGTTGTTCTCATTTCGAACCCTCCTTATTCCTTATATAATCACGTATCTATTTAAAACCCGGGGCTAATGGATTTTAAAGTGGCACAATTACACAAAAAACATTATATTACATCTTACCCTAGTGTGTCAAGGAATATTTGTATTTAGCTAACCTTTTCATAAAAAAATATCAATATTTGATTTCTACTAAAGTCAAGCCTTGAGCTGGAGCTGTTATCCCTGCCATATTACGATTTTTTGACAAAATGATAGTTTCTACATCAGAGGCTTTTTTTCTAGCTAGTCCTATATCTATTAATGTTCCTGCCATAATTCTTACCATGTTATATAGAAAGCCGTTACCTCTTACTTCAAATATAACAAAGGGGCTTTCTTTATGTACAGCTGCATCAAATATTATTCTTTCTGTTGTCTTAACTGAGCTACCTGTGGAGCAAAAAGCTATAAAATCATGCTTTCCTATAAAATATTTAGCTCCTTTATCCATCTCCTCTACATTTAAATCTGAAGATATAAAGGTACTCATATTCCTGTATTGAGGTATTGGAAATTTATCATTTAATATAAGATATCTATAAGTTTTTTCTTTTGCATCATAACGGGGATGAAAATCTTCGTGTACTTCCTTGGCAGCACTTATTACAATATCATCTGGAAGGGCTGTATTTAGGGCATAAGGTATTCTATCTATGGGAATAGAACTATCTACTTTAATAAGTCCTCTTTGTCCTAAAGCATGCACTCCTGCATCAGTTCTTCCGGCTCCTATAACGGTTACTTCTTGTCCAAATATTTTTGAGCATGCTTCTTCTACTTTTTCTTGTATACCAATACCGTTATGCTGCCTTTGCCAACCATTATAATTTGTTCCGTCATATGAAATTGTGAGTAAAATATTCTTCATATTTTCCTCCATTTGTTAGCAAAAAAAGCTTTTTATATAAAGCGAATAAGAATCATTATTATCATAAAAAGACTTATAACCCCTATGGCTATATAATCTTGTTTTTGTATTACAAGCTGCTTCATTCTGGTTCTGTTTTCTCCGCCACGATAACATCTTGCTTCCATAGCCATTGCTAATTCATCTGCTCTTCTAAAAGCTGAAATAAATAAGGGTACCAAAAGTGGTATTAGGCTTTTTGCCCTTTTTATAACTCCTCCACTTTCAAAGTCAGCCCCTCTTGCCATTTGAGCTTTCATGATTTTATCTGTTTCTTCCAATAATATTGGTATGAAACGAAGGGCTATTGTCATCATCATTGCTATTTCGTGAGCTGGTATCCCTATTTTTTTAAATGGGTTTAATAGCTTTTCAATCCCATCCGTTAATTGAATAGGAGATGTAGTTAATGTTAATATGGATGAGCCAATAATTAAAAAGATTAATCTTAACGCCATTAAGCCTGCAATATATAATCCTTCAGCTGTTATTGTAATAAATTTATATGACCAAAGAACATTTTCACCAGGAGTCATAAAAATATTTAAAGCAACTGTTAATAATATAATTACAAGAATAGCTCTTAAGCCTTTAAGCATGAATTTAATAGGTACCTTAGATAAGTAAATAACAGTACCCAAAAATATAATTGTAAAAGCATAGCCTATATATCGATTTGCTACAAATAAAGCAATAATAAATATCAAAGTTGACATAATTTTTACCCTAGGATCTAATTTATGAATCCATGATTCTGCTGGGTAATACTGACCGATAGTAATATCTCGAATCATCATAGCACCTACTTTTGACTTTTCAATAATGAAGCTATTTTTTTAGCTCCTTCTTCTACAGTTAATACATCTGTAGGAACTTCTATACCTTTTTTTCTTAATGCTTTCATAATATACATAATTTGTGGAGCTGCTAAGCCCATCTTCTCCAGTTCTTTTACATTTTTAAAAACTTTATCTGGTGCTCCGTCTAAAGCAATTCTGCTTTTATACATTACAATAATTCTATCAACTAATTTAGCAATGTCTTCCATACTATGAGATACTAAAATAACTGTAATCCCCAAAGATTTATGTAACTTTTGAATTTGACCTAATATTTCATCTCTTCCCCTTGGGTCAAGACCTGCAGTTGGTTCATCAAGAATAAGCACCTCTGGCTTCATTGCCAAAACCCCTGCTATGGCAACTCTTCTTTTTTGTCCTCCTGATAAATCAAAAGGCGATTTTTCATACATATCTTCTCCAAGGCCTACCATATCTAAAGCTTTTATTACTCTTTTATTAACTTCTTCTTTAGGTAAACCCATGTTTTCAGGTCCAAAAGCTACATCTTTGAAAATTGTCGTTTCAAAAAGCTGGTGTTCTGGGTATTGAAATACAAGGCCAACTTTTTGACGAATTTCCTTTAAGGATACATCTTTATCATTTAAGTTCTTGCCTAAAATAATTATTTCTCCCTCTGTTGCTTTTAGTAATCCATTAAAATGCTGAATAAGAGTAGACTTACCAGAACCAGTATGCCCTATTATTCCGACAAACTCTCCTTTTTTTATATGAAGGTTTATATTGTTTATAGCTACTCTTCTAAAGGGAGAACCTTCCCCATAAACATGACTCACTCCATTGAATATAATTGCCATATTTTATCCACCATCTCTTCGATTGTAAGTATTTCTGTTGAAATATCAATACCTTCTTTTTGCATATAATAGGCCAATTCTGTAGCTGGAGGAACATCTAGCCCTAACTCTTTTAACTTATCAACTTGACTAAAGACATCTTTAGGTTTTCCATCCATTACAATTTGACCATGATCCATTACAATTACCCTGTCGGCCTTTATTGCTTCCTCCATATAATGAGTAATATGAATAATTGTTATACTTTCTTCTTTGTTTAGTTTATAAACCGTATCAAGCACTTCTTTTCTACCTAAAGGATCCAACATAGCCGTAGGTTCATCTAATATAATACATTCTGGTTTCATTGCTAAAACCCCAGCTATAGCAATTCGTTGTTTTTGGCCTCCAGATAGTAAATTAGGAGAATGAGTCATATATTCTGTCATTTGAACTGCAGCAACAGACTCATCAACTCTTTTTCTGATTTCACTTGCTTCTACCCCTAAATTTTCTGGCCCAAAGGCAACATCTTCTTCTACAATTGCAGCAATAATTTGGTTATCAGGATTTTGAAATACCATTCCTGCACTTTGCCTAATATTCCATATATTTTCTTCAGTCTTAGTATCCATTCCTTTAATTAAAAGAGTTCCACCCGTAGGATGTAAAATAGCATTCATATGCTTAGCAAAAGTTGATTTTCCCGAACCATTATGTCCTAAAATTACAACAAACTCACCCTTATTTATATCCAAATCAACTTTATCTAGTGCTCTATGACTAGCTTCTATTTCTCCACGGTCATTGTGGGTATAATATTCGTATACAAGCCCTCTACTTTTTACAATTTCATTCATATCATCACCAACCCTCAGGGAGTCTTAATAATTGAAAATTAATTATTATTTGGAAATATCTTGTTACAATAATTAATCTTCAATTATTAAGATATTTATAGGGATTAAGATTGAATCCTAATCCCTATAAAAGCATTATACTAACTCAATAATTACTTCTTCAGCTCCATCACCCTTACGGGGACCAATCTTAACAATTCTAGTATACCCACCATTACGGTCTGCATACTTAGGTGCTATATCTGTAAATAGTTTTTCCACCATATCTACTTTTTTAGTGTTTTGTTTTTTCTTAATTGTACTAGTTTCAGTTACAGGGTAAAGAATTTGTAACATTTTTCTTCTTGCATGAAGACGAGAAGCACTATCTTTTTTAATAGTCTTTTCTACTTCATCAAATACGTCTACTTTCTTACCATTTACAACTTCTTTTACTCTTTTTCCATCTGCATTTTTTCTAGGTACTTTAGCTTTAACAGTTACTTCGGTAAAATTATCTTTTTCTTTAATAGCAAGAGTAATTAGCTTCTCGGCAATTTTTCTAATTTCTTTTGCCTTTGCCTCTGTAGTTCTAATTTTACCATGATATAGTAAATTGGTCACTTGATTTCTCAATAGTGCTTTACGTTGAGAAGTAGTACGACCTAATTTTCTATGTCCAGCCATCGTTCAACCTCCTTTACATAAATATAACAAGCAACTAATCATCACTAGGCTTTAAAGAAAGACCTAATTCAGCAAGTTTGTTAAGAACTTCTTCTAATGACTTCTTACCTAAATTACGTACTTTCATCATTTCTTCTTCGGTACGGTTGATAAGTTCTTCTACAGTGTTAATACCTGCACGTTTTAGACAGTTGTAAGAACGCACAGATAAATCAAGCTCTTCAACACTCATTTCAAGAACTTTTTCTTTTTGGTCTTCCTCTTTTTCAACCATTATTTCTGCATTCTTTGCATTATCTGATAAGTCAATAAATAAACTTAGATGTTCACTCAAAATTTTAGCACCTAAACTTACTGCTTCATCAGCTTTAAGGGTTCCATTAGTCCATAATTCTAAGGTCAATTTGTCATAGTCTGTTATTTGACCTACTCTTGTGTTTTCAACCACAAAATTTACACGACTAACAGGAGTATACAGAGAATCTACAGGAATAACTCCTATAGCTTGATTGTTGATCTTATTTTTTTCTGCTGGTACATAACCCCTACCTCTGGTAATGGTCATCTCCATAAATAATTTGCTATCAGAACCTCCGCTTAATGTTGCAATATGAAGGTCTGGATTTAATATTTCAATATCAGAATCAACTTTTAAATCTCCTGCAGTAACTACGCATTCCCCTTCAGCTTCAATATAAGCTATTTTGGGTTCCATGCTGTCACTATTATTTTTAATAGCAAGATTTTTTAAATTTAAAATAATCTCCGTAACATCTTCCTTAACTCCAGGAATTGTACTAAATTCATGAAGTACCCCTTCAATTTTTACATTGCTAACTGCAACACCGGGAAGGGAAGATAATAAAACTCTTCTTAAGCAATTACCCAATGTTGTTCCATATCCCCTCTCAAGGGGTTCAAGGACAAAACGACCATATTTGCCGTCTTCTGATATCTCAGCAATTTCAATGCGAGGTTTTTCAAATTCAAACACCCGATAAACCCTCCTTTTTGTTTTTTAATCATACTGAGGGTGACAATTTGTCTAAAAATTATTACTTTGAATAAAGCTCTACGATAAGTGTTTCTTGAATATCGATATCTATTTGATCTCTTTCTGGTAGAGCAACAACTTTACCCTTTAGATTGTCAATGTCAGCTTCAAGCCATTCGGGTATAATTCTAGATGCTGTTGTATCTGTTATATCTTTAAATCTTTGAAGTCCTTTTGATTTTTCTTTAATTTCGATAACATCGCCAATTTTCACTTGGTATGAAGGAATATTTACTTTTTTACCGTTCACTAAAATATGATTATGACGAACTACTTGTCTTGCTTCTGTTCTAGAACGTCCATATCCTAAACGATAAACTACATTATCCAATCTCATTTCAAGTAAGCGAAGTAAGTTTTCACCTGTAACACCAGGAATACGGTCCGCTTTTTCAAAATAGTTAGCAAATTGTGCTTCAAGTACACCATAAATTCTCTTTGCTTTTTGTTTTTCACGAAGCTGTAATCCGTACTCAGATAGCTTTCTGCTAGCTTGACCATGTTGCCCAGGTGCATAAGGTCTTCTAGCTACAGGGCATTTTTCTGAAAAACATTTTTCTCCCTTTAAGTACAGTTTCTGTCCTTCTCTACGGCATAATCTGCACACGGGTCCTATATATCTAGCCATTTAACTTTACACCTCCTAATACTAAACTCTTCTACGTTTTGGTGGACGACATCCATTATGTGGCACAGGAGTAACGTCTTTAATCATTGTTACTTCTAAGCCTGCTGTTTGAAGAGCACGTATTGCTGCTTCTCTTCCAGATCCCGGTCCTTTTACCATTACTTCAACTGATTTTAAACCATATTCCATTGCAGCTTTTGCCGCAGTATCTGCTGCCATTTGAGCTGCATATGGAGTAGACTTCTTTGATCCTCTAAATCCTAATTGTCCGGCACTTGCCCAAGAAAGAGCATTTCCGGCCATATCTGTTAATGTAACAATTGTATTATTAAAAGTAGACTGAATATGCGCTTGTCCCCGATCAACATTCTTCTTATCTCGACGTCTACGGGTACTTCCTTTTTTAGCTACTTTTTTCGCCATTCCACTTAACCTCCTTTATGCACTATTTTTTCTTATTTGCAACAGTTCTTCTTGGTCCTTTTCTAGTTCTAGCATTAGTCTTTGTCTTTTGTCCTCTTACAGGTAAACCTCTTCTATGACGAATACCTCTATAACATCCAATTTCCATAAGACGTTTTATATTTAAAGCTACTTCTCTACGTAAGTCACCTTCAACCATTTGTGTCTTTTCAATGATTTCACGAATTTTAGCTGTTTCTTCATCGGTTAAATCTCTTACTCTTGTATTTGGATTAACTCCTGCTTCTTTAAGTATACGATTTGAGCTTGAACGACCAATACCATATATATAAGTAAGACCGATTTCAACACGCTTATCTCTTGGTAAATCGATACCTGCAATACGTGCCATAGATACTTTGCACCTCCTAAATACTGTTTTGTTTTGCTTACAATTTATTATATATCTTCTTCTATCAGCAAAATGCAGCCGCTAAAGAATATAAATATTCATATTCTCCACAAATTATCATTATATAATATATTAAACAATTAATCAATTGTTTTTGTTGGCAATCTGTAAGCTTGCCTAAGGATGCTTGCCCCTTAAGCAAGCATGTTTTAGTTTAGCCTTGTTTTTGCTTATGCTTTGGATTTTCGCAAATAACACGGATACGACCTTTTCTTTTGATTATTTTACATTTTTCACAAATTGGTTTTACAGAAGGTCTTACTTTCATTTGCTTATCTCCTTTCTAACGCTCAAATCATTTGGCTCTCCAAACAATCCGGCCTTTTGTTAAATCATAGGGAGAAAGTTCTACAGTAACTTTATCTCCCGGCAAAATGCGAATAAAATTCATTCGAAGTTTTCCAGAAATATGTGCTAAAATTTTATGACCATTTTCCAACTCTACTTGGAACATCGCATTCGGCAACTTTTCAAGCACTGTTCCTTCAACTTCAATAACATCACTTTTCGCCAAGGTATCATGCCTCCTCATTTATTGCATTTCTAGAAGAAGGACTATACGGTTCTAGAACTTTTCTTATTTCCGAATCATTCAGTTCCATTCCATCTTCTATTTTTTTCTTAATAAAATTTATTATATGATTAGTCTTTTGTACATGTTTATATTTCTTCTTTTTCGGCTTATTAAGTTTTCTTAAATCTCCGTCAACAATATATAAATATTCATTTTCAATTTTTATTACGATAAAAGCCCTTCCCTTATCGCGTCCGGATTTAGAAAACACAACTTGCCCAATGGAGTATTCATTCATCTTAAGCTCACCTGACCTCTTTATCACAAAATAGTAAGAATTTCAGGTTCTCCATCTGTTATTGCAATGGTATGTTCATAATGTGCCGAGAGAGAACCGTCCCTGGTTATCACGCTGTTATCAGATAGTATCCTTACTTCGTAGGATCCCATATTTACCATAGGTTCAATAGCAAGCACCATACCTTTTACAAGCTTTGGCCCACGGCCAGGAACAGCAAAATTAGGTATTTGCGGTTCCTCGTGAAGCTTTCTTCCTATTCCGTGACCGGTTAAATCCCTTACTACAGAAAAACCATTTGCTTCTACATAGTTTTGTATAGCTGCAGAAATTTCATACAAGTGATTTCCTGCTCTTGCGTAACGTATTCCTTCGTAAAAGCTTTGCTTGGTAACTTCAATTAATCTTTTTGTTTCATCTGCTATTTCACCAATGGCAATAGTCTTTGCTCCATCTGAATGAAATCCATCTAGACACACACCTATATCAATACTAATTATATCTCCATCTTTTACTTTCCTTTTAGAACTAGGAATTCCATGGACAACTTCTTCATTGATTGATGTGCATATTGAAGCCGGAAAACCATATAATCCTTTAAATGAAGGAGTTGCACCCTGACTACGTATAAAATCTTCAGCGATCTGATCCAATTCCTTTGTGGAAATACCCGATTTAAGTGCACTGATTAAGAGTTCGTGTGTTTTTGCTAAAATCCTACCTGCTTCTCGTATCTTTCTAACTTCTTGGTCAGTTTTAATTGTTATTCCCACTATTTACTCACTTCCAATGCATCTTTAATCTTTTTCCCTATCTCTTCAACAGATCCAGTACCTTCTATAGTTAAAAGTATTCCCCTTTTTTCATAGTAGTCAATCAAAGGCTTGGTTTGTTCTTCATATACTTGTAGTCTCTTTCTCACCGTTTCTTCTTTATCATCTTCCCGAAGAATTAACTCACTTTCGCACTCATCACATATATCATCTTTTATAGGCTTTTTGTGCTCAACATGATAGGATGCACCACATTTAGGACAAACTCTTCTACCGGCCATACGCTTAATAATAACCTCATCAGACACATCGATATTAACTACATTATCTAATCCTATTCCCAATTCTTCCAAAGCCTTATCCAATGCCTGGGCTTGAGGAATAGTTCTTGGAAAGCCGTCTAAAATAAAGCCTTCTTTGCAATCATCTTCCTGAATGCGGCTCTTTACAATTTCGACTACCAATTCATCTGGCACCAGTAAACCTTTATCCATATAATTTTTTGCTTCTTTCCCTAAATCGGTCTCATTTTTTATATGACTTCTTAAAATGTCACCGGTTGATATTTGAGGAATATTATATTCCTTAGAAAGAAGTAATGCATGAGTTCCTTTTCCTGCTCCCGGAGCACCCAACATAATAAGTCTCATAACGGTTCCCTCCTATTATTCTTAACCTAAAAAGCCTTTGTAGTGTCTCATTAACATTTGTGCTTCTATTTGTTTTACGGTTTCAAGTGCAACACCAACAACAATGATTAATGATGTTCCACCAAATCCAATGCTCATCTTAAATATCCATTGAAGCACAATTGGAGTTAATGCAATTATAGCTAAGAAAAGTGCTCCTGCTAAGGTAATTTTATTAACAACCTTTGTTAAATATTCAGATGTGGGGTTTCCTGGTCTAATACCTGGAATAAAACCACCATTTTTCTTCATATTGTTTGCAACATCAATCGGATTAAATGAAACAGTTGAATAGAAGAATGTAAAGAATAATATAAGAAGTCCGTATAATACTGCTCCAACCGGATGTGTCCAGTTAATATAAGTTAAAATTTTACTCCAAATACCTGTAGGATTAGGATTAACAAAATTAGTTATCATTATAGGAAATTGGAGTATAGAAGATGCAAAAATAACTGGTATTACTCCGGCAAGATTAACCTTAATTGGAATATGTGTCGATTGTCCGCCGTATACTTTTCTTCCTGCTGTTCTTTTTGCATATTGAACAGGAATTCTTCTCTCTCCACCTTGAATTAATACAACAAATGCTATCATTAGCACAAATAGTATTAATAATATAACAATACTAACAATTTTGTCTTTATAACTAAATAAGCTAGTAACTGCCACAGGTAATCTTGAAACGATATTTACAAAAATAATCAAAGAGATACCATTTCCTATTCCTTTTTCTGTTACTTGCTCGCCAACCCACATTAAAAAAGCTGTACCTGCCACAAATGAAATAATTACAATAATCCAAGTCCATATACTAGGATTAATTAATATGTTTTGGTTTCTAAGAGCAAATGTTGTTCCCCAAGCTTGTAATGCAGCTAGGGCAACTGTTAAATACCTTGTATATTTATTAATCTTTTTTCTTCCTTCTTCTCCCTCTTTTGCAAGCTCTTCTATTTTAGGTATAGCAATTTGCAAAAGTTGTAGAATAATTGATGCATTAATGTATGGTACAATACCTAATGCAAAAATAGTCATATTTTCAAATGCTCCACCAGAAATCATATTAATAAGCCCTAAAGGACCAGCTGCTTGCTGCTCAAGAATTTCCTTTACAACTGCAGCATTTACAAAAGGAGCAGGAATGTGGGCACCTATACGGATTACAAATAACATAACCAAAGTATAGATTAATCTTTTTCTTAAATCTGGTATTTTCCAAACATTTCTAATAGCTTTTAGGGTTTCAGTCACCTAAATCACCTCTGCTTTTCCACCGGCAGCTTCTATTTTTTCAACTGCACTTTTACTGTATTGATTCACCTTTACAGTCAATTTTTTATTTAGGTCTCCATTCCCAAGAATTTTTACTCCGTCTTTAGGATTTTTAATAACGCCTGCTTCTTTTAGTACATCTATAGTAACTTCTGTACCATCTTCAAATATATTTAAACGATCTACATTAATAGCAATAATTTCTTTAGAATTTATATTTGTAAATCCTCTTTTAGGTAGTCGTCTGTAAAGAGGCATTTGTCCACCTTCAAAACCGGGTCTTACACCTTTACCTGCACGAGCCTTTTGACCTTTATGTCCTTTTCCTGCAGTTTTTCCAAGACCTGAACCATGTCCTCTACCTTTTCTGGTTCGGTTTCGTTTGGCTCCTTCATTAGGCTTTAATTCACTTAAGTTCATCTTGGCACCTCCTTTAAATCCTCAATTTATATTTCTTCAACTTTCACCAAATGAGAAATTTTAGTAACCATTCCTCGGATAGCAGGATTGTCTTTTTGTTCAACAGTTTTATTTAATTTAGAAAGACCTAATGCTTTTGCTACTGCCTTTTGCTTAGCATTTGCTCCAATAGTAGATTTTACTAGGGTTATTTTTAATTTATCTGCCAATGCAATCCCTCCTTATCCTAATAACTCTTCTAATGATTTACCACGTAACTTTGCAACTTCTGAGGGATCTTTAATACTTTTTAATCCTTCCATAGTTGCATTTACAACATTACGCTTATTATTGGAACCTAGGGATTTTGTTCTTATATTTCGAACACCAGCTAATTCAAGAACTGCACGAACAGGACCACCTGCAATAACTCCTGTTCCTTCAGGTGCTGGTTTTAATAGTACTCTTGAGCTTCCAAATTCTCCAATGAATTCATGAGGTAAACTATCATTTTCATCTCTAGGAACATAAATAATATTTTTCTTTGCATCATCTATAGCTTTTTTTATCGCATCGGGGATTTCTGTTGCTTTTCCTAATCCCGCACCTACATGACCGTTTTCGTCACCAACAACTACTAAAGCAGAAAATCTAAAATTTCGTCCACCTTTAACTACTTTAGTAACTCTCTTTATTGTAACTACTCTTTCTTTTAAGTCTAAAGAATTTACGTCTATTTTACTATTAGCCATTCGATTCCCTCCTTTACTAGATTTTTAATCCAGCTTCTCTAGCTGCATCCGCTAATGCTTTTACCTTACCGTGATATACATATCCGCCACGATCAAAAACAACTTCATTTAATCCTTTATCTAACGCTCTTTTAGCAACTAATTCTCCTACTAGTTTTGCAGCTTCAACATTATTAGTTTTTTCTAATTTTGAAGATAGTTCTTTGTCTACTGTTGAAGCAGAAACTAAAGTATGACCTTTTGTATCATCAATAATTTGTGCATAAATGTGTTTATCACTTCTAAAAACTGATAGTCTTGGTTTTTCTGAAGTACCAAAAATCTTTTTTCTTACTTTTAGGTGTTTTTTCACACGAATCTCAGAACGTGGTACCTTTTTTATCATACGGATTTCACCCCTTTTCTATTACTTGCCTGTTTTACCTTCTTTACGTCTGATTACTTCATCAATATATTTTATTCCTTTTCCTTTATATGGCTCTGGAGGACGTTTAGCTCTAATCTCTGCTGCATATTGACCAACTTTTTCTTTATTTATACCACTAACAGTTATTTTGTTTCCGTCAACAGCACTTTCAACACCCTCAGGATCTTCCATTTCGACTGGATGTGAATATCCTAATGTTAATACAAGTTTTTTACCTTGTTTTTGTGCTCTATATCCTACACCATTTATTTCTAATACTTTTGTAAAACCATTAGTTACTCCTTCTACCATGTTATTAACAAGGGTTCTTGTTAAACCATGTAGGCATCTATGTTTCTTTAAATCACTTGGTCTTTTTACTATTATTTCATTATCTTCAATTGAGATAATCATTTCTTCTGATAATTTTTGTTCTAAAGAACCTTTTGGTCCTTTTACTGATACAAAGTTTCCTTCTCCGATTTTTACTTCAACACCGGATGGAATTGCAATCGGTAATTTACCAATTCGTGACATGGTCGCACCTCCTTAAGCGTATTAACCATAATTTATCTAACAATGATTTATAATTACCAAATAAACGCAACTACTTCTCCACCAATGCCTTCTTTTCTAGCATCTCTATCTGTTAAAAGTCCTTTGCTTGTTGAAATAATTGCAGTTCCAAGTCCACCTAATACCTTAGGCAATTCATCCTTGCCTACGAACACTCTAAGACCTGGTTTTGAAATTCTTTTTAGTCCAGAAATAACTTTTTCGTTTTTATCTTNACCGTATTTTAATGTAATACGGATTGTTTTATTTGAACCATTTTCTATAATTTCATAACCTTTAATGTAACCTTCGTTTAATAAAATCTCAGAAATCGCTTTTTTCATTTTTGAAGCAGGTATATCTACCGTATCGTGTTTTGCAACATTAGCATTTCTGATTCTTGTTAACATATCAGCAATTGGATCGCTCATTGTCATTGAATGTACCTCCTTCCTTTTACCAGCTTGCTTTTTTAACTCCTGGAATTTCACCTTTATATGCCAATTCTCTAAAGCAAATACGACATACACCAAATTTTCTTAAATATCCGTGAGGTCTTCCACAAATTCTACAACGATTATAAGCTCTTGTAGAAAACTTCGGCTTACGTTGTTGCTTAATCCTCATTGACTTTTTTGCCATGGTTACCCTCCTTCTACTACTTTCTGAATGGCATTCCGAATAATCTTAATAATTCACGAGCTTCCTCGTCTGTTTTTGCTGTGGTAACAAAAATAATATCCATACCTCTAATTTTGTCTACTTTATCAAATTCAATTTCCGGAAAAATTAATTGTTCTTTAATTCCTAATGAATAATTTCCTCTTCCGTCAAAAGCATCAGGATTAACCCCTCTAAAGTCGCGGACACGAGGTAATGCTAAACTAATTAAACGATCTACAAAATCATACATTCTATTTCCACGAAGGGTTACCTTACATCCTATTGGCATGCCTTCACGAATTTTAAATGCCGCAACAGATTTTTTAGCCTTTGTAATAATTGGTTTTTGTCCGGAAATAATAGTTAAATCATTAACTGCTGATTCTAAAACTTTTGGATTATCTTTTGCTTCACCAACACCCATATTGATAACAACTTTTTCAATTCTGGGCACTTGTAATTTATTTTTATAACCAAATTTTTTCATCATTTGTTCTACGATTTCATTTTCATAGATTTCTCTTACTCTACTCAAAGCTTACCCTCCTTCCGTTATTAGTCAATCACTTCTCCAGTAGATTTTGCTACTCTATATCGAACCTTTTTTGGTCGGCCATTTCTCTCTTCAGTTACAACTTTAATTCCCAATCTAGTTGGTGTTCCCTTATGAAGGTACATTACATTTGAAATATGAATAGAACCTTCTCGTTTAACAATTCCACCTTGTCCCATGGGATTTGCTTTTTGATGTTTTGTAATCATGTTTACGCCTTCAACTATAACACGGCCTTTTTTACGATCTATTTTTAAAATTTTACCTTCATGATCTTGAAATTCCCCAGACATAACACGTACTTTATCGCCCACTCTGAGTTTTGTATTTACTTTGTTCTCATTTTTCACTAGAAACACCTCCTTATAGTACTTCTGGTGCCAAGGATAATATTTTCATATATTTCTTTTCTCTTAATTCTCTCGCAACTGGCCCAAAAATACGAGTTCCTCTTGGATTCTTATCTTCTTTTATTATTACAGCTGCATTCTCATCAAATTTTATATAAGAACCATCTTGTCTTCTAACACCTTTTACAGTTCTAACAATTACCGCTCTTACAATTTCACCTTTTTTAACAACACCGCCGGGTGTTGCATCTTTAACGGAAGCAACGATAACATCTCCAATATTAGCATATCTAACTTTAGAGCCACCCAATACACGAATGCATAATAATTCTTTCGCACCAGTATTGTCTGCTACTTTAACTCTACTTTCTTGTTGAATCATTATTTACCCTCCTTTCGAGCGAGAAATTATTTTGCTTTTTCAACGATTGAAACCAATCTCCATCTCTTTTCTTTAGAGAGGGGTCTTGTTTCCATAACTTTTACACGATCGCCAACTTTACATTCATTATTTTCATCATGGGCTTTCAATTTATAAGTTCTTTTTATAATTTTCCCGTATAAAGGATGCTTTACGTTATTTTCAACAGCAACAACGATTGTTTTATCCATTTTGTCGCTGACAACTTTACCAATCATTGTCTTGCGAAGATTTCTTTCTTCCACAGTGAATTCCTCCTTTCGCAACTATTACTAAGCCTTTGCTCTCTCTGTAATAACCGTTTGAATCCTTGCAATATTTTTTCTAACTTCATTAATTCTTGCAGTATTGCTTAATTGATTTGTAGCATTTTGAAATCTTAGATTAAAAAGCTCTTTTTTTGCGGAAACTAAATCTAAGTTTAATTCATCTATTGTTTTGTTTCTTAATTCATCTAAATATGCTTTACTTTTCACTGCTATCACCGTCCATTTCTTGTTCTGCACGTGATACTATTTTACATTTAATAGGTAATTTGTGCATTGCAAGACGCAAAGCTTCTTTTGCTGTGTCTTTATTTACTCCTGCAATCTCAAACATTACTCTATCAGGCTTTACAACTGCTACCCAGTATTCTGGAGATCCTTTACCTTTACCCATACGAGTTTCCGCTGGTTTTTGTGTTACTGGTTTGTCTGGAAAAATTTTAATCCAAACTTTACCACCACGTCTAATATATCTTGTCATAGCAATACGTGCTGCTTCTATTTGATTGGAAGTAATCCAGCCAGGCTCTAAAGCTACAATACCGAATTCTCCGTAAGTAATTTTATTACCACGATTAGCTCTGCCTGTCATACGTCCTCTAAATTGCTTACGACGTTTTACTCTTTTAGGCATTAACATTATCAATCTCTCCTTCCTTTTTTGCTTTCTGAGGAAGAATTTCACCTTTATATATCCATACCTTTACGCCGATTTTACCGTAGGTTGTATCAGCTTCAGCAAATCCATATTCGATATCTGCCCTTAAAGTTTGAAGAGGTATGGTGCCTTCATGGTAGTGTTCTGTACGTGCAATTTCTGCACCACCTAAACGGCCTGAACAAGCTACTTTAATTCCTTTTGCTCCATTCTTCATTGCTCTTCCCATAACTTGTTTCATTGCTCTTCTAAAGGAAACACGGTTTTCTAATTGAAGTGCAACGTTTTCAGCTACTAATTGAGCATCTATTTCAGGCTTCTTCACTTCAATAATATTTACCATTACTTTATTGTTTGTCATTTTTTGAAGCTCATTACGGAGTTGTTCTATTGAAGCTCCTCCCTTACCAATTACAATACCTGGTTTGGAGGTATGAACATGTATTTTAACTCTTTCAGCCGCTCTTTCAATATCAATTTTTGAAATTCCTGCATCATAAAGCTTTTTCTTAATATAACTTCGTAATTTATTGTCTTCGATTAATAAATCGGCAAAATCTTTCTTAGATGCGTACCACTTTGCACTCCAGTCTTTAATTATGCCGACTCTTAATCCATTGGGATTAACTTTTTGTCCCATACTCAACCTCCTTATTATCTTTCATTCAGTACAATTGAAATATGACTGGTTTGCTTATCAATACGATATGCTCTTCCTTGTGCTCTAGGACGAATTCTTTTCATTTTTGGTCCTTGATTTGCATATGCTTCTTCAATAAATAGACTTTCTCTATCTAATTCATGATTATTTTCAGCATTTGCTATTGCTGATTTTAATAACTTTTCTATAATTCTTGCAGCCTTTCTTGGTGTGTATGCAAGAATTGCTAATGCTTCGTCAGCTTTTTTACCTTTTATAGTATCAAGAACAATTTTAGCCTTTGAAGCAGATACTCGTGCATATCTTACATGCGCCTTTGGCCTTGTATCTTTATTTTGATTTCTTTCCTTTTTTATTTGACTTCTATGCCCTTTAGCCATGAAGCGACCCTCCTTCCATCAAACTTAACGAACTGATGATTTCTTTTCAGCATTTTTCCCATGGCCTCTATAAACTCTTGTTAATGCAAATTCACCTAATTTATGTCCTACCATATCTTCTGTAATATATACTGGAACATGTTTTCTCCCATCATGAACTGCTATTGTATGCCCAACCATTTGAGGGAAAATTGTAGAACGACGGGACCATGTCTTAATAACCTTCTTTTCTCCGTTTTTATTCATTTCTTCAATTGCTTTTAGCAAATGATCATCGGCAAAAGGTCCTTTTTTCAGAGAACGAGCCATAATTATCCTCCTTCCGACTCTAAAATCTATGAGATTTACAATGCTTATTTAGTTCTTCTATGAAGAATATACTTATTAGACTCTTTATTCTTCTTTCTTGTCTTATATCCAAGTGCAGGTTTGCCCCAAGGTGTAACTGGTCCAGGACGACCGATAGGTGCCTTTCCTTCTCCACCACCATGTGGGTGATCGTTAGGATTCATAACTGAACCACGAACTGTTGGACGGAATCCCATATGACGTTTTCTTCCTGCCTTACCTACAGTAACAAGTTCATGTTCGATATTACCTACTTGCCCTATAGTAGCTCTACATTCGATAGGAAGTAATCTAGTTTCTCCAGAAGGTAATTTAACTGTTGCGTATTTTCCTTCCTTTGCCATTAATTGAGCTTCCGCACCTGCTGAACGAACAAGTTGTCCACCCTTACCAGGTTTCATTTCAATGTTATGAATAGTTGTACCAACAGGAATGTTTTTCATAGGAAGAGAATTTCCTATTCTAATTTCAGCGGTTTCACCATTCATTATTTTATCTCCAACTTTTAAACCTTTTGGTGCAAGGATATATCTTTTTTCACCGTCAACATATTGTAATAAAGCAATATTTGCTGTTCTATTTGGATCATACTCAATAGAAGCAACTCTTGCTGGAATACCGTCTTTATTTCTCTTAAAGTCGATTATTCTATATTTAACTTTTGCTCCGCCTCCACGATGGCGAACTGTTATTTTACCTTGATTATTTCTACCTGCATTTTTCTTTAAAGATATAACTAAGGACTTCTCAGGAGTGGTCTTAGTTATTTCTTCAAAGCTTAAAGAAGTCATATGCCTTCTCGAAGGGGTATAGGGTTTATATTTTTTAATACCCATTTTCATTCACTCCTTTCAATACCTGTTACACGCTACCTAGTGTTTCATATCAAATTACATTCCTTCAAAGAATTCAATATCTTTACTTTCTTCAGTTAATTGAACAATTGCTTTTTTAGTTTTCGCTGTTTTACCAACAATCATACCTCTTCTTTTTGGTTTCCCATCTTGATTAAGAGTATTAACCTTTTTAACTTTTACACCTTCGAACATTTTTTCTACAGCTTCTTTAATTTGATTTTTTGTTGCTGTAGGATGTACTAAGAAGGTGTATTTTTTGTCTGCCATTAGGTTCATACTTTTTTCGGTAATAACCGGCTTTAAAATGACATCATAATATTTTAAATCAGCCATTATACGTACACCTCCTGTATCGTTTGAAGCACATCTTTAGATACAACAAAAGAATCATATTTTAGAATGTCATACACATTAATTGTATTTGCCGCAGCAGTTTTTACGTTTTGTAGATTTCTTGCAGATAATATTACATTTTTATTATCACTTTCTGTTACAATTAACGCTTTGTTAATTTTAAGGTTATCTAAAACTTGCTTCATTTTTTTAGTTTTGATTTCATCAAATTTAAGTTCATCTATTACAATAAACTTATTTTCATTAACTTTTGATGTTAAAGCAGATTTTAATGCTAATCTTTTTACTTTCTTGTTTAATTTAAATGAATAATCTCTTGGCTTTGGAGCAAATACTACACCGCCACCTGTCCATTGTGGTGCACGTATTGAACCTTGTCTTGCTCTTCCTGTACCTTTTTGTCTCCAAGGTTTTCTTCCGCCTCCACGTACTTCAGCACGGGTTTTAGCACTTTGGGTACCTTGTCTTTGATTTGCCAAATATTGTACCACTACTGCGTGCATTATATGTTCATTAACTTCTACTCCAAATATCTCATCTTTTAATTCTATTTCATCAACTTGTTGCCCTTCCATATTATACACAGCAACTTTAGCCATTTTTACTCCTCCTTTCTCCAGTTATGACTATGCTTTTACACTGTCTTTTAACATAACAATTGATTTTTTAGGTCCGGGTACCGCTCCTTTTACAAGAATTAAATTCTTTTCAGGATACACTTTTACTACTTCTAGATTTTGAACAGTCACTTTTTCAGCACCCATATGTCCGGGAAGTTTTTTTCCTTTAAATACTTTTCCAGGATAAGAACTACCAGCCATAGCACCAACACCTCTGTGGTATTTAGAGCCGTGTGCCATAGGTCCTCTACCTTGGTTATGTCTTTTTATAACACCTTGATATCCTTTTCCTTTAGAAATACCAGTTACATCAACCTTATCTCCTTCAGAAAAGATATCTACTTTAATTTCTGAACCTATTTCATAAGCACTAACATCATCTAGTCTAAACTCTTTTAATTTTCTTTTAAGTGAAACGCCGGCCTTTTCAAAATGACCTTTTAATGGTTTGTTAATATGCTTTTCCTTAGCATCAATATAACCTATTTGAATTGCATTATAACCGTCATTTTCTATTGTCTTCTTTTGAACTACCACACAAGGTCCTGCTTCTAATACAGTAACAGGAATGTGTTTGCCGTTTTCATCAAAGATTTGGGTCATCCCAATTTTTTTACCTATGATTGCTTTTTTCATCTTTACACCTCCTATTAATCTACAGCGGATTACAGTATCCTGTAATCATTCTAGACAGATTCTCATACCGATAATAATCGTAACCGAATCTATTGCCTATGTTATTTCACATCAACTTTAATATCTACACCTGCTGGCAAATCAAGACGCATTAATGCATCTACGGTTTTAGGTGTTGGAACCACAATATCAATTAATCTCTTATGGGTTCTCATTTCAAACTGCTCTCTGGAATCTTTGTATTTGTGAACCGCTCTTAAGATTGTAACAATTTCCTTTTTAGTAGGTAATGGAATTGGTCCACTTACTTTTGCTCCTGTTTTCTTAGCTGTTTCGATAATTTTAGCAGCTGACTGATCAATTATTTTGTGGTCATAAGCTTTTAAGCTTATTCTAATTTTTTGGTTAGCCATAAAAAAAGTCCCCTCCTTTTCGCACTTTGTTTTGTACGACAAGTGGTGACTGCACACTTATCCGGGTGTATCCTAATGTTATACATTGATTATAAATACAACTCCGTATATTAGTACAGTGACCTTGTCGTCCTGTTTCTCGAACTGGACATTCGTTCAGTGAAAATTTCCCATAATATGGCAACCTTTCACATCATCACTATCAATGCCACAACATTATTGAGTATACAATAAAAACTTCTTTTTTGCAAGGTTTTTTTAATTTTTTTGCAAAAAAATCACACCCCAAAGGGATGTGATTTTAAATTGCTTAGAATTATTATTCGATAACTTCTGAAACTGAACCTGCACCAACAGTTCTTCCGCCTTCACGGATAGCAAAACGAAGACCTTTTTCCATAGCGATAGGTGCAATAAGTTCGATTTCCATTTCGATGTTATCACCAGGCATACACATTTCTACTCCATCAGGAAGTTTGATAACACCTGTTACGTCAGTTGTTCTGAAATAGAATTGAGGTCTGTAATTTGTGAAGAAAGGAGTATGACGTCCACCTTCTTCTTTCTTAAGAACGTATACTTGTGCTTTAAACTTTGTATATGGTGTAATTGTTCCAGGATGAGCTAAAACTTGACCTCTTTCGATTTCGTCTTTTTGAACACCACGAAGAAGTGCTCCGATGTTGTCCCCAGCTTGGGCTTGGTCAAGGAATTTATGGAACATTTCTACTCCTGTTACAACTACTTTTCTTGGTTCATCTGTAAGACCAACAATTTCAACTTCGTCTTGTACTTTAAGTACTCCACGTTCTACTCTACCAGTTGCAACTGTTCCACGACCTGTAATTGAGAAAATGTCCTCAACAGGCATAAGGAATGGTTTGTCAACTTCACGTTCTGGGTCAGGAATATAGCTGTCTACTTGTTCGAAAAGTTCTACAATTCTGTCTCCCCATTCGCTTGATGGATCTTCTAATGCTTTAAGAGCAGAACCTCTTACTACAGGAATTTCATCTCCTGGGAATTCGTATTCGCTTAATAAGTCACGAATTTCCATTTCAACTAAGTCAAGTAATTCTTCGTCATCAACCATATCACATTTATTCATAAATACAACAATGTAAGGAACTCCAACTTGACGAGCTAAAAGGATATGCTCTCTTGTTTGAGCCATAGGACCGTCAGTAGCTGCCACAACGATAATAGCACCGTCCATTTGTGCTGCACCAGTGATCATGTTTTTAACGTAGTCAGCGTGTCCTGGGCAGTCAACGTGTGCATAGTGACGATTTGGAGTTTCGTATTCAACGTGTGAAGTTGAAATAGTAATTCCACGTTCTCTTTCTTCTGGAGCTTTATCGATGTTATCGTATGAAATTTCTTCTCCTAATTGATATCTTGCATATAATGTTTTAGTAATCGCTGCAGTTAAAGTTGTTTTACCATGGTCAACGTGTCCAATTGTTCCAATGTTAACGTGAGGCTTTGTTCTTTCAAATTTTGATTTTGCCATTTTTAATAATCCTCCTTTTATTTGCCATTTAAATTCATTTTTTATTATATTTCAAGTCTTCCTACATTTCAAGCCTTATTCAGCTTTTCCTTTGCCGGAGACTATTTTTTCTTGTATATTCTTTGGAACCGCTTCATAATGATGGAATTCCATAGAATATGTTCCTCGTCCTTGTGTCTTAGAACGAAGATCTGTAGCATATCCAAACATTTCGGATAATGGCACATATCCATGAATAACTTGTAGTCCGTTTCTTGATTCCATTCCTTCAATACGGCCACGTCGAGAATTTAAATCCCCAATTACGTCACCCATGTATTCCTCAGGAACTGTTACGTCTATTTTTTCAATAGGTTCAAGAAGAACTGGATCACCTTTTTTCATAGCTTCTTTAAATGCCATTGAACCAGCTATTTTAAAAGCCATTTCAGATGAGTCAACTTCGTGGTATGAACCATCATATAAAATTGCCTTAATTCCAAGAACAGGATATCCACCTAATATACCACTTTGCATTGCTTCTTGAATACCATTATCGATAGGTTGAATATATTCTTTTGGAATAACTCCTCCGACAATTTTGCTTTCAAATTCGTAAGTTTTTTCTCCATTTGGATCCATAGGCTCAAACTTAACTTTACAGTGTCCGTATTGTCCTCTACCACCAGATTGTCTTACGAATTTACCTTCCACATCAGATGCAGCTTGAATAGTTTCTTTATATGCAACTTGTGGTTCCCCTACATTGGCTTCTACTTTAAACTCACGAAGCAAACGGTCTACTATAATCTCAAGATGGAGTTCTCCCATGCCTGAAATAATTGTTTGACCTGTTTCTGCATTTGTGTAAGTTTTAAAGGTTGGATCTTCTTCAGCCAATTTAGAAAGAGCTATACCCATCTTTTCCTGACCAGCTTTTGTTTTTGGTTCAACTGCAACTGAAATAACTGGTTCAGGGAATACCATAGACTCTAATATTACTGGATGTTGATCATCACAAAGAGTATCTCCAGTTGTAGTAATCTTTAATCCTACAGCTGCTGCTATATCACCAGAATAAACTTTATCTATTTCTTGACGGTGATTTGCATGCATTTGTAAAATACGGCCAACTCTTTCTTTTTTATTCTTTGTAGAGTTTAAAACATAAGAGCCAGAATTCATTGTTCCAGAATATACTCTAAAATAAGCCAACTTTCCTACATAAGGGTCACTCATGATCTTAAATGCCAATGCAGAAAATGGCTCATCGTCAGAAGAATGTCTTTCAACTTCTTCTCCGGTTCCAGGAATTATTCCTTTAATAGATGCTATATCTGTTGGTGCAGGAAGATAGTCTAATACTGCATCAAGCAATCTTTGAACACCTTTATTCTTGTATGCAGAACCACATAAAACAGGAATTATTTGTACGTTTATAGTTGCTGCTCTAAGAGCTTTTTTCAATTGCTCTACAGTTAATTCTTCACCTTCTAGATAAAGCATCATTAATTCTTCATCTGTTTCAGCAATTGCTTCAATCATTGCCATTCTATATTCTTCTGCTTGTTCCTTCATTTCTTCAGGAATATCTTCTACTTGTATGTCGTTACCTAAATCGTCTTTATAAATATATGCTTTCATCTCCATCAAATCAATGATGCCTCGAAAGTCATCTTCTTTACCAATTGGTAATTGGATTGGAACAGGGTTAGCGTTAAGTCTTTCTTTTATCATGTCTACTACATTGTAAAAGTTAGCCCCCATTATATCCATTTTATTAACAAATGCCATACGGGGTACATTGTATTTGTCTGCTTGACGCCATACTGTTTCAGATTGAGGTTCTACTCCACCCTTTGCACAGAACACTCCTATCGCACTATCTAATACACGAAGTGAACGTTCTACTTCTACAGTAAAGTCAACATGCCCTGGTGTGTCTATTACATTAATACGATAATCTTTCCAATGGCAAGTTGTTGCTGCGGATGTAATAGTAATTCCTCTTTCTTGTTCTTGTTCCATCCAGTCCATAGTCGCAGACCCTTCATGGGTTTCACCTATTTTGTGTGTGCGACCAGTATAAAATAAAATTCTCTCTGATAACGTTGTTTTCCCCGCATCAATATGGGCCATTATACCAATATTTCTGGTCCTCTCGAGGGGAAATTCTCTTTCTGCCAAAGTTACTCCTCCTTTGGTGTTTCCACTAATCTATTTAATCTGTTTTAACTACTCTGGTAGTTTCTGCGTTTTTTTAACTTTTATGCACTTAGCAGATGGGACAACACCCATTGATATATTTTAGTATTACCATCTGTAATGTGCAAATGCCTTGTTGGCTTCTGCCATTTTGTGTGTATCTTCTTTTTTCTTTACAGCTCCGCCAGTGTTATTGATAGCATCTAATATTTCGCCTGCTAAACGTTCCATCATTGTCTTTTCCCCTCGTTGTCTTGCGTATAAAACTAACCAGCGTAAGCCTAAAGTTTGTCTTCTTTCAGGTCTTACTTCAACAGGTACTTGATAAGTTGCTCCTCCCACACGGCGAGCTTTTACTTCTAAAACAGGCATTATATTATTCAATGCTTCTTCAAATGCTTCTAGTGCATCTTTGCCAGTTTTTTCAGCAATTCTATTAAATGCATCATATACTATTTTTTGGGCAATACCCCTTTTTCCATCTAACATAACATTGTTGATTAATTTTGTAACAACCTTGCTATTATATAATGGATCGGGTAATACCTCTCTTTTAGGTACATGTCCTTTACGTGGCACGGTTCTTCCCTCCTTAACAATACAAATTATATCATCGGTACTCACACATTATCTATGTGTGTACGTGCACCAGTTCCGCTACATCTATATTAAACTGCATAAAGCAGGACTATATCTGTATCCGCCTGGGCACTAAATCTTAAACTATTATTTCTTAGGTCTTTTTACCCCATATTTAGAGCGAGCTTGTTTTCTGTCAGCAACCCCCGCAGTATCTAATGTACCACGAATAATATGGTATCTAGTACCAGGAAGGTCTTTTACTCTTCCACCTCTAATAAGAACCACGCTGTGCTCTTGAAGGTTATGTCCTTCTCCTGGAATATATGCTGTTACTTCTATTCCATTAGTAAGACGAACCCTTGCAATTTTTCTAAGAGCTGAGTTAGGTTTCTTAGGTGTAGCTGTTTTAACAGCTGTACAAACCCCTCTTTTTTGAGGTGATGAAATATTAGTTGACTTCTTCTTTAAGGAGTTAAATCCTTTCTGAAGTGCCGGTGACGCTGATTTTTGCTTGATTGTCTTTCTTCCTTTGCGCACTAACTGGTTAAATGTGGGCATCCTTTACACCTCCTTGCTACTTAATTACTGCTGCAGTTGCAGTTTCTACTTCAACATTGCATGCTTCACCCAGTTGTCTCATGTTTTCAACCATAACAAGTTCTATGCCTTGTTCTTTTGCCATTTCTAAAATTCTGCGGACAACTCTGTCTTCTGCATTATGAGCAACATAAACAATTTCTGCTTGTTTTCTTTCTAACAATTTGTTTACTTGCTTTGCTCCTACCACTATGTGTCGTGTTTTTAATCTTTTCACATAAATCCCCCTTTAAGGTTCATTTTTATGCTTATATCTAAATATAATACATAACACACACTGATGAATTTTATCACTTAGACATAGAAATGTCAAGATTTTATTTAGGGGCATTATTGAAAATATGCCCCTAAATAAAATTTTTATTCTGCTGTAGTGACATCAATTTTTCTATATCTATGCATTCCTGTTCCAGCAGGTATAAGCTTTCCAATAATTACATTTTCCTTCAGACCAATCAAAGGATCTTTCTTACCTTTTATAGCTGCATCAGTTAATACTCTGGTTGTTTCTTGGAATGAAGCAGCCGATAAGAAGGAATCTGTAGCAAGGGAAGCTTTTGTAATACCTAGGAGTACTTCTTTTCCTTCTGCTTCTTTTAATCCTTGCTCTCTCATAAGTTTATTAGTTTCTTCATATTCTATTCTGTCTACTAAGCTTCCAGGAAGGAAATCTGTATCTCCGTTTTCGTCGATCTTAACCTTCTTAAGCATTTGACGTACTATTACTTCAATGTGCTTATCATTAATATCAACACCCTGTAGACGGTATACCCTTTGAACTTCTTGAAGCATGTAATCTTGTACTCCTCTTAATCCCTTAATCTTTAAGATATCATGAGGATTAACGCTTCCTTCTGTCAATTCATCTCCAGCTTCCACCATACTTCCGTCTTCTACCTTTATCCTTGAGCCATAAGGTACAAGATAAGATTTAGATTCTCCTGCTTCGTCATTAGTTATGATAATTTCTCGTTTTTTCTTTGTATCATTTATCTTAACTGTACCAGCAAATTCTGCAATTATAGCAAGTCCTTTTGGTTTTCTTGCTTCAAATAATTCTTCTACACGTGGAAGACCTTGGGTAATGTCATCTCCAGCTATTCCTCCTGCATGGAATGTACGCATAGTAAGCTGTGTTCCTGGCTCTCCAATAGATTGGGCAGCAATAATTCCTACGGATTCCCCTACCCTAACAAGTCGTCCAGATGCCATGTTTGCACCATAACATTTAGAACATACTCCTATTTTTGAGCGGCAGGTTAATACTGTTCTAATATGAACTTTTTTAACTCCTGCTTTTTCAATAGCTTCAGCCTGATCTGGAGAAATCATTGTATTTGCATTAGCCAAAATTTCTCCCGTTTCTGGATGAGTAACATCTTCTATTACCCATCTGCCTCGTATTCTATCTTGTAAGGATTCAATTACTTCATTGCCATCCTTAAAGGCTTTAACCCACATTCCTGGTACTTCTTCGCCTTCTTTTGAACAATCTACTTCACGAATAATTAAATCTTGTGCTACGTCAACAAGACGTCTTGTAAGATACCCTGAGTCAGCTGTACGTAAAGCAGTATCAGCAAGACCTTTTCTAGCACCGTTAGCAGAAATAAAATACTCAAGAACTGTTAAGCCTTCACGGAAATTTGCTTTAATAGGTAATTCAATAATTTTACCTGTAGCACTAGCCATAAGTCCTCTCATACCAGCTAACTGTTTAATCTGATTGATAGAACCCCTTGCTCCAGAATGTGCCATCATATAAATGTTATTATACTTACCTAAGTTTTCAAGGAGCACGTCCGTAATTTTATCATTTGCCTTGTTCCAAGCTTCAATAACTTTTGAATGTCTTTCTTCGTCTGTCATTAATCCACGTCTAAATAACTTGGTAACTTCATCTACTGTACCTTCAGCTTCTTTCAAAATAGTTTGTTTTTCCTTTGGTATTTCCATATCAGATACAGATACTGTAATTGCACCAATAGTAGAATATTTAAAGCCTAATTCTTTAATTTTATCTAATACTATAGCTGTATTTGTAGCTCCATATTTATTAATACATCTATTAATAATTTTACCTAATGCCTTTTTATCTACTAAAAAGTCTACTTCATACTTAAATAAGTTTTCCTCTTTAGTCCTGTCTACAAAGCCTATATCTTGTGGAACTGCTTCATTAAATATAATACGGCCTACTGTTGTATCTACAATAGCTGATTTCATTTCTCCATCTACTTCTATGGTTCTGCGTACCTTTATTTTTGCATGTAGACTAATATTGTTGTTGTAGTAAGCTAATATAGCTTCATTTTCATCTTTATATATACTTCCTTCTCCCTTTTCACCATCTTTTTCAAGAGTCAAGTAATAAGTTCCTAAAACCATGTCTTGAGATGGCACTGTAACTGGTCCCCCATCAGAGGGCTTTAATAAGTTGTTTGGAGAAAGCAGTAAAAATCTACACTCTGCTTGTGCTTCAACAGAAAGTGGAACGTGAACTGCCATCTGGTCTCCGTCAAAGTCCGCATTATATGCAGTACATACTAGAGGATGGAGCTTAATTGCACGACCTTCCACTAACACTGGTTCAAAAGCTTGTATTCCCAAACGGTGTAATGTAGGTGCACGATTTAACATAACAGGATGTTCTTTAATAACTTCTTCTAATACATCCCATACTTCTGGTTGAAGTCTTTCAACCATTCGTTTGGCAGATTTTATATTATGAGCCAATCCATCTTCTACAAGCTTTTTCATAACGAAAGGCTTAAAAAGTTCAATTGCCATTTCTTTTGGAAGTCCACACTGATAAATCTTTAAGCTTGGGCCTACAACAATAACTGAACGACCTGAATAGTCAACTCTTTTCCCAAGTAGGTTTTGTCTAAAGCGACCTTGCTTACCTTTTAACATATCGGAGAGAGATTTTAAAGCCCTATTACCAGGTCCTGTTACAGGACGGCCTCTTCTACCATTATCAATAAGAGCGTCTACTGCTTCTTGGAGCATTCGCTTTTCATTACGAACAATTATATTGGGTGCTCCTAAATCCAATAGTCTTTTTAAGCGGTTATTTCTATTAATTACCCTTCTGTATAAATCATTTAAATCTGATGTAGCAAAACGTCCCCCGTCTAATTGAATCATTGGACGTAAATCTGGAGGTAATACAGGGATAACATCAAGAATCATCCACTCGGGTCTGTTTTTAGACTTTCTAAAGGCTTCTATAACTTCTAGTCTTTTAATAATTCTAACCCTTTTTTGTCCTGTAGTTTCTTTTAGAGCTTTTTTTAGTTCTTTGGATTCTTTTTCTAAATCAATTGCCTGTAATAATTCTTTAATAGCTTCCGCACCCATTCCAGCACGAAATGCATTTCCATACTTATCATATGCATCCCTATATTCTTTTTCAGTTAAAAGTTGTTTGTATTGTAAGCCAGTATCCCCTGGTTCTAATACAATATATGATGCAAAATATAATACTTTTTCTAAAGCTCTTGGGGACATGTCAAGAATAAGCCCCATACGGCTCGGTATACCTTTAAAGTACCATATGTGTGATACCGGAGCCGCAAGCTCAATATGACCCATTCTTTCTCTTCTAACTTTTGATTTTGTTACTTCAACACCACAACGGTCACATACTACGCCTTTATAACGAATGCGCTTGTACTTACCGCAATGACATTCCCAGTCTTTACTCGGACCAAAGATTTTTTCACAAAACAAACCGTCTCTTTCAGGTTTTAAAGTACGATAGTTAATTGTCTCTGGTTTCTTTACTTCGCCTCTAGACCATTCTCTAATCTTATCAGGAGAAGCCAAAGAAATCTTTAATGCATCAAAGAAAACGGGTTGATCCATATTTACTATAGGCATGGGATTTCTCTCCTTTCCTATTCCGTTTCAAATTCAACATCATCATCACCATCAAATAAACCTAGAACATCGTCGATTTCGCCCTCTTCTTCAGATGTTTCAAAGAAGCTTTCATCTATATCGTCATCATCTTCTTCTTCAATATTTTCTTCGTCTTCTGTTATATTACTGCTTTTTCCACTATAGCCAACTGAATAATCTTGTCCGTCTTCGGTTCCTTCTATATTAACAGTTAGCTCATCTACATCATCAATAGACTCTTTAATTTCTAACTCTGTTTCATCTTCTAATAATACTTTTACATCTAAACAAAGAGACTGTAATTCTTTTAAGAGTACCTTAAAGGATTCTGGAACTCCTGGTTCGGGGATATTTTCTCCTTTTACGATAGCCTCATATGTTTTAACACGACCTACAACGTCGTCAGATTTAATAGTTAGTATTTCTTGTAATGTATACGCTGCACCATATGCCTCAAGAGCCCAAACTTCCATTTCACCAAATCTTTGTCCACCAAATTGTGCCTTTCCACCTAAAGGCTGTTGAGTAATGGTTGCATAAGGTCCTGTTGAACGTGCATGAATCTTATCATCAACTAAGTGAGCTAGTTTTAGATAATGCATATACCCTACCGTAACAGGATTATCAAAATATTCTCCTGTGCGTCCATCTCTTAAAGGAATCTTACCTGTTCTATTTATGGGTACTCCCTTCCATTCTACACGCTGTTCTAAATTTTCTTCTAAGTGGTTTACTGCCTCTGGATGAAGAACGTCAGCCCACTTTTCTTTAAAATCATCCCATGACATATTAACGTAGTCATCTGCTAAATCAAGAGTATCCATAATATCTATTTCATTGGCCCCGTCAAATACTGGTGTAGCTATTTTCCAACCTAAGATTTTAGCAGCTAAACCTAAGTGAACTTCTAATACCTGACCAATATTCATACGTGAGGGCACTCCAAGAGGATTTAGTACAATATCTAAGGGACGACCGTTTGGTAAATAAGGCATATCTTCTACAGGTAAAATTCTAGAAATTACACCCTTATTTCCATGACGACCTGCCATTTTATCTCCAACAGAAATCTTTCTCTTTTGAGCAATATAACATCTAACTAGTTGATTAACTCCTGGAGACAGTTCATCCCCATTTTCTCTTGTAAATATTTTTACATCTACAATAATTCCTGATTCCCCATGTGGAACACGAAGAGAGGTATCCCTTACTTCTCTTGCCTTTTCTCCAAAGATTGCTCTAAGAAGCCTTTCTTCTGCAGTTAATTCTGTTTCTCCTTTAGGTGTTACTTTACCAACTAATATATCACCAGAACGAACTTCAGCCCCAATTCGGATTATGCCTCTTTCATCTAAATCTTTTAGAGCATCTTCTCCCACATTTGGAATATCTCTTGTAATTTCTTCTGGTCCTAATTTTGTATCCCTTGCCTCTACTTCATATTCTTCTATATGAATAGAAGTATAAATATCTTCTTGAACTAATCTTTCACTTAGCAAAACAGCATCTTCATAGTTATAACCTTCCCAAGTCATAAATCCAACCAATACATTTTTACCTAATGCAATTTCACCATTTTCTGTAGAAGGTCCATCTGCTATTATTTCTCCATCTTCTACTCTTTGACCTTTATCAACTATAGCTCTTTGGTTAATACAAGTTCCTTGGTTGCTTCTTAAGAACTTTTGTAGTTTATAAGTATGACGTTCTCCTTCGTCTGTTCTAATAACAATTTCAGTTGCAGAAACTCTTTCAACAATACCAGCTTTTTTTGCTATTACAGTAACTCCAGAGTCTCTTGCAGCTCTGTGCTCCATTCCAGTACCAATTATCGGAGATTCCGTAATTAATAAAGGAACTGCTTGACGCTGCATGTTAGATCCCATAAGAGCACGGTTAGCATCGTCATTTTCAAGGAATGGAATCATAGCTGTTGCTACAGAAACCAATTGTTTTGGAGACACATCCATTAAGTCTATTTTACTTGGGTCAACTTCGATAATTTCTCTTCTATGTCTACCTGTAATTTTCTTATTAATAAATGTTCCATCTTCAGCAAGAGGCTGGTTTGCTTCAGCAATAGTATAGTTTTCTTCTTCGTCTGCAGTTAAATAAATAACTTGATCTGTTACAATAGGAGTTCCCTTTGTATGATCAACAACACGATAAGGTGCCTCAATAAAGCCATACTCGTTAATTCTAGCATAGGTTGCTAAAGAGTTGATAAGTCCAATGTTAGGACCTTCAGGAGTTTCAATTGGACACATTCTTCCATAGTGCGAATAATGAACATCACGCACTTCAAAGCCTGCTCTTTCTCTTGAAAGACCTCCTGGCCCTAAAGCAGACAATCTTCTCTTATGAGTTAATTCAGCTAATGGATTTGTCTGATCCATAAATTGTGATAACTGAGAACTTCCAAAAAATTCCTTGATAGCGGCGGAAACCGGCCTAATATTAATAAGAGCTTGAGGAGTTACCACTTCTAAATCTTGAATGGTCATTCTTTCTCTAATAACTCTTTCCATTCTAGCCAAACCAATGCGGAATTGATTTTGGAATAATTCACCGACAGCACGGATTCTTCTATTTCCAAGATGATCTATGTCATCTACATGCCCTACCCCGTATTCTAGATTAATAGCATAATTTATTGATGCCATAATATCTTCAAGAGTAATATGCTTTGGAATTAATCTTTGGATATTGTCTTTAATTGCTTCTTTTAATTCCTCTTCATCTTCATATTGCTCCATTAATTCTTTTAGTACAGGGTAATATACTCTTTCCTTAATACCTAATTCCTCAGCATTAACATCTAAATGCTTCTCAATATTTACGGTTAAATTACTAAGAACTTTAACTGGTCCTTCATGATGAGGAACTATTATTGAAACAGATTCTATTCCTATATCTTGAATAGCATCGGCTAACTCAGGAGTAATTCTTACGCCGGCCTCTGCTATAACTTCTCCTGTAGTCTTATCAATTACATCTTCTGCTAATACAAAGTTTCTAATTCTGTTTCTAAATGATAATTTTTTATTAAATTTATAACGACCAACTCTTGCCAAATCATATCTTTTGGGGTCAAAAAACATGTTGTTAAGCAAAGATTTGGCACTATCTACCGTAGGTGGCTCTCCTGGGCGGATTCTTTTATATATTTCAATTAATCCTTCTTCATGGGATTTAGTATTATCTTTTTCAATCGAAGCTAATATTTTAGGGTCTTCGCCAAATAATTCTTTTATTCTTTCATCTGTTCCAATTTCAAAAGCACGAATTAAAACAGTAATTGGAACCTTTCTTGTACGATCTACTCTTACATAAAAAACATCATTAGAGTCTGTTTCGTACTCAAGCCAAGCACCTCTATTAGGAATAACTGTTGCAGTAAATAGTTTTTTTCCTACTTTATCATATTCAATGTCATAATAAATACCTGGTGACCTAACAAGTTGGCTTACGATTACTCTTTCCGCTCCATTAATAATAAAGGTTCCTGTTTCAGTCATAATAGGGAAATCACCCATAAAAATTTCCTGTTCCTTTATTTCTTCAGTTTCTTTATTATACAAACGGACTTTTGCCTTAAGAGCTGTTGCGTATGTAGCGTCTCTTTCCTTACACTCTTCAATTGAATACTTGGGGTTTTTGTCTAAAGAAAAGTCAATAAATTCAAGCATTAAGTTACCACTGTAATCAGTGATAGGGGAGATGTCTTGAAAAACTTCTTTTAACCCTTCTTCCAAGAACCACTTATAAGAGTTTTTTTGCACTTCAATTAAGTTTGGCATCTCCAGAACTTCTTCCATCCTGGCATAGCTCATGCGAACTCCTTTCCCGGCAGGAACGGGATGAATTCTATTTTTCTTCATGTATACTCTCACCCCTTGAAATATTTATACTTCTAAATGCATTTTTGCATTTTATTACCACGACAATAGTAATTAATAATAAAATTCTTAATCTATATTGTCAATTCTATGTGAATATGTTATAATAAACTAGATTATAATCTCAAAATATACACATTGACGCATTTTAAAATCTTAGCACAATTAAATTGACCTGTCAAGGTCATTTTGTCTTGTGAAAAAATAAAATCTCCAAACGGAGATTTTATTTTTTCATTTGTATTTTTATAGCTTATTATTTTAATGTAATTTTTGCTCCAACTTCTTCTAATTTTGCTTTTATTTCTTCTGCTTCTTCTTTTGATACAGCTTCTTTGATTACTTTTGGAGCAGCTTCTACTAAATCTTTAGCTTCTTTTAATCCTAATCCTGCTAAATCTTTTACAACTTTAATTACCTTAATCTTTTCAGAACCTACTTCAGTTAATTCAACATCAAATTCAGATTTTTCTTCAGCAGCTGCACCGCCTGCTGCAGCTCCGCCTGCTGCTACCATAACTCCTGCCGCAGCGGATACACCATATTTTTCTTCACATTTTTCTACTAATTCATTTAATTCTAAAACTGTAAGTTCATCAATAGCATCTAAAATTTCTTGAACTGTTAATTTTGCCATTTAAAACACCTCCGAAAATTATTAATAATTTTATTCTGTTACAACTTCTGAACCTTCTGCTTTTTTATCTGCAATTGCTTTTACTACACGAGCAAAGGATGCAATTGGAGAATTAAAGCTTCCAAGTAATTTGGAAAGTAATTCGTCTTTTGGTGGGATTTTTGCCACTTTTGTAATCCCTTCTGTATCGTAAAACTTGCCTTCTACAATGCCAGCTTTAAATTCAAGAGCTTTATACTTTGAAGCAATTTTTTCTATTATTCTAGGACCATTTGTAGGGTCATCATAACTAAATGCTACTGCACTAGGTCCTTCTAAATAGTCTTTAAGTGGTTCAAAGTCTGTATCTTCAACTGCGAAATTCATCATAGTGTTTTTATAAACTTTGTATTCAACGCCTGCTTCACGAAAATTTCTTCTAAGCTCAGTATCTTGCTCGACTGTTAATCCTCTATAATCTACTAAAACAACTGATGCGGCATTGCTTAATTTTTCCTTAATTTCATTGACTATTTCCTGCTTTTTTTCAATTTTCGCCACTTACTTCCACCTCCTTAAGGATTTATAAAAACTAAAAACCTCTTTGCCCGCAGACAAAGAGGTATAAATTATCATATCATTAAAATAATTAAAACCTCGGTAGGTAGAATATCGTTATGCCAAAGGCACCTACTGTCTACGGTTGCAATCTTTAGTTTTGGTTGTTAACAAACATCATAATTATATATATTATTGTTTTGCTTGTCAATATATTTTTAATAAGTCTCAATTGTAAGTTTTAGGAACCTATGCATCAACTTTTAAAGGATTAATTTTGACTCCTGGTCCCATAGTGGAAGATACGGAAATACTTCTTAAGTATTGACCTTTTGCTGCTGCTGGTTTAGCTTTTATAATAGCACCCATAAGCGTTTGGAAGTTGTCGAGTAACTTTTCTGTACCAAAAGATACTTTACCAATTGGCACGTGAATAATATTTGTTTTATCTAAACGATATTCTATTTTACCAGCTTTAATATCAGTAACAGCTTTAGCCACATCCATAGTAACTGTTCCTGCCTTTGGATTAGGCATTAAACCTTTTGGCCCTAAAATACGTCCAATACGTCCAACAACAGCCATCATATCAGGTGTAGCAACTACTACATCAAAATCGAGCCAGCCTTCGTTTTGAATTTTGGGAACAAGTTCTTCTCCACCAACAAAATCTGCTCCTGCTTCTTCCGCTTCTTTTAGCTTGTCTCCTTTTGCAAAAACAAGAACTCTTACAGTTTTACCTGTACCATGGGGAAGAACTACCGCACCTCTTACTTGTTGGTCGGCATGTCTTGAGTCAACACCTAATCTAACGTGTGCTTCTACTGTTTCATCAAATTTAGCAGTAGCAATTTTTTGAATTAAATCAAAGGCTTCTTTTGGTTCGTATTGTACAGTACGATCAACAAGCTTTGCAGCTTCAATATATTTTTTTCCTCTTTTCATTTCATTACCTCCTTGTGGTATTATCGGGGACAGATACCCTCCCACTTCAAATCAATAATTTCATATAACAAATTAATCTTGAACAACTATTCCCATACTTCTTGCTGTTCCTTCAATCATCTTTATAGCAGATTCTATTGTTCCTGCATTTAAGTCAGGCATTTTTAATTCTGCAATTTTTTGAACTTCTTCTCTTGAAATTGTTGCAACTTTGTCCTTGTTTGGTACTCCGGAACCGGATTCAATTTTGCATGCTTTTTTAAGTAAAACTGCTGCCGGAGGAGTTTTTGTAATAAATGAAAAACTTCTGTCTTGATAAACAGTTATAACAACAGGGATAAGGTATCCTGCTTGTTTTGCAGTTTTTTCATTAAATTCTTTACAAAAACCCATAATGTTTACACCATGTTGTCCTAATGCAGGTCCAACTGGTGGTGCTGGTGTTGCCTTTCCTGCAGGAATCTGCAATTTAATCATTCCAATTACTTTTTTCGCCATTAAAGCGCACCTCCTAATAATGTGGTATTTGCGGGGATTTCCCTCCCACTGGTCATGCTTTCGCATGCTCTTTTAAAATTATTAAATTTTTTGAATCTGAGTAAAATCAAGCTCAACCGGTGTTTCCCGGCCAAACATAGACAACCTTACAATTACTGTTCTCTTATTATCATGGATTTGATTTATTACACCAACAGAGTTTTCAAAAGGTCCTGTTATTACTTTTACAGTATCTCCAACTTCAAAATCGATTTTTGCCTGAGGAAGTTCGATTCCCATGCCCCTAATCTCTTCATCCGTAAGAGGAACAGGTTTTGATCCAGGTCCTACAAATCCGGTTACTCCTCTAGTGTTTCTAACAACATACCAGGTATCATCAGTCATATGCATTTTTACCAAAACATAACCTGGAAATATTTTTCTTTGAACTGTCTTTTTCTTACCGTTTTTTATTTCAACAGTATCTTGAAGAGGAACAACTACTTCACAAATCAATTCTTGCATATTTCTGTTTTCAATAACCTTTTCAATATTAGCTTTAACTTTATTTTCATATCCGGAATAGGTATGGACCACATACCATTTTGCATCTTCAGACATTATATCATCCTCTTAACCAAATATTTCCATCAAAAGATCAAGCCCTCTGCTGTAAATAAAATCAATAACAAATACAATTCCTGCTGTAAATAAAGAAGTAACAATAACGGTCGCTGTTTGTTTAACTAAATCCTTTTTGTTGGGCCAAATAATTTTTTTAAACTCACCTTTAAATTGTAGAAATGATTCTTTCATATTTTCACTTCCCTTACAAGGACTTTAATATTTACTACTTTGTTTCTTTGTGCAAAGTATGTGTTCTACAAAATCTGCAGTACTTTTTAAGTTCCATCCTGTCAGGATGCTTTCTTTTATCTTTTGTTGTGTTATAATTTCTTTGCTTACAATCAGTACATGCTAATGTTATTTTTACTCTCACAACTTCCACCTCCACTTACTGCTAATTAAGTCCATAGATTTTTAGGCATAAAAAAAAGACCTTTCGCCACTTAACTACTATATCACGTAGTGGCTAATTAGTCAATATATTAAATAAATTATTTTTTTATAGCATATATCCTATGGTTTCTCTTTTTTTGTACTATATTTTTTATAAGATTCTATTACTTGCTTCCTATTTTTTAATAAGCCCTGTTTTTTACTTTTTGAATTCATATTTATTAATAACTCTTGTCTGTTTTTTTCTTCTTGAATTTTAATCTTAGTATCAATTTTTGAAATATCTCTTATTTCATCTTGTAAGTCTTTAATGATATCTTTATATATAGTTGGATTTTGTTTTATTATTGAAGAAATCTTATTATATATATTTAAAAAATGCTTATCAATCTCATTTACTTTTTCAATTAAACTATGTTTTTCCTTAACCATTCCATCAAAAAAATCCATATCATTTTCATCTGTATTTACTATTACATATTGATTTTCCGTAATAGTATATATCTGCTCAAGAATTTTTTTCTTCTTATCTAATAATTCAAGAAGAATTTTTAATTGAATCTTAGTTTCGTCTAAGCCCATAGCTACCACCTGCTAATAATATGCTATTTTTGTACTTTAGATAATTTCATAGCTTCCTTCCAGGTATCTCTTAATTCCTTAATAAGCCCATATACCTCTTCTAATATATCCTTATCTTTTTGTATGTTAGCTTCAACTAAGCGTCTGTATATGTAATCATATAATAATTCCAAGTTACTGCTAATTTCATATTTCTTATCCAAAGTAGCCTGGAATTCTTCAATAATATCTTCTACACGAACAATATAGTCATGAGCTTCTTTTATTTTATCTTCTTCAATTGCCATTATAGCTTGTCTACAAAACTTCAGTGCACCGTCATAAAGCATTAAAGTAAGTTCCTGAGGTGAAGCAGTCATAATAACATTATTTCTATATTTATTATAGACATTTTGTTGTGTCATTTTAATTCTCCTTTCAAGTTAACCCCACAATTCAAAGATGTCTTACATTTTTTGTGTAATAAGCTTTCTTTGTTTATACTGTTATAAAAGAAAGATAAATTGCTCTTGGCCATTAAGGTTAAGAGCAATTTATCTTTTTGTATCAAAAAACGTTCCTCCTGATCCTAAATAGCCACCTTGATAAAGCTTATTAGCTGCTTTGCCTTCTCCAATTTTCTTTAATTCTACTTTTATCGCTTCAAATAAAGCCTCTATTCTTTTCTTATTTTCATCATCCAAGGATTTTATTCTTTTTGCCATATTTACAATTTCATCAGAAATCTTTAATAAATCCTTAACTAAGGGGTATTCATATTGGTTTATTTGATTTAAATATTTAACCTTTAGGTTCTTTTTTAGAATCTTGGAGGTTTCTTCGAAAGCTTTATCGATCTCTAAAATCCTGTCAAAATGCTCTTGACGTTGATCTAAAAGAATCACAAACTGCGATATTTGATCCTCTGTACAATTCTTTGCTTGTTCTTCTGTTATATCCCATAGCTGCTTAAGTTCTTTAAGTTTTTCCTCTCCTAGTGTAATCATTCTTTGAATTAAGTTGTTGTTTTCCATATTATTGCCAACCACCGCTCGTTATATTTGTTAAAAATGCTGACTGAGTATTTAATTTTTGTATCATTGACTCTAATCTAGAAAACATGAGGAAATAATTGTTTTCTTTTTCTGTTAATCTATCTAGCATTTCTTCGATTTCTTTACTTTGTCTTTCTATCTGCTTTGATATGGCATTATTTGTAGCAGAAACAGTGTTTTCAATTCCTGCCTTTTCAATCAAAATACCTCTATATCCTTTTGAATTAACGTTGGTTCTTATATTGTCATTAATAATATCTAACAATCTTGATGAAAGTCCATTTTCATTATATCTTGTTTTTCTGTCTTCACTAGTATAAGGAATTGTTGATTTTTTTGTAAATAATTCTGCAACCTCATCAGGTCTTTCTTCTATAGCCTTTCTTAATTTTTCTTCATCTAAAACTAACTTTCCATTGTCAGTATATTCTTTTGATGTAGTAATTCCTAAATCAAAAATTCGTATTCCTACTCCTTCTACTCCATCATATAAAGCCCTTCTCATAGAGTATAAAATATTTTGAAGAGTGGAGTCATTTCTAAGTAAGCCTGACTTTGCTGCCTCTTCCCATAGCTCTATATCTTTCTCAGACATTTCTTTTTTCTGTTCATCTGTTAATGGTTGATAATATTCATATTTTCCTGATTTTGCTCTGTTTTCATTTACCTTTGAAGAAATTTTACTAATCATTTCGTTGTAAGCATTTACAAAATCCTTTACTCTTTCTACTAGCTTTTCAGGTTCTGGACTTACCTTAATATCTACCTTTTCATCACCAGTTGCTCTGTTAAGAGTATATTTTAACCCGTCTACTTCAAAGCTATTAGAACCACGCTTAGTTGCAACTCCATCTAATACTATTTCAGCATCAGCTGCTTCCTGAATAACATAAGACTGAGTCAAACCATTAGGATTAAACATTTTATCAAATAGAATATTATCTAAAGGATCAATTTTTATCTTATTTGCTGCTCCTTCGTTATCAGATTGTAATACAAACTTATCCTTAACACTACTATATGAAAGGGTTACGCCTGCATTACTGTTATTAATTTTACTCATCATAGACTTTACTGTATCTGTAGATTTAAAAGTAAAAGAAACGCCATTGATTTCTACTGTTGTATCTTCAGTGATACCAAAAGCTTTTGAAAGACTACTATCTAAATCTAAGATATTGGTATCTCCATTTTCAAAGCCTAATCCCTTTAAAGTTTGTGGCTGACTGTTAGAAATCCTAACTTCTTTTCCATTAGTTTCGCTAAATACTAACTTATCTCCATCAGCAGTAACCGTAATTCCTGAAACTTGAGAATTTATTACATTTGCTAAATCCTCTACACTATTTATTTCTTCTGTAATTTCAATAGTGTTTTTAACTCCGTCAATATAAATATCAAATTCTTTACCTATTTCTGATATAGATATATCTGCTGCTGCTTCTAATTTTGTAATTTTAATATTATTATTAAAGCCTAATTTACTAAGTACATTATTAGTTTCTCCATTGCTTAACATTATTTCATCAGAAGTATTGTAAGATACTATTTTTAATCTATTGTCTTCTATTCTAACATCTACCAGTTCAGTATCATCAAAAGCAGCATTAATAGCAGACTTTAAATCTGCTGCTAATAAATCCAATGAATCTTCTTCGTAAACTGCGGATTCTGATAATGTAATGGTTTTTTCTGTTCCATTTACAGTTACTTTAAAACTACCATTGCTTAAATCTAAAGGAACTGTTAATTTTCCTCCAGTAATAGAGTTTGCTTGGTTATTTCTAAAACCTAAGGAGCTAACATATGTATTTACTGAATCAGATAATTTAAAGCTATGTCCTTCTGCAACAAATTTAATCTTTCCACCATTATTGGATACATTAATATTATCTGAACCAAATGCATTATCAAGCTGGGTTTGTAAATCAGCCGTTAAAGCATCAATATCCCTAAGAGTAGAATGATCCTGGGAAAGCTTAATAGTTTTCTTTACCCCATCTAAAGTAACATCAATAGTCTTTCCCTTTTTTAAATTATCCCAATTAATTTCACTACCAAGCATTTCACCTGAAACACTACTGATGCTTTCCCATATTTCATTTTTAGCCAGTTGTTTTACTATAATGCTATGACTACCTACACTTGCTGTGCCAGTAGCTTCTACTTTAACTGCATCTGTATCTATTCCATTTATTTTTGCCGTAGCACCATAAATACGAAAATTGTTTTCAGTAATTAAATTCTTGCTAGATAAAACATCCAAATAATCGTCCTTAAATCCTCTAAGGACATTTATCATTTCACGATAGCCTTCTTGTTGCCACTTTAATATTTGAAGCTGCTGCTTCATTTTATCTACTTTGGTTAATTCCGCCTTCATAAGGCTTTCAACGAGTGTATTTGTATCCAGACCTGAAATTCCTGTCAGACGGAGCCTATCATTTGTTATAAGCATTGTCTCACCCCTTATCTCTTTTCATCCACTATTATACCTGCCATCTCCCAGAGATGAGCTACCAAATCTAATACTTGCTCCGGAGGTATTTCGCGAATAACTTCCTTAGTTTCTTTGTTAAGGACCTTTACTGAAATTTGCTTTGTTTTTTCATGAATAGAAAATTCAAATTCTGCCATTACTCCACTTAGTTTTTTATTAGCCCTTTCAATAGCTTCGATCACTGTCTTTTCTGCTATAGAAATACTATCATAATTTTTTGCTTTTTGTCCGATAACGTTGTTGTTTATTTCAACCTTGTGCTCTTGGGAATAATTTTCTTGTTTTTGATTTTGAACATTTGATAAAGTCATTTGAGCAGCTTGTAATGAATCTTCAACCTTCATTCAAAAACACCTCCGTACATTATCTTATTTATAATAAATGGACTATTCTTTATTATTATATCGGCATTTTGCTTAATTACCTTAATATATTTAATAAAAATTCATATATCCCTATATAAATTCTTTGTTATTAGCAATCCATTCTTTAGTCTTTTCAATTCCTTCTTCTAAAGAATACTTGGGGCTCCAGTTTAAAAGCTCTTTTGCTTTGTTATAATTACATAATAATTTCATAATTTCACTTTGAGGGTGAATATGGGGAACATGCCTTATTTTATTCTTATCTTTTGCAATAAGTAAAGCTAAATCGTTTACGGTTATGTCTCTTCCCAAGCCAGCATTAATAATTTCTCCGTCTACTTTGCTACTGTATCCTGCCTCTGCAACAAAATCTGCACAATCTTCTACATATAAAAAATCCCTTGTCTGATTCCCACTTCCATATATTAATAAATCTTCTCCCTCTAAAGTCCTTTTTATAAAGATAGCAATTACACCGCCTTCTCCTCCTGTCTTTTGAAAAGGGCCGTAAGTATTAAAAGGTCTGACAACCACAACAGGAAGCTTATAAGCATACCAATAAGACAGCACCATGTTTTCTCCAGCTATCTTGCTGCCTGCATAAGGTGAAGCAGGTTTTGTAGGATGTAATTCTGTTATACCTTCTTCATTTGTTGCTTTATCGTAAACCATACAAGTACTCATAAAAACCATTTTTGTATTAGTCTTTTTACATTGTTCTAATACATTAAAAGTTCCTACTGTATCATTTTCAAAGGTTGTCCTAGGATCATCGATACTATCTTGAACATTAATACTAGCCCCTAGGTGATAACAAATATCAAAGGAATTCTTAAATAACTCTTCTAATAATTTAATATCTTTTATATCTCCTTTGATAAATTCTTTAAAATAAGGATGATTATAAAATTCTTCTATATTAGTTTCTCTTCCATTAGACAAATCATCTAAAACCCATGCATAGTGATTGTCTTCTAATAATCTTTTTACAAGCCATCTGCCGATAAAACCTGCTCCTCCAGTTACTAATATATTCAAAATATCACTCCCCAATAATGATTTAAATGTATAAAATTAGCTTTATCTTAATCTATAACTCTCTATTAATTCTTTTACACTCCTTATTACATACATTATATCTTCCTTTGTCATTTTAGGAAATAGTGGAAGTGTAAGCATCCTATCATATAGTCTTTCTGCTTGTGGGCATAAACCTTTTTTATAACCTAATTTTTGATAATAAGGGTGATAGTATACAGGAATATAGTGAACATTAACCCCTATATTTCTAATTCTTAATTCATCAAATATTACTCTTTTGTCAGGTCTTATTTTATCTGTATCTATTTGAATCACATAAATATGCCAACCTGAAAGGCTATTATCTAATTGTTTTGGAATAACTACTCCTTCAAAACCCCTAAAGGCATCATCATACATTTTTGCATATTTTCTTCTTTTTTCAATGAAAAAGTCTAATTTATCTAACTGACTATAGCCAAGAGCTGCCTGAATGTCGGTCATTCTGTAGTTATACCCTAAGACATGTTGTTCATAATACCAAGCCGCATCATCATTTAACAATTTATTCTTATCTCTTGTAATGCCATGGGAACGAAAAAGCATAAGCTTTTCATAAAAATCCTCATTGTTTGTTGTTACTGCTCCTCCTTCTCCCGTGGTAATAGGCTTTACGGGATGAAAACTAAAAGTAGTCATATCACCAATAGTCCCTATTTTTCTTCCTTTATAAGAAGCCCCTAAGGCATGAGCTCCGTCTTCTATAACAAATAAATTATACTCCTCTGCAATTTTTATTATTTCGTCCATGTCACAAGGCTGGCCAGTGTAGTGAACTGGTATAATAGCCTTTGTTTTATCCGTAATTTTTCTTTTTATATCCTCAGGATTAATATTGTATGTATCAGGACAAATATCTGCAAAAACTGGCTTGCCACCGCAATAAAGTACTGCATTAGAAGTTGCAGCAAAAGTCATAGGACTAGTAATAACCTCATCACCTTTGCCTATACCTGCAGCAAAACAAGCCCCATGAAGGGCTGCGGTACCGTTAGATAGTGCTACCGCATACTTAGCACCAGTTATTTCTTTAAGTTTTTCTTCAAACTTATCAATAGCAGGTCCTGTTGTTAGATAATCACTTTTTAATACTTCTATAACCGCATCTATATCATCATCATCAAGCCACTGTCGTCCATAAGGCAAAAAATCTTCTCTCACTTTGTCACACTCTCCTACAATTTTTTATTGAAGATATTAATTCCTTAGCCAATCTTTCTGCCCCTAAGCCATCTACTAATTTCCTTGCTTTTGCTGACATTTCTACTCTTTTTTCATAGGTCATTTTAACAACTTTTTGGGGAATTTCCTCTATCTTTGAACTTTCAATAATACCTAATTCATTTAATTTTTTGGCTGCTAATATTTGATTGTCAGCAACAACTATACCCAAAGTAGGAGTCCCACAAGCTGCAAGTTCATATAAAGTAGAGCCGCAAGAAGAAATTGCTAAATCACAATTTAGCATAAGCTTAGACATCTTTGGATTATAATATTTCTTAAGCCTATTATCATTTATATTTTCCATTATTCCCTTGGGAAAAGCTGGTCCAATTACAACATGAAATACTGTATCAGGCATAGTGTCTAACAAACTAACTACAATTTTTTCAGTTATTCTATTAATATCTGAGCCTCCAAGGGTAACCATGATATCTTTTATTTCATTTCTTACATGAAATGGGGGCAGATCTCTAAATTCTTTTCTTAAAAGGGCATATTTACTTCCTAAAAAAACCCCTAAATAATTATCCTTCTTATAATTTAAATCCTGTGCATAAGGATTTTGATTGATTATAAAATCTACAGGATATTCTTCCTCTTTATTATCATCAAAATATCCAATAAAAGTACCTTTGCTTTTTATAGAATTAAAAAATTCCTTGTCCACCTTATAATCATCAACAAGCAAACAGTCATAATCTAAAGATTTAAGACCATCTTTTATTTCGTCTTTATAAAAAGATAAAACATCATAAGAATTTTCTTTAAGGTATTTAATTCCTTCTCGGTATTCTTCTTCATTAAGGCATAGATACGATACATCTGCATATTTTCTTAGTTCCTCTCCCAATACAGATGTCCTCATAATATGCCCCATACCTATGTTTTTTCCTCCATCTGCGCGAATAATAATCTTCATAATAATCCTACTTTCAAACTTTAAAATAGATTATGCCTTCTTTTGGCTTACAGACTGGTTTATTTTTGCCAAATCAGGATTTTCATCCAGATATTTAATAATATCATCTATGTCAAAATAATTATTTTTATCATATAAAGCATTATAAATATTTTCAACAAGAGTAAAATCTTCTTTTGTATCAACACACAGCCTATAATTGGGCCTGTTCCACTCTTTTTTTGCCTTCATCTTTCCAATAGAAAAATCCTTTGGATGTTCATACATATACAAGGTAACATGTTCCCTGTATCTATCTTCCTTAGCCAATTTATGGGCCTTTATAAGGGCTTCTCTTGTAAAAATTTCTCCATCAAAGCCCCTGCTAAAACTATCAGGAACATCAACCCTCATATAGTCAAGCTTTGCCTTTAAAAACTCTTCAATCAAAGCATCAATAACTTCCACGCTAATAAGAGGGCAATCTCCGGTAACCCTAATAATATACTTTCCACCAAATTTATTTACAGCATCTATATATCTTTTTAATACATCTTCTTCAGAACCTCTAAAAACAACTCCCCCTGCATTTTCAACTATTTCTACTAATTTATCATTTTCAGGATTTGTAGAACTAGCAACAACAAGCTTATCAATTTTAGAAAGCTTCTTTAATCTATTTAAAATATGAGTAATCATTGGTATACCTTTAATTTCTTTTACTACCTTGCCTGGCAGCCGCTCTGAACCCATTCTGGCTTGAATAATACAAATAATATCATTTTCCATCATTTTTCCTTCTTTCACTAAATCTTATCCCAAGTTATTGGTTCATTTTTCTTAATATCTACTTTTGCTTCTCTTCCTATCACTATATCATAATACTTTGGCATAATGCCTACACCAGGGCGAAGTACCGCCAACATATCTTCACTAATAATAGTCCCTTTGGGAATATCTACTTTTGCAAAAATACTTCTGCGTCCCCTTTGATGGTGCAACTTTTCAGTATCTGCCAAACTCTTAATAGAAGAACCTATTGCCTTTTCCACATCTCTTATTCCCTTTACCATAGCCTTTAATTCATCTGGCTCGATAGCAAATTTATGATCAGGTCCTCTTAAATTTCTATCAAGGGTAAAATGTTTTTCAATAACTTTTGCTCCTCTAGCTACTGCTGCAATAGGGATACTAATACCTAAAGTATGATCCGAATATCCTACAGGAAGTCTAAAAGCAGATTTCATAGTATCCATAGCTGCTAGATTTACTTCTTCCACAGGCATAGGATAACTTATTCCGCAGTGAAGTAAAATAACTTGATTGTTACCCTGTTCATATATAGCATTTAGGGCATCTTCAATTTCCCCTAAATTTGCCATACCCGTAGAAAGAATAATAGGTTTATTCTTTTTTGCAATATATCTAAGGAAAGGTATATCAACCATTTCAAAAGAAGCAATCTTATAAGCTGGCATATCAAGAGTTTCTAACTCCTCCACCGCTTCATAATCAAAAGGAGTAGACAAAAAGATAATCCCTTTTTCATCTGCATATTCCTTTAACTCCTGCTGCCAGTCTCTTGGAAGCTCCAAACCTTTATAAAGCTCATACAAAGTAGGAACCCCTTCATATTCTTCCCCTAACTGCATAATAGGATGAGAAGTATTGGCTGCAATTTTATCTGCAGTAAAGGTTTGAAACTTTACTGCATCAGCTCCAGCCTCAACTGCAACATCTATTAACTTTTTAGCTTGTCCCAGATCCCTATCATGATTACTGCCTGCTTCTGCAATAATAAAACAAGGGCTGTTTTCATCTATCTTATTATTTCCTATCCGAATACTTACCATATAGATTCCTCCCAACTAGTTCTCTATATAAAGATATCGTAAAAAAGCCTATAAAATATTATAGGTAAAGAATAGGTGCCTGTCGCTTCACATTTCCACATCTGAATAATAAAAATGGAAATATAAACTGACAGGCACCAAATATTTAATACTTTATATAGCAAGAATACTTGAAGCTAAAGAAAAATATATTGTCAGGGCTACAGCATCTACTATAGTTGTTATAAGAGGACCTGCCATAATTGCTGGGTCAAATTTCAGCTTCTTTGCAATTATAGGCAATACTCCTCCAACTACTTTAGCCACTATTACTGTAAAAAGTAAACTTATGCTTACTGTAATAGATACCATTAAATCAATCTTTTCTAAATAATATATTCTGATAAAGTTTACAGCAGCTAGGGATATCCCAACAATACCACTAACTCTAAATTCTTTCCAAAAAACCTTTAGTATGTCCCTTAGTCTTATTTCTTCTAAGGCTAATCCTCTAATTATAAGAGTAGATGATTGAGAACCTGAATTCCCACCTGTATCCATTAGCATTGGGATAAATGTAGTTAATACAACTGCTGACTGTAGTAACTCTTCAAACTTAATAATAATACGACCTGTAAAAGTAGCAGAAATCATAAGAATTAACAGCCATATAAGCCTGTGTCGTGCTAAAGTAAAAACTCCTGTCTTTAAGTATTCTTCATCAGTCGGTGTCATGGCTGCCATTTTTTGCAAGTCTTCTGTGTTTTCCTGTTCAATAACATCCACAATGTCATCTATGGTTATAATACCTACTAATCTATTTTCTTTATCTACTACTGGCATTGCTAGCAAATTATACTTCTTAAATAAAGATGCTATTTCCTCTTGATCTGCATTGGTGGGGATGGAGATAAAATTTGTGTCCATAATATCCTTTATAACAATATCTCCATCAGTTAATACTAATTTTCTTAGACTAACAACTCCTTCTAATTTTCTATTTTTATTGATTACATAACATACATCCACCGTTTCCTTATCTACACCAATTTGTTTTATATATTCTAAAGAATCCTTCACCTTCATTTCTTTTTTTAAGTCTACATATTCAATCGTCATAATGCTTCCTGCTGAATTCTCTGGATACTTTAGAAACAGATTTATTAATTGTCTTTTTTGTTTTGTAGTATTTTTTAATATTTTTTTTACCACATTTGACGGCATCTCTTCTAAAATGTCAACGGTATCATCAAGAAATAACCTATCTGTAATCGTTTGTATCTCTTTATCGGTAATAACTTCAATAATATATTGTTGTTGCTCATTACTCATATAAGAAAATACTTCAGCTGCAATGTCTTTGGGTAGTAATCTAAATATTATAAGCATCTTTTCTTCTTCCAGCTCTTCTAATAACGATGCTATATCTACCACATTCATCTTAACAATTTCATCCTTTACCTTTGAAAACATCCCTTCCTTTACAAGGTTTTTAATAATATCTTGCATTCAAAGCCCTCCTTTAATGAGAGCTATAGCTCCCATTTTGATATCTTTTTTGTCTTTAAAACTAGGGGCAGGACTAGAATCCATAGCTATCACCTCCTATAAAAGTTATAAATTACAAATTGTTAAGTCATAATAAAAGGATCGTAACCAGTATTAAATAACTATTCACGATCCTTGATTACAATTTGATTTATTACCTAATAAATAAATCATATTGTTAAATTTTATAATAAACTTTTCAATATTACAACTTCTGTTTGAAATATTGTTGCCTATTCGTATTAAATTTTCACTAACCTTCAACCGATAATTAAAGTAGAATAAATTATTAACTGGCATTAGGAGGATAAATCCATTGAAAAGAGTAATTACTTACGGAACGTTTGATTTGCTTCATTACGGACATATCAACCTGTTAAATATAGGTGCAGTTCAGATTTCCACAGTTTAATAATAAATATAGAAATCTGGACTGCACCTATGTTATTATAAATTTTATTTTTTATGAGATAATTCATCAAATATATTCGCTAAATCCTTTGTAAGCTTTCTTCTTTCATACTTACTGATAACTTCTTTATTGTAATCAAACCTGACATTATTAAGCCAACTGCAATAATAGTCGTAAATAATTTTTTCCATGGTTTCTATATCGTTATTTTCAACATTATATCCCCTTTGGGTTTCTTCCAGTATATCAGCTACTGCACTGCCTTTAGGAGAAATAGAAAGGATAGGAATACCCATTCTTAAATATTCAAAAGTTTTTCCAGGAATCATTGCTTTAACCTTTTCTTTTTCTCCTGTTATTAATAACAATAAATTTGCTTTTGATGCTTCTTTGATGCTTTCCAGATGACTTAAATATGAAGTCCAGCTAATATAATTGTTTGCTGACATGTTTTCAATTTCCGCTTTGATTCTATCTTCACATGTACCAATAAAATGAACATTGATATTATTGATATCTATTTTTCCCTTATCAATTAAGTTATTGACAGCCTTCAAAAAATTATAAGGGGTTCTTACAGAATAGAAAGCCCCATTATGTACAATTGTAAATTTATCTGTTGGAACAGGCTCTATATCCTTAAAATCTTCTTCATCATATCCATTTGTAATCGTCCTGACCTTATTATAAGGCAAGTCAAAAATATTTCTGTAATTATCTGAGGAAACAGAAGAGGTGGTAACAATAATGTCAGCATAATTAACTATCTTCTTTTCTAAAGCATATTCCATCTTATATCGTATATCATTCGTGTCATATTCTGCATATACATTATTGGTCCATTCATCTCTGAAATCTGCAACCCAAGCCTTATTATATCTTTTTTTAATATCATAACCTATGATATGAGTAGACCAGGGCTTTCCTGTTGTAAATATCATATCTATATCAGATAAGTCCACATAATGTTCCAATTGATCTATCACTGCATTTGCCCATGCCATTTTATCATCAGGGAAAAATAATGCTGTTCTAAGCTGAGTCATAAAGCTTTCAATATGAGCTATATATGCATTCTTTATTGTTTCATCATCGACAATATCAAAAGAAGCATGCACAAAGTTCATAAGTTCATCTAACATTTTATCTGTATACCTTTTTAACATAATATCATCAATTCTTATCACTGAAATATTCGCAGGAATTTCTTTTCCCAGGCTATGATCTTTAATAAAAAATCTGCTTTCTCCGACGGTAACCACTATGGGTTCCCAGCCAAATTCCTGTAGATATTTAACAAACTTTAAAGTTCTCTGTACTCCAGACCAGCCTAAAGGCGGGAAAAAATATACTGCAATCAATACTTTTTTCATTCTATCACCCATTCTAAGCAATTTATTAACACTTAATTATTATATAATGCAGTTAAATCTTTTTTCTTCAATGACAAATCAAATACACTTTTTTAATTTCATTAAAACTTATAGGTATTAAATATTAAAGGCTATTTAACCGATAATTATATTGAGATGAACGATTGTTTTAATTAGGAGGATAAATCATTGAAAAGAATAATCACTTACGGAACCTTTGATCTGCTACACTACGGACATATTAACCTGTTAAGACGGGCAAAAGAACTCGGCGATTATCTTATCGTCGGCTTATCAACCAATAAGTTTAATGAAATCAAGGGCAAAAAATGCTATTTTTCTTATGAAGAACGCAAAAAACTTTTAGAAGCTATTCGATATGTTGACCTGGTTATCCCTGAAGAATGTTGGGAACAAAAAATCCAGGACATTAAAGAATATAAAGTTGATATCTTTGTCATGGGAAATGACTGGGAAGGAAAATTTGACTTTCTTAAAGATTATTGTGAAGTAATTTATCTAGAAAGAACACCTGAAATATCTACAACAAAAATAAAAGCAGATCTTGGATTAAATAAAGCTCCCACTAAATCCATATAGCTTAGTGGGCGCTTTATTTTTTGCCCTGATTATTATCAGCCAAAAACACTGCCTCATCATATCTTAACATCAAAAAATCTGCCATAAAGCAATTGATTTGAGAACTAACCGCTTTCCCTTCTTTCCATTCTCTAATCATCTTCCCATAATCAATGCCCGCTTCCATGGAAAGGGGAACGCCTCCTCCAAAACGGGGATTAATCTCAATCCAATACAAATCTCCTTTAAGGTCTTCAATACACTGCAAAGTAAGAGGCCCCAGTCCGCCTAATTTCTCACAAATATCTACTGCCTGCTTTATAATTTTCTTATGATTTCTTGTAATGGCTTTGGAAACTTCACCAGCCCTGACTTGCAACCGTTCTCTGGGTACACAGGAAACCACCCTGCCGCCTCTGTCACAAAAAACATCGATGGTATATTCCTTTCCTTCAATAAATTCCTGAATAATGGGACTTGGGACATAACTTGAAAAGAATTCTAATTCTTTATTATTTTTTGCAATAAACACGCCCTGACTGCCCATGCCGTCCCTGGGCTTTACAATATATTTCCCCTTTGGATTTTCTATTTCAACAATGGATAAATAAGATTTTGGTGTAAGAATCTTATGGCTTTTAAAAAATTCATAAGTCCTGTATTTGTCATTACAAATATTTATAACTGATGCATCAGAAAGCAGTAAAGAAACACCTGTTTTTTCAAATTCTTTTCTATGCTTGTCCAATATAGGATATTCTTTTTCAAATAAAGGAATTAAAATATTTACAGCTTCTTTTTCGCATATGGCAAGTAAAGAAGGAATATAGCTTTCATCATGATATGCCGGAACTTTATAGAATTGATCCACAAAATAGCGTGCCGGATTTAAATCCAAGCAATCTGTCCCTATAATTGTAAATTCTTTTTTTAAATATGAAATTAGCTGAATCCTTTTCCCGATAGCAGTTAACAATATTTTCACTATTATTCATCCTTTTTATTTGTAAAAATTAGTTGCTTATATAATTCCATATAACGGTGATACATCGTATCAAAAGTAAAGTTTGTTTTATAATCATCATAAGCCTTTTCGATGATTTCAGCTTTCTCTTTTGCCGGCATCTTTATTATTTGCTCAATCTTAAGTGCCAGATCTTCCTTGTCTTCATTTTTGAATAAAAAGCCGTTTACATTATCCCGGATTAACTCTTTAAATACTTTTATATCACTTGATAAAACAGGCACCTGCTGCCTAAAGCCTTCAATAATCACCAGGCCAAAACCCTCACTTTTTGAAGGTAAAATAAGCAATTCAAAGTTTTTTAAATAGTCATTGGCATTCTTTTTATAGCCCACATATCGAATCTGATTTTCTAAACCATAGTTTTTTGCTTTAGCTTGTAATTCTTCCAGATTATCTCCTTCTCCAACAAAATAACAAACTATCAATGGATTTTTTTCTTTTAATAATTTTATAGCTTCTACTAATAATTCCTGATTTTTTCTATCGCATACAGAACCAATACAGCCAATTATGGTCCTCTCTTTTTTCTTAAATTCTTGCAGTTCTTTTAAATCCAAATCCTCATCTGTTATACTATTATTTTGATCTTCAAAAATCCCATTATATATCACTTCCATTTTATCTGAGCAAACCCCTTTTGATTCCAGCAAATCTTTGGAATCAAAAGAAACTGGAACAACTTTGTCCAAGCCATTCATAATAATTTTATCCATTTGCTCCTGCTCATAATTTTTGTTGAATCCATAACCATGCATGGTTTGAATAACCGGTATATATTTATTAGAAATTTGCCTTGATATCATACCAATTAAGGCAGGAATGGCTGCATGGGCATGAATAATGTCTATATCATTTTCCAGTATAATTTTTCTTGCTTGTTCTACAACTAACAGATTTAAATACAGATTTCTTTTAAAAGACGAATCAATTTTATATACTGCTATATCATTCGCGATTAAGCCATCAATGTACTCACTATAATTTTCATATCCCGGTTCTCCTGTTTCACTGGTTATAACAACGACCCGATGTCCATCTCTTTTTTGCTGAAGTGCTAGATTATAGATAATTCTTCCTGCTCCCCCCTGCAGAAAGGTGGTCATATGTAAAATATTCATTGAGTCCCTCCTGTTATTTTTTTGATGCATTTTCCTCCATCATTTTATCAATCATTTCCCATAGTCTTTCTGAGGAATTTCCATCCTGATAATAATGAACGATATTTTTAATAGTTTCCCTTTCTGTTTTATAATAATTAGCTTCTTCCAGAAGCTTTATAATTTCTTCCTGCAGTTTATCCTGGTCTAAAACTTTTGGCCCTGGAGCCCAAATATCATAAGGCTCCAACAGGAATCCTCTCGTCTTAGAATAATGCTCTAAGTCTACCGGAGTAAATAAAACAGGTCTGTCCAGTAATAAAAAATCAAAATAAACCGAAGAATAATCCGTAATCAGCAGGTCTGCTGAATTAAGAACTTCATACAAATCAAAATTATTTTCTAAAAGTAACTTTTGAGTTAATAAATATACATTGTTTAATTGATAATTATTAATATACCGGCAGGCTAAATCTTCTTCAAATGGGTGCAGCTTTGCAATTAAAATGATATTATTCTTTTCTAAAAACGTATTAAACTTTTCATTACAAAAAGAAGAAAAGCCAAATAAATTATCCCAGTTTTTAACCACTTCTTTTTCATAGCCTATTGCTGAATCTCTAAAGGTAGGCATTAAAAAAACTATCTTTTTCCCATGAAAATTCTTTTTAAAAATAACAGATAAGTTTTTAATTCCATCTGATTTAAATAAATAATCATTTCTTGGCATGCCAGAAATATAATATTGATTAATATCAATCCCAAAACAAGCACTCATTAGTACGTTATACAATTGAGAATAGGAAGCAACTTTGCTTATTTGCTGCCACTTACTTTTTATATACTCATCCTGTTTTTTTTGTGATTTAATCATATCTCCCAAGCATTTTAAGGGGAAGCCATGCCAAAGTTCTAAACTTAATTTTTCATTGTTATGGCTAATGGGGCCGTAGGTTCCTATGGTCATTTTACAAGTAATCATATTAATATAATAATCCTCTTTTTTATCATACTCGTTTAGCAATTTCACTTCATACTTTTTTCGATATTTCTTTGGCATCAAATGATAAAGGGCATGGCTATTGCAGCCAGATAAATGGGAACTAATCAAACAAATTCTATTATCTGCTTCATCCAGAGAATCTATATTTGTATAGTCATATTTCTTAAATAATACTTTACTTTTCTTCTCCGATGAACTGTCTGCAA
>JGI24708J26588_10000140_pt1 | contig 54036 bp, 35 predicted proteins | sample BioPla1DNA2_FD_26588 | JGI IMG/M metagenome (IMG submission 26588) | reverse complement strand
GCAGGTAGATTGTGTCGTACTGGAAGGACTTTAATGTATGGTGAGGAGGAGAAAAGAAAATGGCTGGTATTCAAAGATCGTGGCGGCGTGCCTGGGGACGGGACAAGCCTGTTTGGCAGAAAACAGCGCCGATTAATATAAGACGCCGTGGGCCAAAGAAGGCTAGCGGCAAAGTTGTTGCCGACATTTCAGCCAAACGGAAGAGTTTGGCTAAACAGGTTGCTGCAAGTGTGGCCGTATTGCAATTGCTTAGCAATATAGGCCTTGGCAGTGCGTATGCCAGCAATATCACCATTGATAACAGAACAGCCACCCAAGTCGACATAAACGGCAACATTACTAATATTCATACCAATACCTTTAGTTCCAATGGCAAAAACGCTTTTAATTCCTTCAAAGATTTTTCAGTGTCGCAGGGAGATATTGTAAACCTGCACTTTTCAAATTTGGCCAATACTATGACGGCCGATAATCTGCTTAATTATGTAACCGGCGGAAACGCCTCAAATATTGATGGTATGCTCAACGGGATAAAAAACGGTCAAATTGGCGGCAATGTATATCTGCTTAACCCTAGCGGGATTATGGTTGGGTCTACCGGCGTAGTTAATGTGGGGAATTTAACATTTAGTACTTCAAGCATTGGAAAGCAAATAGATACCGAAAAGTCGATTGCAAGCATTCTGGAAGGTTCAGCCAGCGGCGATATCACTATCCAGGGAAAAATCAATACCGTAACCGGGGCAACGCTGCTGGGCAATACAGTGAAAAACAGTGGTGTTATTCAGACCGGCGCAGCGTTTACCCATGATTCAAGTGTCGTGGACTTCTCTGATATCGTAAATGCAAATGATTTGCAATATGGAACAAAGCTAGCTGTCGAAAACGGCAATATCGTTATTACGGCAGATGACAATTTTGAAAATTCGGGGACTATCAGCGCTCACTCGACTTCAGGCAGTGATGCGGTCCGAATTACTGCTCCTTCAGTCAAGCTGGGCGGCAATATCCTGACCGGCGGGGCGAGTCTTGAGGTCAAAGCCACAGACAGTATTAAAGTTGATAATGCTTTGCTGTCAACGCGGCAGGTTGCTGAGGACAGCACTTTAGAGAATATAAAAAACGGTACGGCAACCGGCGTAGGTAAGGCGGGGAATGTAAGTCTGGCCGTCAATCACACAACGTACAAAGATAAAGCTGATATTAATATAAATAAGTCAGTTATTGATGCTGCCGGAACGGGCGCAGCCGATACCGGCGGCGATGTATCAATTATTGCCTCCAGTCAGGACAAGCTGTTTGCCTGGGCCATGACGGGGCCGGATGCAACTGTAACGGTAAAAGAGGCAGCTATTAAAGGCAACAATATCAGCCTCCAAGCAATCGCTAAAAATGATGCTGCCGATAGCCCGACCTTTGATGAACTGGAGGATGTTAATGATGCTAAGAACAATGATTCTTTGGACGACTTAAAAAACAGCGGCAGCAGTATCGGTGATACACTGGTAAGCACCTTGGGTAATTTGCGGGTTGGTGCGTCGGTCAGTAATGTTCATGCCAAAGCCGAAGTAACACTTGATGACAAGGCAAAACTTGTGGCCGACAAGGATGTGCAGGTCAGCACGGCGGCAACATCGGCAGTCGAGTCGATGCTGTTCTCAGTTTTCGGGGGAGCAGGAGTTGCTATTTCCGATGCGCAAGCGTTAACTACTGTCAAGAGCGGCGCTGAAATTATCGCCGGCAATAATGTTGATGTATCGGCCGCAACCAAGAACAAGATAACTATGAGCACCAAGGCTATACCAGTTGTAGCAGGTTTGACGCCGCTCAATATGCTGGTAACCTATGCCGATATGAAGTCCAATGCTTCGGCAGTAACCGAGGCGGGATCAAGCGTTGATGCCGGAGGAGCATTAAACGTGACGGCCGGCAGTGTAAAGGATATGACTGTTTCGGCCTCGGCCTCGGCGGCCGGCGGGTATTTTTCGGCAGGTGTTGCTATTAATAAATCGGACGTGAACGCTACTGCTGAAATTGCCGGCAATGTTGATGCCGGTAAGGTTGCAGTTGATGCTAAGGTTGACACCCTGAATAACAATACTTGGTCTGAGGCCAGTGTGGGTGACGGCGAACCAGGTTCAGGACTTGATTTAGCGGTTGATTGGATATCAAATTCGTTTGGCGTTTGGGTAAAAGATAAGTTAGGATTAGGCAAACCGCCTAAAAAAGTGCCGCCGTCAGTCGGAATTACGGGGGCAATCGCTGTTACGCTGTCTGAAGACGATGCCACTGCCAAAATTACCAGTAAAGGAACGAATGCGGTTAAGTCTCAGGGCGACATATCGGTAACTTCGGAAGTAACCGATATTATAAGAACAGCGGCCATTGCTCAGCAAAAGCAGCGGGAAGAGAATAATGTCCTAAACCATCCGACCGATGCCAATAAAAAAGCGGCCGGTGTTTCGGCTGCTGTCATTTACGGTCAATATAATAACACTGCCGATGCCTATATCGGCGACAATGCCATAGTAGATACCAAGCAGAAACTGACCATTGACTCCAATGTTAAAATTCCGTTTGAAAACAACTGGAAAGATTTCGACAAGCTTACAACAAATCTCTCCAATGCCTTTCTGAGTTCTAACCTGGGTCTGGACAAGGCCATGTTCACCAGCTGGGCGCAAGCCAGCAGTAACGGTGATAAAGGCACCGGATCGGCCTCAGTAGATATTATGAATTTTAATAACAAGAGCAATGCCTATATCGGCAAAGGCGCAATGATTAACCAGGATGATACATTTAACAGTGACCATGGGAAAAATGACGTAAGTGTAACAGCTAAGACCGATATTGCCACGCTTGATCTTTCCGGCATGCTAAAAACCCCGCTTGATGATTTAATCCAGGCGGCCCGAGACAAAACTGATCCCATGCTGAGCGCCTTTGGCAATACCAGCGGCGGAACGGGTGTTGGCGGGTCAGTACTGGTCACTTTAGAAGACAATACAACTAAAGCGTATATTGATGAAGGCGCTAAAGTAAAAGCTAATGATTTAACGGTTGATGCTGATACCACTGTAAAAAATATTTCACTTGGAGCGGCCGGCGGTAAGGCGGCGGATATCGGGTTTAATGGCACGGCTACTGCAAATATCATTAATAATACTACCTATGCACAAGTTATCGATGCTGATGATATTACAGCTGCAGGTGATATAACCATCGATGCTGCTGACAATATCTATAATATCGACGCCGCCGGCGGGGTAACCGAGAGCAGCAGTGTCGGGGTCGGCGTTTCCATCGCGTATAACGATATTTCGCGGGATACTAAGGCTTCGGTTAGCGGAAATCTTACCGCCGGCGATAGCCTTAATGTCACTGCCGAAAATACTGGTGGCATTGCTACCGTGTCGCTGGCCGGCAGTGTTACGGCCGATAAACCGCCGGAGCCCAAACCTAACGAAGAAGATAAGGATCCGATTGAATTTATCCGCTATTTATTTGCGGAGGAGGATGCTTCAGACGCCTCTAATCCGCTCGCCAAGATTGAAAGTGAGCTGCCTGATCTTGCTTCTAAGGATACTGGCGGGGATAAGCCGCAATCTGGAATTAGCACGGCCGGCAATGTTTCAATTAATATTACTGATGAAAAAGCGGTAGCTTTTGTTGGCGGTGAAACAGCCGGCAAAGTCAAGGCGAAAACCAGCAACATTGAGGCCAAAAATGATTCCGGAATCTATGCGCTATCCGGCGCTGTCGCAATTGCCGCCAATGCCGATCCCAACTCCAAAGGGCTGGCGGGCGCCTTTATGCTCAATAAAGTAAATGAAACTACCGAGGCCTATGTCAAGAATGCCTCGCTTGAAGTAACAGGAACTGCCTCAGGGGAAGGTTTAGCTTTAAAAGCCACGAACGATGCTGATATCGTCAGTATTGCGGCCAGCGGCGGGGTTGCGCCAAGCGGCAAAGCCATTGCCGGTCAGGTTAGTCTAAATATGATGGACAATACAACTGCGGCCTATGTCGATAATGCAGTGATAACAACGGCCAATGATATGACGGCAGTTGCAAAGGACAGCGCTGATATTATCGCGGTGGGCGGCGCTGTGGCCTATGGCGGCGCTGCGGGATTCGGGGCCTCGATTGCCGCAAACTTGATGGACAATACTACCGAAGCCTATATTAATAATTCGAAAGTTGTCGGTACAAGTAATGATAGCGATATTAGTGTAACGGCTGAAGAGGAGAGTGTAATCACAGCAGTAACCGCCGCTGTCGGTGCAAGTCGCGGTTCCATGGCCGGAGCTTTCTCAGCATCAGGAAACGCCCTAAAGAATACGACAAAAGCGTATATTTCCGGCGGTAAGGCGGAAAGTGCAGCAGTTGATACCAAAGGCAGCGTAGCCGTTGCTGCTAGCGACACCGCTGCCGTGACTTCGATAGCCGGTGCCGGGGCAGTGGCTGCCGGCGGCAGCGGCGTTGGGATTGGAGCTTCAACATCGGTATTGGTAACTAATAATGTTGTCAGTGCCGCTATCGGCGACAATACTCAAATTACGGCGCTGGGGCAAAATGCCGGCATTGCAGTTGACGGGATAACAACTGCCGGGCTGGCAGTATCGGCAAAATCCGAGCAAGAAGTAGAGACAATTGCCGCCGGCGGCGCGGGCGGCGGCAATGCCGGTATTGCCGGTTCAGCCGTAGTTAATGTTCTGGATCACCAAAATAAGGCGTATATCGGCAAAAACTCAGTTATTAACGGCAACAATACAGGGGCGGGTGCGGCGCAAAGTATCAGGGTGGCTGCAGCCAATACCACCAATGTTACCGGTTTGGCCGGGGCTTTGGCTATCGGCAAAACAGCCGGCGTTGGCGCAGGTGTCAGCACCGAAGTAATTACAACCGATACAGAGGCTTATATTGATACCGGCGCTGATGTCAAGGCCAAGAATAATGTCATTGTGAGGGCGGATTCACAGGAAAATATAAATTCTTATGCCGGCGGAGCAGCTGGCGGCAACAGCGCCGGCATTGCCGGGGCGGCCAATATTCATATAATGAAAACGGATACAGCCGCCTATATCGGCCGAGCCGGTGATACCGATAAGACTCATGCTAATGTAACTGCTGACGGTAATGTGGCGGTAATAGCTAAAGATGACAGTACGATAAATCTTATCGCCGGTTCGGCGGCCTACGGCGGTAATGCCGGTATTGGCGCGTCAGTTGATACAAATGTTGTAACGAAAAATACCGCCGCCTATCTCGGTGATTACGCTGTAGTAGAGGCAAATGGTCAGGGGGCCGGCGTAGATGTAGAGAATGGTACTTTTACTGTCAGTTATGAAGATTACGGCCAAGACAGTTTTAAAGCACCAACCGTTTCGACGAACGGCAATGGCAGTATTGATGACCGTGCTATTACCAAGGAGCGAAAAGCAGATGCCGCAGCGACTGCCGTTAAGGGGGTTGCAGTTTCCGCAACCAGCCAGAATACAATTAGAAGTGTAGCGGTCGGGGCGAGTGCTTCCGGCAAAGTGGCGGTGACCGGTTCAGCAAGTGTAAACGTAGTCGATAATACAACTGCCGCGTCTATCGGCAAAAATGCCGCAGTAAACCAGAGCGGCGGAACTGACAGTCAGTCGGTATTGGTTGCAGCCGGCAGTGATTACTTTAATCTTGGCATAGGTGGAGCCGGCGCTGCCGGTATTGGTGCGGCCGGCGTTGGTGCCGGTGCCGACGTGGCCATTCTGAATAATACAACTAAAGCCTACATTGATAACGGCGCTAAGGTAGCGGCGAAAAAAGATATTGACGTTAAAGCTGCGGCGAAGGAAGAAGCCATATCGGTTGCTGCTGCGCTTGGGGCCAGTGGTGAAGTCGGAGTGGCCGGAGCGGTAGGCGCTAATATAATAACAAATGAAACCAAGGCCTATATCGGCGATCAAGCTGTGGTTGAAGCCAAAAACAATCTTGCGGTCAACGCTCAGGACGATACTAGTGTAATCAGCGTGGCCGGCGGAGCCGGCATTGGTATAGGCACCGCCGGAGTCGGCGGTTCTGTCAGCGCGACAGTAATCAATAAAGATACGGCAGCTTATATTGGCGATAGTGCAACTGTGGACGCCGGCGCCCAATCCAGTGACGACAGGCTTGAAGTTTATACCGGAGAATATGACGGCAGCGGCAATAGGAAGAAAAGTAAAATAAGTGGAATGTCGGTCTTGGCGCAAAGCAGTGAAAAAATTACTGATGTTGTCGCCAGCGGGGGCGGCGGTCTTTATGCCGGCGTAGCCGGTTCGGCAGCTGTTAATATTGATAAATCCACGACACAGGCATACATTGCTGAAAATGCAAAAATCAATACCTTAGATCAAGCTGCTGCCGGGGCTAAACAGAGTGTAAACGTAGCAGCGGTTAACGATGTTTCCATCTTGTCGGTTAGCGGGGCGGCCGGCGGTGGGGCAGTAGGCGTGAGCGGCGGGGTTGATATCGGCATTGTGCAGAGCGACACTGCCGCATACCTTGGCAATAACGCTCAACTTAACGCAAAAGACAACTTTGCCCTTACAGCGCTTGCTGATAAAGATATTTCAAGTAATGTGGCCAGTCTATCCGGCGGCGGTGTCGGTGTGGCCGGCAGTGTTTCGGTATACGCTTTAGGCACTAACCTTAGCAGCGACGCGCAAAGCAGTTTAACCGCTAAGAAAGACAGCGCCGATGCTAAAAACCCCAATGAAGATAATGTCCAAGGCTATGTAGACGGTCAGCTCAGAACCGATAAATACAGTAAGCTAATGCAATCCTATGATAATGAAAATGCTCATGAGGCGGCGTCTGTATTGAGCCAAAGACAGCAAACCATTAATCTTACCCAAGCAGTAGAAAATACTACAGCAGTGCCAGGGGGCACGGCTGCTTTTACCGGCACTAATGCCAAAATAAATGTCGGTAAAAACCTTGCTGTTAACGCCGCGGACAATCTGACTTTCAACAGCAAGGTGGGGGCGGCAGCGCTGGCCGGAGTGGCGGTTGGCGGTGCTGTAAGTGTGGTGGCGGCTGATAACAGGGCCGATGCACATGTAGGCAGCGGAACAGAAATTACTGCCGGGCAGGACGTTTTGATAAATGGCAGTTTGAGCACAGGTTTTGATGTAAAAGCGCTGGCCGGATCGGCAGGTATGAGCACTGCTTTGGCCGGGTCGGGTGTTTTCATAAAAGATGACAGCGCGGCTGCCGCTTATCTTGATAATATAGCCAAACTTACAGCAGCCAATCTTAGTGTCAACGCGACCGGCGCTCACAATTTGAAAGGGCAGGCGATAGGCGGAGCTGCAGCTTACATCGGTTTGGCTTTATCAGGTGCAGTAGTAAACGGTACGGTAGACGGTGACACTACCGCTTATCTGGGCAATGCTACAGCTAACAACGATAATACTATTTTAGTCAGTGGTAATATTGATATTTCCGCAGACACTGATACCAACTTAACTGGCGATGTTATTGCGCCGGCAGTCGGTTCTTTCGCCGGCGGTGCCGGTGTCGTTAACATGAAGGATTCCAGTAATACCAAAGCCTTTATTGGTCCCAATATGGCCATTCAACAAGCAGATGCAATAAATATTTCGGCGGAATCTACGCCGAAAGTAACGGCTGATGCGACTGTCATCAGCGGTGGTATTGGCGCATTAGGCGCATCGATTGCTATTGCCGAGTCCTCGGGCGGCAGTGAAGCATTTGTGGGCGAGGGCGTAGAAATCGGACAAGAAAGCGGTAAAACGGTTGGTTCTTTAACAATAAGAGCTAAACAATCAAGACAAGGAAATGCTGAGAATGCTGCAGCAACGGCTCGTGGCGGTGCTGTTGGCGGAATCGCCGCCCAAGGAATTGTTACGTCGGCCAAAGTCAACCCGGAGGTTAAGGCTTATACCGGTCAAGATGCAAAAATTTCAACTACCGGCCAAGTCTTGATTAATGCCAACGCTAACCCAAAGGGCAAGGCTAACTCAACAGGTATTAATGCCGGCGGTGTCGCTGTTGGGGCGTCGACAGCCATTACCGAAATTACGCCGGTAATTTCGGCAGCGGTTGGACGAAACAATACACTGACTGCTGATAGTCTTACGGTAGAGGCACAGTTATTGCGTCAGCCTGACAGAAATACCGGTGAGGCAGTGGCCATTGCCGCAGGCGGCGGACTTCTGGTAGGAGTCAATGCTACGGTCAGCAAGACAAACCTTGCGGCTGATGTTACTGGCTCAGTCGGCCAGAACAGTAAGCTTACAGTCACTAATGCGGTGAATGTTAAAGCCAACGCCGATACCAAGCAAGACAGCAAGGCAACAGCAGTTGCGGCCGGTTATTACGCCGCAGGCGCTAACGCGGCCAGCGCTTCCTCAAATAATAATGTAACAGCTTATTTCGACAAAGACGTAACAATCAACGGCGGCAAAGATTCTTACAATCAGCAGCTTAAGAGCGGTATTGTCAGTGTAACGGCAACAGGTAAAGATGATAACTTTGCCGAAGCGAAAACCGGCGTGGGCGGTGTATTGGCAGGTTCGGCAGCAGTGGTGACGACTAATACCAAAGGTACAACCAAGGCTTATATTGATGAAGCGGCTCAAATTTCGGCAGACGGTCTGAATGTTAATGCAATGCATACAGCATTGTTCAACGGCAAGGCCGACAGTACATATGCATCTGCTGTCGGGGCCAGCGGGGTAGTAGTAAACCATACTGTTGATACTGATGTTCTGGTTGATGTCGGTAAAGCTGATATAACGACAGACCATGATGTCAACCTGCGGGCTGAGAATATATCCCGTAAAGATTGGTTAGGCGCAGGAAACGGCGATGATGCGGCGTGGAATATTTCGGCTGCGGGCGGCGGGGCGATATCCGGCGCGGCAGTGGCAGAACGGGTCAATGTTAAACACGATACGGCCGTAACTGTAGGAACAGGAGCGAGCATAACTGCCGGAACCGATACAAGCAAGGGTTCATTTGCCGCAGATGCCAGCAGTGATATTACAGTCCATGATAAAGCCCGTATTAATACCGGGGGAGCAATAAGCGCGGCAGTAGTCGACAGTCGAATTAACGCAGAAGCCGATACCAAAGTTACCATTGGCGATACAGCTCAGATTTATAGTAAAAACGGAACAATTAAAGCAGGCACTAAAGGCAGCGCCGATTTGGATAACCGTGTGGCTGTTGATGTATACGGCGCGGCAGGGGCACCGGCCGGCACAGCTTATAGTAATTATAACGGCAACAATACTGTGACTATTAAGCCAAATGCCGGATTAACAACTGATGACGACGATATAGTATTGGCAGCAGGCCAGGATACAACAGGCAATGTTGGTACAATCAGGGCTAATGCCGCAGTGAACTTATGGAATAAGACGGTTTTTCCGATTAATTCAAAGCCAAATCCGCAAGCAAATGTAACTAGCAATAGCAGTCTTAACATTCAGAAAGACTCAGTTATCGGCAGCGGCCAGGATGTTTATCTTACAGCCGACAAAGGCAAGATTAGCGCGACGTACACCGGTGTCGGCAAGGACCTTTATCGTGAAGCCTTGGCTGAGTTGGGCAGCGCAATCAGCGAGCTATTCGGCGGCGGCGAAGTAAACTTAGACATTAGAGGCGGCTCCAGTTCGGTCAAAGGCACAGCCAATGTCGTTGTTAACGGCAAGGTTGAGACTGGGATTAGAAGGGTGCATGAGCTTACTTTTGGCGGCAGTTATCAAGAATATACCGATGGCGACGGCATCAAGCGCTGGCGCTGGGTTGTAGATCCGGCGACCATTGCCGGTGAAGGCAAGACTCATACAACTGAACATAGCAAGGCTATTGCCGAAAGTATGACTGACCGGATGAATCAATTATATAAACTAAAAGCTGCTTATGCGGGTGATCCAGCCGCTACCGGCGCATATGATGCCGAAATCCTCTTTCTGCAGGAAAAAATGGTAGCCATGGGTTTAGCTTCATGGAATACCGTCGGCGGCAAAAAAGTCTTTGTTCCAGGGCTTAGCGCCGGCACAGGGGCGCTAAGCCCGAAAGCAGAGGCTGAGGCTTCGCTGACTGAGATGCAAGGTTATAAGACATCAGTCGACGCAGCCGTGGCAGTGCAACCGTCGATTATAGAAACTGCTGAAAAGTACCGCGATTTGGTGCAGGCTCGGGATACGGCCAACAATGACCTTACCGGATATATCAACGATATAAGTAACTTTACTGCGGAGCAAATACCGTCAGATAGAGCTGACGCCGAATACAAAAAGTCGCAATTGCCGGCAGGAAATCCTCTGATTGCTAAATATGAGCAGGCGATAGAGTACTATGATGCTTTGGCAGAGGCTAAAGCCGCTATTACAAATGAGAATAGTAACTGGAACCCTGATATTGACTTTGCGACCGTCCAGGCCGCATATGACACCGAGAAAGGCAAACTAACAGAATTAACTGACCAACAGACAAAACTTGCTCTAAGTATTGCCGATCTTGAAACATTGCTTAGTCTCCCAGCTTCCGATCCTAATGCGTTATCGGACAAAGCTCCGACTGGCCCGACCGCTGATTTTATTACTGTTAACCCGATTACAGCTAAATTGGGCGATATAAAAGTAAAAGCTGATAATCTTACAGGCAGCGGGACACTATTTGCTCCCGGCGATGCCAAGATTACCATTACCAACAACAGTCCGGCGTTTCTGACTGTTAATAATCTGATTGTCCGGGATGGCGGGTCGATTTTGTTTAACGGCGCTTCTGTAAAAAATAATGATGCAATTAATGCATTTAATACCGGTAAATCCGGCGCGAATTTCGACGTTACAACCAAAGCCGATACAGATAAGCCAGCTATTACCATAACCAGTACTTTTGATCCTAATGCGCCTGCCAATAAGAAACCGCTATATAATGCCAAGGGCGAAATTCAAGGATCAGTCGCGCTTGGCGTTGCGCCCGACATTACTCTGGCTCAAGGCAGCGTGATATCAAATGTCAACGGTCCGGTCACAATACATAGCGCTTACGGCAGTATCTATGCCAATGGCTCCATCAACGCGGGTACCGTCGATATTAAAGCCAATAATGGTGACTTTGTCCAGAGCTATGTTGATGGCTTTAACCATATTGGGGGCGATCCGGAAAAGCTCTATAACGACAAAGATAAACATAATGGTCTGCGCCCGGGCGGTATCACAGCCAATGGCAATATCTTCATCAGTGCCCGCTACCTTAATATCAACGGTCTCATCAAAAGCGGCATCGCTGATTGGGACTTGCAGCTTGATAGTGATGTGAAAGTTTTGGTCAATGATCAAGCAAAGACCTTAACTGAAGCGCGGGAGGATTATCGTAATAATGGCGGTACGGGTTTTTACAAGCTAGCGCCTGATCCGGTTTCCGGTTATCCCGGTAATATTGCCGAAGCCGGCTATGTCAGTTATGATGCCGGTAATGACAGATTTGAAATCAGCGGCGTCGAAGTGCATGGCGGCTATGTCCAACTGTACGGGCAGATTATAAACACCGCCTGGGACGGCGCGAATACCGGCAAAGTCCAGGCTCTCGATGGCTATGGAAAAATTACAATCACCAATAATTCCGGTAAGGATATCATGCTTAACAATCTTAATACCGGTGAAGGCACAGCAGGCATTATCGATATTACCGACATTCAAGATAGCGCCGGAACGGCAATTCATACCCGCTATACAAGTACCCGGGGAGAGGTTAAAGTTGAGCGGAACGGAGAAGCTGTAGAACCAAACATTATCAGCACAGAAAATGATCGCTCTACTTTGAACTATAATCCCAAAAGCGGTCTGTACTATAACTGGACGACAGGACAGGACTATTCTGTTACTCAGAACTACCATTTTGAATCAAAGGATGTTTTCGGCTATACCTATAAATCGGGAGAAACACCAAAGGGCAAGCCTACTAGCAGCAATCCCGGGGTGCCGACCCCTCTAGCCAACGGTATTTATTTGTCAAACGGCAGACCATTTACTGCTTCGGGTAATCCCTACTATGCTACCAATAAAAAAACCATAGACACAGGGAAGGGTGAGTACCATCTAATTAAAGAAAGGACGACCCGGGACTGGTATACGGTTGGTATAACCGGTACCTACCATCAGGATTATTCGATTACCACGCCGAAAAAGGATATTAGAACCTATTCAGTTAAGGCTGATAACCCTATCGGCATCGAATTTTTTGGCTATGATAGCGGAGAGGTTAACGTTGGCGGCACTAATACAGGCAATATACGGCTAAAAGGTGCTATCAGCAACAAGGAAGGCGTTACCAGCATAGCGGCCACTCAAGATATTATCCAAAGTGACAGTTCCGCCCTGATAACCACCGAACTCCTTGACCTCAGGGCCGACGGCAATATAGGCAGCAGCGCCCAAAACGTCAGAGCCATCATCGGCGATACTCTCAATGCTGTTTCTGCCGCCGGCGATGTAAATGTCACCCAAGTACTTGGCAATCTTAATTTAGGTACCGTCACCGCCGATACAGGCACGCTTCGTCTTGTTGCTGACGGCAGCATCGCCAATGCGGCTAGTTCAGATGTGCGCGGCCAACGGGTTGAACTGACCAGCAATAATGGTTCAATAGGCGATGCGAGTACCCCGCTAATAATTAGAACCGGAACGACAGACAAATATCTAGACGCCGATTACGGTCTTAAAGCCTCGGCGCTAAATGACATTAATATTTCTAACCAGGCGTGGGACGGTAAGAATCTGGCCGGCGATTTGCTTATTGACACTGTCGAGTCAAGAACGGGTAATGTTACGCTGACAACTCCAGGTAGAATGATTGATAATAATACCGAAGAGCAAATTGATACCCGGACTTGGAAGAAATTGACCGACTACTGGGATTCGCTGCAACTGCGGGCGGGTGAGGCCTCTAATGCGCAGAAGCAAGCCCAGACCATTTCCAGCTACGTCAATGGTAAAAATGCTGACTATCAGACCTATTGGCAGTTAAAGGACCATATTGTTAACGGTCAGTATATATGCACCGATGCTGAGCAAGCAGCTTTAAGTGCGCAAAACGTAAATCCGGACGATTTTGCCGCCAGCCAAACAGCAAAATACCGGCAGCTTGATGCCCAAGGCGTTGGGAATTGGAACGACGGTAAATACGATGCTGACTTTGCCTATTCAATAACTAAAGCCGAGCGGGACAGCTTGTTAAAAGGCGCAAGCTGGACTGATCGTGAACTGGCCATTTCTTTAGCGCCCGGCGCGCTTAAACAGCTTACCGATACTAATCCGATTATTAAAGCTCCCAATGTAAAGGGCAAGGATGTTACTTTGGCTGCCGGGAAAGGGATTGGCTCTAACATAGCCCTGCCGGCAATCGACGCTAAGCTTACGCCGGACAAATTAACACAAGAGCAAAAGGTGGCACTGGCTGCGGCCGAACGAGCTGATTTGGTTTTGGACAATGTTAATAACGTTATTACCGTCACTCAGCGCAAGCCGATCAATATTGAGACAACCGGGGTGTTAAATGCAGTGGCCGGTGACTATGCCTACCTTGGTTCGGAAAAAGATGTACGGCTTGACCAGATTAGTGCCGGAACAGATGTCAGGCTTAAAGTTGGTGGGAGCATTTTAAATGGTGCTGCCGGCAACGCCAATATTATTGGGCAGAACGTCATTTTAGAGGCTGCCGACGGAACTATCGGCACTGAGACTGCTTTCCTGCAGCTGAACCAGGACGGAACGCTAACCGCTAGGGCGGCAAAAGATATCTTCCTGCGGAAAGATGGCGATATCAAACTTGATACTTTGTACTCGCTGGAAAATATCAGTCTTGATACAGACGGTAGTATTCAGTCAGACTATGACAACGATAAAGTCAGCATTATGAGTAAATCCCTCAAGTTAAAGGCCAAGCAAGTTGGCAGCAGCGCCAAAGCTTTGGGTATTTCCCTTGCCGACGAAGGGGCCTTGGACGCAGAGGCCGAAAATGATATTCACATAAATAATAGCAGCACTAAGCTTAATATCAGCCAAGCTAAAACGACTGCCGGCAATATTGATATTAGTGCCGGCCAGGATATGTCAGCAAATAATATACAAACCACAGCAGGCAGTATTAAACTTAATTCCGCTGCAAATCTAGATGCGCAAAATATCAAAGCTCCCGGCGCAATTAATCTTATTTCGGGCAAAGACATGGTGGCTTCCACTGTTGAGTCAGCAATAAAAGGGGTTGAACTTACTGCTGGCAGAAATCTCACGGTTGACGCCGTAAAAGCTGCCGCAGGCAATATTGCTGTTAAAGCCGGGGCCAATATTTTAAACGGCGCAGGTGATATGGCTGATATTAATCTTACGGCCCATAACATTAGCCTAACGGCTGAAACCGGCGGTATCGGCCAAACAGACAAGCATGTAACGGTGGCCGCCGCCGGAACGGTTACAGCTGAAGCGCAGAATGATATTAACATTACTGGCAGTGGTAATCTTGTGGCCGATAAGATGTCCAATAGGTCAGGATCAATTAACCTGGCTGTTATCAATGGCAGCAGCCTGCAAATTGCTGAAACCAGCGTTGCTGACGGCATGAATATTCGCAGTGATAACGTAGTGCTCGACCATGTGGTTCACACCGGCAATTCTATGCTTGAAATGGATATCAGCGGATCAAGCAAGCCAATGGCTGAAGATGTTACAGTGAACGTGCTTTCGGCGCAAGGGGTACAGTTCAACAATCTTATAGCGGATAAGGCCGATATAAATGCTCAGACTGATAAGCTTGCTGCGAGCAATACCCGTACAGGTACCAGAACTGAATTCACAAATAATTACTATACTGTTGTAGCCGATAATAATCCGCCGCAAAGCCTGCTGGGCAGTGATGTTCTGCTGCGGCCGCTTGATAATCCTTATGATTTGCTAATGGATGGGAAAGNTATCTCAACGGATGCCAAAGTAATTAATTCCGCAAGCGGTATTAGCTTGAATGGATCTAAGACAAGCGATACTGCAGTTACCATAGCGGAGAAAACCATCAAGGCGGCCGGGCAGACCGGAGTACCGGAGTTTGGTGCGGCAAGTTTAAGCCCGGGCGGAACTCTAGCCCAAGGTAATATAAATCCAACAGACATGGTAGATATCACGCAGATTAGTAATTCCCTAAACGCGGACGGAAATCAGGAAGATCAAGACGAGACTTCTAGCTAATCATTATAAGCGGCATCCGGTGCAGCGCCGGATGCCGGCCTATGGAACGTTAAGTAGCGATACGGAGAGGACGAAGTGAAATATGCTTAAAAAGACAGTTGTTATGGCTGCAGCTGCATTAGCTGTGAGCAGCATATGTCAGGCGGCGGTATCCGATGCGGGAATAGGGGATTATTATAAAAAAGAGCAGAAATTATATCAAAAAGATGCTTTGCCAAGCAGTGATAACATCCTGAACAAGGTAGAGCAAGAAAAAGACGCTGCTAAGCCTGATAATATAATTATTGCGATTAGAAAGATTAACACCAATAAGTCAGCAATCTTGAGCGACGCCGAGCTTAAAGGAATAAAGGAAAAATATGAAGGGCGTGAGCTGGGGCTTAGCGACCTTTATAAAGCAGTTGCCGAGATCAACGCGCTCTATAAAGCAAAAAGCTATATTACCGCCAAAGCAGTTTTACCGCCGCAAAAGATTGAGAACGGAATCGTTAAAATTCAACTCGTCGAAGGGCGGTTTGGAGAATTTCTAATTCAAGGAAACCGGCATACCGAAGATTCTTATTTTAAAAATCGGCTTTCGCTAAGCAGCGGTGATTTAGTAAAATTGGATCAATTGCAAAAAGATATTTTTTATTTCAATAATACTAATGATGTGGCATTGCGGGCAGAACTGCGGCCGGGCAAGGAATTTGGCACAACTGACTGTATATTGCTTGTAAAAGAACCGGCCAAATGGCAGACCACTATGTTCGCCGACAATGCGGGACGCGATGAGAGCGGACTTTATCGTGCCGGTATAGTTGTAACCAATAACAGTTTATTTGGCAACCGTGAGACCTTAACGCTTAATCCGACTTGGACCAAGGGAACGATGGGCGGATCTATAGCTTATAGCGCGCCGGTGGACAAGCTTGGCACTCGGCTTGGTTTTAGTTATAGCAAGAATCAGGTCAATATTGTATCCGGGCCCTATGAAAGTATGGATATTGCCGGTGACTCCTCCGATGTTGGCCTCAGCATAAGTCATCCGTTCGCTGTCACAGCAAACCGGAAGGTGGAAGGCTATGCTGAATTGCATTGGAAGGATTCAAGTACTGATTTTTTTGGCAATACCTTGCTTGATTCAGAGGTTAAGACGGCCACATTAGGCAGCAGCATTCGTACAATCGACAATAAGGGAGTATGGTACAGCCAGTACAGTCTTACCGGTATATCTGCCTCTAAGAAAGATGCATATACCGACAAGCATTTTTGGCGGTTCAATTTATCAGCCATCCGGCATCAGGCTTTAGCCGACCGTCGCAGTATAATCTGGCGGTTATCAGGGCAAATGACCAACAACAGTGAGTTGCCGTCTTCTGAACAAATGTCCTTAGGCGGCATGTCATCAGTAAAAGGTTATCATGAAGGAGTATTATGCGGCGACCAGGGCTATTACATTGGTGTCGAGTATAATTTCCCGCTGCACGACGCGAATAAATTTAAAGGGCTACTTTTTCTTGATCATGGCAGTACCTATAACTCCTTTACAAATGGCTCGCAAAGTCATGACTTTTTGACAAGTACGGGTATCGGTGTTGTTTTTAGCAGTTCGCCCGGTCTCTTTGGCAAAGTAGTAGTAGGTATTCCGCTTAATTCATCTAAGGAACATGATAAAACACGGATTCATTTGTTCTTGCAGTCAAAGATCAAATAAAATTTAATAGTTTTGAGGGCTTTACATTATTGGGACTTGGCTTAGACCAAGTCCTTTTGCCGCCCCAAAGCATATTTGTAAATAACAGTGAAGATTTATTTTTTTAGGTAGAAGATAGGACTTACGCCTCTGGCTGACTGGTCAGTCGCAGTGGTAAAATTTACGGTAACAAGACCATTAGGAGGAATTTATATGCAACTACGGCGAGCTACTGCGGCTGTGGCATTATCAGCTGTGTTAGCGTTCGGTATCCAAGGCGGAGTTGACGCCGCCTCAGTTACAACATCAAACGTTACCGCTTCCGTTGGCGACGTAAGCATATCATCATCGAAAACTACTTTGTCCGGCGATAGCATCAGGTTTGCGCAGGTTCTGTCCAGCAGTTATAACCGCCCGGTTTATGCGCAGGATATTATGCGGTTGAAAGCTGAATTTGATTTTGGGTTCGGCGATATATCGCTTGTTTATGCCACATCCTATTATTCCGGGCGGGATATAAATGAAATTAGCCGTCTCCGTCATAAAAACATGGGGTGGGGCGAAATCGCCAAGTTATATGGAGTAAAGGTAAAAGATCTTAAAAAAGGCAATTATAATGCTGTCCATGCTGCTCGGGCGCGCGGTGTTAATATAACTTACATAGAAATTGAAGATAACGATAATCGTCATGACCGCAAGCATTTCCGTGACAATAAACGCGATGACAAGAAGGATTATAAGAAAAACAGCAAACATGATGATAAGCACAATAATGGCAAAGGCAATGGCCATAAAAAATAAAAACATAGGCCCCAACCGGTAAATGGGTTGTGGGCCTTTTTGTATAGCTACGATATTCGTTTTGTTATCGGCTACTGTGCGCGGCCAAAGTCGAAAATATCGGCGTACGCGTATAAGGCCGGGGAGCCCCCGGTATGGACGAATAGAACATTGTCAGTAGCTTTAAAATAGCCTTTACGGGCCAAGTCAATCAGACCAGCCATTGTCTTGCCGGTATATACCGGATCAAGCAGTATTCCTTCCAGGCTGGCTAAGAGCTTAACAGTTTCAATCATTTCGGGAGTTGGCAGAGAGTAACCAGCACCAACATAATTATCAAAACACTTAACGGTTTCGCGGGGGATTCCGCCTTTGATTTGAAGATGGGCTGCAGTTTTCTGGACTAAGCCGTAAACCAAGTCTTCCTGGATGGCTTTTGGCCGGCTAATGTTAATACCGGTCACAGGAATATTGCTGTTGCAGCCATAAAACCCAGTAACTAGACCAGCATGAGTTCCGGCGCTGCCGCTGGTGCATACTACGTGAGTTATGTTGATTCCCTGCTCAAAGGTTTGACTCAAAATTTCTTCGGCGCAAGCAACATAGCCGGTAGCGCCGATTGCGTTTGAGCCGCCGCCCGGGATGATATAAGCTTTTCGGCCCATTTGTGCTAGCTCATCAGCTAAACTCTGCATGGCTTGCAGCATGTTAGACCCGCCGGGAACTACTTTGACTTTTTCAACGCCCATTAGGTTAAACAAAAAATTATTGCCCAGGGAATCAGGCTTGTAACTGTTGGGGACCCGCTCCTCTAATACCAACTGACACTTCAACCCTTCTTTGACAGCTGCTGCTAATGTAAGCCGGCAATGGTTAGATTGCACTGCGCCGCAGGTTATAAGGGTGTCGGCGCCAGCTGCCAGGGCATCTGCCACCAAAAATTCTAATTTGCGGGTTTTATTTCCCCCCGCCGCAAGGCCGAGTAAATCATCTCTTTTAATATAAATATTGGGTCCACCGATGAAGTCTGTCAATCTCGACAATTTTTCCAAAGGCGTCTGATAGTCAGTGTAACGCCGACGAGGAAATTGAGCTAGGTTCATGCATCTCGCCTCCAATATTTAACATTGAAATTTCATATAAGTAAGGACGCCTATCTAAAGGCGTCCTTACTCTATCGTAGCTATTTTGGCGCCAAAAATAATCTAGGTTTGGCTTTGCCTTGCGTTAAGCCGCATCGGTAATGCCTTTTCCGCCATACTTGTGGAGCAGCAGGGCTGCAATCGTATTACCAAAAACATTTATCATTGTACGGCCCATATCCATAAACCGGTCGACACCGGCTAAGATGGCAATAGCCTCTACCGGCAGCCCGATTGAAGTTAGAATAACCGCAAGAACTACCAAAGAAGCGGAGGGGACGTTAGCCGTTCCCTTATTGGCAATTAAGGTTGTTACTAGGATAGTTAAAATTGAAGCTGTATCGAGCGGAATTCCATAGGCTTCAGCAAGGAAGCAAACTGCTAGCGACTGATAAAGCGCAGCGCCGTCAAGATTGAAGCTATAACCGAGCGGTATGACGAATGAAACAACCTTGTTAGGTATTCCTGTCTTTTCAAGAATTTGCATGTGGACTGGTAGTGTTACTTCTGATGAGCAAGTAGTAAAGCCTAACAGCAGCGGCTCCATTACTTTCTTGGTTGTAGCAAATGGGTGGTGTCCTAGGAAGTAGACAAGCACCCAGAAGATGAGCACAATGACTAGCAAGCCTATATAGAATGTGCCGATTAACTTAGCCATGGCATAAAGAACTTTGCCGCCTTGGGTTGCCAAAACCCATGCCATTATACCGGCCACTGCCAGCGGAGCAGTTGCGACTACGCCTTTAGTCAATTTGAACATGGCTTCCATAATGCCTTCGAGCACATTAACAACAGGGCGGCCTTTTTCCCCAGCTGACGCCAGGCTGAGACCAAAAGTGATAGAAAAGAATAAGATCGGGATGATTTTTTGGTTCGCGGCAGCGCTTATTGCGTTATCTGGAATGATATCAAGAAAGAATTTGGACCAATTTATAGAAGTTGCTAGGTTTTGCGGGAGGCTGCCAGTAGCTTGAAGCGCTACTCCAGCGCCAGGATGGAAGATGAAATTCAAACAGATACCTAATGCAATCGATATTCCTGTTGCGATATAAAACCAAGTAAAAGCAAGCAGGCCTAAGCGTCCTAACTGTTTAATGTCAGTACCCATTTTGTAGATGCCTAGGGTGACGGCCGAGAAAACTAATGGAATTACAATCATTTTAATGGCTTTAATAAATGCTGTGCCGATAGGTTGTAATGACGCGCCGAAGTTTGGCCAGAGCCAACCAATCAAACAACCGATAACAAGACCGACTAAAATTTGTAACCATAGTGGAAACTTTGAGGATGCGCTTTTTGGCATTTGATTTTCTTGGTCTGTCATTCTCTTCCCCTCCTTTTGCTAAATATTATTATTGTCAAGTCTTTTCCAGAACTACTTTCTTTAAATTTGGCTAGGTCCAAGGGAAAAGTGTAAGTATGTTAACCGGACTAGACCAATCAACATAATTGTGATAAAATTGTGTTAATACCGACAAATGATATTAGCTTCAGACGGAGTTTTAACTCCATCTGAAGCTTTTCGGACTTATCCAGGACTTAGATGCTGTTAATTCCGCTTAAGAAGATGGAAGTCTACAGCGTCTTCTCATCGCTAAGATAAGAATAGATTTGGCAAACTCTAAAAAAGGACGCGAAGCCTTGAGTTTATCGACTATTAGTCGATAAACTCAAGGCGACTTTACAATAAGAAACCAAACATATTGGTTAGTTTCTTACTGGTATAGCGGGGAAGAGGAAGTATGAAAACAATAAATACCTTTTATGAGGATTATTCCGGCTTAAATAAGTTTGTCAAAAAAATAAAGAGGTCTTATTTAATCAAAATCGGTCTGCTGTATTAGCTCAGATTTTCAGTGGTCGATGTGACAATGCATTTCTTGCGAATTTAGCGGAAGAAATTAACCAGCTAGTCCCGCAGGCATGTATCATCGGGACGACTACGTCTGGCGAGATAATGAACGGACAAGTAAGCGGGCTTAGGACAGTGATATCTTTTTCGGTTTTTCAGCATAGTAGCATTACAGCCGAAATTTTGCCGAAAAACGGTGACGATTTTGAACTGGGCCGGGTGCTTGCCTCAAAGCTTGGCAGTGATAGGGCAAAACTGCTAATTCTATTTGCTGCTGGGCTAGCGGTAAATACAAAGGATATGCTGCAGGGAGTTCAGTCTGTATATCCCAGTCTACCGGTTGCTGGTGGAATTGCCGGGAGTAATTCACTGACAGAACAAAGCTTTGTAATGTGTAATGGGCAGGTTATTGACAGCGGGGTCGCTGGAGTAGTGCTCGAAGGTGAGGAATTAACGGTTAATTGCCGATCCCATCTAGGCTGGCAGCCTATTGGTAAAGAGATGACTATTACCAAGGTGGATGGTTTGCGAGTTTATACTATTGATAATATGCCTGCTTATGATGTTTATCGCAAGTATCTGGGCCTTGATGAGAGAAATTTTGCTAACGTAATTGAATATCCGCTGATAACTGAGAGACAAGGTATCCCGACAGCTAGGACACCTATTACTTACTTTGCTGATGGCTCAATTCAATTTGCAGCAGAATTGCTTGAGGGCGATAAGGTTCGTTTAAGTTATGGTCATGTTGGGACAATTTCAGAAGCAATTGCCGGTCTGTGCAAAGAAATTAAGCAGAAACCAGTTGAGAGTATATATGTTTATTCCTGTGAATGCCGAAGAGGTTTTCTGCAGGAGTTAAGCAAGATCGAAACCGAGCCCCTTCAGGAAATCGCTCCTACCGCCGGATTTTTTACCTTGGGAGAGTTTTTTCATGCTGGGTCAACTAATCAGTTGCTGAATGCCACCATGACGGTAGTGGCGCTATCTGAAAGAGGCGGAAGGATAATTAAACCGACAGCAAAAAAAATCGGCGAAGTCCCAAAATCACATCAAGATAATGTCGCCGGCAGGGGCACTGGCGTGCTCAAGGCACTAACCCATTTGGTCAACACGGTAACCGCTGAACTGGTTAGCGCAAATGCGAAACTACAATATATCAGTTTGCACGATTCATTGACTGGGCTTTATAATCGCACCTTTTTCGAGCAAGAAGTAAAACGGTTAAGCAGCCTAGACACTCCAGTAGGGGTTATCATGTGTGACCTAGCCTTTCTGAAGATGCTGAATGATGTATTTGGACATAGCGCTGGCGACAAAGCCCTTAAGTCGGCCGCAGGCATAATCACTAAAGTTTGCCCGGAAGATGCTGTTGCTGCCAGAATTGGCGGCGATGAATTTGCAATATTGGTTAATAATGCTGAATTGACGATGGTTGAAGACATTAGCAATCAAATTTTGGCTGAAGCAGCTGAAGCTCGACGCCTGGATCCGGAAAGCTTGCTGTATTTATCGATTGGGTTTGCTTTCAAGGGGCATAATGCGATCAAAAGTATAGCGGAAGCTATAAGCGTGGCTGACACCAATATGTATCGTCATAAACGGGCCGATAAGAAAAAGGTGTGGCAGGAGATTAGACAAAATCATCCAGGGGCTTAGACGCTGTTAAATCCCACTTAACGAAGATGGGAATATTACAGCGTCTTGGTCATCGGCTAAATTGTTAACCTTTTTAAAAGGGAAAACGTTGCTAAGCGGTGAACTAACTACACAAGTTAGTTCACCGCTTATTTTTATTAGGAGATGAGAGTATTGCATACGAGAAGCATCCTCTTGGTCGACGATGAAAAGCAAATACTGAAGGCGTTGCAAAGAGTGTTCCTTGAAACTGATTATGAAGTATTTACCGCAAATAGCGGAGAAGAAGCTTTGGAAATTATGTGCAGGGAGAAAGTGGATTTAATAATTAGCGATATGCGGATGCCAAACATGGACGGGCATGAACTATTAAAAAGAACGAAACAGCTCTATCCCACGACAATAAGAATAATTCTGAGTGGCTATGCTGAAGAATCCCAGATATTTAAGTCTTTATTAGATGGCTCTTCAAAAATGTACTTGCTAAAGCCTTGGGATAATGACCAGCTGCTTGAGGTTGTTAAACACATGTTTGAAAGTCAGAGCATTTTGCAGCAGGCTAAGCTGCTTAATACTATCAATAACATGAAGGGCTTATCGACACTGGGCAAAATCTACAACCGGTTAATTGAGTTAATCGACACTGAGGCAGATATGAAGGATATAGCTGCACTTATTGAAAGTGATCCGGCAATAGCAGCCCGGGTTTTAAGCCTTGTAAATTCAGCATTCTATGGAAAAAATACAGGCTCAATACGGCAGGCAATTGTTTATCTTGGCTTACATATTGTCAAGGATATCGTATTAACAGTAAGTATAATGGAATCTGCTTCGTCGCCTAGCCTAAGCTATAACCGGCAATTATTATGGAAACATGCTGGACTGACTAATAAGTATCTTATTCTAATTTATGAAAAACTCTTAAAAAAGAAAATTCCCGACTCTTGTGCCGCCGCGGGGCTCTTGCATGACATTGGTAAGGTTTTTCTGCTTAGTCAGTACCCTTGTGAATTTTTGGATATTTCAAACAAATTAACGGTAGATAAAACAAGCGACTTCTTGCAAAAAGAAAAGCAAGTGATTGGAGTGACCCATCAGGAGCTTGGCGGATACCTACTCAACTGGTGGGATATTCCTTATCCTATTGTTGAAGCCGCCTTATTCCATCACAATCCTGCAGCTAATCCGATTGTGAATAGAGAACTGGTTTGCGCGGTCAATATTGCCGACCATTTTTCCTGGAAGTCACTAAACAAGCAAAATAATGCGGAAATAAATGAGTTCGCCCTGAAATTTCTTGACATATCTCAAGAAGAATGCCGTTTACTATTGGTAGAGTAATTGCTTTGTTATTTTGGGAGGTGCAGGCTGAATGGATAACATTGTTCTATTTGTAGACGATGAGGTTCACATTTTAAGCTCAATAAAGCGGGCTGTTTTCGAAGAAAAATTTAAGTCGCTGTTTGCGAGCAGCGCCAAAGAGGCCCTTGAAATAATGGAAAAAAATGATGTCAGTGTTGTAGTAGCAGATATGAAAATGCCTAAGATGGATGGGCTGACTTTCTTAAAGATAGTCAAGGAAACCAGGCCTGAGATTATTAGGATGGTACTTTCCGGGTATACTGTTCTGCCACAAGTTCTGGCAGCAATTAACCAAGCTGATATTTTCAAGTTTATAACTAAGCCCTGGGATATGGAGGAAGATTTACTGGGGGCTGTGCGACAGGCTGTCGATTATTACAATCTATATAAGGAACGGGATAGACTTAAGGAAACACTCCAGCACCGCAATGTTACTTACCAGAAAGTGCTTCGTGATATGGAAGTTAAACTTGCGATGTATAAAAAAATATAGATATAATTAAAGAACTTAGTTCCTGGGAACAAAACAAGCCAAGCGATCCGGATTTAGAGGCCTTAAAAGAGCTAAAAGCTATACTAATCAGAATAATGCCTATCGTTAAAGCCAACTTTGATATCAAAGAGATCGTTGATGGTGCCCAGCATATCTTCAATGAGTCTAACGTTAATTGCCGATTTACACTGACCGAGCAAGGATGTAATTCCTATAATCTGTCCGCGTTTAATACTTTTATAATCTTTGTGCTGAGTTTTATCGCAAGTAAGCTTGATAAAGTCACCAAAAAAGACATTTACTGCGAACTTGGCTGCGCTAGTTTTCAAGCTAAGCACCAGTTAACTGCTAAGTTTCAAATTGATTGGTCTCTTATAGCTGAGAGCGAGTTTGCAGAGCTTGAAAGCTGCCTGCGGGTACTGGCAAAGCTTTGCGCCTACTGGCAAAGCTTTGCGCCTACTATGACAGTCAGCTTGATTGCCGCAGGACGCGTAATGAACTGCTAATAGTCTTTGTGTCTGATATAAAATGAGACTTGCGTCAATGCAATGTATACCAGTCTTTTTGGAGGGAACAATTTGGAGACTAAGACATGTTTACCAGGACGAGAAGATCTGTTGAATTCACTTCATCATGTTGCTTTGAAGATTATGAGTCAATTGGATTTTCATAATCTCCTTCAAGATATAATTGTCAACGCTATGACAGCGCTTGAAGCAACCGATGGGTTTGTTGATTTATTTGATGATGAGCTACAGGCTATGGTTACACGTGTCGGCATTGGTCTATATGCCGAACTAATCGGAAGCACAGCAAATTTTACCGAGGGAATTAGCGGTATAGTGTGGCGCTCAACTTCGGTATATATATGGAATGACGAGGATAATACTAATTGCAGTTGGCTTGTCGGCAAGGCTAAAACTGTTATCGGGATTCCGCTTAAAGCAGGGGATAAACTATTTGGGGTTATCGGTGTAGGTTTTTCCAAGGGAAATCGCCGATTAACACCTGAAAACCTTGAGTGGCTTGATAAGTTCGCAGAGATAGCATCAACTTCGCTTAATAATGCTTTCTTACATACTGCAGTGAAGAAGGAATTGCTTGTTCGAAAATGGGTCGAGGAAGCCTTGCAGACCTCCCAAGACAGGTATCAGACATTAGTAGATAATATCGGGGTTGGGATTTGGCTGCTTAATCAGGAAATGGAGATTGTCTCAATTAATAATCAGTTATCTAAATGGTTTCCCACAATTGACATAAGTCAACGTTCTACCTGCTATCAAGCATTAGAACAACAGGGGCAGGTGTGCAATAACTGCCCGGTCATAAAGACTTTCCACGACGGGAGTATTAGTGAGAGAGTTGCTACAAAAGTAGTTGACGGGGTAAATAAATATTTTCGGATAGTTACGTGGCCGATAATGAACAAGGATGGAACGGTAAGCGAAGTAATTCAGATGTTTCAAGATATTGCTAACTGGCGTCAAGCCGAGGAACAGCTGATGGAGAAAAATCTAAAGCTGCAGGAAGCATTGGACAAGCTTGGCCGTACTCAATCACAGCTGATTCAGCAGGAAAAGCTTGCAGGAATAGGACAACTGGCTGCCGGAGTGGCTCACGAGATCAATAATCCGCTAGGATTCGTGATCAGCAACTTTGATACATTGGTAAAATATCTTGATCGGTTGAAAGAGGTATTAGCAGCCTATAGCGAATGGAAAGTGAATATGGCTAAGAACGCAGACTTTAGTATGCAGGCTTGGATTAATAAATTAGACAAGTTAGAAAAAGAAAAGAAACTTAAGCTAATTATGGAAGATATGCCTGACTTAATTAAGGAATCTACTGACGGGCTGGATCGTGTAAGTAAGATAATTAAGGAACTTAGAGCGTTTTCGCGGGTTGATAATCAAAATAATTACGAAGAGTACGACGTGAATGAGGGAATAGAAAGTGCATTGATTGTCGCAAGAAACGAAATAAAATACTGGGCCGAGGTTGAGAAGGAGTTCGCAGATATTCCAAATATACAGGCAGTCGGGGGAGCCATTAATCAGGTTTTCTTGAACATAATCGTTAATGCTGCCCAAGCTATTAAGCTAAAAAACTGCGAAGGCCTAGGGTTGATTAGAATTAGAACATATAATGACGATGAGCATATCTATTGTGATATTACTGATTCAGGAGTGGGGATTTCAGCCGAGAATTTAAATAAACTATTTAATCCATTCTTTACTACTAAGCCTGTCGGTCAGGGGACCGGCCTTGGGTTAAGCATATCGTACGATATTGTGAACAAACATCATGGTGAAATAAATGTAAGCAGTAATCTTGGAGTAGGAACCACATTTACAATTAAGTTGCCGATAAAACAGACTGACTTTACTAATGATATATAGGCGTACATAAACAACCAAGAATACCGCCAATATTTTTCGGATAAAATACTGGCGGAGGTGATAAAATGAGCAGTGTACTTTCAGGGGTAAAATGTACCGTAAAGAACTGTAAGTTTAATGATCGCGGTAATCTTTGTACTGCTTCAGCTATTGAAGTGAATGTTGACAACGGTGGAGATTCAGCAAGACAAAGTCGTGAAACAAACTGTCGTACTTTCCAGCCGGAGATGTAAAACATCCCCAAAAGACGTTGCAAAGGCAACGTCTTTTGTTATCTCCTGACTATGGCGAAAAGATGGAACGGGACCCTTCTTGCCTCAAAGGTAAGGCAAGGAAGGTCCCGCGTGTTATATTTTTACTTTGAAGGCTAATGCTTCCTCATGCGGCAGCGGCCTGCTGATAAAGTAACCTTGGATATAGGGGCAGTTTAACTGGCGAAGTGTTTCCAACTGCTCGATTGTCTCGACGCCTTCGGCGACTACCGGGAGATTTAAATTTTGAGCAAGGCTGATAATTGTTCTGACAATTGAATTAGTTGCATTATCATGAACTATGTTTTGTATGAAGTCCTTGTCCAACTTAATGATATTGATAGGAAGTTTGCGGAGGTAAGTGAGTGATGAATAGCCTGACCCAAAATCATCAAGGGAAATTGTAATGCCTTTTGAACGCAAAAACTCAATAACTCGGACATTCGCTGCGAAAGATTCCATTAATATACTTTCGGTAATCTCAAGTTCAAGCAGTTCAGGCGGGTAGTTTTCCTCTGCTATGATGCGGCATACGGCTGCGCCGAAGTCATCCTGCATAAGTTGCCGGGCTGAAATATTAACTGAAATGCGGATAGGGTTTTTTTGTGCCTTATTAACCTGAATTCCAAACCGGCAGGCTGAACGCAGGGCAAACTCGCCAATCGGCAGAATAAGACCGGTTTCTTCGGCAAGGGGGATAAAGGATAGAGGCGGGACTAGGCCTTTTTGCGGGTGTTTCCATCTGATCAGGGCCTCGAAGGCGACAATCTGTTTGGTTTCTAAATCAATTTCCGGCTGATAATGCATAATTAGCTCATTGGCTGCTAAGGCATTCCGCAGTTCATGCTCTAGTTCAATACGGTTAAGTACTGCTTTTTGCATCTCGGGCTTATATAGGCAAAATGATTTTTTTCCCCCAGCTTTTGCGTGGTTTAAGGCGGTATCAGCTTCACGCATAACCTCGGCTGCTGATAAGGTTGTTGTATAAACAGCAGTTACCCCAATGCTGCAGGACAAGGCGAGATTCATATCGTTAACCGCTATGGGGCTGTCAAACAACTTTAGTAAGCTCTTAGCCCAGTATTCAAGTTCATCTAAATTAATTTCACGAATTAGCACAACAAATTCGTCTCCACCAAGGCGGGCGGCGATAGATTTAGCAGGATAAAAGGCCTTAAGTCGCTGGGCGACCTTTTGCAAAAGCCCGTCGCCTGCGATATGTCCGAGAGAATCATTAACAAGTTTAAAGTTATCAATATCTAATAAGAATAGGCCGCCTGATACTTCAGTGCTTTCACATTGTGCAATAAAATTATCAAGTTTTTTATTAAAACTGAACCTGTTAGGGAGGCCGGTGAGAGTATCGTGGTAGGCAAGATAATGGATTTGCTGTTCATGTTTTTTATGTTCAGTAATATCCGTTAAGGAGCCGGAAATTCGTATCGGTATACCGTTTTTATCAAAAAGAGCCTTGCCTTTTGCTCGTATCCAAAGCCAGTTCCCGGGAGTAGGCGAAAAACGGTACTCAGTATCATATTGCGGGGATTCGCCGGAAAGATGCAGTGCTAAGGCTTGCTCGCGGTTAGGTAAGTCTTCCGGATGGATGCGGGAACGCCAAAATGCATTATGGTTATGCTCAGTTTCGGAAGTGATGGCAAGCGTTTCGTAACCGTGTGAGGAAATGGTCAAACTATCATTAATTAAATCCCAGTCCCAAATTGCATCATTGGCGCCTTCCATTGCCAAGCGGTAGCGGGCTTCGCTTTGCTCCAGTTCATTAATTTTTTTTCGAAGTGTTTCCTCGGCAGTCGAAAGATGGCCGTAGAGAGATTCCAACTCCTCGTAGCTAGCGTGAAGTTCCTCGTAGGCGGCTTGGAGGCGATCTTCAGATAACCTTCGTTCGGTAATATTGCGGGCGACAATGACCGCATAGCTTGTATCGTGGAGCATTGCCCGGCTTATTGTGATCTCGGCCGGAATAGTCCCTTTACTGCTGCAATTAAATAAACCTTCTAAAGTTCGGGGTTCATCTAAATTTGAAATATTATCGACTAAGTTAGTAGAAAATAAACTTTCAAGTGTAGACAAATCTAAATTGCTATTGTTGCCTAAACATAAGCGGGCAGTTTCATTTAAATCAACTATGCGCATAGTGCTAAGTTCGACAAGAAATATGGCTTCAGGAGTCTGATTGAGCAATAACCGAAAACGTTCGAGCTCCGCAATATGGTGTTGAAGCTCTGGATAGTAGTTTTTTCGGACGGAAGTCTCGCCTAACCCAATAAGCAGTTCCCGAGTTAAACTAGCTGAGTCTTGCTGGTTATAGTGCTTTTTCATATATGGCCTCGATTTCTTGGATAGTCATTGAACGGGGGTTGGTGGCAAGGCAGACATCCGAAGCGGCATTAGCAGCGAGGCAATTAATATCGGCAGGCGTGACATTAAGGCTGCGTAAAGTATGTGATAACCCAACTTTGTGGCGGAAGTTTTCAATGGTATCGCGTAGCTTTTTAGCTGCAGCGTCATCGGGCATAGTATCTAAAGAAACACCCATAATCTTACCGAGGGTATTGAACCGGTCAGGGCAGGCGCAGTAATTATATTCGACAACCGGCCCCAACAGCAGAGCGTTGCATTCACCATGAGCAAGGTTAAAATGCCCCCCGAGACTATGGGAGAGGGCGTGCGCTGCTCCCAAGATAGCATTAGAGAAAGCCAGCCCAGCCTGTAAGCTTCCTTGGGACATTTGTGACCGCCAGTATAGGTTGTCCGGAGCCGCGATTGCCTCCGCAAGGGAAGTCCAAATAAGACGCACCGCTTCAAGAGCATGAAGATCGGTAAAGAGTGAATTTACATTTGAGACATAGGCCTCAACTGCGTGAGTCAAGGCATCTAAGCCTGTGCAGGCCGTTAGATATGAATCCATCGTTGTAGTAAGCTCTGGGTCGATCAGCCCCACATCAGGGAGAATAGCTTTACTGACAATCGAAATTTTTGTTTTGCTTTTTTCATCGCGGATGATGGCGAACTGGGAAACCTCAGATGCCGAGCCGCTTGTCGTTGGAACAGAAATCAAAGGCGGCATGGGCTTAGTTACTTTGTCAATCCCGTTAAAGGTCAGAATGTCCCCATAATTGGAGACTACTATTCCGATGCCTTTGGCGCAGTCGATTACGCTTCCGCCTCCTAATGCGACGATTGCATTACAGTTCGCTGAGGAATAGAGCCCTGCACCGTTCATTATCTCGAATGATGTAGGGTTAGGCGATACTTGATCAAAAATAACAAAGGGCAAGCCGTAAGCAGTTAATGATTTTTGGATGTTCTCAACCCAAGGGGTTGTTGTTCGTAATACTTCATCTGTTACAAGTAGAACCTTTTGGGCACCGTAGTTTTGGGCATATCGGCCGGCTAGTTCGGATGCACCGATTCCGAAAATAAACTCGGGCGCAACAAATTTTCGTAGTTCAAAAAACGAACCAGAACAATTCACCGCAATCCTCCCCTCTTATTTCCAATTGTTCTAAATATTCGAAACAAAAGTGACGAATCCTTCTTAAGTAGGTATTAATTGTGTTGGTTTTTGTCAAAGGGGAGGAGGAAGAATATCTAGCGTCTGGTTAGATTAGTGACTGCTTTAATTGTCCTGCAAGAACTCAACGAGCGTTTGACCGTCGATATACAGCTGTTCAATGACGGCATACCCGTCTTTTATACGGACGGCGGCCATACCAGTCTGGTCGGCTTTTTCCCGGTAGGCGGCCTCGGCGGCAGTTGCCATACCTTCAGGCAAGTAGTAGCGTTTAAAAGGTAGCTCAATATGAACGGTATTTCCTTCGACATATTGAACCTTTACTTTAAGATAGGGGCCATGGACGGGCTTAATAGTACTAACGCCGCTAATATAGGCATTTCCCTGCGCGGTTTCAGCAATAGCGGCATAAGCTGTCTGTCCGTAAACTAAGTTTGAGTTGTCAGCTAGTGGGCCGGTCGTTTCTTTAAATCTTAGATCGATGTAGCGGCCCTTAAAGGCGTCATAAGGGTCAACAGGTGCAGTTTGCCAGTAAAACTGCTGCCCGGTCAGGAGAATATTCTCCCAGCGCCAAGCCATATGCAGGGGCGTGGCGAGCTGAATCAGAGCAACGATAGCAAACAATAGTAAGATTAGCTTATTATTTTTCATTGTGTTCTCCTGCTTTCCGGCGCACCATCAGCCAGTTAGTTATCAAGAAACCTATACCCAGCAGGACAAATACCACACCGCGGATAACAAAACTGAAATTCATATCAAGAAAACGGGCTATAATGAGTACAGCCATCATTAGCATTCCGGCATTTACGACCCCGAGACTGTTTTTATGACTGCCGGCGCTGATGATGCTGATGCTCAGCAATAACATATAAATATTCATAATGATTGTTGCTCCGACGCCGCTAGTATCAAAATGATTTATTAGATAGGCGGCGCCCACAATTAACGGCGCAAGCGAAAATATGACATTTTTGCAGCCCAAGCGCTTTGCTGTCAGACCATTTCCAATGATAAATATTAGCAGCAGGACAACAGTTAACATACTTTCAACGGCATTGACGGCGTAAGTATTAAGCTGTAAATTGCTCCAAATGTTGTGGAAGGTCATGATAAAGACAAGACCAAGACTGCCAGTTAGACCGATAAATTTGAAGGGCATCTGCCAAGTTTTCCGGCCGCTGTTAAACCACAATAAACCGCTAAGATAATTGACGGAAAATAAAGCGCTGTAAATAAGCCAACCGAATCTGTCCAGATGATTGGCGGCGGCAGCTGCAAAGCAGAAATAGAAGCAAAGGTTGACAACCCAAGACAAAATTACAGCCTCATTAGCATAGCGATTTGACTTTATAAGTCCCCACCAATAGGGCATAACTAGAAAAAACATAACCCAGATAAATTGCTTTTCAGGATAACCATAGCCGTGCCCCGACCATAAGGTAATGCCGGCAAGATATAAAATCGCCGCGCCGGTAGACTTCATTAAATAAATTAGCGGCAGTGATAGCAGCGTCCAGATTAGCAAAAACGCATCAGTGTCCTCTGTTAAATGATAGGTTTGCCCGACTAAGGCCATAGCTGCGCCAATCATCAGCACATGGAGAACAGCTGACGATTCCCGCCAAATAGCGCTGTCCCGTTTAAAGTGAAGCACAGCGCCGGCAAGCAGTTGGGCTGCCAAAAGCAGGCCGATCGATATAGCGAGTCGGCTAGGGCGCGTCAACTGGGACCAGTTATGGGCGATAAGCAGAATAATACCAAGCCCTACCAACAGGACGCCGATAATGCCAAAGACCATTAAAAAGGTTCTTTTCCCTGATGATTGTTCAAGAGGGCCGTAATGTTCATGTAGTTTTTTTGCTGTATCTGTGGAAAGTACGCCTTTTGCGACAAGCTCAGGCAGCTCTTGATACAGCCATTCGATAGCTTTCTTGTTCATGGCACAATCTCCTGTAATGTTTTAGATCAGCAAATGATAATAGTCTTTGCATAATATTATCATATTAATAACCTATATAAAAATAGATAATTAGTACTTGGCGGTGAAAAACTATTCTCAGCTAGCCGAGCATTACTTAAGGAATTGTGGTGAGTGGATTGACCGAAAAAATCAGTGGGAAATTTGATAAGCAGCAGCTTAAGAAAACTCTCAGTACTATGCAATATACCGTTACTCAAGAAAATGGCACTGAGCCGCCTTTCCGCAATGAATACTGGGATAACAAGCGCGAAGGCATCTATGTTGATATTGTGTCAGGGGAACCGTTGTTTACATCACTCGACAAGTTTGATTCAGGATGCGGCTGGCCAAGTTTCACAAAACCGATTTCTACCGACAAAGTAAAAGAGAAAAATGATACAAGCCATTTTATGATCCGTACCGAGGTGCGGAGTACGTCATCAGATTCACACCTTGGCCATGTTTTTAATGATGGACCTGGGCCGACGAAGCTGCGGTATTGTATAAACTCAGCAGCCTTGCGCTTTATTCCCAAGGAAGACTTGGAAAAAGAGGGCTATGGGGAGTTTTTAAAATTGTTCGATGATAAGTAAGACTGGCTTCGGGTCGCGGAGCATGCATTTAATTCTAAACATAACGCCTCTTGTCATTTAGTACTTCTGTATTGTAAAATAGTCGTACAAGTATGGTGGCAAAGGAGCGGTATAAGTGGATTTACTCGCATTATTGCAAGAGAAAAAGAAAAAAGCTAATGAAAACAATAAAGCTTTCCAGAAAGCAGGCAAGGTGAAAGTTGCCAATAACAAAATGCCGATCCGCAAAACAGGCAGAGGAAGATAATTTTAATTGTAGATTAAACATAAGAAAACCCTGCAGAATTTTTAACAAAACTGCAGGGTTTTTGTGCTTTTCAATTAATAGAGATTGTATCATTACAATAAAAAAGTGGTAAATTGAGTGACTGTAACAAAGGAAGTTTTTCGGAAGAAAACAAGAGGTGAATATGAAACTAATAGTTGACGCCGACGCCTGTCCTAAAGCTGCCTTGGCTATATGCCGGCGCATCGGCCGCGAGCAGGATGTGCCGGTTTGGACAGTGGCTAGCTTTAATCACAATATTGTATCGGACAATCATATTGTGGTTGGCGATGCCTCACAGGAAGCTGATTTGAGAATTATTAATTTAACCGAGGCGGGTGACATTGTAATAACTCAGGATTGGGGATTGGCAGCTATGGTGCTGGGCAAGCAGGCCAAATGTTTAAGCCCGGATGGCCGAGTGTACCATCCGGATAAGATTGAATTTCTGCTGGAAGAACGTGAGGTTAAAGCTAAGCTGCGGCGGGGCGGCGGGCGGACAAAAGGACCGAAAAAGCGCACGATAGCTAATGACCAAGCTTTTGAAATAAGTTTAAAAAGAATCCTAAGCAAAGCCTTGTATGAGTAATCTAATAAATAAGCTGTACTAGACGGCAGGCTCCACTAATGTAAAGGAGCCGGCCGTCTTTTTCGTAGTTGACTTATATAGAAAATGTTGGTAGAATACAAACAATTAGAAATAACCATCTATTAATAATTATTATAAACAATTATTAATAGATGGTTATTTCTAATCTATGACAATTTAAAGGGGCTGTTATTGTGAATATGCGTATTAGAACAAAACTGACATTGTATACTATAGCTATTGGAGTTGCTATATCTCTTATCGTGGGAATATTTTCGATTCAGGGCATGAAATCGCGAGTTAACAGCGCCATGACCGATAAGGCTAAAAGTGATTTACAAACTGGACTGGCGCTTATCGATAAGACATACCCCGGCGCGTGGTTAGTTAAAGATGGTGTTTTATACAAGGGCGGCATAATGCTAAACGATCAGATTGAATTTGTTGATCGCATTGGTGCTTTAACGGGTGATACTGTAACTATATTTTTAGGTGATACCAGAATTGCGACAAATGTGCAGTGCGAGGGCAAGCGGATGGTAGGAACGCAGGCGTCGCCCGAAGTTGCTGAGAAGGTGCTCAAGCAGGGCGAGATGTATTTTAGTGAGGCCAATGTTGTTGGTGAAAACTATCAGACAGCTTACGCACCCATTCGAAATGAAAGTGGCGATATTATCGGAATGTTTTATGTGGGGGCCTCCAAGAAATTCAGTGATGAGCTGCAGCAACTGTTTGTCCGGCAGTTAGCGGTTGTTTTAGGCGCTATAATTTTGGTGACTGTGGCCATTGCCTATTACATAGCGAAAAGGGCCACTCTGCCGATTCTAGCAATATTAGCGGCCACGCAGAAGGTAGCAGCCGGTAACCTGCAAGTAGAACCTTTGAAAATTTCATCGCAGGATGAGCTTGGACAATTGGCTGAAGGTTTTAATACAATGCTTATTGAGCTACGTGATCTTATTACGATTGTTGCAAACTCAGCTGAACAGGTTGCGGCTTCATCGGAAGAACTAACGGCAAGCGCGGAGCAATCAGCTGAGGCTGCAACTCATATAGCTGAGCGAATTACCGAAGTGGCAGCAGGTACTGAGCGGCAGCTCTATGATATCAATTCATCCAATAGCGTCATTGGGAATATGACCGAGGGGATCAATCAGATTGCCGCTAATTCTGCAAGTTTAGCAAAAATTGTAGATAAGACCACCGAGGCAGTACGAAATGGGGACAAAACAGTAAATATCACGATTGAGCAAATGGGGAATGTTGAAAAAACAGTTTTCGATTCCGCGCAAGTGGTTGCCAAATTAGGTGAACGGTCTAAGGAAATTGGCCAAATTGTAACAACTATATCCAACATTGCCGGGCAGACTAATTTGCTTGCGCTCAATGCTGCAATTGAAGCGGCGCGGGCCGGTGAGCAAGGCAGGGGTTTTTCAGTTGTGGCTGAAGAAGTCCGCAAGTTAGCTGAGCAATCGCAAACTGCCGCTAAAGAAATCGCTGATTTAATTGTTGAAATCCAAAATGACACTAATGAAGCAATTCTGGCTATGAAACAAGGGACTCTAGAGGTTAAGAACGGCCTGGACGCTGTAAATATTACCGGGGCTGCCTTCCTGGATATTAGGAAGCTTGTCGAGGAAATGCTAAGTCAAATCAATAATATCTCGGCCGAAATCCAGGAAATGGCGGCAGGGAGTCATCAGATTGTAGCTACAGTAGAAGATGTTGCACGGATCTGCCAAGACACAGCAGGGCAATCGCAGAGTGTCTCTGCAGCTACCCAAGAACAATCTGCCTCGATGCAGGAGGTTGCGGCTTCAAGTCAGGCGTTAGCCAAAATGGCGGAAGATCTACAAAAGGCTGTTATTGCGTTTAAATTATAGTTAACTTTCCCGCGATTGGATAAATCAGGTTAACACAAATTCGGTATAAACTAATAAAATTCTTGACAATGTTACACATTTAGTGGTAGTATTGTGTACAATATACTACATCTAAGCAACAAGAGGTCAATTTTAGCTCAGGGAGGTGTCATTGATGAATAACGCTCAAAAGGTTAATCAACTCAATAGCGGTTTGTGGTTTAGCTTTTTTAGCCAAGGCTTTTATTTTAGCGTTGGTTTCTTTACGTTGCCACAACTGAATATGAGGAGAACCTTTGGGAGAATTTCATTAATGACCAGATGATATAATGCTTGTGATATAGTTTTATATTAATAGAATACGGTAATACAGGAAGAGGTTCTTACCAAAGAACCTCTTCTTTTATTTGTTCGCGGTATTGACTAAATTCTAAAGGAGGAAGGGAATATGCTAGTAGTAATGAAAACAGGCACGCCTAAACAGGAAGTTGCCAGAGTCAATAAAATATTGGCCCAGCTTGAAGTTGAGGTTACCTTAATCGAGGGAGGGCAGCAAGATGTATTTGCGCTGGTTGGAGATACAACAAAACTTGACCTAGGTGCAATTAAGTCCAACATTTACGTGGAGAAGGTCATGCGGGTTCAGCAGCCGTACAAATTAGCCAGCCGGGCCTTTCATCCCGATGATACGGTTGTCGAAATTGGTGAGTGTAAGATTGGCGGCGGTAATATCGCTGTGATAGCGGGGCCGTGCTCGATTGAGAGCCAGGAACAAATGATTCATACTGCTGAACTTGTCAAAAGCTACGGTGCGCAGATGCTGAGGGGCGGAGCTTATAAGCCTCGCACATCTCCTTATAGTTTCCAAGGCATGGGTGAAGAAGGTCTTGCCCTGCTTGTTAAGGCGCGCGAGGCTACCGGCCTGCCGATTGTGACAGAGGTAATGTGTGTCGAGACTTTTGACATTGTCGAAGCCAGTGTTGACCTCATTCAAATCGGGGCTCGCAACATGCAGAATTTTCCCCTCCTTAAGCGAGCCGGCCGCAGCACAAAACCCATTCTCCTTAAACGCGGCTTGAGTGCGACACTTGAGGAATTTCTAATGTCGGCAGAGTATATTATGGCCGGTGGCAATCCCAATGTTATCCTATGCGAGCGGGGGATTCGCTCATTCGATACCTATACCAGAAATACGCTTGACCTTAGTGTGGTTCCGGCGGTAAAAGAGCTGAGCCACCTGCCGATTATTGTTGACCCCAGCCATGCCTGCGGCAAATGGTCAATGGTTGAACCATTAGCCAAGGCGGCTATTGCGGTAGGCGCTGACGGGCTTATTATCGAAGTGCATCACAAGCCGGAAGAGGCGCTTTGTGATGGCGGTCAGTCCCTGAAACCCGAAAAATTTGGTCACTTAATGTCTTCAGTCCAAAAAATCTATGCGGCAATATAGTAAGATGAGGTGAGCAAATGAAAATCGGATACCTTGGGCCGCCCGGCTCGTATAGCCATGAAGCTGCCTGTCAATATAGCGCTAATGTGGCAAAAGATGTACAGCTTATTGCGTTACCGACTTTTTCCGCTATTATCGAAGGAGTAGAGCGAGGCGTTATTGCAAATGGCATTATCCCTATCGAAAATTCAACGCATGGGGCTGTTGCAGTAGCCATGGATAGTCTTGTCAATTTAAACAACAGCACAGTCTGCGGTGAAGTTGTGCTTAACATTGAACATTATCTGTTAAGCGCGAACGGCGTTGACAATGAGATTAAGTATGTATTTTCCCATGAGCAGGCACTTGGTCAATGCCGTGAGTTCTTTTTAAACCGATATCCGCACATTGAATTTATTCAGTGCGGCAGTACGTCGCAGGCTTGTGAATTGGCAAAAAAAAATGGCAGCACTTATGGTGCTATTGCCGGTAAGCCGGCCGCCAAGCTTTACGGTTTGAAAGTTGCAGCCGAAAATGTTCAGGATAATGATTACAATCAGACCCGGTTTTTAATAATTGGCAGTACGCCGCCGGCACCAACCGGTCAAGATAAAACATCAATTGTTTTTGCTTTCCATGATGATTGCCCCGGTAGTTTATTTGGTGTGATGAAGGCGTTTGCCACTCGCGATATTAACCTGACGAGGATTGAGTCGCGCCCGGCAAAGCATACAATGGGGAAATATATCTTTTATATAGACTTTAATGGTCATGCCAAGGAGGAGGCTTGCCAGGCGGCCTTGCAGAACATAGCCGGTCAGGTCAGTTGGCTGAAGATACTGGGTTCTTATCCGAGCGGGCCAATTTCTAAACCGACCGGACAATGATCGCTGCCCATAATCTGGTCGTAAATCAAAGCCTCTCTGATACGGTTATTCAGTCTTTCTGAAACAAGGAAATAGTCAATGCGCCACCCGATATTGCGGGCCCGGGCATTCATCATATAGGACCACCAGGTATAGGCGTCGGTTTTGTCGGGATATAAATAGCGGAAGGTATCAGTAAACCCGGCCGCTAGAAGTTCAGTCATCTTGTTGCGTTCTTCATCGCTGAACCCAGCACTTTTACGGTTGGTTTTCGGATTTTTTATATCAATCTCCTGATGAGCAACATTTATATCGCCGCAGACAATTACCGGCTTAGTTTGATCGAGCTGTTTAAGGTGGGCTTTAAAGGCGTCCTCCCACTTCATCCGATATTCAAGGCGCATCAGCCCGCGCTGGGAATTTGGCGTGTAGACGTTTACCAGGAAAAAGTCGTTAAACTCCAGTGTGATGAGGCGGCCTTCCTGATCGTGTTCTTCAATATTCATGCCATAGCTAACCGCTAGGGGCGTAAGTTTGGTAAAGACAGCTGTCCCAGAGTAACCCTTTTTTATAGCGCTGTTCCAATACTCTTGATAACCAGGCCAGCAGACAGGGCTTTGCTCTTGCTGCATCTTGGTTTCTTGGATGCAGAAAATGTCGGCGTCAGCACTAGCGAAAAAATCATTAAACCCTTTGTTCAAGCAGGCGCGTAGACCGTTTACGTTCCATGAGATTAGTTTCATTTTGCAACCTCTTTTTCAGTATTTGTGCCTTAATTTCGATATGCCCTGAAAAACTCCTTTGACGTTTTTGCTATCTACTGATATAATTACAGCAAATTAATAACTGCCGTTAAGGTGCCGCCTCTACATGGCGGAGAATAGGGAAGTCTGAGCATGATTTAATGCATAAGCGCGGGCCCGCCACTGTACCGGGGAGAACTTACAAGGCCACTCGTCAAGGGGAAGGCGTAAGATTCAATGAAACGGGAGCCAGGAGACCTGCCTTAAACGGTTAAACCCTTCGTGGAAAAGAAGGCTTTTTTGGACATGTGCCAAAAGAGCCTTTTATTTTTAATGAATTTTATGCTAGCATTTCCTGAGTATTTGGAGGTTAAATATGAGTCTACTTGAAGAAACGCTTCGAAAAATAACTATGCCCAATGCTGATATTATGGAACAGGTTGAGGCTAGGCTGAGCAGCCGCCCGGCAAAAGGGCTTGGTAAATTGCGCAGTATGGTTAAGCAATATGCGGCAATCGTTGGCCAACCGGTACCGATAACACCCCGCAATTGTATGGTGATAACCTGTGCTGATCACGGGGTTGCCCGCCAGGGAATCAGTGCCTATCCAGTTGAAACAACGCTGCATATGACGGCTAACTATCTTGTTTCGAAAGGGGCAAGCGCCAATGCTTTTGCCAACTTTTGCAACGCTGACATGGTTGTTGCCGATATCGGAATAGCCGGTGATCTATCAAATATTCCTGGGCTTTGGCAGCGAAAAATTGCCTACGGCACGCAAGACTTTACTAAAGGTCCGGCTATGACAGCGCAGCAGGCGCGCAAAGCGGTCGAAACTGGTATCGAAATTGTCAACAACAGAGTAAAGCTAGGCTATAACTGTTTTAGCTTAGGGGAAATGGGTATTGGCAATACGACCTCCAGTGCAGCCGTTGTGGCCGCGTTTACCGGGCTTGATGCTGCGAAAATAACTGGCCGCGGTACCGGGATTTCCGACAGCAGGATGAACGTGAAAATTAATGTTGTTCGCCAAGGGTTGGCCCTTAATAAGCCAAATCCCAAAGACGGTTTAGATGTACTTGCTAAAGTGGGCGGTTTTGAGATCGGGGCGCTCGCCGGGGTAATAATTGGCGCGGCTGCTAACCGCTGCGCCGTAGTAATTGATGGTCTTAATACCACAGCTGCGGCGATGATTGCCAATGCAATCTGCCCTAAATGCCGAAGTTATATATTTGCTTCGCATTTGTCAGGCGAGCCTGCCCATATAATTGCACTAAAGTTTCTGGGACTGGAAGCTTGCGTAAATATGGGAGTCCGGCTTGGTGAGGCTATCGGAGCTTCGGTAGTAATAGATATGCTGAAGGTAGCTATTAATGCTTTTAATTATGTAGCCAATGAAACAACTATAGCTCCTCAATGGGGCAGACAAGCCGGTTGGGGAAATGATATGTTGGATCGTGTAATTTCAGCTATAAAGCCGTTAGATTCTGATGCCATGGAAAAGTGCCAGCTGCGTTTGGACAATTTGACTAAGCCGCTTGGAAGTTTAAGCTATTTTGAAGAATTGATCCGGCAAATGGCCGGTATCACCCGCAACCCTAGGCCGCGTGTTCTGCCTAAAAGCCTTATTATAATGGGGGACAGTATCGGAGAAGCCGAAAAGAGCTGTTCCGCCGTTGATGTTTTTGCCAGCCATGTATCAGCGTCTGTAGTTAGGGTCGATATATATGCCACTGTCAACGGCGCGATGTCGGATGACGCAAAAACTATCCAAGCGATTCAAGCCGGTATAACAGCCGCCCGCCAGGAAATAGTTAAAGGCGCGCGGGTGTTGGGGTTGGGTGCATTAGGGGCCAACAGCATTTCAGCCGGTACGGCGATCATTGAACAGTATGCTGATAAGACGGTCCCGGTGGGCAATTTAGCAATTCAAGACCATATCGATAGTCTTAGTCAATCCGGCAGTTATGAGATTGCCGGATTAGTGGGCGTAATACTCGGCGCGGCTGCCGGCGGGGCGGCCGTAGTTTTGGATGGTCTTGCAACAACCGCAGCCGCTCTAGTTGCGGTACATATGGCGCCCGCTGTCCGTGAATATCTGGTGGGGTCTCATTTTGCGGTTGATCCGGCCCAACGAGTTGCGCTCGACAGTCTCGGAATCAAGGCCTATTTGCACCTAGATATTGAGGCAGGTGATGGAACGGGTGCAGCGTTGGGCATGTCGTTGATCAATGCTTCTCTCCATGTTTTAAACGATATGAAAACTTTTGGCGATGCCGAAGTGGCTGTGGCGCAAGACGGACCTGGCGCTTTGCGGCAGAGTAAGGATGTAAAAGACAGCACAATTTAATAACATTAAATAGCACCACTATTAGGGCCTTGAGAATATACTATCAATGAACTTGCGAAGAACATAAAAAGGGGTTGAATTTACGTTGAATGACTACCTGTGGCTGATTTTCGCGCTGCTGTCGGCCCTCGCAGCATCATTGGTAGCTATTTTTGGTAAAATTGGCTTGCAAACCGCCGATGCTAATACAGCAACGGCTGTGCGGGCAATAATTATGGCAGTCTTTCTAGTGGGTGTTGTAATTTTTCAAGGCAATCTTAGTCAAATACCGCTCATTGTTGCTGATAGACCCACTTTTGGATTTATCGTTTTAAGCGGCGTTGCCGGGGCGCTTTCCTGGCTGTTTTATTTTCTGGCGCTTAAATTTGGTAAGGTTGCGCAGGTCGCCCCGATTGACAAACTGAGTGTCGTTTTAGCCACCGTTCTGGCGGTAATATTCTTGGGGGAAAAGATAAGTTTCTTGAATGGGATCGGGGTTGCGCTTATTGCTGCCGGTGCTATCTTAGTTGCGCTTGGATAGGAGACAGAATTTTTGACTTGCTGTGATTATTAGAAAGATTATATCCGCAAAATGCGCCGTCAAATTATAAAAAATCCTGCTATGCTTTAGCCGAGGCATGGCAGGATTTACCTTTTAATAACCGAAAATAGAGCATAATTAAATCAGATAATAGTTTTTTATTACTAAAACAGTGTAATACGGAGGTTAATTAACATGGCGATAAAATCTAGCCGGACAAACGGGGTGGGTATGGTAACTATCGACCATACTCGGTGCAGTGGCTGTCGGTTATGTGTCAGCGTGTGTAAGGGAGCGCCGTTAAAATGGGAGAATAACCGAGTGGTTGTTGACCAAACAGAAGGCTTTGGCTGCTATGGCTGCGGACACTGCATGGCGGTTTGTCCAGTTGGCTGCATTTTCGTTGATGGACGTTGCTTATCGTCGGACGATGTTTTTGATTTTTTGCCGACCAGCAAACCAGCCGACTACAATCAATTAATTGACCTCATGCGCCAACGGCGCAGTATTCGTAATTTTACCGAGGAAGAAGTAAGTTCCGAAGCTATTAATAACATTATTGCCGCGGCGGCCACAGCTCCTATGGGTATCCCGCCTTCCGAGGTAGGGGTAGTCGTAATTTCAGGCCGGAGAAAGGTTAGGGCTTTTGCTGCTGATATTGTAGCTCAGATCCGCAGCATGAAGTGGCAAATTTCAAAACCGGCGGTGTATATGATGCGTCCGCTCATGAGTAAAGATTCGTTCGAGGTCTTCCTATCATTCGTTCCTGTGCTTTTTGAGGCAATCGACGAAGGGGCGCGGAACGGCCAAGATTTACTATTTTATGATGCGCCGCTTGTTATGATGTTTCACGTTTCGGCCTTTGTTGATCCGGTTGATTCGTATATCGCCGCAACCTTCGCTATGTTAGCCGCCGAAGCCCAAGGTCTGGGAAGTTGTATGATTGGTAGCGTTGCGCCGGTAATAAAAAACAGCAATAAGCTCAAGCAAAAATACGGAATACCCGCTAACAACCAACCAGGTCTGGCCATGATTTTTGGCCATCCGGCAATTTCCTATCGCCGTGGGGTGCAGCGGACGTTAGCCAGTGTGAAATATATTTAGTCTTTTGGTAATGCTATTAGCTGAGGTGACTAGTTTGGATAAATTACCCCGATCGTACTATGAACAGGATAGCCTGACCTTGGCTAAGGATTTATTAGGAAAATATTTAGTACATGCAGCTGATAACGGAACAACCATTGGCAAGATTATAGAGACTGAGGCTTACCGCGGTCCGCTTGACGCTGCAGCGCATTCTTATAGCGGAAAGCCTACTGCCCGAACTAAAATAATGTTTGGTCCGGGAGGGTTAAGATCCAAAAGTTTATTTACCCGGTATAAGAAAAACACGTATCCTGCGGCAAGTAATAAACAAATTGCCTTAAGACCGATATCAAGGATCTCTGTCATTGCTATCGCCTCCTTGTTTTCTAAATTATAATTTATATGTTTTTGAATTTAATTAGAATATCTTGATATTTTAACCACTTTTCACATAATTTTGCATGCCAAATAGGAAATATTTAACTGTATATTTACACCTTGAATAAATGATAAACTGTACTTGAGGTGAAAAATGTGAGAGCTCTAATGGGAATCTTAGTTGCAGCTGTCATAGTATCAAAAGTTGGCAATCGCGTAGTTTGTTATTTTTAAAATGTTATTACATATTAACTAAGCCCTTAGAGGGCTATTTTTTTTAGCAAAGAAGGTTTTGAAGCGAGTTTCGTAAATATATTAGTGAAATAATTTGCGTTTATAGGAGTGTATTCATGCAGGAAGGAATGCTGGCCGGTATTATCGTATTTTTTGCCTCGATGCTGCAGGCGATGACAGGTTTTGGCTTTGCAATTGTGGCAACGCCTTTATTGTTGATGGTTTACAACTCTCGGGATTGTATCCAAATCAGCATTCTAGTTTCACTTTTTATTGCCGCCTTGTTGGTGCCTAAAATAATTAAGCATTGTGACTATGACATGCTTCGCAGGTTTGCAGCAGGGAGCTTGCTAGGTGTGCCGGCGGGGCTGGTCTTTTTCTCGATGATAAGCATGACACTTCTTAAGACTACAGTAAGTATTGTGATTCTGGGGCTGGCGCTATTTTCATGTCTATGTTTATATCAAAACCGCCATTCTACAGGTTCATCAGTTGAAGACGCCAATAGGCCTCCCCGCAAGTTAACTGAATTGTTGGTAGGATTAGGGGCTGGTGCGCTTACAGCGGGCATCGGAATGCCCGGAGTGCCGTTAGCTGTGTATTTTAGCGTAGCTAATACGGCTAAAGCGGTAGTCAGGAGTACAACGCTGACTTTTTTTATCTTTGTATATATCGCCAGCATTCTGGCTCAACTGGCGACAGTGGGGATTGAGAGTAAGGTTGTGCTAAACTCGCTGCTATTGCTGCCATGCGCAGCAGCCGGAGTTGCCTTGGGGCATCGGCTGTTTTTTTGGATAAATCAGCAGCGGTTTGTGCTACTGACAAACGGAATTCTTATATATACGGCGCTGCACATGTTATTGCGTAATTGAACTGTAAAAACATAGTGCTTTGATAGAAACTGGGCGAAAATTGCTCAGTTTTAATTGTTCTAAAAAGAATCTAAAACTTTTCTCTCATAATTAAGCTATCAAAAGAAACTAGGGAGGCGGCTAAATAATGAAAAAGTTACGGGTTACAGCGGCTGCAATCAGCGCCGGGCTAATTCTGTTACAAAATACACTCTCCTTTGCAGCGCCGATGAGTTTATCTTTGCAGGAAAGCATTAACCTGGCTTTACAAAACAATCCGTCAATTCAAATAGTAGGCAAAGATAAAGAACAGTCAGAGTGGGGTGTTAGTGAGGCTAAGGCCGGCCGAATGCCGACAGTATCGCTGGGCAGCAACTACAATTTCCAAAATGGCGGCCAGAACAGCAATAGCCTGCGCATGAACTGGCAGGTTTATAGTGGGGGCCGAACGGACGCTAAGATTAACCAGGCTGAACTGGGGGTAGTCGGGGCTGATCTCGATCTTGAAAAAACTAAACAGCAGGTCATCCTTGATACAACAACTGATTACTATAACGTTCTAGAGGCTAAGAATATGGTGGAGGTTAATGAACAGACGGTTAACAATCTAACGGCTCATTTGAACATTGTTCAAGCAAAATATGATGCCGGGGTTGTTGCCAAGGTTGACCTCTTACGTTCGGAAGTAGAATTGGCTAACGCCAAGCAGAATCTAATAAAAGCCCAGAACCAATATGAACTAGCAGTAACTGAGCTGCTTAATACCATAAATATTGATGCTGATACAGAACTTAATCTGGATGGAGAACTGGCATATCAGGCCGATCAGAGAACGTTGGCCGACGCAATTGATCAAGCCAAGCAAAACCGGCCGGAAATTGCCAAGGCTAAAATTAGTATCGAAAGCGCTGAACAAGGAATCAAAGCTGCCAAAAGCGGCAAACTCCCGTCAATTTCGATGTCGGCCTCGACCGGATGGAACGACAGCTTGCTGCCCGATAGCAGCAATGACTGGTCAGTTGGATTATCGGCCAGCTGGAATGTGTTTGATGCTGGGGTGACAAAGGCGCAGACTAATCAAGCGAAGGCTTCGCTGGATAAAGTTAAACTTCAGGCGGAACAGACTCAAGACGTTGTTGAGCAGGAAGTCCGGGAAAGTTATCTCGGTATGAAGGAAGCTGAAAAACGCCTGGAGACAACAGAAGTTACAGTCAATAAGGCCAACGAAGATCTCTATATTGCCCAAGAAAGATATAAAGCCGGTGTCGGTACCAATTTAGACTTGATTGACGCGCAGCTTGCCTTAACGCAAGCCAAAACCAATCATATTCAGGCCCTATATGACTACAACGTAAATAAAGCTAAGCTTGATAAAGCGACCGGGGTAAAATAGTGAACGGCGGGAGGTTATTTCAATGAAAAGTTTATTGCTTAAACTAAATAGCAATAAAAAATTGCTGTTTGGGTTAGTTGGCTTGGTAGTGGTTGTTGGTGGCTTTTTCTACTATCAGAGTACTGGCAAAACCTCGTCAGAAGCGCCGCGGCAGGTGATTGCGGCAGAACGTCGCGATATTTCAGCAGTAGTTTCAGCGACCGGTACCATTGAGCCGGTAAATAATGTTGATATAAGCTCTAAGATAACGGCACAGATTAAAGAGGTTAAGGTTAAGGAGAATGAGCAGGTCGCAGCTGGCCAGGTATTGGTTATTTTAGAAGACAGTGGTTTACAGGCTCAAGTTACCCAAGCGAAAGAACGCCTGCAAAACGCGGCTGTAAAAAAAGAACGGACTGTTAGACTGAATAGAATTGGCGGGGCATCTGATGAGGAACTCGATAATGCCCGCATGGACTATAACATCGCTCAGGCAAACTACGATGAAGTGATGTCTAAATTGAATGAGACAGTTATTATTTCACCGATTGATGGCACTGTAATTGGCAAACCGCTCTCAGCGGGTGAGATGGTTGCCCAGGGCGTAAATAATCCTACAGTCATTTTGACAGTGGCCGACATGTCCAAAATGCAGATTAGTGCCAAAGTTGACCAAACTGATATTGGTAAAATTGCACTCGGACAACAAGTGAAATTTACTGTCGATGCATACCCTGGTAAGGAATTTACCGGTAAGGTAACAATTATTTCACGGAAACCGGTTGTTGAACAGAATGTTACTTATTATGAGGTAACAATAGATGTTGACAACGCTGAGAATAAGCTTAATCCCGGCATGGTTGCCCGGGTATCTATTACTATCAGTGAGCGTAAAGGTGCTTTAACAGTGCCGCTTGCGGCAGTACGAACCGATAAGACCGGTAAGTATGTCGTTGTGGAGGGTCAGAACGGCCAGACTAGAAATGTTCCGATTACTACCGGCATCACCGGAGAACAACGGGTCGAAATCACTAGCGGCCTAAATGACGGTGATAAGGTAGTTATAGCCCAAGTAAAGACCCAGACCCCAACAAGTAATCAGAGAGGCGGCGGTATGAGAACGCGCGGAATGTTCTAAACCGACAGTCATGGTTGAAAGGAGGTTATTAAATGACAATCGCATTATCTGACATAAAAAAAATCTATCAAATGGGAGATACGTCGGTTGCTGCTTTGGCCGGCGTCAGTCTTGATATTCGCGCCGGTGAATTTACTGCGATTATGGGTCCTTCCGGTTCGGGCAAATCAACCTTAATGAATATCCTAGGCTGCCTGGACCGCCCGACAAGCGGTTCCTATAAGCTTAATGGTCGTGAAGTGTCGGCGCTTACTGATGACGAATTGGCTATTACCCGCAATAAGCAGATTGGCTTTGTTTTTCAGAATTTTAATTTACTGCCGCGGCTTAGCGCCCTTGACAATGTAGCGCTGCCGCTTGTTTATGCCGGGGTTGATGCAAAGGAACGGAAAATACGGGCAGCCGAGGCATTAACGGCTGTTGGCCTGGCTAAACGGATGGAACATTTACCTAATGAATTGTCTGGCGGTCAGCGCCAAAGAGTAGCCATTGCCAGGGCACTAGTCAATGAGCCGACTATTTTGATGGCTGACGAACCTACCGGTGCGCTTGATACCAAGTCGGGTGATGAGGTTATGGAGATATTCGGTACTCTAAACTCCTATGGCCGGACAATCATTCTGGTTACCCACGAACCTGATATTGCCGCCCATGCAAAAAGAGTTATTCATGTCCGGGACGGACTTATTGTTCGGGATACAGAAGGGGATGATTAAGTGTTCTGGGAAAGTGTAAAAATAGCCTTGAATGCCTTAGTCTCCAACAAACTGCGGTCAATTCTTACCATGCTGGGGATCATTATCGGCGTTGCCGCTGTTATAGCTATGGTTTCAATTGGTATGGGGGTTCGGGACAAGGTCCAGACTTCAATTGCCAGTCTGGGCAGCAACTTGATTATCGTAACGCCGGGAGCAGCGTCTTCGTCTGGAGTACGACAGGCAGCTGGTACCAACACTACCTTGACGCTCAAGGATGCGCAAGCCATTGCTCGGGAAGTTTCCGGCGTCAGTGCTGTAGCGCCCAGTGTTGGTAAACAGTATCAAATTGTGGCCGGGAATATGAACTGGACCTCAAGTGTTCAAGGTACGACGCCTGAATATATGGAGGTCCGCAATCTAAGCGTTCAAAGCGGCGGTTTTATCAGTAATGAAGATGTGGACAGCAGAAACAGAGTAGCCGTAATTGGCGCAACCGTTGCCGCCAATTTATTTACTGATGAGAATCCGATAGGGAGAAGTGTGCGAATTAATAATGCCCCCTTTACGATTATTGGTGTGCTCGAGAGTAAGGGCCAATCGGCCGGAGGGCAGGATCAGGATGATATTATAATAGTTCCGCTCACCACGGCTCAAGAGCGAATGATGGGTATTACCCATGTGCAAACAATCAGCATACAAGCTGCAGATTCCGAGGTCATCAATCAAGTCCAAAATGATATAACCAACTTGCTGCGTTCCCGGCATCGCATTACTGCTGACAAGGAGGATGATTTTACCGTTAGAAATCTTGCCAGCGTAATGGAGACTGCGCAGGAAGCAACAGCCAGTATTACCATGCTGCTAGGCGCTATCGCAGGCATTTCGTTGCTTGTTGGCGGTATTGGCATAATGAATATTATGCTTGTGTCTGTAACCGAGCGAACGCGTGAGATTGGTATCCGTAAAGCATTAGGGGCGCGCTATGCTGATATTTTACTGCAATTTCTCATCGAGGCTGTTGTAATTGGGGTCATCGGCGGCGTTATGGGCATTGCTCTAGGCGTGGGCATTTCATTCGCAATTTCATCCTTCGCCGGCCTAAATACGGTGATTACTGCGATGCCAATTATTGTAGCGTTTGGATTTTCAGTCGGTATCGGCCTATTCTTCGGGCTCTATCCGGCGCGGAAAGCTGCGCTTTTAAACCCGATTGACGCCTTGCGGTATGAATAATCCGGAATAAATAACCTTGTGTAAAGCTGTAAATGCCTATTGCATTTTGGTGGACAACCATCTAAAATAAAAGGACAAGATATTTATATGAATGTAAATATGTAAATTTTGCACTACTAGGAGGGTTATCTAATGAGCTCAAAGCAAATATCTTTTAGAGATACTTTAGCAATAGGCTTAATGTTGTTCTCATTGTTCTTTGGAGCCGGCAACTTGATATTTCCGCCGGCATTAGGTCAAGATGCTGGTACAAATTTATGGCCGGCAATAACCGGCTTTTTGCTGACCGGAGTCGGCTTGCCGTTACTGGGTGTATTGGCAATCGGTTTTTCGGGCAGCAATGATTCTCAGGTATTGGCGAAAAAGGTGCATCCGTTATTTGCAGCCATTCTGACCATCAGCACTTACCTGACAATCGGCCCGTTGTTTGCGATTCCCCGTACAGGTGCAGTTTCTTACGAGGTAGGTATCAGACCGTTTCTTAGCGGTGATGTCGCTACTGGCGGTCTGGGTTTGTTTATCTACACAGCACTCTTTTTTGTGGCAACTTGCTGGTTAGCGCTCAATCCAAGCAAAATCGTTGACAGGGTTGGTAAGATTCTTACTCCGGCTCTGCTGATAGTACTGTTTCTGTTGGTAATAAAAGCCTTCACTAACCCGCTCGGCATGCTGCAGGCGCCGACTGGTGAATATGCTAACAGTGCGCTGTTAAAGGGCTTCCGTGAGGGATATCTTACAATGGATACTCTGGCCTCAATGGTTTTTGGCATTATCGTTATTAACTCAATAAAGGACAAGGGTGTAACCGACCCTAAGCGGATTACTAAAGTTTGCACTGTCGCTGGTCTGATTGCAGTCAGCTGTCTGGCTTTAATATATGTTTCGCTGGCGTATCTTGGCGCTACCGGCGTAGCGGCAATCGGTCAAGCTTCTAACGGCGGCGTGATATTATCTAAAGTAGCCAATGTTTATTACGGTTCGCTTGGCAATGTGGTGTTAGGCCTGTCGATTGTATTTGCCTGCCTTACTACCAGTATCGGTTTAGTTTCTTCTTGTGCAGCCTTCTTCAGTCAGTACTTTCCGCGTTTGTCATATAAGAAGCTAGTCTTTATTTTCTCCTTCTTCAGTTTTGTAGTTTCAAATGTTGGCTTAACCCAGCTAATTTCTTTCTCGGTACCAGTCTTAGTAACCATCTATCCGATGGTAATTGTCCTGATCTTGCTGTCCTTCCTTGAGCCTTTGTTTGGCGGACGTTCGGCGGTATATCGCGGCAGTATGTTCTTTACCGTTATCTTGAGCGTTGTTGACGGTCTGAACGCGGCGGGTATTTCAATAAGCGCCGTTAACTCGCTGCTAAGCAAGTATCTGCCGTTCTTTGATGCTAGCATGGGTTGGGTTGTTCCGGCCATCGTTGGCGCTGTGCTTGGTTATATTATATCGCTAGTCACCACTGGATCGAGCCCGGCAGAAGAGCCTGAATCTGTCTAATGAAGTACAATAAAGAGCCATTACCTATTTAACGGTAATGGCTCTTTTGAATTTAATGTATAAATAAATAGTCTAGCGGCTGGCCGAAATACTTCACTGCTCCAAACTCGGGGTAGACAGAAATAAAGTGGACAAAGATGGGTGCGTAATCTAATTCAGCATGGTTATTAAAAAACTTGCTGTCGCCATAACGAATTGCCTCGAGTACCAAGGGAAGCTGTCGGTTTAAATCATCATAACGCTGCTGCACTTCTGTCTTTCGGTCATGGATACTGTCTACGCGGGCGCGAACAATAAGTGAGTAGGTTCCCCCGCTGTCATCCCACGCAGCTGAAACTTCCGCCAGCAGTGGGTTTGAATCTATCGTCAGAAATAAATCATCTTGAGTCTCAGAGCGGGTCAGAGTGTAATGTCTGGGGCAAATTGGCCCGTCGTCAGTGACTCCTTTATAGGTTATCGTAAGCTTCGCCGGATTAAATTTTACCATCTCCCTTCCACTTAACGTATTTTCATAATATGTTGAGTAGTCGGGAGAGGTGCAAGGCTTGAATTTAGATTATACTTAAATCCTCACCGTTTAAGATTTTCTTCATATTTTTCATCGGGCACATTTTACCACACATGGTACAGGTGTCATCGCATTCCGGACGGGAGGATTCCCGATATCTTCTGGCCTTCTCTGGGTCGATTGCTAATTCGATCATCCGCGGGAAATTGACGTCAGCCCGGGCTTGGCTCATTTGATTATCCCATTCCCGTGCTCCCGGGATGCCTTTGGCAATATCGGCGGCATGGGCGGCGATTCGCGCTGCGATTATACCTTCCTTCATATCATCCAAGTCCGGCAGCCGGAGGTGTTCAGCCGGTGTTACATAGCAAAGGAAGTCAGCTCCGCTTGCTGCGGCTATCGCCCCGCCGATTGCACTGGTTATATGATCGTAGCCTGGCGCGACATCGGTAACAATTGGCCCTAAAACATAAAATGGTGCGCCGTGGCAGAGTTTTTTCTCTAAGAGCATGTTTGCGGCTATTTCATTTAATGCCATGTGGCCGGGACCCTCGATCATAACTTGGACATTTCGGGCCCAAGCTCTTTTGGTCAGCTCGCCAAGGGTAATCAGTTCTTCGATTTGGGCGGCATCAGTAGAGTCATTAATCGAGCCGGGACGGCAGGCGTCGCCCAGACTTAAAGTTACATCGTATTTCTCGCAAATATCAAGCAGTCTGTCGAAGTGTTCGTAGAACGGATTCTCCTGATTATTAAGTTCCATCCAGGCAAAAAGCAATGAACCGCCCCGTGAAACAATGTTAGTAAGGCGCTTATTTCGTTTAACCCGTTCGGCAGTTGCACGATTCATGCCGCAGTGAATTGTCATAAAGTCTACGCCGTCTTGAGCATGTTTTTCAACAACCGAGAAGAACTCATCCACGGTAATGTCTTTCAAATCCTTATCAAGCATTCCTACAGCGTCATACATCGGAACAGTTCCAATCATAGCAGGGGAAAAAGCAACCAGCTTGCGCCGGAAATCCTCAGTCTTACCGAAGCAGCTAAGATCCATAATGGCCTCAGCTTTTAGTTCGATTGCCTTTGCAGCCTTTTTCATCTCTAATTCGACATCATTGCAGTCTTTTGAAACACCGAGATTAACATTGATTTTGGTGCGAAGTCCTTGCCCGATGCCTTCAGGGCTAAGGTTGGTGTGATTTATATTTGCCGGTATGGCAACTTTACCTTCAGCGACTAGGTTACGCAAAGTTTCAGGTTCGATTTTTTCCTTTTCGGCTACGACGCGCATTTGATTTGTGATTATGCCCTTCTTTGCAGCATCCATTTGAGTTGTGTACATAGGTCCATCCTCACTTTCGATAACTAGGCAGCAGCAGAAAGTTCCAAAACAAAAAAGCCTACCCGTAAGTAAGCTTAAGTTAAGCGAAGCTTTCCTACGGTGGTTCTAACCACTTCAGGTTCGAGGGTTGGAGTAATCTCCTCTCAGCCATTGGCACCCCTAGCTATCCCAATATTATTATTCTATCCTAATTTTACATCTACTCAAGTAATGTGTAAAGTCAAAAATGGGCAAGTAAAGTTATTCATGGTAAAATACTAACTATATAGCCAATATCAGTCTTATAAAAATATTTCCGAATTGCTGAAAAAGCTTATAAATGAGGTGTAAAGTTGATTGCTTTTCCAAAATCCTCTAAGTTAATTTTGACGGTTTTCGTATTTATTGTCGTACTGGCTGCAGTTTTTCTGACCCCGTTAGAAGTGAGCGCTGAGCCTGATCATGTTACCTTAACTTGGACAGATAATCCGCAGAATACCCAGACTATTACTTGGCGAACCGAGTGCTCACCAACACCGGGATTAGTTCAATATGATGAAGCCATTAATGATAGGGTTTTTCCGCAAGGAGCGCTAGTAGTTACCGCACATGTCCAAGGTTTAGCAACTGATGCGGGAAAAATGAGCATTCACTCGGCTACATTGAAAGGCCTTAAGGCGGGAACTCGCTATGTATATCGCGTCGGCGACGGTCAATACTGGAGTAGGCAATATTATTTTACTACTGCTGCTAATAAGGCTCAATCCTTTAAGTTTCTTGTCTTCGGTGATTCCCAAAGTATCAGCTATTCAAAGTGGCGCAGCACACTTCACAGTGCATATCAGGCCAACCGCGATGCGGCATTTTTTATTAATGTAGGTGATTTAGTTGATGTTGGGCAGAAATATAGTGAATGGAATGCATGGTTAAACGCCAGTCGGGGTGTAATCGATACTATCCCAGTCGTACCGGTCGTAGGTAATCACGAAACTTATACGCCGGAGAGAATTTTTTCAATGCCGACGTTCTTTACGGCTCAGTTGAAAGTACCGGCAAATGGTCCGGAGGGTCTTGAGGGTCAGGTATATTCATTTGAGTACGGGAATATTCACTTTAGCGTGCTTGACAGTCAAATTGGCGAAGAACGGGAATTTGCGCCGGATATGTTAGAAAAGCAAAAGAATTGGCTTGATAATGATTTAAAAGCTTCCGACAAGTTGTGGAAAATTCTACTTATTCACCGGCCTTTATATCATAACCGGCCGCAGGACAGTGATACGGATTTAAGGGAAGCCTTTATCCCGCTAATTGATAAGTATAAAGTCGATATCGTGTTTTCCGGTCATGATCATGTCTATGCCCGTAGTTATCCGCTCCGGGGCGGGGTAATGTTCGGAGATCCAAGTATGGGAACAATTTATATCGCAAGCGGCCGCAGCGGGACTAAAACGTATAAGAGTGCCATCGCGAAAGAGTATAATAAGGTTTTTCATAATCCAGTAGATGAGCCTAATTATATTACGGTTGAGGTCAACGGCAGCACCTTACAGGCTAAGGTATTTAAGCAAAGTGGTGTTCTGATTGATGAATGGGTTATAAGTAAGTAAAATTTCGAAAATATTTTGCTGTCTTGCAAAATATTTTTTATTTTATACTTCTTTTTTGTGGAACATTTTGGTAGTATATATAGTATATACCATTTACAAGTTATCAGTTATATGGGGTGACATAGTGCTGTCAGATGCGCATACAATGTACATGATGTTATGCTTAGGCAATTTCATAATGTTTGTGATGCTTATGGTCTTCGGCAGGGTTACCCAAAGTGACGGTATATTTAAGCGATATTCCTACGGTAAGCTCCTGCAAGGCTTGGGTATTTCCTTAGTCCTAATGCAGGGAGTTATGCCTGAGATTATCTCGGTTATTGCTGGAAACGGGTTTATAATTGTAGGTATCATGCTAGAGACCTTCTGTCTTATATATGTAGGAATACGCCCGCGTTACAGTGCCGCCAGGGGTTGGATAAGAATTTCACTGGCTTTAGTTGCCGGTTTTACCCTGATTTATTTTGCCGGGGCTGATATAGCTGTCAGAAGTGCCGTCATATCCATGATAGCCGCTCTTGTAATGTTGGCTGTTGCCGTTGGCCTGATATTCTACAATAATGAGACCAAACTGCGGCG
>JGI24708J26588_10000139_pt1 | contig 54039 bp, 47 predicted proteins | sample BioPla1DNA2_FD_26588 | JGI IMG/M metagenome (IMG submission 26588) | reverse complement strand
AAACAACACAAACAACACAGAGGGACGGTTCTTTTGTGTTGTTTAGCACAGAGGGACGGTTCTTTTGTGTTAAAATTTATTGTGTGTACAGATGCTGGTTTATCATCAACAGAGAATCGCAAGTTTAACAACCAAAAATATAAAAAAGAATTAGACATTACGCACTATCTAAAAAACACGAAAACTCTGGAATGCCTGTATCACTAGGTTTACCAGAGTTTTATTGTCTCACAAGTGTCAAAGACAGGATTTTTAGAAAATAAAGAATTTCTGTATTTCATTTGGTTTACAGATGATAAATCAAGTAACTCTACCAATACGATAATAGCTTGGAATATCATATATATNAAGATATTGCTTTAATTTCTTTCCATCTAAGTAATGGATTCCCGTTTGTCTAGTTCCGTTCCTTCGCAGATTTTATTCAGGAGAGACTCTGGAAAAGCGTCGCTTACAGTTTGCCTGAAATAACAGGATTAAGAGTTCAGCAATTTTTCATATATGGCATTAAATATAATATTACACTACTTAATACATCTTTCGGAGCCTTTTCTATAAATTCATACTCTCTTTCACTTAAATCCAACACTTTAATTTGATCCATTAAAATGTCACCTTTGGTTCTAATATTGTATTTATCCAGGTTAACTCTCGTAAAAAATGTGCTGATTGAATTTGTTATTGGAACAATTGTTACTAAACCGTTTAATGCTTTCTGAGTAACAGGATCGGATATAACAAAGCCGGGTCTATAACTTTTTTGTTCATGTCCTTTAGACGGTGAAAATTTATTAATATTTTCGAGCCATGGGGACAAGCAACTGAACTGCCCAACATCTCGCACCCTATTTAATTATTTATAGATTTTAGTATATGATTCTGTAGTATTTTATTTTAATTTTTTCAATTTTTATTTATCGTATTTCAGTAGTCTCGAACCGTCCCTCTGTATTCTATGCCCGCGAAAATTCAATAGCAAAACTAAATTAACACAAAAGAACCGTCCCTCTGTGTTAATTGACACAAAAGAACCGTCCCCTTGTGTTCCCTCTGTGTTCTGCTAATAAAAAGGCTGAGCACTAGTTCTTAGTGCTCAGCCCTATCTAATGGAGATTATCTTATTTTATAACGTCTGCAACACGTCCAGAAGCAACTGTTCTTCCGCCTTCACGGATAGAGAAAGTCTGTCCTCTTTCCATAGCAATAGGTGTAATCATTTCAATTGTCATGGTGATATTGTCACCAGGCATAACCATTTCAACACCTTCAGGAAGAGTAATACTTCCAGTAACGTCAGTAGTTCTGAAGAAGAATTGAGGTCTGTAACCATTAAAGAATGGAGTATGTCTTCCACCCTCTTCTTTGGTTAGAACATAAACTTCTGCAGTAAACTTAGAGTATGGGGTAATGGAACCGGGTTTAGCAAGAACCTGTCCTCTTTCGATGTCAGTTCTCTGTACACCTCTTAAAAGTGCACCAATATTGTCACCAGCAAATGCCTGATCAAGAGTTTTTCTGAACATCTCAACTCCGGTACAAACTACCTTTCTCTTTTCATCTGTTAGACCAACGATTTCAACTTCTTCACCAACTGTCAATGTACCTCTCTCAACTCTACCAGTAGCAACTGTTCCACGACCGGTAATTGTAAAAACGTCCTCAATTGACATTAAGAAAGGAAGATCGGTTTGACGCTCTGGAGTAGGAATGTATGCGTCAACTTCTTTCATAAGGTCTAATATAGGCTGATATTTAGGATCGCTTGGATCATTTGAATCACATTCTAATGCTTCAAGAGCTGAACCACGAACGATGGGAATGTCATCCCCTGGNAAATCATATTCGCTTAGAAGCTCTCTTAATTCCATTTCAACAAGCTCAATAAGTTCTTCATCATCAACCTGGTCGCATTTGTTAAGGAAAACTACGATATAGTTAACACCGACCTGGTGAGAAAGTAAAATATGTTCACGAGTCTGTGGCATTGGACCATCAGCTGCTGATACAACCAATATAGCACCGTCCATCTGAGCAGCACCAGTAATCATGTTCTTAACATAGTCGGCGTGACCAGGGCAGTCAACGTGAGCATAGTGACGGTTTTCTGTCTCATACTCTACGTGAGAAGTATTAATGGTTATTCCTCTCTCCTTCTCTTCTGGAGCGGAGTCAATCTGTTCATACGACTTAATGTCTATATTTTGGTCACCTAATGACAAGACTTTTGTAATTGCAGCAGTTAATGTGGTTTTTCCATGGTCAACGTGACCAATGGTTCCAATATTTACGTGGGGTTTTGTTCTTTCGAATTTAGCTTTTGCCATCGAAATTCTCCTCCTTAATACAGTATTATAACTGTTGATAATTATATTATTTGTTAGCTAAAATTTCAATGATATTTTACAGCTTATAAAATATACTATAACATTTTAGTTCTGTCTGTCAATATTTTGGTAATTTGTGTCACCTTGGATTGCCAGTATTTGCAATCTGCTCTTGAACACTCTTCGGTATCTCGGAATAGTGATCAAACTGCATTGAATACACTGCTCTTCCCTGTGACCTTGAACGAAGATCAGTTGCATAACCAAACATTTCACTCAAAGGCACAAAGGCTGAAATAACTTGAGCACCAGAGCGAGCTTCCATACCTTCAATGCGTCCGCGGCGAGAATTCAAATCACCAATTACATCACCCATGTATTCTTCAGGTGTTGTAACTTCTACCTTCATAATCGGTTCTAACAGAACCGGCTCAGCTCTTTTCATAGCTTCTTTAAATGCCATTGAACCTGCAATTTTGAAAGCCATCTCTGACGAGTCAACATCATGGTATGAACCATCAAATAGTTTAGCTTTAATATCAATTACTTGATATCCGGCTATAACGCCTGTATTCATGGCATCTCTTATACCAGCATCTACAGCAGGAATGTATTCCCGTGGTATTACACCACCAACAATAGCATTTTCAAACTCATAATCGCCAGTCTTAATTGGTTCAATTTCAATCCAGCAATGACCATATTGACCTCGACCACCTGACTGTCGTATGAACTTTCCTTCTGCTTTCGCTGCTTTGCGTATGGTTTCTTTATATGAAACCTGAGGTTTACCTACATTGGCTTCTACCTTAAACTCACGTAACAGACGATCCACTATTATTTCAAGGTGCAATTCACCCATTCCTGCAATAATGGTTTGACCTGTTTCATGATTTGTAGAAACTCTGAAAGTTGGGTCTTCCTCTGCAAGTTTCTGTAGTGCAACGGCCATCTTCTCCTGACCTACTTTTGTCTTAGGCTCTATGGCAACATTAATAACAGGCTCAGGAAATTCCATCGACTCCAGGATGATTGGATGAGCTTCATCACAAAGCGTATCACCTGTCGCTGTAAACTTTAACCCAACCGCTGCTGCAATATCTCCAGCGTAGGCCGTTGTGATCTCTTGTCGATGATTTGCGTGCATTTGAAGTATTCTTCCTATACGCTCACGTTTTCCCTTTGTAGAATTTAGCACATATGAACCTGATTCCATCTTTCCAGAATAAACACGGAAAAACGCTAGTTTACCAACATATGGATCAGTCACTATTTTAAAAGCTAGAGCTGACAATGGTTCGTTGTCATCAGAATGCCTTACAAGCTCTTCATGTTCATCTTCTTCATCCTCAGGATGAAGTCCCGTAATTGGCGGAACATCAAGAGGTGATGGCATATAATCAACAACGCAATCCAATAACTTTTGTACTCCCTTGTTCTTGTAGGACGAGCCGCAGGTAACCGGAACCATGTCTACATTTATTGTAGCCTTACGAATGGCTTGCTTAAGCTGTTCTTTTGGGATATCCTCACCTTCAAGGTACATCATCATTAACTCGTCATCATGATCTGCAACAGCTTCCAGCAGTTTAACATGATATTCATCAGCCAATTCCTTCATATTTTGTGGAATATCTCCTTCATCGATCTGAATACCTAAATCATCCTTGTAGAAATAGGCTTTCATTTCAACTAAATCAATAATTCCTTCAAAATGATCTTCTTTTCCAATTGGTAATTGAATTGGAATAGCATTGGCTTTTAAACGATCTCTCATCATCTGAATGCAATTAAAAAAATCTGCACCCATGATATCCATTTTGTTTACATAAGCCATTCTCGGAACCCTATATTTATCAGCTTGACGCCATACTGTCTCAGACTGAGGTTCAACACCGCCTTTTGCGCAAAATAATGTAAGAGATCCATCAAGAACACGCAAAGAACGTTCAACTTCAACTGTAAAGTCAACGTGTCCCGGCGTATCTATAATGTTAACCCTAATATCTTTCCAAAAAGCAGTAGTAGCCGCCGAAGTAATTGTTATACCTCTTTCCTGTTCCTGTTCCATCCAGTCCATTGTAGCAGCGCCTTCATGCGTTTCTCCAAGTTTATGAACTTTTCCGGTGTAAAACAGAATTCGTTCGGTGGTTGTTGTTTTCCCAGCATCAATATGTGCCATTATACCGATATTTCTTGTTTTCTCCAGACTATATTCCCGGGGCATCTAAGTCCTCCTCCTAAAGTGTTAAAATACAGGTTACCACCTGTAATGTGCAAATGCTTTATTTGCCTCTGCCATTTTATGTGTGTCTTCTTTTTTCTTTACTGCGTTGCCGGTATTATTTGCTGCATCCATGATCTCTCCGGCAAGTCTTTGGCTCATGGTGCGCTCTCCTCTTGAACGAGAGTAGTTCGTTAGCCAGCGTAGCCCTAAAGCTTGCTTTCTTTCCGGACGAACTTCCATTGGTACTTGGTATGTTGCACCACCAACTCTTCTAGCCTTTACCTCAAGTACGGGCATTATGTTGTTGAGTGCTTGCTCAAATACTTCTAGTGGATCTCTTCCGGTCTTTCCTTGAACAATATTAAACGCATCATAAACTATTTTTTGCGCAACTCCCTTTTTGCCATCCAACATAATGTTATTGATAAGTTTTGTTACCACCTTATCATTATAGAGCGGATCTGGCAAAATATCTCTTTTAGGCACATGTCCTCTTCTTGGCACTTTCTTCCCTCCTTTTCATGATAACTGACAGATGTTTCTGTCGTATCACAGGTACTCGAGCCGCAATTGCGGTCCGTCAGCGCTTGTTAAGTTGCTCAAATACTTATATATATATGAAACAACGTACAAAAACGCTGTAGCATCCTGTTTTAAATTTTCAATTCATAATACTTTACTAGTTTACTAGTTTTTTGGTCTCTTCGCACCGTACTTAGAACGTCCTTGCATTCTATTGGCAACACCTGCTGTATCAAGAGTTCCACGTACGATATGGTAACGCACACCTGGGAGATCCTTTACACGTCCGCCACGTATTAGTACCACGCTATGTTCCTGCAAATTGTGCCCGATACCAGGTATATATGCGGAAACTTCAATCTGGTTTGACAGACGTACTCTGGCAACTTTTCGAAGAGCAGAATTTGGTTTCTTAGGCGTAACCGTCCTAACAACAGTACAAACACCACGCTTCTGTGGACTTTTGACTTCTGTTGCCTGCTTCTTTAAGGAATTCATTCCGTAATGAAGAGCAGGAGAGTCGGACTTTTTCGTGATTTTCTTTCTTCCTTTTCTCACCAGTTGGTTAAATGTTGGCATTCATCTTTCACCTCCTTCATATTATTATCTATATTATACCACTTTTTATTAAGTGGAATAGATAGCTTAGTTATATAATTCAATCCTTTAATATTGCAGCTACTGCAGTTCCTACATCTATACCACAATTTTTACCCAATGTTTTCATGTTTTCAACATTATATACTTCAACTTTTTTATTATTACAAAGATCAATAACCTTTGATGTCAAGCTCTGATCAGCGTCTTGAGCAATGTATACCATCTTAACCTCATCGGCTTCCAAAGCTCTCATAGTCTGCTTTAACCCAACAGTCTTGCTATGACTTTTTAAACCATCCAGCACTACTACATTTCCCTCCAGTTATCTATACATTCTTGTACTATGTAAATTAATGCAGCTATCACTTAGCTGCATAAGTCTACTTTAGCACAAAAGCTATATATAAACAGCTTCTTATTGTAAGAAATAACAAATTAAACCTACCCATACAAAAACAGCATGTATCCCATGCTGCATTCAATACTGAAATATTGTATCACCGTACACTTATCTTTGTCAAGGAATTTCAAACAAAGAATAAAAGTTACCATATGGGTGGATTTGTGATACGAAATATTTGGGTTTTGCTGTGCTTTATATTGTATAACTAATTTCCATAAGACTTAGAGCTTATAAGGTTTCAGATAACTCTGCCCAATTATCGTAAAGACTATCCATCTTTTCTATTAGTTCTTCTTTTTCCTCCATAAGCTCCTGCAATTTTTCAAAATCACTTGCAGCATGTTCCATTTTATTTTCAATGTCCTCAATCATTAGCTCATAAGCCATTATGTCTCTTTCAAGCATCCTTAGTTTTTTTTCAATATCTTTAGGATTAACTCTCTTTTTTCTAACTTGCTTGGGTCTTTTCTCTTGGTTCTTTTCATCAGGTTTAATAGAATCCTGCATCTTACGCCATCTTCTATAATCCTGGTACGTACCTTTATAATCAATAACTTTGCCATCCTTCAAGTCCCATATTCGTGTAGCAAATTGCTTAATAAAATATCGATCATGGGAAACAAAAAGCAAAGTTCCTCCAAAGGATTCTAAAGTCCGCTCAATCCATTCACGTGAAGCAATATCCAGGTGGTTTGTAGGCTCATCAAGTATCAGAAGATTAATTTCCTCCTGCATTAGAAGAAAAAGCTTAAGCCGACTTTTTTCCCCACCCGACAGAGACGAAACTTGCTTAAACACTTCCTCCCCCGTAAACTGAAAGGCAGCAAGACGGTTTCTTGCAGTATCCTCGCTCCACTCCATCGCATATCTTACGGTCTCAAGCATTGATAATTCAGGGTTTTCAAACTCAATAATCTGGGGGAGAAAAGCATACTCCACACTTCTGCCAATTCTTACATCACCGTTATCTGGTTGTATAATATTGGCTATAATATTTAAAAGCGTCGTTTTTCCGCATCCATTAGGTCCTATCAGCCCAATGCGATCTCCTTTTCTTACTGTAAGATTAATATCCTCAAGAATCTTTCTCTGCCCAAAACTTTTGTTTATATCACGTATTATAATAAAATCTTTTCCTGAAAACTCTATTTCTTTGAACTTCGCTTTCATATTTTTTTCAAGAAAAGGCTTTTCGGTTCTTTCTATCCGTTCAATTCTCTTCTCTAGCGCAAAAGCTCTTCTATGCATGCTTTTATTGTCTGCACGACTTGCCCAATCGTGCATTCTTTTTGCAGCTGCTTCTAGTTGCTGTATTTTCTTTTGTTCTTGCTCATATGAAGCTAACAGCTGTTGGTAACGTTCCTCCCTTAGTTTTACATAATCTGAATAATTACCTTCATAAAAAACAGCTTTACCCAATTCTATCTCTATTATTCTTGTAACAACTCTGTCGAGAAAATATCTGTCATGGGATATAACAACCACAGTTCCTTTAAAAGTATTTAGATATTCCTCGAGCCATTCACATGCTTCCACATCAAGATGGTTTGTAGGCTCATCAAGCAAAAGAATATCAGGCTTTTTTAATATTATCCTACCAAGGTTAACTCTTGTCTGCTCACCACCACTCAATTTAGAAAATGGCTTATCCAGCATTCGAGAATCTATTTGGAGCCCTTCACAAACAATGGCTAAATCTGTTTCCATCATGTATCCACCTTTGACTTCAAACACAGCAGCTATCTCGCCGTAGCGCTTTAGCAATAAAGGATCCTGATCTGAGCTCATTTTCTCTTCAAGCTCCTTAATACTCTTGAGCATTGCTAATAGCTCTTCAAACCCAGTCTTGAGTACATCCTTTACCGAATAGTCGCTGGGGAACATGGGGATTTGATCTAATACTTCCATCTGCTTGTTTTTGGGTATAAAAACATTACCCTCTTCAAATGGTTCTGTCCCATCTAATATATTAAAAAGAGTGGTTTTTCCTGCTCCATTTTTACCAAGAAGCCCAACTCTTTCACCTTCATATATTTCAAAGGAAATCCCTTGTAAAATGTGGTTATCACCATAATACTTATGGATATCCTGACAAACTATATCTGCCATTATAATATGGAGAGACTTAACTCTCTTCCCTTTCTATATTTTATGATTGTTGCGTTGCTTACTTCGAGCCATTTTTCTATATTCCAAAGGAGTCATTCCGGTATTCTTTTTGAAAGTCTCATTAAAATGTTGCTGTGTCGAAAAACCAATACTCAACGCAATCTCATTTGCTTTATTGTCGGTGTTTTCCAGCAATTCCTTTGCTCTTTCAATCCTCACCTTTATTAAAAAACTTATGGGTGAATCCCCTGTTTCCTTTTTAAAAATGCGTGTAAAATAACTTGGGCTTAAAAAAACATATCCACATATATCGCTTAAATTAATATCTCTTTCATAATAATTATTTATATATTGAACAGCCAAGTTAACAAGCTCTTTTTGTTGAAGGCTATCCTCCAAAATACTACGCTCCCATTCAAGCTTTAAAACTCGTGAGATCATAACAAAAAGTTCAAGTATTAAAAGGTATACCAAAAATTCGCTGCCGAATTGTTCTTCTGACTGTTCGGTCACAATTCGGTTTAATAATGTAATAATCTCGTTTTTATGGTTAACTTTAAGCTTTAAAAATGGCCCAGTTTTTTGCTCTGTAAAAAAGTTAATAAAATCTTCTATCGGTATGTCAGAAGGGTAATAAACTGAGCTATTGCTTTTTCGCTGAGAAAATGAAAAATGAAGGACAATAAACTCACAGACACTACCTTGTTGAACCTTAAGTGTGTGAACCTTGTGGGGTTTAATAATAATGATATCATTTGGACCTATGGTGGTCTTTATACCCTCAATGTCAAAAACAGATATACCCTTTTTGACATATACCATTTCATAATATTTATGATAGCTATGAGTTTGTGACCAATCTGCATCAAAGTGGCGCTCAATTGAATTTACTACAACAGGCATATAACCTGAGCTGTTCATAAATTCCTGCCATGTCCTGGGAAATAATTCGTTATTCACTTCAAACCCCCTTCGATATACCTCTATAATGATTATAACATATGACACATCACAGAGGAACACAAGGGGACGGTTCTTCTGTGTTATTCATGTAACAACACAGAAGAACCGTCCCCTTGTGCTTTTTTAACTTTATAACACAGAAGAACCGTCCCTCTGTGTTAGTGAGTTTACATCATTCCGGGCATTCCGCCGCCTGCTGGCATAGCTGGCTCGGGTTCTGGAATATCTGAAACCAAGCTTTCTGTGGTCAAGACCATAGCAGCTACTGATGCAGCGTTTTGTAGGGCAGAACGTGTAACCTTCGCTGGGTCAACAATACCAGCTTCGTTCATATTAACATATTCTTCAGCTAGTACATCAAAGCCCATTCCTTGTTCACTGCTTATAATCTTATCAACAATAACTGAACCCTCAAGACCTGCATTGATTGCGATCTGGCGAACAGGTTCTTCAAGTGCCTTTTGAATTATCATTGCACCTGTTTTTTCATCGCCACTAAGAGAATTAACTAATTCAGCAACCTGCGGAATAGCATCAACAAATGCAGCTCCACCACCTGCTACTATACCTTCTTCAACAGCAGCACGAGTAGCTGAAAGAGCGTCTTCTATTCTTAGCTTTTTCTCCTTCATTTCGATTTCAGTTGCTGCACCAACGCGGATAACAGCTACACCACCTGAAAGCTTAGCAAGTCTTTCCTGTAGTTTTTCTTTGTCGAACTCTGAAGTTGTCTCTTCTATTTGAGACTTGATTGAAGAGATTCTTGCTTTAATAGCTTCTGAATCGCCTGCTCCGTCAACAATAATTGTATTTTCTTTTTCAATAACAACTTTTGAAGCACGGCCTAGCTGGCTTAGGTCTGTTTCCTTTAAGTCAAGAGCTAGTTCTTCTGTGATAACTTCGCCACCAGTTAATATAGCTATATCACGAAGCATTTCTTTTCTTCTGTCGCCAAAGCCGGGAGCTTTTACTGCAACACACATAAATGTACCTCTTAATTTATTAAGAACGATGGTTGCTAAAGCTTCGCCTTCTACATCCTCAGCAATTATCAATAATTTCTTGCCCTGCTGAACAATTTGCTCAAGAAGTGGTAGTATATCTTGAATGTTAGTTATCTTTTTATCGGTAATAAGAATGTAAGGATCTTCAAGAACAGCTTCCATCTTATCGCTATCTGTTACCATGTATGAAGAAACATAACCACGGTCAAACTGCATGCCTTCCACAACTTCAAGCTCAGTTCCCATTGTCTTGGATTCTTCTACTGTAATAACACCATCATTGGAAACCTTCTCCATAGCATCTGCAATTAGAGATCCTATTTCTTCATCGTTTGCAGAAATGGATGCTACTCTTGCAATATCTTCTTTTCCTTTAACATTTTGACTTGTTTCCAAAATACTTTCTACTGCAACATCTACAGCTTTGCTAATACCTTTTTTCAAAATCATTGGGTTAGCACCTGCTGCAACATTTTTTAAACCTTCACGAATAATAGCCTGTGCAAGAAGTGTTGCAGTAGTTGTTCCATCACCTGCAACATCATTTGTTTTCGTTGCAACTTCTTTAACTAGTTGGGCACCCATATTTTCGTATGCGTCCTCAAGTTCAATTTCCTTAGCAATGGTTACACCATCATTAGTAATTAATGGAGCACCATATTTTTTCTCAAGAACGACATTTCTTCCTTTAGGCCCAAGTGTTACTTTTACTGTATCTGCAAGCTTATTTGAACCTGCTTCCAATGCCCTTCTGGCTTCTTCACCAAAAATAATCTGTTTTGCCATTACTATTCCCTCCTTATTCTACTATAGCAAGGATATCACTTTGCTTCAAAATGGTATATTCAATCCCATCAATTTTGACTTCGGTTCCTGCATATTTACTAATAAGAACCTTATCGCCTACTTTAACTTCCATTTTAACTTCCTCTGTGCCAGGGCCTACTGCCTTTACTTCAGCAACTTGAGGCTTTTCTTGTGCAGAGCCAGGAAGAACTATACCACTTTTTGTTGTCTCTTCTGCCTCTACCATTGTAATTACCACTCTGTCAGCTAATGGTTTAATACTCATTATATACCCTCCTTGTTTCGTTTTCCGGCTTCTCCGGAAAGGATTATTTTCATATTTGCACCATAGAGTAGCAAATACGTCTTACTTTATACATTGTATTAGCACTCAACTCGATTGAGTGCTAATACAATGTTATATAGAATTTACTTTTCAGGCAAATACTCTTTATCCATAAATTCAGGCGAAATTTGTCATTTTGATAATTCTTCCACGAACTTTCTTATTATTACTTTCGTTTTCTTCAATTATCTCCTATTTACCTTATTAATACAGATATGCGTTATATTGCCACAGTTCACTTTTATACTATTGGCTTCTTTGTGATATGCTATACATTCCAGATATTTTTATTTAGATAATATATTTCCTTCAACCCTTCCAGGGTAAGCAGACTATTAACTTCATCCACGCATCGACAGTAGGGTTGCATGATTCCGGCAAAGCCCCCGGTTGCTACTACTGTAATATTATCTTCTTTCATTTCATTTATAATTTTTTCAACAATGTACTCCACCTGTCCTAAAAAACCAAAGAATAACCCAGACTGTATACTAGTAACAGTATTCTTGCCAATAACCCCTGTAGGCTCAATAATCTCCACTCTAGGTAATTTAGAGGCTTTCGCGAAGAGGGCTTCAGCTGATATTTTTATTCCCGGACATATAACGCCGCCCAAATAGTCTTTATTTGAATTAACTGCACAAAAAGTGGTGGCAGTTCCGAAATCAACAATGATCACAGGTGCTCCATATAATTTTATTGCACTAACTGCGTTTACAATTTTATCTGCTCCCACTTCTCTTGGATTATCATATTTTATGTTTATGCCGGTTTTAACACCAGGACCAACTACAATAGGGTTCTTGCGGATGTATTTTTTCACTGCACTTGTTAATGTATGCATTAAAGGTGGAACTACCGAGCAGATAATTACACCATTAACCAATTCAATATCTTCATTTGCGTATTGAAACATTGATAGTAAAAGCATACCTATCTCGTCAGTGGTTTTATAGGATTCTGTAGAAATAGACCAATTATGTTTTAAAGTATCCCCATGAAAAATACCAATGGAGGTATTTGTATTTCCCACATCAATGGCTAATAACAAAAACATTCTCCCCTTATCCTATAGCCCCAACTTCGTGCTGCTAATTTGCTTTATCTCAAACTGGATATCTCTTTCAAGCTTTTCTATGTCCATCTGAATGTCTTCTATTGTTTCTTCTCTTTTAGGTTTCATTATTCTTGATGCAATGCTTCCAGAATTATATCGTAAAGAGGATCTTTTGTTGTAATTACTCTTAGTAGTTTTCCTATAATTCGAGCGTGCTGCATCTTTACGTGGTTTTCTTTTTGGATTGTTAGCTGTATTATTATGGCTATTATTATAGCTATTATTATGGCTTTGAGTACGCTCACTATTACTCTTATTTGTATTTTGCTTGTTTGTCTGATGATGGTTATTGTTATGATGCTGTCTACTACCTTGATTATTATGGCTATTATTTTTATCCTGCCTATTACTGTATTGATTGCGTTTATTACTATTTCTGTTGCTAGCATTATTGCTAGTATTATTACTCCTATTACTGTTTTGATTATTGTTTGTCAATGTTTCACTCCTCCTTTAACTGTCTTTTTTATTGTCTGGCAGCACAATCTTTTACCCGACTGTCATCGAAATCGCGTATGGATATCTCCCCCGAAAGTATGGTTTTACGCTGCCCATCAGGTGTTTCTACAAGCAACTGTCCATTGTCAATTACATCAAGTGCTTTTGCCTGCCAAACTTTGTCTCCTTGATATACTATAATATCACGCCCTATAGTTAATGAAAATGCTCTCCAAATATTCATAAACTTTGCAGTGCTTCCTTTTTCGATAAAGTGAAGATATAAATCCTCAAACTCTTTTAATATCTGTGCTACTAAAGTGCTTCGAATAATCTCTTTTTCGGTATTAATGTGCAGTGATGTTGCTGTATCTTTTAACTCATCGTTAAAATCCTCGGTCCTATTCCACACATTAAGACCTATACCCAGAATAATAGCTTGAACTTTATCGGGTTCTGCCGACATTTCTGTAAGAATACCGCATACTTTTTTGTTGTCAATGAGAATATCATTAGGCCATTTTATCCCCAAATTGTTCTCTACATACTTTTTTAGCACTTTACACACTGCACTCGATGCCGCTAATGTAATGCACTGGACATCTTTTGGTAGAAGCTCAGGTCTTAAAAGAATAGACATATAAATTCCATCGTCAGCATTTGATTGCCAACGTCTTCCTCTACGACCTCTGCCGCTGGTCTGGCTTTTGGCCACCACTACAGTACCTTCACAGGCCCCACTAGCAGCCATCCGTTTTAATTCATCATTTGTTGAATCGATTATGTCAAAAAAAAATAAGTTCTGCCCGAGTATTTTTGTGTTCAATTTACTTACAATAGCACTCTTATCATAAATATCTCCATAATTTATAAGTTGATAACCCAGTTTATTCACAGATTGAATTTCATAACCTTCTTCTTTAAGCTTTAGAATATGTTTCCAAACAGCGGTGCGTGATACTCCAATCTTATCGCTGATCTGTTCCCCAGATATAAACTTCCCCTTATTCTGGATTAGTTTTTTGAGGATTCTATCTTTTGTATCCACTTATTGACCCTACCTTTCTCTGTATTAGAGTCTAATCTAAATCTATTTTATATTCTTTCAAGTCGGGCACCGGGAGAGTAATATACTTATTTGAAGCCTTGTCAAAGAAAAATGCTATCCCCTTGTTGTCATATTGCACGCCCTCTATCAGTTGGTTTTGGGATTGCGCTAACATGAAACAGTATAACAATACTTTATTAATTCCGCTATATCTTTCGTTAAATCCTTCAAGAATATTATTCACATATAAAGTTTCTGAGCTTTCATATAAAATTGGATCATCAAGTCCTTTTCCATACAAATGTATCTGTTCGCTAATAATTGTAGTGAAGATAAGGCACTCAGGATTTCTAAATGATCCAAAAATGTATTTATCAAGCGTAACCATTGTATCGATATATTTTTGTTTAATGTCCGGGGATTCCAAACTTAAATTGTATAGATCCTTATCTGCTATAATACAATCTTCGGCGGGAATATCTAGCTTAATACATTGAAATGCTGAATCCTTGCTCCTTTTATCATCATCTGGATGTAGTAATGCACAAATACATGGCTGTGGAAAAGAACTCCAGGGTGTCTGTACATTCTTGTTCTTCCATTCAGACAATTTCAAACCGCATTCAACAATTACTTCTGCTTTTTCAACTGGTACATATAAATATACCACCGCCATAAGTCTCGTTACGTAAACCTTATTTACCACTCTAAAAAATAATAAAATAAAACAAAAATTCTTAACAGTATTTAAGGTTTTATGTAACTTCCTCCTTCTTTTTTCTTATGATAATCTATATAAAGACAAAGTTGCGCACCTATTATGTTTTATTATATAATTATATAATACTATTTTAATGTTTGCAAAATCTTTTAACAATGGCTTTTGATAAGACACCCAAACTGAAAAATATGCAACATCGCAAAACACTCAACCTTGTTGATTAAACCAAAGCTACAAAATAATATTATCCTGAGGTATATTATGATAAGTCTGTTTGACATGGAGACAGAGCAGTTGAAAGCTCTCGCCCAGTACAGAGATGTATTGGAAAGTGGCAGTTCTTTTAAAAAGAACTTTTGGAAACATGAAAAAGAAAAAAACGGTATAAGGCTTAACTGTCAGGTAATTACACGCTATTGCCTGGAGTATATTGAGGCCATAACATACGACATGCTACCAAAATACAACTTAAAGCAACTAAAGGAAATATTCGTTAATAATAGGCTTTCTGGAATGCTTCAAACTGTTTTTGAAAACGATATTGTCAACGTTTTAATAAATGCATATCCAAAACAATTCGACAAAAGAGAGTTGAGAGAATGGATGTGGAGTAAACATGGTATATGGGATAATGATGACTATGTTATTGAAGCTGTCCAGTATATGGTTTTAAATGAAGGTATACGAAGGGTTGAACTAATACCTAAATATGACTGGAAAAAACGTTTGCTTAAATATGGTATATATAATATATTATCACGTTTCGACTGGTCAATATATAATCTGTTTGATTTTGTATATCCGGGACGTTTCCATCCCTCAGATTTTAGATACAGAGCAAAATGGAAGACTCCTTCTATACATCAATCTTACGAAAATGCCTATCATCTCATGGAAAAAATATTCACCGAAAATCAGCTTACCGATGATGATATTGTGTTGTTAAACAGCACGGGATTTAGAAAACTTGGATTAATAAGTATGCTACATAGTATTTTTGATGGGAAAAGCGAAAAAGCTAAGGAGTATTATTTTTATAAGACCATTTCAAATGTTGAAAACAAGAAAAAATTACAGCTACTTATTCAGAAGGCAAAGACAAAAAAAGAAAATGAAGCCATTAAAAAAAGATTATCCGCAGTTTCAACTGGGAAATATCTCTATAACCTTCACTCAAATAGTGGAACATACTCATACTTAAAACGATGTGCAGAGAAAAGGAATATAAAAATCGGGGATCTGGTAGAGCAATTTGGCTATGTCTATAAGAGCTCAAGAGCTGAGCATAAAAAAATCAATCCGAAACAAGTCTGGGATTTGAGGATAAATGGGCATACATATGTTGAAATTGCAAAAAAGCTTGGCAGTAATCCTACTTCCATCTCTAATATGTGTAAACAGCATTTCGGTGGTGACCCATTGATTCCACGCCCCATAGATGACTATATTACCATACAAGAGCTAATGGATTCTTATCATATGGATCATAAAACTATTATGAAACTTGTAACTCAAAATGGTTTTGAAAATCATTTTACAATAAGAAATAGATACCTTAAGAAATCTGAAATAATACCTTCTATTCTTGAATATAAGAAAAATAACTTACAACATAAAGCTCTGCTAAACAGATATGGACAAAATCAATTACTCCAACAATCATGTGCGTCTGACTTGTTAATAGGATAATTGTCAAGTTGAGTACTCCTTTGGTTGACCAAAAGGTGAGGGTTGGGTACTTTTAATATGTTTGAAAATAATGTAACATTAATTTATTCTATATTATCAAGCAGGTTGAACTGTAATTTCCCTTTGCCCCCCTACAGTTTAACCTACTTTTTATTTATAGACATTTTTTTGCTTATAAACACATATTTATAAAATATTTCTCAAGATTTTTCTACAAAATAAGTAAAGTTTATTCGACTAAATTGCTTCTTACAGCAAAAACAGCAAGTTGAGTACGATCATGAGTGTTTGTTTTCACAAAAAGTTCACTTATGATATTCCTTATTCGTCCCTCGCTGAGCATTAACAAACTGGCTATCTGCTTGTTGCTTTTTCCCTCTACTACAAAATTCAGTACATTTTGCTCGGTTGCAGTTAAGTGGATTTCTGGTCTTTCTGGTTCGTTTTCAGATATGGATTCAACCATTGTATCCAGCACGTTTTTATGGAAAACAGGGTATCCTTTATAAACACTTTTGATAGCCATTCTTATGTGATCATATCCAGAATCTTTAAGGACATATCCTTCAGCACCATATTTTATGGCTTTCTTAATATATTCCTGATCTTCAAAGGTTGTAAACATTATAACTTTTATTGATGGAATATACTTTTTTATAAGCTTAGTTCCCTCAATACCATCGCAAATAGGCATCCTAACATCCATAATAACTATGTCAATTTCGTGTTTACAACATAAGTCAAAAGCCTCTTTACCGTTAGTTGCTAGACCTATCACCGATAGTTCGGTATCCTGCTCTAAAAGGTTCATCATGGATTCTCTAAAAAGCAGACTATCGTCTGCAATTAAAATTCGTATTTTATTCTTATGCGATTTTATTACCCCCTTAGCCTGAACTAAACTGGTATTTTCGCAAATTATTAATCTTTTTCTATTTCCGCTATGTTCTAAAGTAGAATCACTGCTATTTACAACATTTAACTACAAGTAGCTTTGCTTTTCCTATTATTGTTGAACATATGGTAAAAAACAAAAGCAGTTATAGCAGCACAAATAACTTGTATGAAATACCTGTTGCATATATACCACATATTCCCTTAAGTGTAACAAAACTAATGGATTTGTAGTGACGTAATAACGCCACCGAAGGAACCAGGTTTCTTTTTTGTTTCGTTAAAGCCTTACAAGCTCTACTTTTCCCCAGACTCCCAGTTTATCTTCTATTATTATGACAACACCCGCTACGCCCTCTATGTTTTGAGCCTTTTTTAGCGATAAATCGATATCTCTGGAGCTTTTAACCATATTTCCAATGGCAGTAGCTGCAGCATCAGCAAGACATGCATCTGTTGATAGTGTGACAACTGCATCTGCTTTCCCAAAACTAAGGGAGTGCCCAACTGTTCCCGACGAAGTGCAAATACTCATTGGAAGTTGCTTTGGCCCAAGCTTTATACCAATCTTCCCAGATAACCTTGAGTCTCCTGCATACACTCCTATGATTCTCTCTTTGGTACCTGAAATATATATGTCGCCACCATTTTCAACAATTAATTCCTTAGAGTATTTTTTTAAGTCATTTGCTACATACAAACTAATGGCTCCTGCAATGGCAGCCATTGGTCCAACCCCTGTCAGTTCTGAAGCCTGACACATATGCTTTACAATTAAAGGAGCATCATCCAATGGTTTTACAGGTTTTAGACTATTTAAAAAAACCGGCTGCTTGCGAATATACTCCTCCACTTGCTGCCGGTATTTTACAATGCTTGCTTCCGCTTGTTGGCTAAGATTGGTCGTAGCCCCAATACACAAATCAGTTTGCTCAACTTTTTTTGTAAAGTATACTAAATCCCCACCATTGAACACTCTTCTGTAAAACCTTTTTTCTGCATTAGTACCCATAAATTATATCCTGTCTCTGCTTAATTTATCTAATACCATCGTTCTTAACGTTTTTATAGATAAATGAAATTATTCTTCACTCTCCCTATGATCCAAATGTAATATCCTTAAGGGACATGCCTTTATGCATAACCCACACACAAGGCACTTTTCTTTATTAAATGTTAAATAAAAATCAGGTTGCTCAATTTGAAGGGCATGTGAAGGACACACAGTTGTACATGCACCACAGTGAATACATTTTTCCTCCTGTATTGATAATGTACCATTAAATATGTGGCATTTTATTCCCTGTCCTTCTATAAACTCAAGAGCATCGTCGATGTTTTTCTCGTCTCCTAATAGTTCTACAACCAGCTTACCAGTTTTATTTAACCGGACATCAGCATTCAAGATATTAACTTCCAACGAATACTCACGAACTAACAAAGTCATCAAAGGGAATGTTACTTTGGAAGGTGGAAATGTTAAGTTAGCTTTTATTTTTTTCACCCTAATACCCCCTTACTTCAAGCTTGTTAAGACGTTTCTTGTCTGTAGGCAACCCCTCAGCTGACTTAGTTAATAAAAATTCACCCTTTTTTATTTGTGTTTTTAATAAATCTGCAATTTCTCTTGCTTTAACCGTACTGGACAGTGGAGATGTCGGCACCTTTTTATTATTTATGGTTACATAACCACTTCTCAGCTCCTGATAGGATACTGCTTGTGAAAAAGACGTCTTTCCGCTTTTATCAACAATATTCGTATAGATATCCTTATCCGACACCGCAGTTTTCATCGCCATATCTTCATCCAAAATCGGAATAGGAATACCCACCCCTACAAAAAGCGTTGTGCCATACTTTTCATACGTTGCAGCACGTATAAAATCCGTTGACATCTTTTTTAGGTCGCCTATTAACGCCAACGTGCCTGCGGAACTTGCGGGTGTGCCATTTGGCATGCGTACCTGTCCTGGATCATGCTGGGTTCCCTGAAAAGACACATATCCATGTGTGCCTCCAATGAAAACACGTGTTCCAATGCCAATCGTACGGTATTCCGGATCATTTAGCAATGGACTTAACTGGCCCGAGGTACAATATGTAACATTACCAAACTCGGGCAATAATGTTCCCATATAAGTATAAATAGTTCTGTCAGATGAATTTGTTCCTGCCGGGTAATTTTGATAGCAATTTCTTGGATTAAACATAAAAGCTTGATTTACATTGTTTTTATTTATTGTGGTTGCAATACTCTTTCTTGGATAGCAGTCAGTCCCATAGCTTTCAGCATATAGTTTTATATCTTTTCCTGCGATAAAATCCTCAATAACATGGGCACCACCGTATTGCATTCCTTGACTTTCGGATAACTCAGTAGCACCAATATATGCGTCAACTGCAGCAATACCTCCATATGCCATAACATCATTGAGCCAAACCCTTGTCATACGAATAGGAGGATCGGAGTGACCGAAATTAATAAATGCTCCACTTGAACACATAGCACCAAAAGTTCCGGTTGTAACTACATCCACCATTTTTGCTGCCTTTTTGGCTCCGTTTTCCTCTACTATATCGATCATTTCTTCTGCAGTTACAACGACTGCCTTACCTTCAAGAATCCTCTCATTGATCTCTTCGATTGTCTTTACAGGCATATTTTCAGCTCCTCATTTTTTAACTCATATTGAGCCTTTGATTATAGTTCAATCCGAATTAGTTAATTATATACNAATTTTTATATAGAATGCATAAATATTTAATTAATTTCATGCATCCCGATTTACCTTTTCTAATTATTAATTATTATACCAATAATTAAGGATTTTGCAATTTTAGTTTCTAAAGGCTTTTGCCATAAAACTTAATAATTTTGCATCTCAAGAAAGCCGATTTATAGAATATTCAAGCTTCTCAGATCCTGTCTTAAAAGTTGTGGGTTTTTGAATACAACACCCTCAATACCAAGCTCCTTTGAAGCAGATATATTGACCGGTGTATCATCGATGAAAAAACATTCAGTTGGATTTAGAGAAAATTTTTGAAGCATTTTCTCATATATTTCCTTCTCGGGTTTCAAAAGACCGTAGTGACTGGATATAAACATTCCATCAAAAAGCCTGAAAAAGTCATATTTACTATAAACAGTTTCAAATGCTTCTTTATGATAATTTGATAAAACAAAAGTATTATAGCCTTTTGTTTTTATCTCTTTCAGCAGATTTATACTCTCTTCTATGGGTGTCATTATTTCAATCCAATTGTGAATCAGGTATTCTATTTCCCTTGATAGGCTATTACATTCAGACGCCATAATTTTTATAGCATCATCGTAGCTGACAGTCCCCCTATCTAAGTCCAGCCATGTCTTGCTACCGAACACGATGTTATATAGTCTTTCTGATTTTTCGCCTCTCCCATATAGTTTGTATAGGTAGTCTTTAGGTTCAAAGCGTAAAAGCACTCTTCCTATGTCAAATATTACGGATTTTATCATGTTTATTTCTCCTCCCTGATGAGTGTGTGAGCAATGCTTCTGTGCCCCATAATTTCGGGATGCTGATGTACTTAAATGGTCAGTACTTTTGTAAATATCAGGCTTTTAGCCATTGTAGCATATTTTCGGAGCATTTATATGTAAATAAGGAACATTCTTTGAGAAAAACTCGTCTTATTAAAAACAGATTTCTACCAGTAGGTTGTGTTTATACAAGAAGTTTTGGATATTTTACTAACTTGGTAATATTTAATTCATTTGTAACGTGCTTTTTTGAGAAATATGCTATACTAATGCTGTGATTTTTTGTTATTCCTGTAGGGAAGTTTCACAACTTTAATCTGTTCAAATCAAGAAAGGTGTGATTGGATTTGTTAGACACATTATTTGACCTTTATCAGCAAGTTCGTGGGTTCGGTTTAACCATAATATTCACCACATTTGTAATATTTGTCGTTGCTTTTGTAGCCAATCTGATAATTCGTAATAGGTATATCAATATTCTTGAAGATCTTCTTGCCTGGCATCGTAGAAAGGAAGGAAAATTCCACTCAGACATATTAAATAAGATCGTTGAGGATTATAAGAATACTGCTACAGAGAGTTATAGTGAGGTTAACACACAAGCAATTATTGAGAAAAATTTTAATTTACATCTAAGAATTCTTGCTTTAGGAGAACGTTTTATTAAAAATTCAAACACACTTTTAATAACTCTTGGATTGTTCGGGACATTTGTAGGCCTAACAGCCGCCGTGGCAGAGCTTTCTGGCTTATTCATAGAAATGGACATTTCAGCCCTTATGGAAAATGCAGGCATACAAACTCTTATTAGAAAACTTATAGGCTCTCTTGAAGGAATGTCCGTGGCTTTCGTGACAAGCCTTGTAGGTGTAGGTTGTTCAATTATATTGACAATTCTTTTAACCATCTTCAGTGCTGAAGAAGCAAGAGAAAACTTAATGGTACAAATTGAAGAATATCTTGATAATGTTGTAGCATTAGTTGTATCACAGGATAAAGAAACAGAATATTCAATCATGAACAATATACTACGTGAAACTTTTATGGAGTTCGGTGATAGAATCCAAACCTCACTACAAAAAACCGTAGAGGACTTTGGAGATAAGCTAACTACAGTTGTAATGGATGTTAATGTGTCAAGTCAAACCTTAGATAATACAATTGATAAGTTTGATGCTTCTCTTGCTAATTTTTCATCCAATATGAAAGATTTGAATGAATTTAATATAAATATGCGCAATAACATTGCAATAATGGATGTAAACTTTATTAAGGTTACCGAAGCACTTACAAAATCAACTGATATCGTAGCCAGTAACTATCAAAGCATTGAGAACTTTTCCAATAATATTCGTGAAGCTGCTGATGAAATGACTACATACAATCGCCAACTAGTTAGTGATATAACCCAACTTGTCAGTGAAATAACGTCCACTGTCCAGGTTGTAGAAAACCTTTCTGGGATAATGGATACAAATATGCAGCAACACACAAGAGACCTTGAAATTTACCAGGAAAACTTTACGCATCTGATGTCAATGATGAATAATGAAATAAAGGATTTTGGAAAGCTTGCTGCTGTGTCATTCCTCGATGTAATGAACAAGGCAAGTGCGGAATTAGGACAAACAGTCAGTTCTTCCCTTGAAGAAAGTCTAAATAAAATATTTAAGCTTTTAGACCAGTTCCGGGAAAACCAAAATCATTTCGCAAAAGCTATAGCTTCTCTTCCTGATCAGGTTTTGACCTACAATCAGGCCGCTACAGCAAAAATAGATCGTCAATTGAGTGAATTAAGAGATGATATTTCAGAAAGATAAGTTCAACGTTTAAAGCTGTCAAAACCGACTCGTTGAAGGAGGTATACTTTAGATGAAAGCACGTAATAGGAATTTTAGAAAAAACCAAGAGGAGGTCAATTTCTGGCCATCTTTCACCGATGTAATGTCCACAATTGTATTGGTGCTTTTCTTCTTAGTATTTTTAGCATATTTCCAACAGATGTTTTCAATCGCAATCTGGAATGAAAAACTTGATAATACAAAATCAGAGTTATTGGCAACCGAGGATCATTTGAAACGTGCTGGAGATGAGTTGGAACTTAAAAAGTTAGAGATCTCAGATAAAGAAGATGCCCTTCGCATTATGCAGAATGAAGCAGAAAAACTCAAAGCCGAAGTAGAGCAAGGAAAGCGAGAATTGACAGTTTCAATTGAAAAACTATTAGAGCAAGAAAAAATAATAGCCAACAGCAATCAAGAATTAGGCGAGCTGAGAGGAAAGCTACAAAATATTTCATTGTTAAGATTAAATATTCTTGAAGAGGTGAAAAACTCTATAGAGGATGAAATTGGAACAAGCACCACTCCTGACGGAGAACCTTTAGTTGCAATCGATAACAATGCAAATCTTATGATTAATAACCAGCTTCTATTTGCAAAAAGCTCTTCGGATATATCCTTTGAAGGACAGGCCTTATTAAGCAGGTTTGCAGTAGCTTTTGAGAAAATACTTGATGACAAAGATATTCGTGATTATATTGATTCTATTAATATAGAAGGTCATGCAGACATTGATGGTTCATACCAAAGCAATTACGAACTATCATGTAAAAGAGCGTATGCAGTAATAAATACAATGATGGCCAAAAATCCAACTCTTGAACAAAAGTATGGCGAATATTTTGCAGCAACTGGTTTTTCAGAATTTCGACCTGTTGATCCAAGAACCACCGAAGCAGCAAAAAGTAAAAACCGCCGTATACAGATTTCTATTACAATTAAAGACACACATGTTCAGAACATAATTCAGGAGTATTTGGAAGATACCGAAATTGGCGAATAGGGTTTTATAAGTAGGAGGATAGAATGGATCAAAATACACTTTTAGACATACGTATTATTAAGTTCCAGGACTATATTCGCAGAAAACCTAACAGCCCTTTTGGCTATTATGGGCTGGGCGTTCAATATATGCTTAGCAATAAACATCAATTAGCAGATAAGATGTTTACACAGTCATTAAAAATAGACCCCTGTTATATGCCTGCTAAACTGGGTAAACTTGAATATTATCTAACTAAAAGCAAATTTGTAAATGCAGCACGTTATTATCAAAAAAATAAGGATAGTTTCCTTGAGAAAAAAATATACATTAAGCGTATACATAATTTTTCAAGCCGTTTATATATATCACGTAATTTCTTTGAAAATTTAAGAAAGTTTCGCTCGTTATTTGCGTTTAATGAAAAGGTCGGAATCCTCCAAAAAATGTATAACAACAGCACTGAAAACACCGTAGTTAATATTCTATTAGCTATGAGTTTTATTAAAGAAAAAAGAGTGGATGATAGATCATTAATGTTATACAAGCTTTGCGTGAATATGAACGGTATAATTGATAAGCTCAGATGGGACCTTGTAGAAATTATTTCAAATAAAGAGCCCTTGATTTTACATAATGAAAAAATTGCTGGACTTTTTCAATCCATACCCGAAAAGGTATACAAAAAAGATTATTTAGATTTTCTTCTTTCCACCTTCATTTCTCAACAAAATAAAGAAAAGGTGATTAACGCATTTTCTTCATTACAAGAAAACCATGTATTACCTAACAATACCACACTATGGAAGTATATTGATTTTTGTAGCAATAATAATATTTGGAATTCTACCGTCGCATTATACTGCCAGAAACTTATTGAAGATGGATGGATAAACAATTCCCTTGCCTCATCAGCTTTCACGCTACGAAACAAAGGAATTGTTGATAAAGATAATAAAATGTTCAAAACCCTTGCACTTTATGGATATGTAGGACATTGAAAAAGCCCCGTATAATCCATTGTACTGTACGCATTGTATGCGAAATTCAGGTATTTACATCATTTAATATCCATACAATTTGCTTTTATAATCTCTAATACCAGCTCTGTAGCTTTGGCCATGTCTGAAATAGCTATCTGCTCATTTGTGCTATGCACATTCGTCATCCCAACACTTATGTTTACTGCGGTAATACCTTTCGTGTTTAGGATATTTGTGTCGCTTCCCCCGCCTGTTGAATGTGGTAACAATGGAAGCCCCAGTGAATCAGTTGCTTTTTTCAATAGAGCCATAATTGCATGGTCTTCGGGAACAAAGAAACCGTCATAGGATCTTTCAACTTTAACCTCTAACACAGCCTTTTCCATCTTAATGCTCTCGGTAAAAGACTGAACCCATTGGTCCGTATATTTGTTAAGCTTTTGCTCGCTTATACTTCGCAATTCACCTTCAGCAACTACCTCATCAGGAACAATATTACGTGCTCTTCCACCTTTGATTGTACCAAGATTACAGGTAGTATCCTCATCAATTCTTCCCATGAAAGGCAGGTTGGCAATAGCGACAGAACAAGCCTTAATTGCGCTAACTCCTTCTTCAGGAGAAAGCCCTGCATGAGCCGATTTTCCCTTAACTTTAAACTCTACTTTGTTATAATAAGGAGCCTTTACTGCTACAGTTCCAATTGGACCTCCCTCATCTAATACAAATGCATATTTGGCTGGTATTTTTGAAATATCAAGTCCAATTGCTCCAAACAGTCCACCTTCTTCTGCTATAGAAAAAACTACATATATATCACCATGGGGCATCTGTTGTTCTTTTAGTACATGAATTGCCTCTAATATACAAGCAACACCTGCTAAATCATCGCCACCCAGCACAGTGGTTCCATCACTGGTAATAATATCACCATTTATTATGGGTACCTTTCCACTACCTGGCTCAACAGTATCCATATGTGCCATAAAAAGCAGAGGTGCAGCGTCTATTGTGCCAGGGATTTTGGTGATTACATTTCCTGCATTTCCGCCTATCGCTTCACCCGAGTTGTCTTCATATGGTTCATATCCCATCTCAGTGAGTTTCTCTATTAGAAGATCAGCCATTTGTCGTTCCTTGCCAAATGTACTATCTGTTCGAACCAAATCACAAAATACATCTACAAGCCTTTTCGAATTAACATTGGACTCATTTTTTATAGAATAGTCTTTGCTCATTTTTCCCTCCATTTATCATTATGTGTAATTAAATACCTGTATAACTCTTGATTGTCCCGTGACTTCACAATCACACCCTATGCTTCATTCCACTCCGGTAGAACCAAAACCACCACCACGATTTCTACCCAAATCCGAAACTGAATTAACAATATTAAACCTCATTCTCGGCACTTCCTGTAAAACAAGTTGTGCAATCCTGTCTCCCTTTTTTATATGATATACACCTTGTTTATTACCACGTGAATCCACTGTATAATATTCATGGGTATCACTGCTATCCTTTGAGGTAATAGATGAGTTAGTAACTATAATTCCTAATTCATCTCTATACCCGGCATCTATAGTTCCAGGAGAGTTAGATATGCGCAATGGTGTTCTAAGTGTTATTCCGCTTCGTGGTCGCACCTGAATCTCAAACCCTTCTGGAATTGCGAATTTTAGTCCTGTAGGAACTATAACAGTCTCGTTTGGCTTTATTATTACATCTTCAGCAGCGCAAACATCCATACCTGCATCCCATTCATTTTGATATTGGGGCAACTTAACGCCTTCCCTGCATATTTCTACTGCTACATAAACTTCTTTCATAAATAAACCACCCATTCATAGCATTTTCCATATTGTATATTTAAGTTCGGTTGTTAAATATATTGTAGTTATTTAACCTTTTCGTAATGTTAAATGTTAAGTATGATTTTATTAATCCACGCCACGATAATAGTGACCCTTTGTTAGACCCTTCTCCTTTAGTTTGGTAAGCAAACTATCACATTGAAATGTATAATCAGCATTTCTGTTGACCCATAGCTGTCTGTAAAACTTACATATTTCATTTATTTCATCAGGTGTTTCATCCATTATGTCAATTCTAAGTGTTTTCACATGGGTGCTCTCAAAAGGCGCTAAATCATCAATCATAAGTGTTTTACTATTGTATAGCATTGTTCTGTTTAGAATCGGGTTGGTTCTGTATAAAAAGTTTTTTCCTAACCGATCTGTAAGATATCCCTGCTTATACGTACATTCTCGGCATCTTCCAGTGCAAATATTTATATTGCTTCCCGGACAATACTCAAGTGTCATAACAGGTATTAACCCATATACACAGGCCTCAAGGGGTATACCTTGAGAGTTTAATTCAGCCAGCGCATCGAAATTAAGCTCTATAGAGGGAATAATTCCAGAAGGTTTATACTCACGTAAAACTTCAACTGCAGATGAGTTAAATATATTCATTTGAAAATCGATTATAACTGGTATGTCACGGAACTCATTACGCATTCGATTAAGAGCTCCTAAATTACCCACTAGTAAACCGTCAGGTGGATTATCCAACGATGCAATTTTCTTTACAAACGTATCCATCTGTTTGTCGGTTAACACTGCTGGTACAGCTGCATAAGCTTCAATTCCCCTGCTTTGTATTTCTTTAGTTAAATTATAATCCTCAAACCTAAGATATACTCTATCAACTGCTAAACTATCCCACACTTCTTCAGGAGGTGTCTTACTAAACATAAGACTTATCTTTCTTTCATGAGATAACTTTTGAGCATTCCCTGGAAAACGAATTGTTTTTTTAGCCATATCCTGCCTTATAGGAGTCTTTGCACGCTCTTCAGATAGTTGGTTTAATGCTTCTCTTCTCATTTCATTTATCACAGAAATAGCTATGAAGGCATTATCATCTACCAGAGCATTTATAGAGTCAAAATAATAGGGTGTATCGCCTGTTTTTTTCAATTGTTCACTTATACGTTCTGAAGTTATTGGTTTTCCCCGAGCTACTTGGCATAAATCTTCTCCCTCATATTTCACGCTATGTCCCGAATAATCGCTGATTATTAATAAGGGCTTTTGACCTATAGATAAGCAAAACTCACCTCTTACAGGTACTGTTGGAGTGGTGCCTTTTGCAAGCTCGGACAGATTATCCACTAATTTCTTGTCATAAGTCTTATAAACAGCACTACCAGGCACAGCATAGGATTTGAAGTTACCCAAAAGAACAGTGTCACCTGGTTTTGCATCCTTTACATGCTTTCCATTCTTCATCATAACACTAATAATGGCAGATGGTGTGTTTTTATCCCATATCTCCAAGCCGTCTCCCATTTCAACCTGTTCACTGAGCTTAATACGAATTAATTTATTTTCCCTGCTGCCAAAAAACTTAGGTTCATAGTCTTTCTCATGAGCAACAACAGTTCCTGCCCTGACACCCCAATGTTTTGGATGCTCGGCACTTACAATGCTTTTTATTTCTTTTCGGTTCAAGTAACCTGTACTAAAACCTCCCCTGTTGAATACCTGCAAAAGCATACGAACATCGTCACTATTCACAGCATATTCAGAAGGATTCGACAGCGCAAGATTTATATACTTTCTATATAGCATTACAGTGGCTGCCACATATTCGGCTGATTTCATCCTGCCCTCTATTTTAAGCGAGGATACGCCAGCATTTAAAATATCAGGCAATAGTTCCAGAGTCATAATATCTTTAGGGCTTAAGAGGTAAGTTTGTTCACCGTTTGTCCGTTCAATACTATAGGGCAGTCTACAGGGCTGCGCGCATCTTCCACGGTTTCCGCTCCTCCCGCCTATAAAACTACTCAATAGGCATTGGCCAGATCGGGAAATGCATAATGCGCCATGAATAAACACCTCAGCTTCAATTCCTGTATCCCTGACAATGCCTTCTATTTCATGAAGACTTAATTCTCTTGCTAAAACAACTCTGCTAATCCCTAAGTTCTGCGCTGCTTTAACTCCATCGGCATTGTGTATTGTCATCTGTGTGCTAGCATGGATAGGCAATGCAGGTGCCACTTCTTTTAAAATTTTCACTATCCCAAGATCTTGAACAATAACGCCATCAACGCCCTCATTATAAACAAAAGAAGCCAGTTCGGCGGCTTCCTTTAGCTCTTTATCTGAAACTAATGTATTTAGCACAATATATGTTTTTACGCCTCTGATGCGAGCATCGGTTATTACTTCTTTCAAGGTTTGGTTATCAAAATTGTTAGCTTGATGTCTTGCATTAAATGCTTTTCCTCCAAGGTACACAGCATCTGCTCCTGCGTTAACTGCAGCTTTATACGCTTCAAAGCTACCTGCTGGAGCTAACAACTCTATGTTCTGTTTTTTCATATTCCTGCACCCTGCTCGTTTTCACCCGGCTGGGATTCTTCTCCTTCCTTCTTGCTGTCAGAATCGTCGTCAGTATTAGATTCATCATTATTAATATCTGCATTTATTTCATCTTTTATTTCATTTGTTCCGTCTTGATTTTTTTCTTTTTGGCCTGTATTAACACCACTATTGTTTCTACTTGCGCTATCTTGGTTAACGTTATTTGGATCAATAACTATCTCTTCAACAGTTTCTTTCGGTGTATATCTGTATTTGTATACTATTTCCTTATCTTTTTTCTTTTTTTCCTTTTCAAATAATTTCTTAATCCAGTCGATTATATCAATAATGCTTTTGGCTTTCACTAATATATCCTTTTTGAAAACTTCAACAGTGTCCTTTGCTGAATTTGATATCTTCCCTACGTTATCGATAACACTCTGTATGGTCTCCATTTCATCTTTAAGAATATCTGTTACTTTTGCAACATTATCTGTAATCTCAGGAAGTTTTTCAAGGGTATTGTCAATATTATCTTTATTTTTATCAAGAGTTCTTCTAACATTCTTCAATATGCCCACAAGATTTGCAATTGCTAACAGCAAGTAAAACAATACACCTATTCCGAGTATAAAAAGTACTACAGAAAACAGGTCACCCCAAGTAATAGTGGCATCAAACATACTGATTCCTCCAACAATTATTCTTTTTATTTAATATTATGTATACGTGGTTGCTTGTGCGTAGAATCACCCACGGCTCTATCCAGTGATTTTCTTACTTCAGTAAGCTCTGCCTCTCGCCTTGTGAGCTCTAAAACAAGATGCCGGTTTTCTTCATTTAACTTTTGAAGCTGTTGAGAGAGCTGTTCAATTTCCTGTTTAGCTTCTTTTAATGATTTCTGGGTAATCTCTAATTCCTTCTCAAGAACCTCTTTAGCTTCTGAGTTTTTGAGCAATTCATCAACGGCATTAACTGCAGTTAACACAGAGGCCATAGAAGTGCTTAATGTATGGTTGGCCTGCATGATTTCCGACATCTTTTTGTCAACAAACAATGCCACCCTCTGTATATGCTCAGAAGATTCATTACCGCATAAAGTGTACTCGTTCCCTGCAATACGTACACAGACTCTGTTTTTGCTGGCCAATTCCATCAACTCCTATTTTCTTTTGTGTAAATGCTAAAATATGGTATATAAATTAACACATAAACGGGATACTTTTCCATACTGGTCTAGATAATTTATCGGTTCTACGATGGTTAAACTTGAATAATTTCACAATAAGTATAACATAAGTTAGAGCTTTTCTTCAACAAGAAACGTTTTAAGCATTAATCCCACGCATAGTGAGGGATATCCTTTTCCTATCTGGCTCTATCTCCAATACTTTAACTGTAACAATATCACCAACCGAAACTACTTCCAGAGGATTTTTAACAAACCTGTCGGCTAACTGTGAAATGTGGACAAGACCATCCTGATGTACACCAATATCTACAAATGCACCAAAATCTGCCACATTACGTACAGTACCTGTTAATACCATACCAGGCTTCAAATCTGTAATTTCTAATACATCCCTTTTCAGCATAGGAGGGGGAAGCTCTTCCCTTGGATCTCTTCCGGGTTTTTTGAGCTCATCAATAATATCCCGAAGAGTTGGCTCGCCTATATTTATCTGTTCTGCCAGCGTTTGGATGTTGAATTTTTTTACAAGTAAATCAATCATGGAAAGATTATTATTCATTACATCATCTTGTGTGTATCCTAACTTGTTTAAAAGCATCTCACATGCTTCATAACTCTCTGGATGTACCGCCGTATTATCCAATACATTATTGCCAGCCCGAATTCTAAGAAAACCAGCGCATTGTTCAAACGCCTTTGGACCTAATTTGGGTACTTTCATTAGCTCTTTACGATTTTTAAAGCGCCCTATACTCTCACGGTAAGCAACAATATTAGTGGCAATACTTTTGTTTACACCTGAAACATAAGAAAGTAATGATGCTGAGGCTGTGTTTAAATCAACTCCCACCTTATTTACAACATCCTCTACTACCCCTCCTAATGTTTCACTTAAACGCTTTTGATTCATATCATGTTGATATTGACCAACACCTATTGACCTTGGATCTATTTTTACCAACTCGGCCAGGGGATCCTGCAATCTTCTTGCAATTGATACAGCGCTACGAAGTGATACATCAAAATCCGGGAACTCTTCTGCACCAAGCTTAGATGCGGAATAAACCGAAGCTCCTGCTTCATTGACCAGTACATAGCTTACGTCCTTTTTGACTTCCTTGAGCATATCGGCTACAAATATCTCTGTCTCCCTACTGGCAGTACCATTTCCTATTGATATAATATCAACATTGAACTTATCTATTAGAGCTATTAATACAGCTTTTGCCTCTTGTACTTTACTTTGCGGTGGTGTGGGATAAATAACAGTTGTAGCAAGGACTTTTCCTGTTTCATCAACAACACATACTTTACATCCCGTTCTATATGCGGGATCAATGCCGAGTACGACTCTATTTTGTACTGGTGGTTGCATTAAAAGCTGCCTAAGGTTTTCTCTGAAGACTACCATTGCTTGTTCCTCAGCTTTTTCTGTCAACTCATTTCTTATTTCTCTTTCCACAGAGGGTTGTATTAATCTTTTATAAGCATCTATAATCGCTGCAACCATGTGCTTTCTTTTATTAGTATTTGTCACATTGTAGCTATCAAATAAAAATGAGTGTATCTTTTCTTCAGGCACTGAAATATCCACCTTTAAAAAATCTTCCTTTTCACCCCTATTTATAGCCAATATTCTATGACTCACGATTGATTTTACAGGCTCTTTAAAGTCATAATATAATCTATATACTGAATCTTCCTCTTTTTTGCCCTTTGATTCGACTATACCTTGGTCATGAAAAATATTACGTATTTCTTTTCTTATAGAGGCGTTATCTGAAATATCCTCTGCGACAATATCACGTGCACCTTGTAAAACATCATCCACAGAATTTAGATCTTTTTCAGGATCAATGTAATCAGCAGCCTTATTTTCAATTATGTCATCGGGCACACTATCTAAAAGAATTAAAGCAGCTAAAGGCTCTAATCCCTTTTCTTTCGCAATTATTGCTCTTGTTCTTCTCTTTTGCCTATATGGCCTGTATATATCCTCAATTTCCTGTAATGTTATTGCAGCCGTAATTGTTTGAGATATTTCATCGGTCATTTTTCCTTGTTCTTCAATTAAACGATATACGTCTTGTTTGCGTGTTTCAAGGTTTTTTAAGTATGAATAACGTTCGTTCAATTCACGAAGTACCTGATCATCTAAAGAGCCGGTCATCTCCTTACGATATCTGGCAATAAAAGGTATTGTATTTCCTGCGTCTATAAGTTCGAGAACATTATTAATCTGAACAGTCCTTAATTTAAATTCCTTTTGTAAAATAGACCTAATATCCATTTTCTATCCTCCAATATGAAAAATTGCTGGAATTGCTGGCAATAGAAATTCCCTGGCTAAAATATGAGAAACTCTAAATAACCTATTAAATGAGCTTACCAAGAATTATATTATACTTTCTCAAAGACATGTTTTTCAACTTTTTTCTTAACTCTTTGAAGTGCATTGTCAACAGATTTAACGGATTTATTTAACCTTTTGGCGATCTCTGTATAAGCTCTTCCTTTAAGATAGTGGGAAAGAACCTCCCATTCAAACTCTGAAAGGATTTCACCCATTTTATTTTCAATACCCATGACCTCTTCCTTCTTAATTAACAACTGTTCAGGGTCTGGTACAACTTGATCCGAGATCATATCAATATAGGTTTTATCTGAATCATCGTCATAAACCTTGCGGTTCAGAGAAATATAAGAATTTAGTGGAATGTGTTTCTGCCTTGTGGCATTTTTTACAGCAGTTATCATCTGTCTAGTAATGCATAGCTCCGCAAATGTTTTAAAAGCCATGGACTTATCAGTTTGATAATCACGAATTGCCTTATAGAGCCCGATCATGCCTTCTTGAATAACATCATCACGATCAGCACCAATAAGAAAATATGTTCTTGATTTTGCCTTGACAAGGTATTTATACTTATCAATCAAAAACGTGGTGGCATTTTTGTCACCATATCTACTAAGTATAACAATGTCTTCGTCTTCAATATTTGTATAGTTTTCTGTTTTGTAACCTGTCACTGATACCACTTTAAGTCTCCTAATGTCCTTTTATTTCTCCAGTGTTTTGTTTTCAAAACTAATGACTGTCATTTCAGTCGAGAAAGAAAACAGGAGCCGAAAGCTTCTATATAAATAAAAAATATATCTTAAATTAAAATTATAAGTTATTGCTTGTACACTTGTCAAGGTCCCAATTTTCATTTTAATCTAATATTTACACATATTTCCTAGCTAAGTGCAGGATACTTTGGTTTATGAGCATGATTGTCCGATTGAAGCAAATCCATTTGTGTTTTTCTCATTGTTGCTTTTTCATAACAAGGTCTTTTACGGTTATATACATCTTTTGTATGTTCATTCCAGCAAAGTTTTCCAAATCGTCTTTTATACTGTTTTGGACTTTGTTTATTGCCTCTACAAGGTTATAGCCATGGACCATAATAATGTCCATGTCCAAAATTACTCCCTCATCACTCATATTTAGCCTAAAGCGTGAAATCTTCTCCATTTCATCCATACCAACAATTATATGGTTCACGATCTGGTAAATAGCATAGTCGGATATTGTGTATTTACCGTTATAACTAAAAGGCGGTCGCACTACTGATTTTTCCCCTATTTCCTGAAAATTTCCCTTTGACTTCCTCTTAAAAATCTGTAAGGGGTCCAGAAAATAACCCGAAAAATCTTTTTTTAATTCAATATTAGGTACAGGTATAACATGTTTACCTTGACCAATCCTCGTATTGATGGCTTGTTTGATCTCATACTCGGTGGCCACATCCTCAATATATATAATCTCAGATATAGTACCAAGACCAAGGGTTTGTGCAATTTTTTCTACCATGGCATCTGAAGTGCCCAAAATCAATATGGCTTTAGGCCTTCTCTTTTCAATAGCTTCGATTACTTGCATTCGATGAGAGTTCTCTAAAAACAAAGCTGCTTTGATTGAGCCTATTTTAGTGGGCGCCCTTTTTGCAGACTTTCCAGCAACAATACGCTCTTGGTAAATTAATAGACCGTCGTCAATTATATAATCGATATCTCTTTCTTTAGCCACCCACAATGCTCTGTAGCTTTTCCCTGTGCCACTTGCTCCAACAAACCCTACTATGCGCATAGACTCACTCCGTAACTATTATTTTTCATCGCAAAATCTACTAAGGTTATTTATGAGATTATTATATCATGAATCCGTATGATTAATGATATAATTGCGCATGTGCATTTTTTGCGATAGCAAAAAAGATTGCACGCGCATATGTTCCGCCTAAGGCTATAACAACCACACTTACGTGGTTATTATAGCATGAATCAGAATGTTTCATGATATAATCGCTCATGTAAATTTTATTCTATAGCAAGAAATTGTCAAATATATTTCTAAACTAATTAAGGAAATAATTAATGATCTTCGTGAAGAGCTATAGAAAATGTTATTTTTATGATTTATTTATTGGATTTTTGAAAAACAGATGAGAATTTTAAAAGCGGAGATAAAGTTTTATCTCCGCTTTTATAGAAATAGATAATTATAAACTATTAGTTTGTAATAACTTTTTCAGTTTCTTTGTCAAATAGATGCATACAGCTCATATCATATGCAATCTTAATGGTATCACCCGTCTTTGTTGTTGTCTTCGGATGAACCCTTGCAGTGAAGTTAACACCATTGATAACAAGATACAAGTATGTCTCTGAACCAAGCATTTCAGTAACTTCAACTTTTGCACTAACAATTGCATTAGGCCATTTTTCAAGATGCTCAGGCTCGTCATGTGTATTTTCAGGACGAATACCAAATACAACTTCTTTACCGATATATCCTGCTTGTTCAATAACCTTTGCCTTGTCAGCTGGTATCTCAAGTTTGTCTTCACCAAACTGTAAGTATACTTTATCGCCTTCTTTAAGAACGGTTACGTTAGCAAAGTTCATCTGTGGGCTTCCGATAAAGCCTGCAACGAACATGTTTACAGGATTATCATATAGTTCCTGAGGACTATCAATCTGTTGAATGAATCCATCTTTCATAACAACGATTCTTGTACCCATGGTAAGAGCCTCTGTCTGGTCGTGAGTAACATAAATAAATGTTGTTTGAAGATTTTGATGCAGTTTACTAATCTCGGTTCTCATCTGAACTCTCAATTTAGCATCAAGGTTAGAAAGAGGTTCGTCCATAAGGAAGACTTTAGGTTCACGTACAATAGCACGTCCTAAAGCAACACGCTGTCTTTGTCCACCGGACAAAGCTTTAGGTTTTCTGTCTAATAGATGCTCAATATCAAGGATTCTTGCAGCTTCATGTACTCTTCTCTTTATCTCATCTTTCGGAGTTTTTCTTAACTTAAGACCAAATGCCATGTTGTCGAAAACTGTCATATGAGGGTACAGCGCATAGTTCTGGAAAACCATCGCAATATCTCTGTCCTTAGGAGCGACATCATTCATTAGCTTGTCCCCTATGTACAGCTCACCTTCAGTAATTTCTTCTAGACCTGCAATCATTCTAAGTGTTGTTGTTTTTCCGCAACCGGAAGGCCCAACAAGAATAATAAACTCTTTGTCTTCAATATCAATAGTAAAATCACTTACAGCTGTAACTCCACCTGGATAGGTTTTGAAGACATTCGCCAATTTTACACCAGCCATTTAATTCCCTCCTAAAAAAAATAGATAATAAACCATATATCTTATACATACTGTAACATGAATAGCGCATTTGTTACTACTATTTTTTTAACCAAAAATTATTTTTTAAATTTAGTGACTTTGCATAATTAAGTTTGATATAAATTAAATATAGGAAATAAATTTGCTATTATACGAAATGCAGCTATTTTGCGAGGTTGCACATTTTAGGTTGAACTGCACAACATATTGTATTATGTATGAGAGCATGTCACTATATATACACTTTGACATTTATTTGAGTTGCTTCGCAGAGTAATTATACATAAATGTTGCATTTTTATGCATTTAGTTGTATAATTATGAATAAAAATACATGGAGGGACCATACGTGTTTAAAATTGCCGTTATTGGTGCAACTGGTTATGTAGGCACCGAAATAGTTCGTTTGCTATCACAGCATCCTGATGTTGAAATAACAGCTCTTGTTTCAAAGAGTTTTGCTGGCCGTAAGTTTTCAGAGATTTATCCAAACTATAAAAACATTATCGATATGGAATTAATGGATATAGATATAGACACATTGTGCGAAAAAAGTGATATTTTCATTACTGCTTTACCTCATGAAGCATCAAGAGATATTATTCCCGAACTTATTAAAAGGGGTAAACGAGTATTAGATCATAGCGCTGCATTTCGTTTTAGGAAAAAAGAAGTATACGAGGCTTGGTATAAAACAACTCATGGTATGGATGACCTTCTAAAAGATGCTGTATATGGTTTGCCAGAACTCTATAGGGATAAAATCGCCAATTGTGCACTTGTAGCCAACCCAGGCTGTTATCCTACTTGTACTATATTGGGGCTTGCTCCTGTTATAAAAAATAAACTTGTACATTCTGATAATATTATAGTTAATGCAGTATCAGGAGTTTCAGGGGCAGGACGAAAGTCGGATCTTGCTTATTCTTTTTGTGAAGTTGACTCCAATTTCAAGGCCTACGGTGTTACAAACCACAGACATACCCCAGAGATTGAGCAAGAGCTTTCCATTCTTGGTGATGATAAGGTGCAGATTTCATTTACACCACATTTAATGCCAATAAAAAGGGGTATGATGTGCACAAGTTATTTAAACTTAAAAGATGATATATGGACACAAGAAAGTCTTTATGAGCTTTATGATAAATTCTACAAAGACGAGTTTTTTGTACGCGTCTTAACACCCGGTAATGTACCAGAAACCAAAAATGTTGCTGGTTCAAATTTTATTGACATTAGTGTTCATTTTGATAAGCGAACAAACAAGGCTATAATAATAAGTGCACAGGACAATCTTGGAAAAGGTGCTGCTGGACAGGCAATTCAATGCTTGAATATTATGCTTGGGCTTGATGAAAAATCCGGTCTATGCTATCCGCCATTTTACCTATAACAAAACTTTATAAACTGTAGTATAATAAATACTTTGCGTAGTATACGAATTACTTTATTTCCGGGTTTGATATTAGTAAAAACCAATTTACCTCTTGAGTTTAAACTACTAATACTACTATAAACTGTTGGTATAAGGATTTTTCTAAAAACCTATGAAATTGATGCAAAGCTATAATTCAAGTACAAATGTACAAATATAAAATATATTAATAAATATTGAGGTGCAATATGAAAGACATAATAAAAAAAGCTGAAATACTTATAGAAGCCCTTCCTTACATCAGGGCGCTTAACAAAAAAACAGTGGTTATTAAGTATGGCGGAAACGCTATGATTAGCGATGAGTTAAAGCATTCTGTTATGGAAGATATCACACTTTTAAAGTTCATTGGAGTAAACCCTGTTGTTGTTCATGGCGGTGGTCCTGATATAACACACACACTGAAGTGCATGAATATTGAATCAGAGTTTATTAATGGGCTTCGTAAAACCGATAAAGAAACAATGGAAGTAGTACAAATGGTGTTGGTGGGAAAAACAAACAAGGAAATAGTCTCATTAATAAACCATGTGGGTGGTAAAGCAATTGGAATCTCTGGAATTGATGATAACCTAATTCAATGTGAAAAATTAACACTACCTTCAAGTGAGGGAGAGAATATTGATCTTGGCTATGTAGGTAACATAACAAAGATTAACCCACATATTCTTGAGGTTTTATCCCAAGGACCTTACATTCCTGTTGTTGCTCCCGTAGGTATCGATAAAAACGGACAAAGCTATAATATAAATGCTGATACAGTTGCTGCTGAGCTTGCTTGTGCCTTAAAAGCTGAAAAACTAATGCTTCTAACAGATGTTGAAGGGGTAAATTCATCTAAGGAAGGTCAACAAATTGCAAATGCACTTACAATTAGTGAAGCTAACGGTCTTATTGAAGACAATGTAATTGTAGGCGGTATGATCCCGAAGGTTAAAGGCTGCATAAGAGCCCTTGAAAGTGGTGTTGCTCGTACACATATTGTTGATGGAAGAGTACCCCACTGTATACTCCTTGAAATGTTTACTAACAAAGGTATAGGGACTATGATAGTAAAAGAAATAATCCCTTACTACGACAAAGAAAAGTTGTAGAAGGGATCTCAATTTGGTGACCCATGGGGGAATCGAACCCCCGTTACCGCCGTGAAAGGGCGGTGTCTTGACCGCTTGACCAATGGGCCCTATATGAAAATATTCTATAAATGTAAAAAGTGGGATGCATGTAGTGCTATAGCACACACTGTATCTCACTTTTTACATTGTGGTAGCGGCGAGTGGACTTGAACCACCGACTCTGCGGGTATGAACCGCATGCTCTAGCCAACTGAGCTACACCGCCGTAGTTGCGTCCAATTAAGACGCTTTATTATTGTAGCATGCACCTTTAAATTCGTCAAGAGTTAATTAAGGCATTTTGCGATGCAGGTGTTATGTGCATTTTACAATGTTAATTGTATTAAATTTATCTTTTTACCACAAGTTCTTCTGCTTTTTTAACAGCAAGATATGCATCTTTAGCATATGCAGCACCAATTTGTGTTGCATAGCTTTCATCTACAGCAGCACCACCTATTAGAATATTTACTTCAATTCCTTCGGTCTTTACTCTGTCAGCTATTTTTCGCATCTGTTCCATGGTTGTTGTCATTAATGCTGAAAGCGCAATAATGTCAGCTTTCTCATTAACTGCTGTTTTAATAATTACTTCTTCCTCAACATCTTTTCCTAAGTCAATCACGTTAAATCCATAGTTTCTTAGCATCAGGGCTACTATATTTTTCCCAATGTCGTGAATATCGCCTTTTACTGTTGCAAGAACAATCTTACCCTTAGTATTAGTCTGTTTCTTTTCTGCTTCTAAGAACGGTGTTATATAGCTCATTGCAGCTTCCATTGCTTCAGCACTTTGGATAAGCTGGGGAAGAAAATATGTTTTTGCTTGATACAACTCTCCAACTCTCGAAATCGCGGGTATCAAATGGTTGTCTACCAATTCTACTGGTGGAACTCCTTTAGTGAGCTCTGCCTTTACTACATCCACAATCTCGGATTGTCTTCCTTCCAATACACAGTTAAATACTGGTGCTTCCTGTTTTTCTACGCGGGTTATTCCCCTATCTGCACCATAGGTTTTGATGTAGTGATTACTACCTCGATCCTTACCAGTTAAAACATCGGTAGCTCTTTTAATACGCATGGTCTCTTGTGAACCAGGATTCATGATTACTGCAGATAGACCTTGTGACATAGCCATCGCAAGAAATGCTGCATTAATCCATGTTCTTTCTGGAAGTCCAAAAGATATATTTGATAAACCTATAACAGTATTTGCACCAAACTCTTTATTGCTCCAATTAATAACCTTTATTGTCTCTAAAGAAGCTTCCTGGTTTGAGGCTGCTGTCATAACAAGGCCATCGATTAGAAAATCTGATTTTGTGTATCCATATTCTTTGGCCTTCTCATAAACACTCTCGATAATCTTAATTCTGTCATCGGCTTTTTCAGGAACTCCATTATCATCAAGTGGTAACAAAATAAAAGCTGCTCCATATTTTGCTGCTATAGGTAATATTTTTTCTAACTTAGATTCTTCAGCTGAGATTGAGTTAATTAGAGCTCTGCCTGGATAAACTCTTAATGCAGACTCCAAGGCTTCTGGAGATGAAGAATCGAGACACAGTGGAACGGTTACAAACGTACTTAGTGTCTTCACCATTTTTGTAAGTATCTTTGCTTCATCAATTCCGGGTACTCCGGCGTTCACATCTAATACAAGTGCTCCTTCATCTACCTGATCCATGGCATATTCAGTAACTAAATCCATGGATCCATCTCTAAGCTCCTGGCGAAGCTTCTTCTTTCCCGTTGGATTAATCCTCTCGCCAATTAAGCAGGTAGGTAAATTGTTACTAATAGAAACAATTCTACGAGATGAAGATAATATTAAATCATTGCTTTTGTTTGCACTCTCATATGCTCTTTTACCTTTTGCGGCTTCAGACAATCCAAGTATGTATTCAGGCGTTGTGCCGCAACAACCACCCAAGAGATTTACTCCTGCTTTTATAAACTCATCCGTATATCGTGTAAACTCAGTAGCATCCATATCAAATACGGTTTTCCCGTCAACAAGTTTTGGCATTCCAGCATTAGGTTTAGCTACAAGAGGGACTTTAGCATATGGTTTAATTTTTTCAATAATCTCGATCATCTCTTTAGGGCCTGTTGAGCAATTGCATCCAACCGCATCAGCCCCAAGACTTTGAAGTGTTATTAATGCCGTTAATGGGTCTGTTCCATTAATTGTATGTCCCCCACGCTCAAAAGTCATGGTTACAATTACAGGCAGATCACAGGATTCTTTAACGGCTATCAACGCTGCTCTTGCTTCTTGAATGTCCATCATTGTTTCAATTACAAAAAGATCTACTCCACCTTCTAATAAACCGGCAACTTGCTTTTTATATGAACATACAACCTCTTCGAATGTGTACATTCCAAAAGGCTCCATTAGCTGTCCTGTGGGAGACATATCACCCGCTACAAGCGCTTTGCCATTTGCTGCTTGGCGAGATAACTTCGCCAACTCCCGATTAATACCTATTACATCATCTATATTAAATTCCTTTAATTTCAGCTCATTTGCTCCAAAAGTAAATGTGTACACTATATCCGAACCACTATCAACATACTGTTTTTGTATATTTATTATTGACTGTGGGTTGTCAAGTACCCATTTTTCAGGGCAGATCCCTGTTGGCATACCTAACTCCTGTAATAATGTACCTGCTGCACCATCTAATATTACAATTCCCTTTGATACCATTTCTTTAAACTGCTCTTTTGTCAACTCAATTCCTCCAATCAAGATTTCGGGGATTCGATACCTACAATTGCCGTTACGGTTTTTTCCGGGATTAACATATAGTTTTCGGTAATCTCTACGCCCCAATTCTCTAAATTTAATAAACGGTAAAATATATCTTGATTATATAGCTCCAAGTCTCCATAACCAGGACTATACCTCATATGCGTCAATGATGCTCCCTTACGGATTAGTTGCTGTTTTGAATAAGCCATAACCCAATCTAATCCCGCATCTGTTATCTGTGACGCAGCAGCATCATAAACAATTGCTTTTGTCATATTCCCGGCTTCTTGAAGCTGCTTTATCTCATCCATTATGCCAACACCTGCAGTTGCAGCCATTAGAATTGCTTCCTTCGAGTTCTGCAATAAGTTCCACAGCGATTTACTAATCATAGTCTCATTATGCTGAGTGAGAATAACTTTGTTCTTCTGATTAGTCGATAAGCAAACTGTTCTAAATATAACGCTTACTTTACATAGAAACTCAGCTTCTGTTATCCACTTTTCTATCTGCTTTTTTTGCTCGGGTTCAATACTGGTATTTGTCTTTTCGAAACCTAGACGAGTATATATTAGGCTTCTTTTATATTGTGTCTTAATACTGTTAAAATACTTAATATTGTTCATTTTAACCCTCATAAGAAACTTCAACTTTTTATTTGGCCAGCATTTTGCCATGTTCTTATCTTGCTAGTTATTAGAATGTTGCAATAATATATTACCGAAAAATTGAAGTCCACCCGCTTAAAAGGCACAGTATGCAATTGCAAACTGTGCCTTAGAAATTACTTTAAATTACTTTTCCTCACCTGGGATTTCTTTTATTTCTTCAGCTTCCTTTATTTCTGGAGTGTAACCCTCATTATATATTTCTTCAAACTCAAACCCTTCAAGACGTTCTTTTTCCAATAAGGCTTGAGCCACATCATGGAGACGTTGCATATTTTCGTTTAAAATAGTCTTTGTTCTGCTATATGCTTCATCGATAATTTTCTTAACCTCTTTATCTATCTTTGATGACATCTCTTCGCTTACATTCTGAGTATGGCCATAGCTCTTTCCAAGGAAAACCTCATCATTCTCATCACCAAAATATAGGTTTTCAAGTTCTTCGCTCATACCATATTTTGTGATCATATTTCTCGCCACGCTATTCGCACTCTTCAAGTCACTATATGCACCCGTGCTTACTTCACCTAACACAAGCTCTTCAGCCGCTCTACCGCCAAGTGCTATTATTATAGTCTCAAGAAGCTGACCTTTTGTCTGATAAGAAATATCTTCATCAGGTTTATGGGCTGTATAACCACCTGCTCGTCCAGACGGGATGATTGACACCCTATCCACTTTATTAGTCGAGGATGCAACCCTTACGGCAATAGCATGACCTGCTTCATGATAAGCTGTGAGTTTCTTTTCTTTTTCACTCATTACCCTGCTTTTCTTTTCAGGGCCAACAACTACTTTAAAAGTAGCCTCTTTTACTTCTTCCATTGTAATCTGTTTCTTTTCTTTACGTGCAGCTAACAGTGCAGATTCGTTCAATAAATTTTCTAAATCTGCTCCAGTAAAACCCGGAGTGCTTTTTGCAAGATCCTTTAGATCCACATCCGGTCCAAGTGGCTTGCCGCGAGAATGTACTTTCAATATCTCTTCACGGCCTTTTATATCTGGCAGGCCAACAACAACTCTTCTGTCAAAACGACCCGGTCTAAGCAACGCAGGATCAAGAATATCAGGACGGTTCGTTGCTGCAAGAATAATAACCCCTTCATTTACACCAAAACCATCCATCTCAACTAGCAATTGATTTAGAGTCTGCTCTCTTTCATCGTGACCACCGCCTAAACCCGCTCCACGATGGCGACCAACAGCATCTATTTCATCTATAAATATAATACATGGTGCATTCTTCTTTGCTTGTTCAAACAAATCACGTACTCTTGAAGCACCAACACCAACAAACATTTCAACAAAGTCGGAACCACTTATTGAGAAAAACGGAACTCCTGCCTCACCTGATACAGCTTTGGCCAAAAGGGTTTTACCAGTTCCTGGTGGTCCTACAAGAAGAACTCCTTTAGGAATTCGTGCGCCAAGCTCAACAAACCTTCTTGGTTCTTTCAAAAATTCTACGATTTCCATTAAATCTTCTTTTTCTTCGTCTGCTCCTGCGACATCATCAAACTTCACTTTGATTTTGTCTTCCGAAGCCAATCTGGCTTTGCTTTTACCAAAGCTCATAACACGACTTCCACCACCCCCACCCTGGGACTGCTGAATAAAGAAAACCCAAAACAGTATAAATAATGCTACAATAATAACGGTTGGAAGTATTGTAAGCCACCAAGGAGCTTTAGCCTCAGGTGGGAAGAAAACATCATCCAATGTCCCGTTGCTTATTGCTTCATCAATAACCTGGGTTATATGTTCAGTAGATAAGAAACTTGTACTGTAGACAACATTTTCCTTGAAACTTCCTGAGGGCTCCTTCAATACAACCTGCCCATCTAAGCCCTGAATCTGAAGGCTTTTTATGTTGCCGTTATCAAGTTGATCTTTAAAATCACTATATTTCATAACCAATGGATTATTAAAATCATTCCACATAGCTATGATTATCAATATAATTACAAACAAAATTATATAAAAGCTAATTCCTCGCAAACTTTTCAATGAGTTAAAACCTCCCGTCAGCTAAATACCAAAATCGGTTGGCTGATGTTACTACTATTCTTCTCAAAAAACACGAATAAAAAAACTTGCAAAAATATACTATGCAGGAATTTGTTTTCGTCCGAATATAGACGTGTTTTTGCGAAAAAAGCACTTGTATTCTGATATATTAGCACAATTACCCATAAAACTCAATAATTAAGTTTCTCTTATAACATAAACTTCTGGTAAGTTTCTGTATTTTCCAGCATAGTCAAGTCCATACCCCACTACAAATTCATCGGGTATTTCTATACCAACATAATCCACATGTAAATCCACTTTTCTGCGGTCGGGTTTATCCATAATTGCTGCAAGTTTGACGCTTGCACAACCCTTGGTATTAAATAATTCTTTTAAGTACTTTAATGTCAATCCAGTGTCAATAAGATCCTCAACAAGCAGTACGTGTTTCCCTGTAATATCTGAGTCTATATCCTTTATAATACGCACTACACCTGATGATTGTGTAGAATCTCCATAGCTGGAAACAGATATAAAATCCACGGTTAGATCCAGATCTATTTCCCGTGCAAGGTCTGATAGAAATATAAACCCGCCTTTCAATACTCCTACAAGTACCAAATCTTTTCCCTTATAATCTTCTGTTATCTTCTTACCTAATTGAGCTGTTTTTTCCTTAAGTTCTTCTTTAGTAACCAGAACCTCAAACTTCATAATAGTATCCTCCATGGTGCTTTGTTATTACTTTCATATTTGCCACGTTATATTAACATATAATATAGTTTTGGTCGAGTTGGAAATTTTATATTTGTCGGACGTTCTATGCCCTACGACCCACACTATATCCTTTCCATTGGCTAATAAAGGTATCTTGTCCCTGGTATTTTTCGGTATTTTCCTATCAATAAAAAAGTCCTTTAGTTTTTTGCCCCCACTACCTTTATATGGCGAGAATACGTCACCAGGCAACCTGTTTCTTATATATATTCCCTTTTTTATAGAGTCATAATCAAATAACTGAACAAAGCCACTTTCCTTTGGTTTCTTTATTTCTCCAAACCTTTTCAAAAAATCATCTCTTGAATACAATTGCGTTTCAACTTTTATTTTTCTATCATCTGAATCTTCGTTAACAGGTAAATAAATGGTTGATGGTATCGTAATACCAATTGAGAAGGCCTGTGTGTTTTTTTCAGGCAATTCTTTTGTAATTTTAACAGTGTCATATTGGGTAATGGCCCTTATACCCTTAGGCAACTGCGCAATTTTATTACCTTGGCCTGCAATTACTTCAAGAACAAAGCTCACATGCACAGATTCCAATCCTTTATAACTTCCTGTTAGCTTTTCCCATGCAATGCGAATAACCCTGCTAGATATAGCTTCGTGGAGTTGTATCATCTGACTTCTTTGCAGTAAAACAGTCTTTTCGTCTTCAAAAATTACAATGTTCTTGTATTTCTCTGTTGCATATTCATTTAGAAAATCACTATCGGATTTTAACAATTTTTGCATTCTAAGTAATGATGATGTTATATTAGTACCTGTTTGTTCATTAATTTCGGGAAAGATAACATTTCTTAATGAGTTTCTTAAATAAATGTTATCCAAATTGCTGCTGTCCGTTCTGTATAAAAGAGCATTTCTTTTAATATATGCTTGGATTTCATCTTTACTCACATTTAATAGTGGACGAATTATTTGACCCGATTTGCTAGACATTCCACACAATCCATCTAGCCCTGTTCCTCTTAAAATATTTAGAAAGATAGTCTCTGATTGGTCATCACTATGATGTGCAACTGCAATATAATTTGCAGAAGTTTCAGATAGAACTTCCTGAAAGCGCCTGTACCTAATTATTCGTCCGGCTTCTTCTATTGAGCAGCCCTGCTCTAGTGAGAAAGTGGTAATATCCTCTCTAAAAACTTTTAACGTTATGTCATATTGTGAACATAAATCTTTGACAAAAAGCTCGTCCTCATCGGACTCTTTGCCTCTTAACATATGATTAATATGAACTGCTGTTATAATAAATAGTCTTGTTTTGCTTAGCGTAAACAGGATATGCAGAAGGCATACTGAATCAGCACCTCCTGATACACCCACAATAACATGTGTATCGGGTTTCATTACACAGTTTTTTTCCGCCCAAAAATTCACTTTTTCAACAAGCCCATCGTTCATTTGTCAGTTTAAATACCCCGTTTAAGATTTCCGAACTTAGTATATTGCGGAATCCAGGCTAAGTCAATAGTACCTATCGATCCATTTCTATGCTTAGCTATTATTACCTCTGTAATATTTTTCTTTTCGCTATCCTCATTGTAATAATCATCACGGTACAAAAACATAACCATATCGGCGTCCTGCTCAATTGCACCCGACTCTCTCAAATCTGAAAGAATTGGTCTGTGGTTTTGCCTGGCATCAGGCGCACGGCTTAGCTGTGAAAGTGCAATAACAGGAATCTCAAGCTCTTTTGCCATAATCTTTAACGATCTTGAAATGTCGGAAATCTCTTGCTGTCGGTTCTCTGTCCTCCTACTGCCTTGCATTAACTGCAAATAGTCAATAACTACAAGGCCAAGACCACGCCGCATTTTAAGCCTTCTGCATTTTGACATTATCTCCATCACATTTATTCCTGCATTATCATCTATGTAGATTGGAGCCCTTGATATTGGACCCACTGCATGGGCCATCTTCTGCCAGTCATCATCTTCGAACTTTCCGCTACGCATTTTTTCCATATCTACCAGAGACTCAGAGGCAATAATACGGCTAACAAGCTGTTCTTTACCCATTTCAAGACTGAAAATAGCAACTGGGACTTGCTGATAAATGGCTGCATGGGCTGCAATGTTCAATGCAAATGCAGTCTTTCCCATAGCAGGTCGTGCTGCGATAAGAATTAAATCAGACCTTTGAAAACCTGCTGTTTTCCTGTCCAATTCGATAAAACCACTGGGAACACCTGTAAGAGCTCCTGCATTGTTATATAATTCTTCAAGGTTGGAAAATGTAATATCCAGTACTTCATTAATGGGAAAAAGCCCAGTACTATTACGCTTTTGTACAATATCGTATATGTATTTTTCTGCAAAACCCAACACAGAAAGAGCATCCTCATTACATTCATAGCTTTTTTTTGAGATTTCATTGGATGCCTGTATTAATTTACGTAACAAGGATTTTTCTTCTACAATAGAAGCATAGTGAAGAGCGTTAGCAGTTGTAGGAACAGAAATGGCAAGATTAGAAAGATATTCATAATCCCCTACTTTTTGCAGTGTACCCCTTTTTGTTAACTGATCAGAAACAGTTATTAAGTCAATAGGTTTGTTTTGATCATATAAATCTAGAATGGCCTCATAAATTTCTCGGTGCTGTTCCATGTAAAAGTCTTCACTTTTAAGCTCTCCAGCAATATCTGACAATATTTCCTTATCCAACAGAATGGATCCTAACACCGACTGTTCGGCTTCGGTACTATGTGGTGGTACCCTGTCCGTAAACCCTAATTCCATTTCGCCACTCCTATGTACTAAAAAACTTGTTAAAAATGTCCCTTTAACCGTGAAATTATGCACTTTAATGCTCACTGCATGCGCGTTGCATAAGTGCATTGTCCTTGTCTTATAGAATGTATTCGCCTGTTTCGCTTATTGTATAAGTGCATTGTATAGGCGCATTGCAACGCATGGTCAGCCATTTCACCTATTGAACATGGTATAATAGATGTATACTTAACCCTCGCTTATTACTTCTACTTTAATGTTTGCTGAAATGCCTGCATGCAGCTTTATTTCTATGTCGTATACACCAAGAGTTTTTATAGCTTCTGGTAATACTATTTTCCTTCTGTCAACTTGAACCTTTTGTTCCTTCTTGAGCTTATCAGCAATATCTTTACTTGTAATTGAACCAAATAACTTACCATTATCTCCAGCTTTAGTAGTAAAGGTTACAGTTATCCCCTTTATTTTCTCAGCTAGTTTTCTGGCATTAGCCGCTTCATTTTCTTTTCTTGACTTTTCTGCACCTTGGCGCATTTTCATCTCATTAACTTTAGAAGCGCTTGCTTCTACAGCCAGACCCTTCGGAATTAGAAAATTCCGTGCATAACCATCACTAACTTCAACAAGGGTGTCTTTCTTACCAATGTTTTTCACATCTTGTTTCAAAATAACTTTCATTTTCCATCCCTCCGGTTATGGACTTATTTTTTTCATAAACTCTATTGAGCTTTTGCATATTTTTATGATGCTTCTCCTGAACGTGCACGAGCCAATTCAGATAAATCACCAAAATATTTTTCTATCTCATTTTCATTAATAAGACCTAAGCGTATCTTCTTTGAGATATGCCTGTCCATTCTAGAGTAATCAACTCCAAGTCGTTTTCCTAGTAGGTAACCAATAACTATCATCTCTGAAAGAGTATCGGCTGCAACATCCCGGGTGTCTTCAAGGACTGGATCTGCTAAATGCCTGTATAGTGTCGCAATACCTTCAAGCAATTCACTTTTTAAGGTTTCAACAATTCTCAAACTTCTTGATACATCAAGACCATTATTCATAATACCACCACTTTCATGTATTTTACGATAATACATATAATTATAGCACTGGTGGATTATTTGCTTAAATTTCCCATATAACCTTTTATAAAATACTTTGGTGTATGGTTTATTCTACAATGTAAAAATACGTAATGCAACATTAAAAAGCTTAACACGCTTCGATAGCGCGTTTCGACTCACAGTTCGAACGAACATTCTTATATGAATATCAGAGATGAAATATTTACTTACAGCCTATAGAATGAATCTATAGGCTGTACTGTTAATCGGTCGTATATGGCAGAAGTGCAATATGTCTTGCCCGTTTTATAGCGGTAGTCATCTGACGTTGGTGCTTAGCACAGTTACCGCTTATTCTCCTTGGGAGTATTTTTCCCTTTTCGGATAGGAACTTTCTAAGTTTCATTGATTCTTTATAATCTATGTGATCAACTTTATCTACACAAAACTGACAAACTTTCCTTCTAGTTCTTCTTCTATAAGGTCTTCCGCCTCTTCTGTCATCCCTATTGTCTCTATTATTGTCCCGTTTTCTTGGATCTGACATCGTTCTAATGCCTCCTTCCGTTCACAACCATTTACACACATTTTTCTATATTCTAATATAAACACACTACAACTCAATTAATATAGCATATTCAAATAATACTGTCAAACTGATTAATGTTAAAGTTTTTTGCGATGTAACCTTAATAAAATTAGCTGTTCTGTATGCGATGATAAAGCTTATGTAAGGCTTTTACAAGGTATCTTGAATATAAGTTCTTTGAGATGATTTAATTTGCCGATTTAGATTTAGAAATGTGTTTGCGTTGATAAACCAACGGTTATAAATTATAATGTAGCAAGACTTAGGCAATGAGCAAGTCCTAAATGATTTTTTATCCGATAAAAACATTTATAGAAATTGTATGAACGGAGGAACTTTGTGTTAAAACTACGTCTATACTTCAAAGATTACATTAAAGAAAGTATTCTTGGGCCTCTTTTTAAGTTATTGGAAGCCACCCTAGAACTTTTTGTTCCTATAGTAATCGCCGCCATTATTGATATAGGCATTACTAATAATGATAAGACTTATATTATTAACATGTGCCTTATACTATTGGGATTGGGCATTGTGGGTCTTGTGTTTTCTATTACTGCTCAATACTATGCTGCTAAAGCTGCAGTAGGCACCGTTACAAAGCTAAAGCATAAACTGTTTTCCCATATTCAAAGCTTTTCATTCACTGAGCTTGACAGTATAGGTACTTCTACATTAATAACAAGAATGACCAGTGATATGAATCAGCTCCAAACAGGGATAAATCTTACGCTTAGACTTCTGCTACGTTCCCCATTTGTCGTATTTGGCGCAATGATTATGGCATTCACCATTGATACAAAATCTGCTTTGATTTTTACTGTGGCAATTCCAATACTTTCAATAGTTGTATTTGGAATAATTGTATGGTGTATTCCCTTATATAAAACAGTTCAGGAAAAACTTGATAAGGTTCTTGGCTTAACAAGAGAAAATCTCACCGGAGTACGTGTTATTCGTTCTTTTTGTAAGGAAGCAGACGAAATAAATGATTTTGAAAATAAAAATGAAGAACTAACAAAAATGCAAAAACATGTCGGGAGTATTTCTTCATTGCTAAATCCAATAACACTTGTGATTATAAATATTGCAATTATTGCGCTCATTTACACAGGAGCGATTCAAGTAGAAGCAGGAATAATAAGCCAAGGTGCTGTTGTGGCATTGTATAATTATATGTCTCAAATACTTGTGGAGCTAATTAAACTTGCTAACCTTATCATCACCATTACAAAATCCGTAGCTAGTGGTAATCGTATTCAAGCTGTTTTAGAAATAAACTCGGATTCCAAGCAAATTAATAGCGTTACAGATGATATTTCAACAGATAATATTGTTGAGTTTAATAATGTAACACTTCGGTATAAAAACGCTGGTGGTGATTCTCTTCAAAATATTAGCTTTAAAGTAAAACGCGGCGAAACAATTGGCATTATTGGTGGAACGGGCTCTGGTAAATCATCCTTAGTAAATTTAATACCACGGTTTTACGATGCAACGGCAGGGGAAGTTATTGTGAATGGTATAAATGTGGTTGATTATCCTGTAGAAAATTTGCGCGATAAAATAGGTATTGTTCCTCAGAAGGCCGTCTTATTCAAAGGTACAATCAGAGAGAATATTCAGTGGGGTAAAAATAAAGCTTTAGATGAAGAAATCTATGAAGCTCTTTCTATTGCTCAGGTAAAAGAAGTAGTAGATTCAAAGGGAGGATTAGATTATGAAATCGAGCAAGGTGGAAGGAACCTCTCTGGTGGGCAAAAACAAAGACTTACAATAGCAAGAGCGGTAGTTAAAAAACCTGAAATTCTCATCCTTGACGATAGCACTTCTGCGCTTGATTTCGCCACCGATGCAGCTTTACGAAAAGCCATCCGGGAGCTGTCCTACTGTCCAACTGTGTTTATCGTTTCTCAAAGAACCTCATCAATTCAATATGCAGATAATATTATTGTGTTGGATGACGGGATAATGGTTGGAATGGGTAAACATGATAAGCTGTTACAATCCTGCCAGGTATATCGTGAAATCTATAATTCCCAGTTTAAAAAGGAGAGTGAATAACTTGAAAAACAAAAACAAGAAAACATCTAATAAAAGCACTATTGCAAAAGTTCTTCAATATATAAAACGCTATTGGATTTTGTTATTACTCTCTATTATACTTGCTGCAATCACTGTGGCATTAACACTTTATATACCAGTTCTTGTAGGAAAAGCTGTGGATTTGATTGTAGGTATGGGCGAAGTGGATTTGCCCGGAGTTATAAGCATACTGCTTAAAATAGGCATAGTTGCAGCTGTAGCGGCTATTTTACAATGGTTGATGAACATATTAAACAATAGAATGACCTACCATGTTGTAAGAGATATCCGTAATGAGGCTTTTAATAAAATACAAGTATTACCCCTAAAATATATTGACAAACAGCCCCATGGAGAAATTGTAAGCCGTATAATAGCCGATGTTGACCAATTTGCAGAAGGTCTGCTCATGGGATTTGCCCAGCTATTTACTGGTGTTGTAACAATCTTCGGAACATTTTTGTTTATGTTATCTATAAATTGGAAAATAACCATTNTTGTTGTTTTATTAACCCCACTATCATTACTTGTTGCTCGTTTTATTGCNAATAGAACCTATAATATGTTTAAACGCCAGTCGGAAATTCGCGCAGAACAAACAGCTTTTATAGATGAAATGATCAGTAACTTGAAGGTTGTAAAGGCTTTTAACCACGAAGATGAAGCTCAAGTGGAGTTTGACCATATAAATGAAGAGCTCGGAAAATGCTCTCTAAAAGCCATATTTTATTCATCCCTTACCAATCCCAGCACTCGCTTTATTAATAGTGTTGTTTATACTGGAGTTGCTTTAACAGGTGCATTAACAGNAGTTGGCGGAGGAATTACAGTGGGAGGATTAACAAGTTTCTTAAGCTATGCAAATCAATACACAAAGCCCTTTAATGAGATTTCCAGTGTCATAACTGAGCTTCAGAACGCTCTTGCCTGTGCTACAAGGATTTTTGAGTTGATAGAAGAAGAAGCTCAAATACCAGATGCTTATAATGCGATTGTCTTAAATGATGTAAAGGGACAAGTGAACATAGAAAATGTTGATTTCTCTTACTCACCTGAAACTCAGCTTATTGAGAATTTGAATCTTTTTGTGCAGCCCGGTCAAAAAGTTGCTATTGTGGGGCCTACCGGAAGTGGAAAGACCACTATAATTAATCTCCTTATGCGTTTCTATGATGTGAACAAGGGAAGTATAAAGGTAGAGAATATCCATATACACGACATTACCAGAAAGAGCCTTAGAACTAGCTATGGCATGGTTTTACAGGATACATGGTTAAGAACAGGAACAATACGTGAAAATATCATCATTGGTAAACCCGATGCAACAGAAGAAGAAATAATAGAAGCTGCAAAGGCCGCTCATGCCCATAGTTTCATTAAGAGACTTCCAAAAGGATATGACACAATTATTACTGAGGATGGGGGAAACCTTTCACAAGGTGAGAAACAGCTTTTATGTATAACACGGGTTATGCTGTGCTTACCACCAATGCTTATTTTAGATGAAGCTACATCTTCCATCGATACACGTTCAGAGCTAAAAATCCAAGAAGCCTTTGCAAGGTTAATGAAGGGCAAAACGAGCTTTATAGTAGCTCACAGACTGTCCACTATTAGGCAAGCTGATGTAATCCTTGTCTTAAAGGATGGCTCAATTATCGAACAAGGTAGACATAATGAATTGCTTGAAAGAGATGGTTTTTATGCAACGCTATATAATAGCCAATTCTCAAAATAACACAGGGGGACACAGAGGGACGGTTCTTTTGTGCTATTTATTCCTAGTACTATCGAATTATTGCGGGTATGCTTCGGCTGATTCATAGCTCACGACCGTAATATAATACGTTGAGAAGATTATATTAATAACTATTTGGGAGGTATTTGTTTGCAAGGTAAAGGTAACGTATCGATTCAAAGGCTTCTATCTCATATGAGAAAAGCTGTGGAAGATTATAATATGATTAAACAAGGCGATAAGATAGCTATAGGGGTCTCGGGTGGAAAGGATAGTCTTGCATTGTTATATTGTATGAATGAGCTCCAGAAATTCTATCCTAAGAGTTTTGAATTAGTAGCTATTACACTTTCGCTTGGAAATGAAGGATTTGATACCAATGCATTAATCGATATATATAAGAAATTAGATATTCAATATCACATTGAAGACACGCAGATATCTAAAATAGTTTTTGATGTGCGAAATGAAAAAAATCCGTGTTCTCTATGCTCTAACATGAAACGCGGCGCAGTTCACAACACAGCAAAAAAACTTGGGTGTAATAAGGTGGCTTTTGGACACCACAAAGATGATGTAGTAGAAACCTTTTTACTAGCATTGTTATATGAGGGAAGGATTCATACATTTTCTCCCGTCACTTATCTTGATAGAAAAGATATAACATTAATACGCCCACTTATCTATATAAAGGAAGATATGATAAAGTCATATATTGAAAATGCAAACATAACACCTATTCCGAGTGCTTGTAAAGTTGACGGTAAAACAAAACGTACCGATATAAAACAAATTATTCAAACACTAATGAAAGACAACAAAAATATTAAAGACAACCTCTTTGGTGCAATCCAACGTAGTAATATAAATGGATGGCATCCCCCACTCTAACCAGCACAACACAAGCAACACAAGGGGACGGTTCTTTTGTGCAGCACAAAAAGTAAGGCAGGCTGTGTGATAATTTGGAATTCTCGAATAAAGCGAAATTTTCTACACAAAAGCTTTTGCTCTTTCATATTTATGGTTGGTTTATTAGTCCTTAATATGTAAAAGTGCAGCCAGAACTCTGGATAAAATCACATATGTATATTCTCACACAGTCTGACAGCAGACTGTGTGATTTCGTCCTTTTGTACAGTTTTTAGGTAACCAGATTTGGTAGAAATGGTTTGTCAGATAAATAAGTAGTTAACAGGTTTCAATTCTGAAGCAAATAACACAAAAGAACCGTCCCCCTGTGCTAAATAACACAAAAGAACCGTCCCTCTGTG